>Ga0207667_10008110_pt1 | contig 12517 bp, 8 predicted proteins | sample KBSCornC52_FD_184301 | JGI IMG/M metagenome (GOLD analysis project Ga0207667, IMG submission 184301) | Corn rhizosphere microbial communities from Kellogg Biological Station, Michigan, USA - KBS Corn C5-2 (SPAdes) (version 2) | ecosystem: Host-associated > Plants > Roots > Rhizosphere > Soil ...
GGTACGCGCACAGCACCCCGCCTTGCCGGCGATATACAAGCACGTGGATTGCATTATGGAGAGTGGCGTGCGGCAGTATTCGATGCGGACGCAGACATCGATTTGCATCCCGAGCATCAATCGCACATCAACCTATTGGCCGAGGATATCGGTAATCCTGAGTCACGCGTCGCTACTGTCGACGTGCAAGGACGCGGCACCATCGTCACCAACTCGTTCAAAGTCGATGTGCAGCTCGCCCCGCCTAATCCGAACGAGTCCGCTCTGCACTTGAACGGTACATTCGACGGTCAACTGCACGACATGCGTTGGTTAGGTGCGGTCAATGCGTTGCGAGTGACCGATGGTAGCGGCCGCACTTACGACTTGACGAATCCTGCCTCGCTCGAGCTTGGCAAAGAAACCATCTCTGCTAGCGAACTCTGTTTGCGACACGAGTCGGCGCAGCTGTGTGCGCAAGGCCAATGGCATAGCCAGGGCGCTTGGCAGATCGACGCTTCGGCGCGCGATGTGCCGCTGCGATTGTTCGCCAAGGAAAAAAGCGAGATTCAATGGCAGGGACAGTTACGCGCCGATGTGCATGCAGGAGCGGACGCAGGGAAGGTGTGGACAGGCAACTTGAATCTGGATTTGAGCAACTGCAGCGCGCGGTATCAAAGTTTGGGCGGCGGCGCCGATGTCGTCGAATTCGGCAGCGGTCATGTCGAAGCAAACGCAACTCCGCAGCAAGTGACCGCGCAATTGCACGTTGCGACACCGGGCAATTCGGTGATCGATGTCCATGGCAACATCGATCGCACTACTCCCGCGTCGCTAGTACAAGCACCGTTGAATGCGACTCTCCGCGCGCATACGCCGGAAGCGAAATTGCTGCCGCTTTTCGTGAACGACATCGATCGCGCGGCCGGCGAACTCGACATCGATGCGCAAGTGACGGGCTCGTTGAGCGCGCCGCGCGTGAATGGGCTCATCGCACTCAAGGATGCCGAGCTCGATGCATTTCAGTTGAACCTAGCGCTGCGCGCAGTAAATGCTCAGGTGCGATTGGTGGAAGATCAGGCTCGCATCGACGGCAGTGCCAAAGCAGGCGATGGAACATTGCAAGCGCACGGTATCTTGACTTGGCATGGCGGCGAACCAAGCGGCACCTTGCATCTGCAAGGGGATCACTTGCTGGTCGCAGATCTAGCGGAATATCGCGTCGTCGCCAGTCCCAATCTCGATTTCAAAATCGATGGCCGTAACATGGATGTGAACGGTGTCGTCACCATTCCGAGCGCGCGCATTCAGCCCAAGGATTTGAGCGGCGCAGTGCAGGCATCGTCCGATGCGAGATTGATCAACGATCAACGCGCGGACGCACACAGCCAGTTTCGGGTATCGAGCGATATTCGCATCGTGATGGGCGACGACGTGCGTCTCGATACATTCGGCTTGCAAGGAAAACTCGACGGCAGCGTGCAAACACTGTTGCAGCCGAACGAAACGCCGCTCGGCCGCGGCGAACTGTCGGTATCCGACGGTCGCTACACAGCCTATGGTCAGAAACTTGAGATCAAGCGCGGCCGCTTGTTGTTCGATCGCACGTCGCTCGACGATCCCGGGCTCGATATCCAAGCGGAACGCAAAGTCGAGCAAATCACCGCCGGTGTAAACGTGCGCGGCACACTGCGCGCGCCGACGCTGCAGTTGTATTCCGAGCCGTCGATGTCGCAATCGGAAATCTTTTCCTATCTCATCATGGGCAAAGCGCCGGACAAGTTGCAGGGACAAGAAGCCACGACGATGAGATCGATCAGCAGCTCCGTCAGCCTGCAGGGTGGAGGCTTTCTCGCCTCACAACTAGGACACCGCATCGGTCTCGAACAAGTCGAAGTGGAAACGACGACGGACACCGCAACCAACACCAAGAACACATCCCTCGTCCTCGGCAAATTCCTCTCGCCCCGACTCTTCGTGAGTTACGGCATTTCCCTCACCGAATCCATCAATACCTTGAAACTCCGGTACACCATCAGCGATCACTGGGTGATCAAAACGGAAGCCGGTCAGGCGCAGGGCGCGGATTTGGAATATACGATCGAGCGGTAGGAGTTAGGGGTTAGGAGTTAGTCCAGAAATGCCCACACTCACTACTGTGCTGTCGCAAGTATTGGCGACACGTCTTCTTACTAACTCCTAACCCCTAACTCCTTAGCAAGTTCAACAGGGCTCTTCATCGTGCGGCGTCCGCCAACGCCCGGGCAAAGGCAGAAACGCATTGGCTACCTGCGGCCCCCATGTGCCGGGCATGTATTCGTGAGCAGGTTTGTCGGTGTTCAAGATGGGATCGATGACGCGCCATGCAGCTTCGACGCCGTCGCGGCGCGCGAAGAGCGTGCCGTCACCTTTGAGCGCATCACCGAGCAATCTTTCGTAGGCGCCCATTTCGTCGGCGTGACCGTTGCACACGGCGAGTTCGACGTCTTCGCCGCGCATCGCGTCGCCGGGATGCTTCGCCTTCGCGCCCAAGCCGATCGAGATGCGATCGGGACCCAAGCGGAAGCGATAGTAGTTGGGGTGATCGTCTTCGAGTTGATCGAAGATTTTTTGCGGCGGGATTTTGAGATCGACGACGACTTCGGTCGCGGTCATCGGTAACCGTTTACCGGTTCGAATGTAGAACGGCACTCCTTGCCAACGCCATGAATCGAGATACAGCTCGATGGCCGCAAATGTTTCGACGTGGGAATCGGGCGCGACTCCCGGTTCGCTGCGATAACCTTTGTACTGACCACGGATGAGCCGGTCCGGCGACAACGGGCGCATCGCTCGCATCACTTTGGCTCGTTCGTCGCGCAGCGGTTCCGCGCCGCCGCCTACCGGCGGTTCCATCGCAAGATGCGCCACGACTTGAAACAGATGATTCTGTACGACGTCGCGCACCGCACCCACTTCTTCGTAAAAGCGGCCGCGCCCTTCGATACCGAAGGCTTCCGCCATCGTGATCTGCACGCGCTCGATGTAGTTGCGATTCCAAATGGGTTCGAGAAAGGAATTCGCGAAACGGAAATACAACAGGTTCTGCACCGATTCCTTGCCCAGATAGTGATCGATGCGAAAAATATCTTGTTCGCGAAAGACGCGCTCGAGCACTGCATTCAACTCGAGTGCCGAGGCGAGATCGCGTCCGAAGGGCTTTTCGACTACGACACGCGCGCCGCGCGCGCTTCCTGAAGTGTCCAATCCCTGGATCACGGTCTCGAACATACTGGGCGGGATGGCGAGATAGTGCAGCGGATGTTCGGCAGACCCCAACGTTTCGCGCAGGCTTTTGAACGTGTTCGGATCGGCATAGTCGCCGCGGACGTAGCGCATGCGTTTGGCGAACTCGGCGAACGTGCCTGGGTCGTAGTGCGTGTCGTACTCGATCAGACTCTTGCGCGCATGCTCGCGCAAACCGTCGTCGTTCCACTGCGAATTGGCGACGCCGATGATGGGATGCTGGAGCGTGCCGCGGCGAAACAAGGCGAAGAGCGCTGGAAACAGTTTTTTGCGCGCGAGATCACCCGTTGCCCCGAAGAGCACCAATGCATCTGCAATGACTTCTGTCATGAGCCGATCTCTAACGTTAGAGGAGAACGCTATTTGGATGCGGGCGCTGCTTTCTCTTCGTGACCGCCGAATTCGCGCCGCATGGCTGACAGCAGTTTGTTGGCATAGAGCTGTTCGTCTTGCGAAGCGAAGCGGTCGAACAATGCACTGGAAAGCTGCGGCATGGGAATACTCAAATCGATCGCTGCCTGTAGCGTCCAGCGGCCTTCGCCGGAATCGGCCACGCGTCCGGCGAATTGGTCGAGCTCTGGATCTGCGCGCAATGCGTCGGCGGTGAGATCGAGCAACCACGAACGAATGACGCTGCCGCGGCGCCAAAGTTCGGTAATCGCAGGCAGATCGAAATCGTAAGCGTACGCCTCCGGCTCGGCGAGCGGTGCCGTTTCCGCGTCGGCTGTGCGTTGCGCGCGGCCGCGATTGGCATGTGAAAGTAGATTCAATCCTTCAGCCAAGCTCGCCATCATCGAATATTCGATGCCGTTGTGAACCATTTTGACGAAGTGGCCGGCCCCGACGGGCCCGCAATGCAGGAAGCCTTGCGCTGCTGTCCCAAGGTCGACCGCTGGTGTTTGCGACGTGGCGTCACTCACGGGCGCCAGCGCCTGAAATATCGGCGTGAGTCTCTTCACCGGTGCGGGCTCGCCGCCGATCATCAGGCAATAGCCTTCTTCCAATCCCCAGACGCCGCCGCTCGTGCCGACATCGATGAAATGAATGCCACGTGGGGTCAACTCACGTGCATGACGCAAAGCTGCTCGATAGTGCGAGTTCCCGCCGTCGATCACGGTGTCCTCAGGTGAGAGTAGTTGCACTAATCGTCCTATCACTTCGTCGACGACTGCGGCCGGCAGCATGAGCCAAAGTGCACGGGGCGGAGCGAGTGCTTGCACCAACGCCTGCAAGCTGTCGCAAGGGGTTGCGCCCGCTTGTGCCAATTCTTTCATCGCATCCGCACGGGTATCGAATACGGCACACGTATGCCCGGCGTGCAGTAACCGGCGAACCATGTTCGCCCCCATGCGCCCCAGCCCAATCATGCCGATTTGCATATGGTTCCTCGTAAAACTGCGCGTCCTCGGGGCACGCACATGCGTAAAAGACCTTGCTGGTGCATAGTTCCGCACAGGCGCAGCACCGCTCACCCTTCAGCAATACCAGACACGATTGAGCCGCCTGGACATCATGCACTTGCATCGGTACGGTAGCGACCTGCTCCGCACCTCGATTCCGTTCGAGGACTGACCCAAGATTTTTCCTTAGCGTCCCTGGCGGCAGGGCTCTTGGACGCCGCTTGAGATCTAGGACAACACAAACTCTTCTCATGAATATTGCGTTCGAAGATGCATACGCTCTGCGTATTACCGGCATGCGTGCGTTCACGGTTGCTGCCGCGTCGTTGTGGCTCATTGCGGGTTGCAGTTCCGGTCCCGACTGCGGGCCGCGCAATCAGCCGTACACATCCGCGACAACGCGAGCCATCTTGGATGTACCTCCCGGGTTGAGCGCTCCCGATCGCAGCCCATTGCTCGTCATTCCCGAGCAATCGTCCGCGCCCGTTTATCACTCGTCGCACACGGCGTGTCTCGATAGTCCGCCTTCTTATGTGGGAGCTGCGGGCACCGCGGCAGGTTCACCTGAAGACGCCGTCTCGGAATGGGCCAAGGCGTGGAGCGAACGCGATGGTGCGGGCGTTGCTTCGTTCTACTCTCAGTCTTTCGAGGCCGTCGGTCCCAGTGCGGGCGGCAGCGCCGCTTGGATCGAACAACGTCGCAAAGAAGTGAGCGCGGGTGCGGTGCCCTCGGCGACGTTGGAAAATTTGAAGGTCGTGCCGCAGGGTCCCGATCGCCGCGTCGCAACGTTCACTCAGCAATTCGGCGCCACCGCCGTGCATAAAGAACTGACGCTGGTGCGCGAGAACGGCGCCTGGCGAATCCTTGCAGAACGGGTGCTCGACGCGGGTTGATCGATGAAGGCTCCAACACGTAATCCCATCGTCTCCGCCTCCGTACCGCTCAGACGCGGCGCCATTCGGGAAGCCGTCATCGATCGGTTGGAGTGTTCTCTCGGCAAGGATCTCGCTACGGCTACGCGCCGCGACGTGTACGACGCGCTCACTATCGCGATTCGCGAGGAGCTGTCGGAACGCTGGCTCGCAACGCGACGCCGCGTGGCACAGGCACGCGTGAAACGCGTTTGCTATCTCTCGATGGAATTCCTGCTAGGCCGAAATCTCATCAATGCGCTGTCCTCGCTCGATGAGGGCCTGCTTGCGGAAGTACGCGACGCGTTGCATTCGCTCGGCCACAATCTCGAAGACGTCGCGGCGGAAGAAGAAGACCCCGGCCTCGGCAACGGCGGTCTCGGCCGCCTGGCGGCATGCTTTCTCGATTCGCTGGCAACGCTCGGGTATGCCGCGACCGGATACGGCATTCGTTACGACTACGGCATCTTCCAACAAGTGATCGCCGAAGACGGCTCGCAGCGTGAACTCGCGAGTTCGTGGCTGCGCTATCAGAACTTCTGGGAAAGCGGGCGTGGCGGCGTGCGTTATCGCGTGCGTTTCGGCGGACGCTGCCAGGCGGTGCGCGACGATCATGGCCGCGTGTTGTACGAGTGGGTGGATACACGCGACGTGTGGGCCGTGGGCTACGACTTTCTCATTCCCGGCAATCGCAGTCCCACCGTGAATCATCTGCGGCTGTGGTCCGGCCGCGGCATTACACCCTTCAAGATCGAAGCCTTCAACGCTGGCAATTATCCGGATGCGGTGACCGAGCAGATCGAAGCTAAGAATCTATCGCGCGTGTTGTATCCGGACGATACGACGCCGCAGGGCAAAGAATTGCGCTTCAAACAGCAGTTCTTTTTCGTCAGCGCTTCGTTGCAGGATTTGTTGGCACAGCATCTCTCCGAAGGCCGTTCCTTGCAGGAACTGCCGAGCGCGGTGGCGATTCAATTGAACGACACCCATCCGGCACTCACTGTCGTCGAGTTGATGCGGCTGCTGGTCGACGAACACGGTCTCGAATGGAGCGCCGCGTGGGAACTCACGCGCAGCGTCTGCAGCTACACCAATCACACGTTGTTGCCCGAAGCCTTGGAGACGTGGTCGATCGGTTTGTTCGAGCGGCTCCTGCCCAGACACTTGCAGATCGTCTATCAGATCAATCGCGATTTTCTCGAAGCCGTGAGTGCGCGCTATCCGCAAGATCTCGATCGTCGGCGGCGCATGTCGCTCATCGCGGAGGAAGGCGACCGGCGCGTACGCATGGCGTATCTCTCTGTCGTCGGCAGCCATCGCGTGAACGGCGTCGCCAAGCTGCACTCGACGCTCATGCGCGAAACCATCTTTGCAGACTTCGCAACGATGTGGCCCGAGCGGTTCACCAACGTGACCAACGGCATCACGGTGCGCCGCTGGCTCAAACAAGCGAACCCGGGGCTGTCGCAACTCATCACGGAAAATCTCGGCTACGCCTGGGAAAACGATCTCGAGGAACTCGAACGCCTCAAGTGGGCTGCCGACGATGCCGGCTTTCGGCAACGCTTCCGCGACATCAAGCGCGCCAACAAAGAACGCTTGGCGCGCACCGTCCGCGAACTCATCGGTGTGGAGATCTCCGTCGATTCCATGTTCGACGTGCAGGTCAAACGCATCCACGAATACAAGCGCCAGTTGCTGAATCTGTTGCACGTGATCGTGCGTTATCAACGCATTCTGGCCGAGCCCAACCGCAACTTCGTGCCGCGCACGGTCATTATCGCGGGCAAAGCCGCGCCGGGCTATGTGATGGCGAAGAGCATCATCAAGCTCATCAACAATGTGGCGCGTGTCATCAATGCCGATCAACGTGTCGGCAACAAACTGAAGCTGTGTTTCCTGCCCGATTACGATGTGTCCTTGGCGCAGGAAATCATGCCGGCTGCAGATTTGTCCGAGCAGATCTCTACGGCCGGAATGGAAGCGTCCGGGACCGGCAACATGAAACTCTCGCTCAACGGAGCGCTCACCATCGGCACGCTCGATGGAGCGAACATCGAAATCAAAGATGCCGTGGGCGATGAAAATATTTTCATTTTCGGCATGACCGCCGCCGAAGTTGCCGCCAAGCATGCGCAAGGCTATTCACCCGTGGCCGTGTTGCGCGAGCATCCCGAGCTCAAGCAGGCAATCGATCTGATCGAATCGGGATATTTCACGCAAAACAATCTTGCCGATTCGGAATCGGTGGCAGCGCGACTCTTGAGCGACGGCGAACACTTCTTGGTGCTGCAAGACGCACCGAGTTATTTAGTCGCGCAATCCAAGGTCGACGAGTTGTATGTCGATCAAGATGCATGGAGCCGCAAAGCGGTGATCAATTCGCTCAGCATGGGCCCATTCTCAAGCGATCGCAGCATCCGCGAGTACGCCGACGGCATTTGGAAAATCAAACCCGTGCTGTAGGAGCGCTGCGCGCTTCGTTAAACCTTTTCACCTTGTGGTCACGCGCGTGATACCGATATGTCACGCGTAAATCTCTAAGCTTGGCGCGAATGCCAGCAGAGAAATCTTCTAAGCCGCCTCTTTTGCGCACCATCGTCATCGTCGGTGCAGGCTTCAGCGGTACGGCGTTCGCGATACATTTGTTGCGGCGGCCGATGCATTCGCCCACGCGCATCGTGCTCATCGAACGCGGTACGTCTTTTGGACGCGGCGTGGCGTACGCAACACGCGCATTTCCTTATTTGCTCAATGTTCCCGCGAGCCGCATGTCGGCCAATTCGCGCGAACCGCTCGAGTTCCTACGCTTCGTGCAACGACGCAATCCTCGCGCCACCGGTGAAGACTTCCTGCCTCGCGAACTGTATGGCGAATATCTAGGAGAGGCGTTGCTGGCGGCTGAGCTATCGGCAGCTCGTGCTGTGCGGCTGGAACGTGTTCAAGGAGAGGTGCAATCGATTCGACGCTTGGATCGCAACACGCCGCTCGTGGTCGAACTCGGCGACGGCACGCGCTATATCGCCGACGATGTCGTCCTTGCGCTCGGCAATCCGCCTCCCGCGAAATTGGTCGCGAGCGATCTCATTCTGAATCATCCGGGCTACATCCAAAATCCTTGGAATACGCCGCGCTCGTTCAAGAAACAAGACACGGTGCTCATTGTCGGCACGAGTCTCACCATGGCCGACGTGGTCATGGCGGCGAGCGACGACCTCGCCAACACTCCGCACTTGCATGCACTATCGCGCCGCGGCTTGGTACCGCCGCGTCAAACGGCGTTTCGGCCGGATGCTTTCAAGGGTGACGGCAATGCGCTATTGCTCGCTTCCTCCTCGTCGTTGCGCCGTTTGCTGCATTCCACACGCGTGCTGGCGCGTGAAGCAGAGCAGATCGGCGGCGATTGGCGCGAAGCAATCACGTTCGTGCGCCATATGGCGCCGACGCTTTGGCAACGTTTGTCGGAACGCGATCGGCGTCGCTTTTTGCGGCACGTGCAACCGTATTGGGATGTGCATCGACATCGCCTGCCGTCGCAAGTCATCGAGCGTATCGATCTGTTGCGCGATCAAGGCCGCTTACACGTGCACGCCGGTCGACTTCAGCACTTCGAGCCCGAGGGCGAGCGCATTCGCGTCACATGGCGGCCGCGCAAGCAAACTCGCACGAGCCAACTCGTCGTCGACTATGTGATCAACTGCACCGGCCCGGACTACAACATCTCACGTTCGTCAGAGCCGTTGTGGCGTTCGTTGCATCGCAACGGCCTCGCTGTCCCCGATGCACTTGGGCAAGGATTGCGCACGGGTGCAAACGGCGCAGTGACCGATGCCGAAGGTTGGCCCAGTCCGCATCTTTATTATCTCGGTCCGATGTTGCGCGCAGATCACTGGGAGGCGACAGCAGTGGGCGAATTGCGGACGCATGCCGAGCGCTTGGCCGCGCACCTCAGCGTCGAACCATAAATTTCGGCGGAACCAACTGCGCTGTCACCCTGTCCATATGCGCTTCTTCCACGGCGTTCTGGGTGCCGTCGCGGTGTCATCGAATTTTCTTGAGTGCGGTGGAAACTAGCGCCGCAATCAAGCGTTAGAGGCTCGTCTCATCCTGAGACCAGCGACAGCAATAGTCGTCCGATAACCGTCCGGCGCACGAAGCGTTCGACGTGGCGAGGAGGGGCAGTGCTTACCGAAAATTGGAGCGATTGGCAGTACAAAGTCGTCGCCATCATCCGTCACGAGTATGAAGATGTGTTGAGCGACGTGGAAAACGAGGACATCGACTGGGACGCGTGGCGTCCGCTCTACGATGAAGGCCGCAGCCCACGTGCTGCAGTGGAGTGGGCGTTGGCGAAGATCGGGTGATCTTATCTATATCCTTTCGCTTGCAACGAAAACAAATGCGCGTAATGACCGCCTCGCTGCATCAACTCATCGTGGCTGCCGTGTTCGACCACGCGTCCGTCTTGGATCACCACGATCTGATCGGCCATGCGGACGGTGGAAAAGCGGTGTGAGATGAGGATGGCGATGCGGTCGCGTGTGAGCGCACGGAAATGCTCGAACACGGCCGCTTCCGCACCTGCATCCATCGCGGCAGTCGGTTCATCGAGCACGAGGATGTCGGCTTGCGAACGCATGAAGGCGCGCGATAACGCAACCTTTTGCCACTGTCCGCCGGATAACTCACGACCGTCGTTGAACCATTTGCCGAGTTGCGTGTGAAACCCTTGCGGCAAGGATTCGATCAACGGCATCGCCATGCCTTGCTCTGCGGCGGCTTGCCACTTTTCCTCGTCCGCGAAATGGCGCACGTCGCCCGCGCCCACGTTCTCACCGAGCATGAGTTGATAGCGTGCGAAATCTTGAAAGATCACGCCGATACGACGCCGCAACACGGTGGCGTCCCATTGTTGTAAATCCAACCCATCGAGCAGAATTCGCCCTTCGGTAGGCGTGTAAAGCCGCGTCAGCAGTTTGATCAACGTCGTTTTGCCGGAACCGTTCTCGCCCACTAGCGCAAGCGACTCGCCGGGACGAATGTGCAGATTGATGTCGATGAGCGCAGGGGATTCCGCGCCCGGGTAGACAAACGTCACGTGTTCGAAACGGATGCCATCGGCAGGGTCGGGGCCCGTAAACTGCGAACCTGCCGTGCGCGCCACGGGCGTTTCCAGATATTCATACAGCGTCGAAAGATAGAGATTGTCTTCGTACATGCCACCCACTGCGGCAAGGCTTGCGGAAACGGCTGCTTGTCCTTGCCGAAACAGAGCGAGGTACATGGTCATTGCACCGAGCGTGATACGGCCCGCAATCGTCGAGAGCGCAATCCAGGCATAAGCCCCATAGAGCGAGACCGTGCCGACGAGACCGAGTACGAAGCCCCACGTGTCGCGTCGAATGGTGAGATCGCGATCCTCGCGATAGAGCTTTTGGAAGATGGCGCGGTAGCGCTCGAGCAGCAGCGGCCCGAGATCGAACAGCTTCACTTCTTTCGCGTGATCTTCACGCGCCAGCACGGTCTCGAGATAAAGCTGCATGCGAGTTTCGGGAGAACGCCAACGAAACAATCGGAACGCATCGCCCGAGAATTTCGCCTCGGCAAGAAAGGCGGGAAGTCCTGCCAGCACCAGAATCAGCACGGCCCACGGAGAAAAGTGCACCAGCAAACTGCCGTAGCTCGCGAGCGATACCAAGTGCTGCATCAACCCGAATGTGCGCATGACCAAGGAAAGCGGTCGGCTCGACGCCTCGCGTCGCGCGCGGGTCAGCTTGTCGTAGAACTCCGAGTCTTCGAAATGACTGAGATCGAGCGTGAGGGCTTTCTCTAGAATCATCACGTTCACACGCTGTCCGAGCTGCGCTCGCAGCAAGGACTGAGCAAGTGAAAGGCCGCGCTGAGCGCCGGCGAGGAGTGCAACAAGCACGCCTTCTAACGCCACGAGCGAAAGCACGTGAGCGCTTGCTGCCTGTCGCGCTGCACCAGCATTGATAGCAGCGACGACGGCATCGACTATTTGCGCACCGACATACGCAATGCCGGCAGGCAGGGCGCCCGCGGCCAAGGTGAGAACCGCTAGCATGAGCGTGAGCGGTCGGCTGGTGGACCAGACGAGCGCTACGGCGCGGTGCGTGTACGCGAAGACTCCGAGAAAGCCACGAGTCAGCTCAGTGCCGGAATCGCGAGTGAAAGTGCGATGGCGCGGTGCGGGACGGGTTTGTGCAGACATGAGAACGGGAATGTGCGGCTTGGATCACATATGTTCAAGACGCAGTTCATAGTGAACTATTGAAGGGCCGTGATATTTAGTGTGCAAAGAGCATGCACCCGTGTAAGAGGTAAGAACGCGGTCCCCCGGAAGCTCGAGGCATTTATGAGTAAGAGTAAGGACAAACCTGCCGATAAAGGAGCCACCCCCACCGAGTCCAAGCAATCCGGGCGAGTCGCTTTCGATTCGCGCGGCAATCCTACGTGGGAATGGCAAACGTCCACCGGCGTATTCGGCCGCGACGTGAGCACGCAGCGACTCAAGAAACTCGAAGCCAAGGAGTTGAGCCTGGTCGAGACGCAAAGCGTCGAAAAACCGAAGAAGCTCGAACTCGAAGATGCGCCGCTGCCGGGCGGCGGGATGAATCCCTACAACAGCTCGGCGAGCCCGGATAAATCCGAGCGCCCTGCGGCAGCGAAGCCGGGCGCGACCAAAGATCCCAAGGATGAATGGTGGGCTAAGAAGAAGCCGAAGAGGGTGTAGGGCGAAGTGGCTTTCGGTCCGCGGTCCGCGGCCAGAATTCAAGAACGCACGTTGCAACGAAGTGGTCTGTCATTCTGGCCGCGGACGGCGGACCGCAGACCGAAGGCGCTCAACTCTCTGCCAACTTCCTCACATACTTCCGCACCAACTGCTCGAACCGCGGCGTAAGACCCACGTCTTCGTAGATA
>Ga0207667_10008113_pt1 | contig 12514 bp, 25 predicted proteins | sample KBSCornC52_FD_184301 | JGI IMG/M metagenome (GOLD analysis project Ga0207667, IMG submission 184301) | Corn rhizosphere microbial communities from Kellogg Biological Station, Michigan, USA - KBS Corn C5-2 (SPAdes) (version 2) | ecosystem: Host-associated > Plants > Roots > Rhizosphere > Soil ...
AAAGAGGTCATGCGCCCATCGGCCTCGTAGACCGCGTTGAGAGGATCGACGCCTTCAATGAGCGAGCCGTCGGCCAGCAGCGCTTCCTTCGCAGAGGGGCTACCCATTACCCACCTCTTCACCACGAGCGCGTGACGGCTGTAGCCAGCCTTGTTCGATTGCTCGGCGAATAACTCGCTCGGCATAATAGCCGCCGCCCTCGTGGACGTTGCAGACGCCTTCGATGGCGGTCGCGTCACAGACGATCCGCTCAACTTCGTCGAGGCCGTCCGCATCGACTTCGCCTATTGGATACGGAAGATCGGGCGCGCTCATGATTGCTCACCAAAGGCTTTGCGGAGAAGTTCGAACCGCTCGCCTGGCCGATACCAGCGATCCTTGAAGGGGTGTCCGATAGCAATGATCGGCCCCATCGGCTGCTCACGCTCGACTCGAACGACCTTGCCCTTGAGGTCCGAGAACTTCTCAACATCAGCGACAGCCATGACCCCGCCAATGAAGTCGGCTGCCAGATTGGGTTGCTCTCCGTGGCGTGAGGCGCGAACGTCGGGCTTGTCGAACGGATTGCCGCCCAGAACGTAGCCGCCGAAGCCTTGGCCGGTTCCGTCAAACTCAAGCGTGATCCAGCAGTCGAGAATGAATCCATGGCTGAACATGATGTCGGCGCTTGCGATGCGGCCATTTTCGACCAGCGCGCTCATGACGCCCACCCCGCCAGCGCAATAACGCCAATCACATACAGTGCCGTTGCAGCACCAGCGATGAAGAACAGGCCATCACGGCGAGCGTTTCTCGCCTGCGCTCGCCGCGTCTCACGCTCCACACGATCACGATAAGAACGGTAGAAGCTGACCTCGTTACGAAGCCTACGCCATTTGTCCTCGGGTGTGCCGATGGTGCGGGTGTCGTCTGTGACGAGACGGAGGGTCATGCGATCCTCCCGTAATCGACGGGGAGTGCCGGGATTGCTTCCGGCTCAGCACAACCGAACATTGGAAGGAAGAAGAACGGTTGTCCGCGCTCGCGCATGAGGCGAGCGCCTTGAATTTCAGAACAGGCGTATTCAGCGGCCCAAGCAGCGTCCCAAGCAGCGGCCCTAGCAGCGACCCTAGCAGCGGCCCTAGCAGCGGCCCAAGCAGCGTCCCTAGCAGCGGCCCAAGCAGCGTCCCAAGCAGCGGCCCTAGCAGCGGCCCAAGCAGCGTCCCAAGCAGCGGCCCTAGCAGCGACCCTAGCAGCGTCCCTAGCAGCGTCCCAAGCAGCGGCCCAAGCAGCGTCCCTAGCAGCGGCCCTAGCAGCGGCCCTAGCAGCGGCCCAGTCTTTCTTCTTCATGCCGTCGAGATGAAGCCAGAATGCGAGAACGGTTTGGGCTTGATCGCCCAGCACCTTCTCCGAATGCGTGAGGACAATCGACGGCGCTCCGTCAGCCTTGTCGTTTACCGAGCGCAGAAGGATCGCATGTGCTACGCTGATGTTCAGCAGCTTGGCGGTTGCCAAGTCAGCCTTGCGCTGTTCGGTGCTTTGTAGCTTCTTAGGAGTCCATCCGCCGATCAGGTGGAGCACCTGACCCTGAGCACACATACAGCCGATGTTGGTCGGGTCCGCCTCGTAAGCCTCGAAATCGATCAAGGAGCCTTTGTATGGCTTGCCCTCGTTCGAGTCCCATCGAGCAATGATTTCCGAAGCCGTCGCCATCTCTTCCTCCACGCTTGTGCGTTGAGGAGAGTGGTACGATTATCGTACGTCCGTGTCAATACGAAAATCGTACATTTATTTTTGTGACACGCAAAACGTGTTCAGCGATGATGCCGGTGCTCGGGAAACGGAGGAAGCAATGCACCCTTACGCATCACTGTTTGGTGAACTCGTGGGCGCAATTCTGGGTGGCGCACTATTCACGTATCTGTTCGGACTGGCGGCGGGGCTCGCATTCAAGAACGCCGATCCCGATGAACGAGCTGTCGGGGCCGCTATAGGCGGATGGCTGGTAGTCGCGATCGTCGCCGGACTTGGATACCGTAATCCGCTTGCGGGGCTGTTCTATGTTCCCGGCGCGTTCATTGGCTTTCTGTGGCTGCGCGGGCGCTACAGAAAGCTGTGGCAGCCCGACACGGACGAGTTGACGAACACCTTTAGCTAGAGTTCGCGGGAGGGATCCCAGAGAACGTCAAGCGCTCGGCCCAGTATATGCCAAGTGTCGCGGCCAATTATGATTGGCTTGTGAGCGGTGTTGGTCGAATCCGGCTCTAATCTGGCCGGGTCCGCCATGAAGCGCTTCAGGGTCGTATTCCAGTCCTCATCAGCTACAGCATAGACCTTGCGCGTCGTCAGCTCGCATTCGTCAGGATCGATCGCGACGTGGGAGCCGGGCGAAATGATATTGTTCAGGCTGTCCCCCTCGACCACCAGCGCAAAGGTATTCGGGCCGCCTCGCCAATACCAGGCCGTTCCCAAGGGGTGCTGGATAGCCTCGCGCCAATCGCCAGCGGGAATTTTGCCGATGACGGGGATTTGCCGGATGCTCTGGCCGAGCCCGAGCGCCTGAAAAGCGCGGTCGCGCTCGCCAGCCTTCAGCTCACGCTCTTTTCGCAACAAGCGCCCAAGCGAGGGAACGCTAATCCGCATCGCGGTTGCTAAATCGTCTCGGCTCATATCTGAGCTTTCGAACGCTGCAATGATGCGATCCCTGTCGTCCATGCCCTTGTGTACGAAAGTCGGACGACGGACGCTCGTAACATTATCGAACGAATAGGCTTGACGCGCGATACGAATATCGTACAAGTCAGCTATATGGCCACAACTCGTGAAATGATCGATGCACTCGGCGGCGTTCGGAAAACCGCCGCCACTCTCGATGTGCCCCCAACTACCGTCCAGCATTGGAAGGATACGGATCAGGTGCCAACGTGGCGCGAGGTGGCGCTACGGGAAGCGTACGAGCGGTCTAGGAAGGCCGCAGCATGAGCGCTCTCACTGCCAAGCAGCGTGAGTTGCTGGACTACCTCCGGCTCTACACGGAGACATGGCAGGAATCGCCTTCCTTTGAAGAGATGAAGGTCGCGCTCGGCCTGCGCTCCAAGTCTGGTGTTCATCGACTGATTAGCGCTCTTGTGGAGCGCGGATACATTCGTCGCATCCCGAACCGGGCGCGCTGTATCCAGATCGTGCCCGACCCTCATTTGCCGGACAACCTGCACTCGATCCCACTGGAAATGATCGCATCGGAAGCGAGGCGGCGAGGGCTTCTCATTGGCAGGATTGGCCGCGACGAACACGGCGCAAAGCGCTTCTTCGAGATCGCAGCATGAGCCGCGCTCTCACCACCATAGCCCGTAGCTACGGCAAGCTTCTCAAATGGCAGCTTGTCGGACTCTCCTTCTGGAGTGCCGGTTGCATATTCGAGGCGGTGCTTTTGTCGGTTCCCAAGCTGGTTCCGATACTGGTTGCAAGGTTCCTCTGACAGATGGGCGGGGGATGGCAACCGATCAGCACTGCGCCGAGGGATGGGACTTTCATCCTGTTGGTCGAAAGCGACGGTGTGGTGCGGCAAGGCCGCTACGTCAATGACGCTTGCCGATGGTTCGAGCTGAACGCTGATTGGACGGACTCGTGGGACGGCGAAATCTATCAGCCGACGCACTGGATGTCGCTTCCCGATCCACCGGAGGCCGCATAGATGGCTGGCATCATCTCCCTTATTCTGTGGTTCGCTCTTCTCGGATCGGGAGCGTGGTTTGTCACGCACGAGCCCGAGACGGACGCGCACGGCGAGGCTTACGGCGATTATCCCGCGCTTCCTAGTGATGCCCTCGGTCATAACGAAGGCGCAACTATCCGATGAACGGCGCAACTTTCCTTTGCCGACCGCAGTCACAGGTGCTGGGCGACGTTGGAACCGCCCTCTTGCAGATCAAGAACGCTCGCGGCCTCACTCTAGAGGACATGGGCCGGGACATTGGCGTGTCTCGGGAAATGGTCGCTCAATACATCGCTGGCGAAGCCGAAATGGGCTTTACCAAGTGGTTTCGGGCGAAGGACGTTTATCCCGAGCTTGAGGAGCTGATTGCCGAAACCGCTGCGGACCGTGCGGCGAAGGCTCGGCAACGCGCGCTGGATCTGAAGCCGCCACGGAGACGCCCCGCATGACTCCCCCCTCATATAACAGGGGCGTTTGCCGATGGTGTGGGGCCGAAACGCGGCGCGGCTTCAAGCGCGGTCGACCGAATGAACTCATCTGCGAATGCATGGATGGTCGCACACCCCTTGAAATTCGCAAAGACGCCGTTCTCGACAAGTATGGCAACGATCCTAGCGCCTACACGCCAGAGGTTCTAGCTGAACTGGCCAAGGATGGCCTGTTCGACATTACGGCCGCATTCTGTCCCGCTGGCAAGCTGACACTCGCTGAAGCGAAGGCTCGCGAGGCAGCCTCATATAACAGGGCGGTGTAGAGCGATGGCCCTGATCGAGCTGCCATTTCCACCGGCCAAACTTTCACCGAACGCGCGGCTGCACTGGCGTGCACTGGCGAAGGCTAAGAAAGCCTACAAATCGGATTGCGCTTGGTCGCTGTTCCAGAAGCCGGTTCCCGAGCTTCCCGAAGGCCGCATTCCGCTTCGCATTACAATCTCGCCGCCCGATCGCCGCAGACGCGACCGGGACAATCTCCAATCGTCGCTGAAGTATGCGCTGGACGAACTGGCGAACCACCTTGGCGTGGATGATTACCTGTTCGACCCAACTTACACATTCACAGATCCCGTTCGTGGCGGAAAGATCATCGTGTGTCTGGAGGGGCAATGACACGCGAGCCCTACAAGGTTTTGTCGCTGTTCGCGGGGATCGGGGGATTCGATTTGGGGCTGGAGCGCACTGGCGGATTCAAGACCGTCGCTTTTTGCGAGATCGATCCATTCTGCCGGCGCGTGCTGGCGAAACATTGGCCGGAAGTGCCCTGCTATGAAGATGTCAAAGAGCTTACTGGAGAACGCCTCAGAGCAGATGGAGTTGCCGTCGATTGTATCGTCGGAGGTTTCCCATGCCAGGACATTTCATTCGCTGGCAAGGGTGCCGGACTCAATGGCGAGCGCAGCGGATTATGGTTCGAGTTCGCCCGTCTTATTGGCGAGCTTCGACCTCGCTACGTTATCGTGGAAAACGTCGCAGCGCTGCTTAGTCGAGGATTGGGAGACGTTCTCGGAACCTTGGCCTCGCTCGGGTATGATGCGGAGTGGCACTGCATACCAGCTTGCTCCGTTGGCGCTCCCCACAGACGAGATCGGGTGTGGATACTGGCCTACCCCGACCGTGGTTTACACGCGGGAGGATTGGACGCCGGAGAGGATTGCCGAGCGCCAGGCAGAGGTGAAAGCCGAGACCTTGGCGAAGGGCAAACACCACACGGGCAACGGATTCGGTCTGAATTTGGCGCAAGCGGTCAGAATGTGGCCGACACCAAATGCGAGCAGCAACGACAAGACGCCTTGCCTGGCAGACGCGATGCTCGCGTGGGAGGGAAGGCCAAGGGTCAACGGCGCAAAGGTTCAGGCTCGACTTCAGGACGCAGCGGCATTCTGGCCAACACCGCGGGCGAACGATGCGGAGAGGCGCGGGAACGTCAATCCGAACGACAAGCGCAATGGTCTCGTGTCGGCCGTCCTTCGCTTTCCTACACCGACGCGATCAATGCACAAGGGCTCATCGGCCGGCGCAATGACACGATCATCCGGCGCGAGCAGATTGAACGACAGGCTCGACTATGCAGTGGAGCAGGGAAATATCAAAACTGGTCGGCTGAACCCGCTGTGGGTCGCGTGGCTCATGGGATTCCCGATCGAGTGGGCCAGCTTCGCGCATACGGAAACGCCGTAGTTCCTCAAATCCCTGAACTCATTGGCCGCGCAATTCTGGAGGCTGAGTCCAGATGACCCGTCAAGACCAGGTATCCGAATGGATGGCCGCCTATGGTGGAACACCATCACAATGCGCTGAGTGTCTAGGGATAAGCTACAATGCTGTTCAAAGGGCATGGCAGATGGTCTGCGCCAGATATGGGTGGCAGGCGCGATGACAGCGCTTCCCCGTTGGAAACCAGAGGACAGCGTCAGGCTCGTCCGGCGAAAGAAGATCGACGGCGCTCCGTTCAAGAGATTGCAGACGGAGTTCGGAAGAAGTCACACTGCCCTGCACAAGCAGTTTCACAAGCTAGAAACCATGCTGGAATCCTCGCACGGCGAAATTCTTGAGCGCCATCGGGAGGAAGAGTTGGAGCTGTTGGAGAAGCTCCTTCGAGAACAGCGCTCTCCAGAGGCTTACGGAGACGAGCGCCCATGAAGCTGTGGAAAACCGCCGATCCTGACAAGTTAATGAAATATCTGGCAGGTGCTCCCGGCTCACCTGAGCGAGAGTGTGTGTCGTGAATTCTGTTCTTCTCACGAAACTCTTGGAAGCAGGAACTCCGCCAGAACTTGTTGGCGAAGTGGCGATGGCTCTTGCCCGAGCGGAAGCCGCCCAGGACGCGCTGACCAGATTTAGAGAGAAGGATCTGGCGCACACCAAAGCATACAGAGCCCGGAGGGGATTGCCGGATTCTGGGTGGCACTCGTTGGTCGGGGCCGTGATTGAGAGAGATGGGTTCGTCTGCACATATTGCGGCAAGAACCTAGCTAAGGGCCGCTATGCTGTGGACCACATCGTCCCGCTCGGGCGCGGTGGGACGAACGATCTGAATAACCTCACAATGGCCTGCATTGGGTGCAATTCCAGTAAGCGCGATCGCCTCCTCGGCACGGAATGGACGCCTCCAAAAGATAGGCTGCCAAAGTGAAAACATCAGAGCTCATGCAGGCAATGGCCGACTTGGGCGCTCCTACGGAAGCTATTATTCTGGCCATCCGAGCCATCGAAGAAAAAGAGGCAGAGATAGACGCGCGCAGAGCGGCCGACCGCGACCGTAAGCGACGGCAGCGCGGGACAGTCACGGGACAGTCACGGGACAAATGTGGGACAGTCACGGAAACCCCTTCCCCCCAATCGCCCCCCCTAAAAAACACCCCAGACCCCAAAAAATATACCCCCCCTTTAACCCCCCAACCTCGGGTGTCGGCAGAGCCGACCGCCGCGCCGCTGACAAAACATGAAGTTATCGAAGCGTGGCAGGAACGGATGGTGCCACTCGGCTTCCCGGCGATCCGCAAGATGACCGGGCAGCGAGAGCGGCTGCTGAAGGCAAGGCTGAAAGACAGTTCTCTCGACGAGTGGCTGCAAGCGATGGCGGCTCTCGAACGCAGCGCATTCTGTCGCGGCGAGAACGAGCGGGGCTGGCGAGCCGACTTCGATTTCCTGCTTCAACCCAAGTCATTCACGAAGCTGCTTGAAGGTGCTTATGACCACTAAAAACCGCCTCGCAAAATCAGAAACCCAGCCCAACCGAACGCCGCAGGAATGGTGCGACATCGGCAATGATCGATTGGCTGGTCGCATCCCATACAGCGACGGCGAATATCGTCCACGCAACGACTGCAAATGGGTTGTCGAGAACAAGCAGCCGAGACTGGTTTCGATACATTATCAAGCATTTACAGCAGCATGAAACACGCACTGGACGACCTACGCGATATGGCGGCAACGTAAACGAAAGGGCGGGGGAATGGGCATTCGCGGCAAAGCAACGTTCGGATTGCGGGGACAGCCTTGCGCCAAGCCGCATCGGGTCGTTGCGAAATGGACCGACGCCGAGGTTCAGAAACTCCGCACCGCAATCGATGACCGGCTAAACCTCCAGGAAACACAGGCCCTCTTTCCGGATCGTTCTGCGGATTCTGTGAAGGACAAATACTACCGGGCGAGGGCGGGAATTGAGGAACCGCCGATCAACTGCCGGCAGAGGCATAAGCGGATCGATCCCGCCGACTTCAACGAGCTTAGGTTTCAGAAAGACGTACGGGAAGGCTCAGCCAAGCTATTACAGGCTTTGATCGATGCGGGATTTGTTCAACCGATGAAGAAGGCTGGGTGATGATCGACGCATCGACATTGATAGCGCAATCGCTCAATGCGGCTCTGGGGCAGACGCAATCTCAGCTACAGGGTAACTATATCGGCAACCTAGGAGGGCCGCTTCAGCAATCACCGAACCAACTCGCGCAATACCAGCAAAACTCCCTGTATGGTCTACAGTGCCTTAATGCCCTGACCGCGAGCGCAAACGCAATAACTGCGCCGACTCCTCCGAGCGCTTATCTGCGGGTCCGCGCAAGAAGCTACGCCGAGGAGGGAGAGAGGTTAATTGAACGCATCGACTTCTGGACGCAACTAATGCCTTTCTCCGCGCCAATCGTCTCAAAGCTGACTGATAAGCTGGAATATGCCGCCGACGAATGCGAGCGGTTTCTGGATATGGCCGAGTAATGTCCGCGCCGACGCCATTCACCCAAGATACGGCAGACGCGATCTGCGACAGGCTAGCTGATGGTGAAAGCCTAAGCAGCATTTGCCGCGATCCTGAGATGCCAGCATGGTCCACTGTTCATGTGTGGATGGATGATGACAAGGATTTCAGCGGACGGATAACGCGCGCGAGAGAAATAGGGTATCTCAAGCGAGCTGACGACGCTGTTGCAGAAGCCAAGCGGGCCGATGATGCGGCGAAGGGTCGTTTGGCGTTCGATGCGGAGCGTTGGTATCTCGGTAAACTCTCGAACGCATTCCGCGACAAAACGCTTATCGGCTCCGATCCCGAGAACCCATTGCCTGCCGGGTTCATCCTCAGAGACATCAATGGCGACGGCAAGCCTACCGACGATTGAGCTGCCGAGCTATCGGCGCGACCTATTCAAACCGGCTCGGCATGTGGCCTGGTATGGCGGACGCGGCGGCGGCAAGAGCTTCACGGTTGCCACCGTTCTCGTACTTCAGGCGATGCAACGCCATGAGCGGGTGTTGTGCGGCCGTGAAATCCAGAAGAGCATTCGAGATTCATCGAAGCGGCTGTTGGACGACGCAATCGACCGGCTAGGGGTTCGCGCCGCATTCACATCGACCGACAACGAAATTCGTGGTCCTAACGATAGCCTGTTCCTGTTCTCCGGCATTAAGGGCAATGCGAACGGCATTCGCTCGATCGAGGGTGTGACCACGTTCTGGGGAGACGAAGCGCAAGCATTCAGTCAATCTTCGATAGACTCGGTCGAGCCGACAATCCGGCGTGAAGGATCGCGGTTGATCTGGACGTGGAACCCGGACCTTCCGACCGATCCCGTGGACGCGATGTTTCGCGGCAATCACCTTGAGGAAGAGGAACGGGCGAAGTTTCAGCCGCCGCCGAATAGCATCGTTCGCGCCATCGGATACGAGAACAACCCGTGGTTTCCCGAGGTGCTTCGTGAGAGCATGGAATACACTCGCGGCCGCGATTACGACAAATACCTTCACGTCTGGGCCGGTGAGTATCGCCGCAATTCAGAAGCGCGCGTGTTCAAGAATTGGAGGGTCGAGGAGTTCGAGAGCAACCCCGGCGCCGAATTTAGATTGGGCGCGGACTTCGGTTTCTCCATCGATCCGAGCTGCGCTGTCCGCTGCTACATCGACGGACGCCAGTTGTTCGTGGATTACGAAGCTTGGGGACTTCAGGTGGAGATCGTCAATCTCCCGTCGCTGTTCATGGTCATTCCCGACGCTGAGAAGTATTGGCTGACAGCAGATTCCTCGCGGCCCGAGACGATCAGCCATCTGCGCAACAACGGCTTCCCGCGTATCCGCTCGGCACTGAAGGGGTCGCGCTCGGTCGAAGAGGGCGTGGAGTTCCTGAAAAGTTATGACATCATCGTCCACCCAAGATGCAAGCATCTGATCGATGAGCTCACCCATTACAGCTACAAGGCCGACACTTTGACGGGCCAGGTTCTCGGCGTTCTGGAGGACAAGGATAATCACATGATTGATTCGCTTCGCTATGCCGTCGAAGGGGCAAGGCGAGCGATCACGGCAAAACCATCGGCAATCGTTCAATCCGTCCCGATGGTCACAGGCTTCAGAAAGTCCGCCTGATCCGGATGGCTCGGTTATCCGGGCACAATGGCGCAAAGCAAAGCGGATCGTTGGAAGGCCGTCCACGAACGAGCACTGAAGCGTTTCGACGCGATCTGGCTAGTCCAGCAGGAAGAGCGCAAAGAATGCCTTGACGACCGCCGCTTCGCTACCATCCGCGGCGCTCAGTGGGATGAACAATGGGGCGCTCAATTCGAGAATGCTCCCCGCCTGGAGATCAACAAGACCCACAAGGAACTGGTCCGCATCTTCTCGGATTATCGCTCCAACCGGATCAGCGTCGATTTCCGCCCCGATGACGACGCGACAGACGACAAGACCGCAGAGAGCCTGAACGGTCTCTATCGCGCCGATGAGCATGAGTCTGACGCTCAGGAGGCCTATGACACGGCATTCGATGAGGGTGTCGGCGGTGGAATGGGCGCAGCTCGAGTTCGTGCCTGTTATGAAGATGAAGGCGATCCCGACAACGATTACCAGCGCATCTACTTCGAGCCGATCACGGACGCCGACCAGCGGGTATTCTTCGACCTCGACTCCAAGCGCCAGGACAAGAAGGACGCGCGGTTCGGGTTCTGCCTCACGGGGATGAGCCCGGATTCGTTTGCCGATCAATATCCCGGTGCCGCGGGTTCGGACTTTGCCGAGCCGATCATTCAAAGCGGCTACGAGTGGTTCAAGCCGGAAGTCTACACGATTGCCGAGTATTACGAGGTCACGGACCAGAAGGCGCAGAAACTGTTCCTGGTTCACCCGGTGATTGATGAGGAAAAGACGCTGATCGATCCCGAGCAGGAGGTTCTTGACGACCTTGAAGCGCAGGGGTGGAAGGTCGACCGGACGCGCACGATCAAGACCAAGCGCGTTACCAAATACATCATCAGCGGCGCGGAGGTTCTTTCCGAGGAGCGAATCCCCGGCGGCAATATCCCGATTGTCCCCTTCTATGCGAAGCGATGGGTGATCGAGAACATCGAACGATGCGCCGGTCACACTCGTTACGCGAAAGACCCGCAGCGGGCTTACAATGCCGAAGTGTCGCAACTTGCAGAGGTCGCGGCATCGTCTCCGTTTGAGAAGCCGATCTTCGATCCCGAGCAGGTTGCCGGATTGGAGAACCGCTGGGCCGAAAGCGGGATCAAGCGGCTTCCGTTCGATCTCGCCAGAGCTTTGCGGAATGAGGACGGCACGATTGCCGCAATGGGGCCGGTCGGCAAGACAACCCCGCCACAGGTTCCCGCCGCTCTCGCCGCGTTGATCGAGCTTGCCGGGAAAGACGTTGACGATCTCCTGGGCGCTGATGATCAACCCGAAGCGGTCCCGGCGAATACGTCGGCTGAAGCGATCCAGCTTGCCAATACGCGCGCCGATTCAAAGACGTTCATCTATCTCGACAACTTCTCCAAGTTCATGCGGAGAATGGGCGAAGTGTGGCTTGGATTCGCGAGCGAGCTTTACATCGAGGAAGGCCGCTCGATGGACGCTATGGACGATCAGGGTGGCCGTCAGTCGATCAAGCTTGCCGAACCGGCATTGGCTCAGGATGGATCGCAGACGCTGCTCAACGACTTCACGAACGGCAAGTTCAAGGTGTTTGTCGATGTCGGGCCGTCATCGCAGAGCCGCAAGGATGCGACGGTCAAATCTCTCGTTGGAATGGCGTCGGCATTGCCTGAGGGACCATTGAAGGAAATTCTCGTCCAGGCCGCGCTGATGAACATGGACGGCGAAGGCATTGACGACGTGAAGCAATGGATCAGGAAGCAGTTGATCCAGCAGGGCGTCGTTCAGCCGACTGACGAAGAGAAGCAGGAGCTGATGCAGCAGGCGCAAGCGGCCCAGCAACAGCCGCCGAGCGCAGAGGATCAGCTTGCCCAAGCTAAGACAAAGCAGTTGCTCGCAGACGCTGGATTGAAAGTCGCACAAGCGAACGCGATTGGCGGCCCCGATGCGGTTCCCGACACGCCGACCGGGCTTACGCACGTCAAAACGCTGGCGGATATTGGTAAAACGGCAGCCGAGACGGAAAACCTTCGCCAGCAAACGGCTTTAGAGCCCGCAAAGCTCAGCATAGAGGCCATCAACGCACACACCAATCGCGTGAAGGCGGCACAGCAGAACCTTCGTTCCACAGCCGCGCAATAGCCCTGATCAGAAAGTCAACAGACAAAAAATTCCCATCATAGATTCCGCTCATCGGCAGCCACCAGCCGCAACGGTGAGAGAGGGTCTAATATGGCAGACGAACCGGACGATGAAGTTCTGGATTTGACCGAGGATCAGGTTGTTCAACCCGATACCGAAGTCGAGACAGAGGACGACCCTCAAGATGAGGTCGTCGTTTCGTTCGGGGAAGAGGCAGCGCCAGCCTCAGAGCACGCACCGGACTGGGTGCGCGATCTTCGCAAACGCACTCGCGAACTGGAACGTGAGAATGCCGAGCTGAAAAAGGCTCAGCAGCCGAAGGTTC
>Ga0207667_10008119_pt1 | contig 12509 bp, 11 predicted proteins | sample KBSCornC52_FD_184301 | JGI IMG/M metagenome (GOLD analysis project Ga0207667, IMG submission 184301) | Corn rhizosphere microbial communities from Kellogg Biological Station, Michigan, USA - KBS Corn C5-2 (SPAdes) (version 2) | ecosystem: Host-associated > Plants > Roots > Rhizosphere > Soil ...
CTGCTACTGGCGTACGTGCTGCCGCAGTTCGTGCCGATCTTCCACGACATGAATGTGCAAATCCCGCTGATCACGCGGGTGCTGATGGCGATCGGCACGTTCCTGCACGATTGGGGCCTGCTGATGGTGGCCGCCCTTGTGGTCGCTGGGTTGTGGGCAGCGGGACGGATGCGCGATCCCGAAACGCGACGCGCCTTCGACGCGCGCCTGTTGCGCGTCAGGGTCTTCGGGCCGCTGCTGCTGAAGGTCGACACCGCGCGCCTGATGCGCACGCTGGGCTCGCTGCTGAAGAATGGCGTGTCGCTGCTGGCCGCGCTGGGCATAGCGCGCCAAGTGGTATCCAATCGCGATTTGTCGGAACAACTGGAACCGGCGATCGAATCGGTCAAGGGCGGCGACTCGCTTTCGCACGCACTGTCCATGCACACCAGCTTCCCGAAGCTCGCCATCCAGATCACCATGGTGGGTGAGGAATCGGGCACGCTGGACGACATGCTGCTGCGTGCCGCCGACACCTACGATGGCGAAGTCAAATCGGCGATCGACAAGATGCTTTCGGCGCTGGTGCCGGTGCTGACGATCGTGATGGCGCTGCTGGTCGCTGGCATCATGATGGCAATCCTGCTGCCGTTGCTGAGCCTGACGGGAAGCATTCAATGACTCGATGTGGAGAGAATCAATGACGGTTTTGAAAAAGCGGGAACAGGGAACAGGGAACAGGGAGGGTGAGTCATTGAGGGCAACGCACGCTTGCCATTCCCCGTTCCCCGTTCCCCCTTCCCTGCGCGCGCTGCGCGCGCGCGGCTTCACGTTGCTCGAAATGCTTGCGGTGATCGTGCTGCTGGGCATCGTTGGCGTGATCGTGGCGCGGTCGGTGTCGGGCCGCGTCGATACCGGCAAGTGGGACGCCGGCAAGATCGGCGTCACCAAGCTCGACCAGGATGTGCAGGCCTATGCGCTCGACAACGGGTCGCCGCCCAAGGGGCTGGACGACCTGATCACCAAGCCACTCAATGCGCCATCGTGGAACGGCCCGTATGCCAAGCCCGCGGATCTCACCGATCCCTTCCGGCATCCGTACGGCTACGTCTATCCGGGCAAGCACGGCCAGTACGATGTCCTGTTCTACGGCCGCGACGGCAAACCGGGCGGCGAGGGCATCGACCGTGACTACGGGAATTGGCAGTAGCACCGGAACCCGCGCTTCACGCGGCTTCACCCTGATCGAAATGCTGGCGGTGATCGTGCTGATCGCGATCGCCGTCACCGTGACCGCGGTGTCGTTGCGCGGACGCGCGCGCGGACAACTGGAGGCTTCGGCGCAGCGGGTCGCGGCCGGTTTGCGCGACACCCGCACGCGCGCGATGGCGACCGGCAAACCGCAATGGTTCACGGTCGATCTGCGCGGGCACGCGTGGGCCGGGCCGGGCCGTGAGCCGCACGCGTTCCCGGCCGATGCGGACGTGCGCGTGACCTCGGCGGCTCAGGACACCGACCAGGCAGGCCTCGCGCGCATCCGCTATTTCCCTGATGGCAGTTCCAGCGGCGGCAACGTCGTGCTGAGTCACGATCAGCGCAGCACACGCATCGATGTCGATTGGCTGACCGGTGCGGTGACCGTGAGCAGTGGGTCGCCGCAGTGAGGACCATCGCGCGATATTCCATCGAACGGATGACCGGTCCCGGGACTCTGCTTTCGCGCGGTTTCACCCTCATCGAAGTGTTGGCGGCGATCGCGCTGCTGGCGATCGCCTTCGCGGTCGGGCTGGGCGCACTGGGCAAGTCGGCGCACAACGCGGCGCACAGTGCCGCGCTCAACACCGCGGTCGAACATGCGCAGAGCCTGCTGGCCGGGCAGGGGCTCGAAGCGCCGCTGAAGGATGAAACGCTGGCCGGCACGTTCGACGACGGCATGCGTTGGACGCTGAAGGTGCGTGGGTTGCCGAAACCGTCGCCGTCCTCGTCGGAGGTGCAGGGCGGGGAGGCCTTGCAGCAGGGGAATGTGCTGGTCGCACAGGCGTCCGGCATCGACCTGTACCAGCTCGACGTTGCGGTGGAGTACGGTGCTGGTCGCACGTTGCGGCTCTCCACCCAGCGCGCGCAGGCTGCTCCGGCGGGCGCGGAGCAGGAATAGGGATCGGACGACGATGCACGCACAGTCGACATCGCCGAGTGGTGCGGAACAGATCAGGCGCACCCGGCCGCGAACTGTTTCCGGATCCCGAGTCTCGAGGTCCCCGTCCCGATTCTCCCGCGGCTTCACCCTGCTGGAAATCCTGCTGGCGCTGGCGCTGCTGGCATTGGTGATGCTGGGCGTATGGGGTGCGATGGCCAGCGCCACCCGGATCACGCACGCGGCGGACGCGCTGATGGCGCGCAGCGAGAACGTGCGCACCGTGCAACAGTTCCTGCGCCGCTACGTTTCCGCGGCGCAACTGCAGCCATACTTGGCTCAAGGCGATGCGCGTGCGCGGATGTTCGAAGGCGATGCGACCTCGATGCGCTATGTCGGGCCTTTGCCCATGCAATCGGGGCATGCCGGGTTGTACGTGCAAACCATTCGCCTGACCAAAGACGCCTCGGGCGTTACATCGCTCGATCTCGTCTACCAGCCTTACGCGGACGATGCGCCGCAAACCGGCGACGCGGTGACGCATCTTCTGCTCGCGGATTTGCGGGGCGGACGCTTCCAGTACCTCGCGGCGGCCGCCTTCGGCAAGCCCGCGGCGTGGCGCGACGACTGGCAGGCCGCCAATGGTTTGCCGCTGGCGGTGCGCATCCATCTCGATCCCGCTTGGCGTGCGCGGGTGCCATTTCCCGAGATGGTGATTCCCTTGCACGCGGGCGAAGGCTTCGGCGTCCAACTCGGTGGTACGCCATGATCCGGCATCAGCGCGGCACCGCACTGCTGTTGGTGTTGTGGGTGACGGTGCTGCTGGCCGCGTTGTTGATCGGCGTCGCGGCTGCGTCGCGTAGCCAAAGCCAGGCCGCGCTGTATGGGGCCGAGCGCGTGCGTGCCGAACTCGTGGCCGAAGCTGGGCTCGCGCATGCGGTGGCCGGTTTGCGTGCGCCCGATCTGCGTGACCAGTGGATACCGGATGGCCGGCCGTACGATTTCGAATTCGGTGGCGCCAAGGTGCGCGTGCAGGTGGTGGACGTGAGCGGTCTGGTCGACCTCAACGCCAGCCCGCCGGATTTGCTGGGTGGTCTGTTCGCGGCGGCAGGCGTGGATCGCGCGCGCGCCGAGCAGTTTGCCAACACGCTGGCCGCGTGGCGGGGCGATTTGCCACGCCAGCCATTGCCGACGCGAGGCGGTGCTACGGCCCAGCCGCACGGTCCGTTCCGCGCGATCGAGCAACTGGCGCGGCTGCCGGGCATGACAGTCGACCTGTTCGACAAGGTCGACCAAGCGGTGACAGTGTTTTCGGGCCGCAATTTCCCGGATGCGTCATACGCACCCCCGCTGTCACTGGCGGCGTTGCAGGGCCTCGGCCCCGATCAGGCGAAGGCGCTGGTCGCGCAACGCCGAAGCCGCGCGGCGCAGCGCGGCGCGGGCAACGGACGTGCCTTGGGGGCGGTGGCCAACGGCCCCCTGATCGCTGGCTACGGCGGCGTGGTCGAGCGCGTGTTCAGTACCGCCACGATGCCGGATGGAACGCGCGTGGGCCTGGATGTCACGATACGCTTGGCGTTGACGGGCACCCGGGCACGCCCGTACAAAGTGTTGGACTGGCGCGTGGATTGATTCCACGCGTTTCCTGGCAGGACTGGCAATGGCGACAGCAAGCGCACAAACCCTCGAACGCGCGAAACTGACGTGGCGGCGTTCGCCGCTGCCGGGCTTCCTGCGCTGGTGGGGCGGCGAATTGACGGCGATGCTGCCGGGGGGTGTGCGCGCGTGGGTGCGACGCGGACCGGATGTGTTGTGGCTGGGCGAGGCGGACGGCAATGCAACGATCCGGCGCGCGCGCACCGGCGCCACGCTGGCGACGATCAGACCCGGGGTGCCGGTGGACGTCCAGCGCTCGGAATTCGCCCGTGCCTGCGCCGGCATCGATCCGGACGATCGCTGCCTGCTGCTGGTGGTGCCGGCGTCGCAGGTGCTGTATCGGCGTCTGGTGATGCCGGCCGCGGCGGCCGCCGATCCGCGCCGGGTGGTCGGTTACGAACTGGACCGGCAGACGCCGTTCAAGCCCGAGCAGGTGTATTACGACGTCAGCGTCAGCGCCGATCCGGCGCCGGCGGGACAGGTGGCGCTGGATCTGTACGCGGCGCCGAAAGCGGACATCGATCCTTTGCTGGAACGCTTCAACACGATCGGCGCGCACCCCGATGCGGTCGATGTGCAGACCGCCAGCGGCAAGCTGGCCGACATCGACCTGTTGCCGCCCGGGCGGCGGCCACGGCACATCGATCGCCGCGGTCGCGCCAATTTCATCCTGGGTCTGGTTTGCATTTTGCTGGTGGTGCTGGTGTTGTCGCAATGGCTGGCCAATCGTCGCGCGGCACTGGCCGAAATGCAGGACGAAGTGCAGACGATGCGCGCCAAGGCCACGCAGTCCGAACAACTGCGCGCGCAACTCACCGGTGCGCTGGCGGCCTCGAAATTCCTGGTGAAACGCAAGTCCGAGAATCCGTCCGCGCTGGCCGTGCTGGACGACCTGACCCGGCGCCTGCCCGCCACGGCGTGGCTGGACGTGCTGACGCTGGACGACTCGGGCGGCCTCGACATCAAGGGCGAAGCCGCCAAGGCGGCGGCGCTGGTCGACACCCTCGGCAGTTCGAACCTGTTGCAGGAACCCAAGCTGCAGGGGGTGATCCAGCCCGATCCCGCGACGGGCAAGGAGCGCTTCGAATTGATCGCGCGGGTGCGCCAGCAGGGTGCCGCCGATGGCCGTTGACATGAAAAGCCGCGTCGGGCGGCGGCTGTCGCCGGCGCAGTCGCGGCTCGCCGCGATCGGGTTGGCGCTGGTCGTCCTGGCGATCGCCTACTTCGTGCTGTTGCACTGGTGGTTCGTCGCCCCGCTGCTGCAGGTGGACGGGCAGATGCACGATCTGCAGAAGATCCATGCGAAATACGCGGCGGCGATCGCCGAGCAGCCGGAACTGCAAAAACGCGTCGCCAGGCTGGAGCAAGGCGGCGCATCGGTGGACGCGTTTTTGTCCGCGAACGATCCGAGCGCCGCGTCCGCGAACCTGATCCAGCGCGCCACCGACGTGGTCGCCGCGCAAGCGCACGAAGGTTCCGGCTGCAGCATGCCGTCCAAGATGCCGATCGAGCAGGACACCGGCAACGAACCGTTCCGGCGGGTCAGCGTCAGCATCACGCTGGATTGCGGCGTGCAGCCGCTGGCCGCGGTGCTGCACGATTTCGATCGCGGGCTGCCTTACCTGTTCGTGGACAACCTGACGGTGGCGCGCTCGCCCAGCGGCCGGCTGCAGGCGCAACTGACCTTGTCCGGTTACCTGAGGCCCGCGTCGCCATGAATGCCGCCGATCGCCGCCGCCTGACGCCCGCGTTCGGCATCGTCGCCGCCATATTGGTGGTGCTGCTGATCGCCCTGTGGGCGGGTCTGGGCCGCAGTGCGCACTGGAACGACAACGCCGCGCCGATGCGGCTGCCAGCGGTCGGCGCCACCACCCCGGCACCGGCAGTCCCGCCGCTGGACCGGTTCGCGGCAGTCTGGCAGCACCCCTTGTTCAGCCCCACCCGCATGCCCGCGCCCGCCGCGGCCGGCGGGGGCGCGTCCAGCAGCGATCTGCAGTTGACCGGCGTGATCATGCTGCCGCACCTCAAGATGGCCATCCTGCACGACAAGACCAACGGCAAGGACTACCGCGCCATCGAAGGCCAACCGTCGCACGAGGGTCCGGTGCTGGTGGAACTGCGCCCGCGCAGCGCGGTGATCGAGGTGTCGGGTTCGCGCCAGGAACTGCAACTGGTGCCCGGCCCGGCAACGGATTCCGGTGTCCCCCCGGCGAATGGCTTCCCCAACCCCGACCAGCACCAGGGGACGCAGGGCCAGCCCGTTCCCATGAGCGCGGAAAGCGGCGCATCTGCTATGGTCACCCGCCGCGGAACGCAGGATGCGGGCGGGCAGCCCGCGAATCGGTCGCCGAAGCCGGCGACAGGCTCGCAGTCTGTCGCGGCGCGCGCCCGGGCGCTGAAAGCGCGCATCGACGCGCAACGGCGCCGGGCCGCGCGTCAGGATGGCGGCGGTTGACGCAGGCATCGCGCCACCGCGCGAGGCAGACCGGTTGTGGAGTGCATGACGTGTACAAAAAGCTAGCCGTGCTGGGGGTTGCCTTCGCTGCCGCGCTGCTGGCGGGCTGCGCGCCGCAAATCCGTCAGGACAACGACTACAGCCTGCAGCGGGAAGCCATCGCCGGCACCCACAAGCCGGTGCCGCAGCCGATGAACGTCGGCACGGAACAGCAGAACCCGACTTTGGCTAATGCGTCCGCACCGGAAAACCACTACGGCACCGGCGTCTTCATCAATGCGCCGAGCCACACCGCATCCGGTCGGGCCGCCAACGAAGGCGGCACCATCACCTTCAACTTCGACAACCAGCCAGTGCAAGCCGCGGTCAAGGCGATCCTGGGCGACGTACTGCACGCGAACTATTCGATTTCGCCGGACGTCAAGGGCACCGTGACCTTCTCCACCTCGCAGCCGGTCACCGAAGCCGAGGTGTTGCCGATCCTGCAGATGCTGTTGTCGTGGACCGGCAATGCCCTGGTGCAGCAGAACGGCGGCTACCTGGTGGTGCCGGTGGAACAGGCCGCGCCCGGCAACCTCGTGCCCGGCTTGGGCGCGGTATCGCCCGGCGCCGGCTACGCGGCGCAGTTGTTTCCGCTGCACTACGTATCCGCCGAGGCGATGCAGAAGCTCCTGAAGCCATTCGCCGATCCGAAGGCATTCCTGCTGGTCGATCCGGTGCGCAACCTGCTGGTGATGGGCGGCACGCCCGCTGAACTCGCGAATTATCAGCGCATCGTCCGCACCTTCGACGTCGACTGGCTGCGCGGGATGTCGGTGGCGGTGATTCCGCTGCAGCATGTGCAGGCCGAGGATCTGGTCACGCAACTCCAGACCCTGTTCACCGAGCAGGCTGGCGGCTCCGCGCCGGCCGCCGCACCCGCGGGCGGCGCGGCGAACCTGGTCGCGCCGCGTTCGGAAAACATCTCCAGCATGGTGCGGCTGATCCCGCTGAAACACAGCAACTCGCTGGTCGTGATCACCCCGCAGCCTTCCTACCTCGACGAGGTGCGCAGGCTCATCACCACCATCGACAATGGCGCCGGCAATGCCTCGGGCCTCTATGTCTACAACGTACTCAATGTGAAGGCATCGGACCTCGCGCGGCACCTCAACGAACTGTTCGGCAACGACACCGGCAGCCAGCAGAACCCCGTGGGCGCGGTCGCGCCGGGCTTCTCGCCGCTGGAACAATCCGCGACCGGCAGCCTTGGTGCGCAGCAGGGCTTTGGCAATTTTTCGTCGGACAACAGCAACTTCCCCGGCGGCGTCGGCAGCACTGGCGGTGACGAGTTCGGTTCCGGGACGGGCGGGATCACGGGCGCCACCCAGATGCGTCGCGGCCAGCGTGCGGGGCAGGATACGTTCGCGTTCACCACCAGTGAGGGCGTGCGCATCGCCGCGGTCAACGAGAACAACCAGTTGCTGATCCGCTCGACGCCCGGCCAATGGGAAAAACTGTTGCCGGTGATCGAGCGTCTGGACGAGAAGCCGCTGCAGGTGCAGATCGAAACCCGCGTGCTGGAAGTCAGCCTGACCGGCGAATTCCAGTTCGGCGTGCAGTATTACCTCGGCGGGCTGATCGGCACCCAGCCGGGTTCGCCGCCAAACACCAACGAGTCCTATCACCGCCATCAGGGCGCGGCGGGCCTGGGCGGCGTCCAGTACTCGACATCCGACGCGTTGTTCTATTCGTTCGCGGGCAATGATCTGCAATTCGCGCTCAGGGCCATGGAATCGAGCGGCGACGCCAAGATATTGTCGGCGCCTTCCACCGTGGTGCTCAACAATCAGGAAACCACCTTCAAGGTGGGCGAAAAGATACCGGTGGTGCAAACCTATCTCGTGCCCGGCGTGGGCACGGGCTCGACCACCGACGCCTTCAATGCGGGCCAGGTGCAATACATCGACACCGGCGTGTTGCTGGATGTCGTCCCGCGCGTCAGTCCCGGCGGGCTGGTGTACATGGACATCCAGCAAGTCGTCAGCAAACCGACCACCCAGGACAAGTTCGGCAACTACACCATCACGAACCGTGCGCTGAGTACCGAGGTGGCTGTGCAGAGCGGGCAGACGGTGCTGCTGGGCGGTTTGATCCAGCAGACCGACACCACCCAGGACAGCGGCGTGCCGTTCCTCAGCCGCATCCCCGTATTCGGTCACTTGTTCGGCACCACCGACCGCAAGAGCGCGCGCACCGAGCTGATCGTGTTGATCACCCCGCGCATCATCCGCAACCCCGAGGACGCGCGCCGCGTCACCGACGAATACCAGACCCAGTTCGAATCGCTGAAACCGATCCTGCCGAAGGGTGGCGCGACGCCTGCTTCCGAAACCGAAAGCTTGCCGGCATCGACCGAGTCCGTTCCGCCGTCGAGTGCGTCATTCGCGCCTGCGGCCAGTCCCGCCGCGGCGGCCCCTTCGGGAGAGTGGTCGGTGCAGGTCGCGTCTTTCACGAACAGCGACGATGCCGAACGCTTGCGCGGCCGCCTGCAGCAACTCGGCTACACCAGCTACGTCAGGAACGTGACCACGGCCGACGGCGTGCGCTGGCGTGTATGCGCCGGCCCGGTGGTGAGCCGCGACGCGGCCGATCGCCTGCGCGTCTCCATCGCGGACACTCTGCACATCGAAGGGCTGTTGGTCGTGCGGCCATAGTGCGGGCGGGGCAGCATGCGTCGGCGGGATGCATGCGATGCAAGGCGTGGCCGCTTGTTGCGCGGCATTGGCGGCAAAGGGCGCATCTGATTTCCAGTGTGTGCGAGCGGTTTGCCGGCGCCCGCCGCGCGCAGGTATCGCTAGACTGCGCGGATGCCCGCGTTGACCTCCATCATCATCGTCGCCGCCGACAGCGGCGTTCCGTTGCGGGAATGCGCGGCGCGCGCGTTGGCGTCCAGCGTGCCGGTCGAGCTGGTTCTCGTCGACAACGCTTCGCGCGATGGGGTTCCGCAAGCGCTGGCGCGGGCGTACGAACACGACGAGCGCGTGCGCGTCGTCTACAACCACGCCAATCTCGGGTTCGGTCCGGCGGTGAACGTAGGCGCGCGACAGGCGCAGGGGGATGCCTTGCTGGTGTTGAATCCCGATTGCATGCTCGAACCTGACACGTTGTCGCGCGTGCTGGACGTGCAGCGCGCGCATCCTGATGCGGGAGTGATCGGCGTAGTGGTGTGCGACCCGGACGGCACGCCCGATCCGGCATCGCGGCGTCGCGATCCGCTGCTGCGGCGTTCGTTGAACGAGATGACGGGACGCGTCAAGCGGGATGCGTCCAGGTACGAAGGCGTCGACGTGCCCGGCCCGATGCCTGATGACGTGATCGAAACCGAAAACGTTTCCGGCGCGCTGATGCTGCTGCCGCGGGCGGCGTTCGAGCGCCTGCACGGTTTCGATGAAGGCTACTTCCTGCATTGTGAGGACCTGGACCTGTGCCGGCGCGCGCGCGATGCGGGTTACAAGGTGCTGCTGGCGGGCGATGTGCGCGTGCGCCACGCCAAGGGCGGTTCCAGCGCGCATCGGCCGGTGTTCGTCAGTTACCATAAGCATCGCGGCATGTGGCGCTGGTTCCGCAAATTCGATCCGGCCGCGCGCGGGCCGCTGACGCGCGTGCTGGTCGCATGCGGGATCGCGGCACATTTCCTGGCCACGGCACCGCTACTCGGGTTCCTTCGCGCGCGCCGCCAATGACATTGCATCGGAAGCAAGCATGATCCGCGAAATCCTGAAAATGGGCGATCCGCGCCTGCTGCGCGTCGCGCCCCCGGTTCCGACGACGATGTTCGGCACCGCCGAATTGAACGACCTGATCACCGACATGTTCGAAACCATGCAGGCGGCCGATGGCGTAGGTCTGGCTGCGCCGCAGATCGGGGTGGACCTGCAATTGGTGGTGTTCGGCTTCGAACACTCCGACCGCTATCCCGGCGAGCCGGAAGTGCCGCGCACGATCCTTTTGAATCCGCTGATCACGCCACTGTCGCGAGACATGGAGGAGGGCTGGGAGGGCTGCCTGTCCGTGCCGGGCCTGCGGGGCGTAGTGAGCCGCCACAGCATGATCCGTTATCAGGGCACGGACCCGAGTGGCACCCCGATCGACCGCAACGCTGAAGGGTTCCACGCGCGCGTGGTGCAACACGAATGCGATCACCTGATCGGGCGGCTGTATCCCTCACGCATCACCGACTTCTCGAAGTTCGGCTTTATCGACGTGCTGTTTCCCGAGGAAGTCGGTGCGCTGGAGTAGGGTGGTTTTTCGTCCTCCGTTGACACGGATAAAAGCTCCAGGGCTTTCGCTTTCAGCGGGCGCGCTCAACCAAGCCGCGCCGCTTGTCCGTGCAGCGCGCCGAGTTGCGTGTTCCAGTCTGCGAGCCGGTTGCGTTCCTGTTCGACTACGGCTGCGGGCGCGTGATCGATGAAGTTCGCGTTGCCGAGCTTGCCCTCGCATTTTTTGATTTCAACCTGGATGCGGGCGATTTCCTTGTCCAACCGCGTGCGCTCGGCGTCGAGATCGATCAGACCTGCCAGCGGAATCAACACCCGCAGCGTGCCGACCACAGCCGCCGCGGCTGCGGGTTCGGCTTCGCCGACCGCAAGCCAGCGCGGCACTTCGCAGCGTGCGAGAAACTCGATCTGGCTTGAAAATTTGTCGGTGCGGCGACGATCTTCGGCGTCACCGTCGGCCAGCAGCAACGGAATGATCTTGCCCGGCGCGATGTTCATTTCCGAACGGATCTTGCGTACGCCGGTCAGCACCGTCTTGAACCATTCGATTTCGGCGCTCGCTGTTTCATCGACCGTGAATTCGTCCGCGCGCGGGTAGGCGCATTCGAGAATGCTGGATGCCTCGAGGCCCAGTTGCGGCGCCACCGATTGCCAGATTTCCTCGGTGATGAACGGAATGATCGGGTGCAGCGCGCGCAATGCGGTTTCCAGCACCACCAGCAACGTGTGTCGCGTGGACGCCGCGGCTTCGGCATCGTTGCCGTTCAACGCGGGCTTGGAGAGTTCGAGGAACCAGTCGCAGTACTCGTTCCACACGAACTCGTACAGCACCTGCGCCAGATGATCGAAACGATAGCTCGCGAAGTACTGCTCGACTTCGGCGAGCGTGTCGTGCAGGCGGCTGAGGATCCAGCGCTCCGCTTCCGTTTTTGCTTCTCCTTCTCCCTCCGGGAGAAGGGGCGCGAAAGCGCCGCCTTTTCTTTTGCGCGCAGCGCCGGATGAGGGTCCGTTTCCTTGCGCGAACTCCGGACCCTCACCCCAACCCCTCTCCCGAGGGGAGAGCGGTTCAATGTTCATCAACACAAACCGTGCCGCGTTCCACAGCTTGTTGCAGAACGCCTTGTAGCCTTCCGCGCGCTTGATGTCGAAGTTGATGGTGCGGCTGTAGCTCGCCAGTGCCGCGAAGGTGAAGCGCAGCGCGTCGGTGCCAATGGCAGCGATGCCGTCGGGGTATTCCTTGCGGATGCGCTTCTCGACCTTTTCGCGCACCTGTGGGATCAGCAGCGATTTCGTGGATTTTTCGACCAGTGCGGGCAGGGTGATGCCGTCGATGAGGTCCAGCGGGTCCAGGGTGTTGCCTTTGGACTTCGACATCTTCTGGCCTTCGGCATCGCGCACGATCGCGTTGATGTAGACCTCGCGAAACGGCACCTGCTTGGTGAAATACAAGGTCGTCATCACCATCCGCGCGACCCAGAAGAAGATGATGTCGAAGCCGGTGACCAGCACTTGGCTTGGCAGGAAAATCTTGTCGGCGGGCCAATTCGCGACGACCTCGCCGCGCTCGTTCTTCACCGGCGCGGCCGACGGCCAGCCTAGCGTGGAGAACGGCCACAGCGCCGAGGAAAACCAGGTGTCCAGCACGTCGTCGTCCTGGCGCAATGCACCGACCGGCGGCGCGGCCGCATGCGCGCGCGCGTCGGCCTCGTCTTCGCCGACGAAGATGTTGCCGCTCTCGTCGTACCACGCCGGAATGCGATGGCCCCACCAAAGTTGGCGCGAAATGCACCAGTCCTGGATGTTGTCCAGCCACTGCGTGTAGGTGGTCGCCCAGTTTTCCGGCACGAACCTGATGTCACCGTTGCGCACCGCATCCAGCGCCGGTTGCGTGATCGCTGCGCGACCCTGGTCCGACGTGAGATCCACGAACCATTGGTCGGTCAACATGGGCTCGATCACGGCATCCGAGCGCTGGCTGACCGGCACCTGCAGCTTGTGCGGCCTTGTTTCGACCAGCCGGCCTTCG
>Ga0207667_10008121_pt1 | contig 12501 bp, 10 predicted proteins | sample KBSCornC52_FD_184301 | JGI IMG/M metagenome (GOLD analysis project Ga0207667, IMG submission 184301) | Corn rhizosphere microbial communities from Kellogg Biological Station, Michigan, USA - KBS Corn C5-2 (SPAdes) (version 2) | ecosystem: Host-associated > Plants > Roots > Rhizosphere > Soil ...
TGTGACCTGCTCCCGCGCCCCGCTTTGTTCTTTCGCCGAACCGCTGACGGCTTTGACGAGACTATCCTGGACCCTGTCCGACAGCATGAGATGAGTGCTTTCGGTCTCGATCTGCGCCATCTCCAATTCGATATTCTTCGATACCTGCCTGACCGCCTCCTTCGAAAAGATCTCCGCCTTCTCCTTGATTGCGGCCGTGGATTCGGCATACGAGATGTAGCCCGAAATCAGCAAAGGCAGCAGTGAAAGCAGGACGAATGCCGTCATCAGCCGGTAGCGGATCTCGACGCGGCGCAGTACATCCAGCGAAAGGTAGGCGAACATGCGTCGCAGCGGAACGATGATTGGGTTCATTTATAGTGCATCGTTGCCTGATTCTTGACTGACTGGTCGAGGAGCGTCGCCGCTTCCGCGGCCGTCATCTTTCCGAGTAGCACATCCTGCATCAGCCGATGCAACTCCTCGATCGAGTTCGAAGGTAGCACCGAATAGTAGGGGCTCGAAGTGACGGGAAAGCGGCCGACCCTGTTGGTGTAGTCGATCATGATCTGATCGGTCACGATCGGTCCCGTCACATGCTCGAACGGCGGAATGTTGTGGCGCTTTCGTTGGAGAATGGAAAAACCTTTTCCGGCGATGAATTCGAGAAAACGCATGGCGGCCGCCTTGCGCGGCGTCTCGCAGACCGCAAACCCGGTTTCGCTGCCCATTACGGGCACGACGAGCTTGCCGGGCGCGTTCCAGGGCGGGATGAAAACACCGACTTGGAATGGGTTCCCGTGCAGGAGCAGACCGGCTGCCCAACTGCCATGCAAGACCATCGCGACCTTGCCCTGCTTGAAAAGCTGGATGCCGCCATCGTAATCGGTGGCCATGAATCCTTTCTGCACGTATCCGCGGTCGACCAACAGCAGCATCTTGGCAAAGATGTCGGCCACCTCTGGAGTATTCAGATCGAGCGAGCCGTCGCCGATCTTCCGCTTCCAGCCGATCTCGCGTGCCGCGACATCGTTGGCGAAGCCTGAAGCGAACGGGCCGTTCCCGAGCATGTTCGGAAACCCGCCGTTGAGCATGATCGGTACGAACCCCGCGCGCTTGAGCTGCTCGCAGACCAGCAGGAACGCTCGGAAATCCGTCGGCAGATTCTTGATTCCGGCTTTTGCGAATATGGCCTTGTTGTAATAGATCGGCGTCGTCGCCACGCCGCCGGATATGCCGAAATCCTTGCCCTGGCGACTGGTCCAGTCCTCCTTCAACGGACCGAGCATGTTGGCCCACGCCGCGGTCGAGCCAACATCGGCAAGCACCCCCTCGTCGGCCAGCTCGGCTGCATAGGCATTAGGGTTGACACTGACGAGATCGGGCAGATTGCCCGATGCGATTCGCGGCTTGATATTGTCCTCGACCGTGTCGCCAATCATGAACTGTACGTTCACGCGGATATCCGGGTTCAGCCGCATGAACTCGGCCGCGATCTGAAGCATCTGCTGGGGCCAGTCAGGAGCCCAGATCAATGCGGTGAGGGTCGTGGCGGCCGGTCTCGGCGCGCTCGCCGGCACAGACGGCCGCTGCCGGTAGCCGCACAGCGCTACCAGAAGCAGTGCGGCCATCGCCGCCACGCCGAGGGCGATACCGATTCGTCGCACTTCAGATCGCCTTTCGGTCTGCAAGCGCTGGGTGCTGGCAACGGTTGGACTGCGTGAGTAAGTTCATGGCGGCCGACGAGGCAAGCGAGGCGTTAACCGCATATCGGCAACAATCGGTGAACCTTTAGGCATCGGTCCGCTCGACGATCGCCGCGCGGCATTCCGATTGCTACCCTTCCCCGCGCGGTTTCGACGAATCGTGATACGTTCACGCGGGTCGCCACGCCGTGAGTGCGCAAAGAGGAAATGTCTTCATGAAAGAGAGGGGCTATACGACGGACAACGTCGTGAAGCGCGTCAGCGAGCCGGGCCTTGAAGGCATGCCACCTGGCGTCGCACGGCCGCGCAGGCCCTCCCGAATACTTCGCGCCACTCTCGTCGCGGTGTTGTCGGGTTCGGCGCTGCTCGCGCTGGCCGGCGTCGGCGGACGCGCGCTCTTGCGCGCGGGCCTGCCCGCGCTCGACGGCACGTACCCGGCGCCCGCGCTCAGCCACGAGGCCACGATCGAGCGCGACGCGCTCGGCGTGCCGACCATCAGCGCGGGCAGCTCCGCCGATCTCGCGTACGCCACCGGCTTCGCCCATGCGCAAGATCGCTTCTTTCAAATGGACCTGCTGCGCCGCGTTGCGGCCGGCGAACTCGCCGCACTGATCGGGCCGGCCGCGGTGGAACTCGACCGCACTCACCGGTTGCACCGGTTCCGCGCCCGTGCGCACGAGATTGCCGCAGCGCTCGACCCCAACTCGCGCACGCTGCTCGAACGCTACGCGGCAGGCGTCAACGACGGGCTCGCATCGCTGCGCAGCCGGCCATTCGAGTACTGGATGCTCAGAAGCCAGCCGCAATCCTGGCGTGCCGAAGACACGCTGCTGGTCGTCTACGCGATGTACTTCGATCTGCAGTACGGCGAACTGCGCCGCACGCTGGCCCGCGCGGCACTGAGCGAGCGCGTGTCGCCCGATCTGCTGCGATTTCTGCTGCCAACCTCGAGCCACTGGGACGCGCCGCTCGACTCGACGCCGGCGCCCGATGCCGCGTCGACGAGCACCGCCGTGCCGACACCGCCGCCCCCACCTGATTGGCTGCGTGCGGCGCCACTGCGCACTGCTGAGCTCGATCCCGGTGCGTCGGGCTTGGACACCTCCATGATCGGCAGCAACAGCTGGGCGATCAATCGGAATGCAAGCTTCGACGGCCGGGCGATCGTCGCCAACGATATGCATCTCGGCCTGTCGCTGCCGAATATCTGGTACCGCGTCGTGCTGCGCGCGCCCGATCGAAACGGCGTAGTTCGTCAATTGACCGGCGTCAGCCTGCCCGGCACGCCCGGCATCGTTGCCGGCAGCAACGGCCGTATCGCATGGGGCTTCACGAACAGCTACGGCAACTTCATCGACGTCGTCGAACTCGATGTCGATCCACACGACCCGTTGCGCTACCGCACACCGAACGGCGATTGGGAGCGCGCGCGGGTACATCGCGAACGGATCGACGTGCGCGGCGCGCCGGCCGCCGAACTCGATGTCGCCGATACGCGCTGGGGGCCGATGTTGCAGGCAGGTGGGCACAGCTATGCGATCCGCTGGGCCGCGCACGACGCGCGCGCGGTGAATCTCGGGCTCGGCCGGCTCGCCGATGCGGACGACGTGCCGACGGCGCTGGCTGCCGCGGCGGCGTGCGGAATCCCTACGCAGAACATCGTCGTTGCGGACGCTGCCGGGCATATCGGCTGGACGCTCGCCGGGCCGTTGCCGCGCCGGGCCGTTGCATCACCGGCATCCGCGCCATCCGCGGCGCCCGCTCTGACGGATTTACCGGTGCGCGCGAACGTGTACCGCGGGTGGGACGGCTACCTCGATCCGACCGACTATCCGCGCCGCATCGACCCGCCTGCAGCGCGCCTATGGACCGCGAACAGCCGACAATTGAGCGGCGCCGCGCAATCACCGATCGGCGACGCAGGCAGCGACGTCGGCGCCCGTGCAACGCAAATCCGCGACGCGCTTTTTGCGCACGAGCACTTCGCCGAGCGCGATATGCTCGCTCTGCAGATCGACGATCGCGCGCTCTGGATCGAGCGATGGCGCCGCATCGCACTCGACGCACTCGATGGAAACGCGCTCGCCGGCCATCCGCAGCGCGTCGAGTATCGACGCCTGCTCGAGCAATGGAATGGCCGTGCCGATGCCGACGCGGTGGGCTACGCGCTGCTTCGCACGCTCCATGCGGCGATGTACGACGCATGGTTCGGCCGCCTCGACGAGACGCTCGCCAAGCGCGATCCGAATTTTCGCTATCGGCTCGCGACCTCGCGCTCGCTCGCGGTGATGGAAGCGCTCGCGCAGCATCATGCGTGGCTTCCGCCGGGCGTTGCCGACTGGCACGCATTCGTGCTCGACCGGATCGATCGGAGTATCGAGGTCGTCACGCGCGACGGCACACGGCTTGCCGATGCGCGCTGGGGCGAGCGCAACCGCGCGGCGATTGGGCATCCGTTTGCGCGGATGATACCCACGTGGCTCCCCATGCTGCGCAGCCTGCTGATGGCTCCGCGCGAGCCGCTGCCCGGCGACGCGAACATGCCGCGTGTACAGGCGCCGTCGTTCGGCGCGTCGGAACGGTTCGTGATATCGCCCGGGCATGAGCGCGATGCGCTCTTCGAGATGCCCGGCGGCCAATCGGGCAGCCCGATGTCGCCGTACTTTCTCGCAGGCCACCCCGCATGGGTCCGCGGCGAATCGGCGGCACTGCTGCCCGGTCCGGCCGAGCATCGACTCCTGCTGACGACTGCACAGGCTCGATAACCATTCGATTCGGGAGACGCAACCGAAGCGCCAGGCAGGCTTCAGTGCGGGGGCGACAAGCGACGAAAGCGCTTCCACAACTTCTTCAGCGAATCGTGATCCGCCGCAACGCGCGACGCGAGATAGCCTCTCGCATACGCCACACCGGGCGCGGTCTGCTCGTGGTCCGATGCCAATGCCTTGAGGAGGCCCTCTCCCACCGCCACATCGTTGCGCCAGCCGAGGTCGTCCTGAAGCTTGCCGAGCGCCTGAAGGTAATGGCGCACGACCTCGCTCGGATAGAGCGAACCGAAGAACTCCGTGGCATAGCGCAGTTTCTTCGCGGCAATGCGCGCGCGGTGGCGCCGCTGCGCATCGAGATCCGGCAGGTGCCGGCCACGCTTGACCAGCTTTCGATGCCGCTTGCGCAGCGTCTCGCCGGCGAATGCCTCGATCGATCGATCGAGTGCGGCGAGCTGGTCGCCGTTCATCTCGTCGCGCCACCCCGCCTCATCGACCCAACGCGTCAACTCGATGGCGAGCCGCGTGTAGCGCGCAGAGCCGACTGCCGCTGCGGCGGCCGCGCGATTGCGCTTACCGATGTCCACGGCCGCTTGCGTCACCGCGCCTGTGTCGGTATCGCCTGGGGCACCATCGAACGCCGTGCGCAGCGTCGAATTGAGCATGACATCCCAGTCGCGAGCGGCACCGAGTTCGCCCGCGATCCATCGCAGTTCTTCCTGCAAGAAAGATGGCGTCGAAACGACACCCTCGAAAAGATCGAATGCGGAACGCAAGCGTCGCAGGCCCACGCGCATTTGATGAACGCACGAAGCATCATGACCCGACCCGACGCCGCGTTCGTTACCGTGCACCTGTGCGAGGCAGTTCCGGGCAATGCGCCGAAACGCACTCTCGATCGTATCGTTTTTCTTGAGCTTGACAGGAAGCGCATGTACGGCTTGGCTCTGTTCCTTCACGCGAAGCTCCCGTTCCATGACTTTCCCTCGCACCGCGCGCACCGGCGTCGGGTAGCGATTCTTGCCGTTGCTTGCCGGTAGTTTAGTCCGGAAGCAATTGAGCCAGCGTGCGGCCAGTGCGGCAACCGCCACGTACCGGCCGGCGGGTCATCGAGCGGGCACGATAGATGCTCTACCGGGGTAACGCCACAATCCAATCGTTTGAGTGAAGCCGACCATCCCCCTACTCGCGGTCAGTTTCTTTGCAGCCGATGTCCAGGCGGGTGCCGGCCCCTTCCTCGGCATTTATCTGCAGGAACACGGGTGGCGCACCGATACGATCGGCTCCGTCTTGACGATGGGCGCGATTGTCGCGATGCTCGTCACGACACCCGCGGGTGCGCTTGTCGATGCCATCTCCCATCGACGTTCCCTCGTCGTGGGTGCCAGCGCACTGACGATCGTCGCCGCGATCGTGATCTGGCTTTCGCGCGGGTACTGGCCGATTGCATCGGCGCAGATCGCGACCGCCGTTGCGGGTTCCCTCATGGGTCCAACGTTGACCGGCTTGACACTCGGGATGGTCGGCCGAAAGAACTTCGATCTGCAATACAGCCGCAACCAAGTAGCGAATCATGCCGGCAACATCGCGGCAGCCCTGTTCTCCGGGGCGGCCGGATGGCGGTTCGGCATCTCGTATGTGTTCGTGCTCAGTGCCGTCTTCGGTGTTGCTTGCATTGCATCGGTGCTGCTCATTCCCTCGCGCGCGGTCCATCGGCACTACGCACGCGGCCTTGCGCATGACGACGACAAAGATCGCTCGCAAGCGCGGGCGCAGAGCGTGCGCGTGCTGTTGCAGAACCGGCCGCTGCGGCTACTTGCCATCGCGCTGACAGCGTTCAGCCTCGGCAACTCCGCGATGCTGCCGCTATACAGCCTTGCGGTTGCGGCCGATCATCACAGCCTCGCAAGCCAGCTCACCGCGGCCAACCTCGTCATTTCACAAGTCGTGATGTTGATCGCCGCTGCCTATGCGTATCGCGCCATCCGACGCTGGGGATTCTGGTGGGTCATTCTCGCCACATTCGTCACGCTGCCGGTCAGAGGATTGATCGCCGCATGGCTGACGACACCCTGGGGCATTGCGCCGGTCCAGATTCTGGATGGCGTGGGCTCCGGGCTGCAAAGCGTCGCGATACCGGCGCTGGTCGTCCATTTGTTGCACGGCAGCGGGCGAGTCAATCTGGGCCAAGGTGCGCTGTTCACCGTCGAGGCCATCGGCGGCTGCCTCAGTCCGTTGCTGGGCGGATGGCTTGCCAGCCGTCTCGGGTTTCCGACCGCGTTCGTGATACTGGGAAGCCTCGCCGCCGTTTCCGTGATGGTGTGGGTCTTACCGGGCGCGATGATCCGTCGAGCGTGCGACAGCCGCCGCGACGAACTCGAGCGAATCCCCGACATCGACGTATCTGCGTTGTTTCAGCGATGAGCAAGCCTCGGCGATGGAAGTTCAATCGTGTGCCGGGTCGTCGATCGGCATGCCCAACTCGGCTGCCATGCGCTGCACGAGTGCCCGCAGTTGGCTGACTTCGTTGGCCAGGCGCTTTTGTTCGGCTCTCAACGCCTCGAACTCGGAGGACGGGATCGAGGCTTCGGTGAATTCGCGCACGCCCGCCATTTCGTCGATGTTCACCTCGCCGCACAGCAGATGCATCCAGCGGTTTCCGCGTTCGCCGGGGGCACAGGGCAGCTTGATGGCAAGCGCTGGCGTGCGTGCGGCGAGTTCGTCGAGGAACGCCTCGACCGACGAGTTGTCTGCGAAACCGTGCAGACGTGCCGCGTTCAGTCGCAATTCGGCAGCCGTCTGCGGGCCGCGCAGTAGCAGAATGGTCAGCAGCGCCGCAGCTTGGCTCGGTATCCCGAGAACGCGATTCATGTTGTGTTCGTAACGCGTGACCCGGCTACTGCTCGCTTCCATGACGAGGCTCAGACGCTTCAGACCATCGAGCGCGGTCTGGACTTCGGATTCGGTGACGTTCATGACGGGCGAACGCGCAGTCTTTTGGTTGCATCCTGCCGTCAAAGCGTTCAGCGACAGCGGGTAGGTGTCCGGGACGGTGTGCTGCTTTTCGACCAGGACGCCGAGAACACGGGCTTCGAGGGAAGTGAGGTCGCGCAGGGTTTGTGTCATAGGACAAGTGGGGGTAGTAATCATGGACAGAGCCGGGACGCTATGCGTGCGCACGCTTCGCGAGCGGCCCGAGGGACCCAATTGTAGATTGTTTGCCGAGCGCAGCTTTGCGGATGCGAGCGGTAGAATCTGCTCGAGAGCGATGCCTTCACCCGGACTGGATTTGCCACCATGAGCCAGACAGACAGCAGGCAGGACGCGACGCGAGAAACGGAGGAGCAGTTCCGGATTCTGGTGCAAGGCGTCACGGACTACGCGATCTTCATGCTTTCGCCCGCGGGCGTCGTGACCAGTTGGAATGTCGGCGCGGAGCGGATCAAAGGGTACAAGCAGTCGGAGATCCTCGGCGAGCATTTCTCGCGTTTCTACACCGACGAGGACAAGGCGGCCGGCGTGCCCGCGCAGATTCTGGCCACCGCGGCGCGCGACGGCCGTGCCGAACGCGAAGGATGGCGGATTCGCAAAGACGGCAGCCGCTTTTGGGCGCACGTCGTGGTAGATGCCATCCGGGACGATGACGGTTCTCTCGTCGGATTCGCAAAAGTGACGCGCGACATCACCGAGCGCAAGGAAGCGGCGCTGGCGCTCGAGAAAGCGAACGCGGCGCTGTTCCAGTCGCAGAAGATGGAGGCCATCGGGCGCTTGACGGGCGGCGTCGCGCACGATTTCAACAACCTGCTCGCGGTGCTTTCCAACGGTTTGGAAGTACTGGCGATCCAGTCGCGCACGTCGATCGACAGGAAAATGATCGAGGGGATGCGACGGGCGATCGACCGCGGCGCATCGCTCACCCAGCAGTTGCTTTCGTTCGCGCGGCAACAACCGCTGCAGGCTCAGTTGCACGAGTTGAACGCACTGATTCGCGATTTTGCGCCGATGCTTTCACGCGCTGGCAATCGCAGCATTCGTCTGGAGTATTCTCTTGACGCCCAGCCAGCCCTGGCAATTGTCGACGCAGCGCGTTTCGAGGCGGCGTTGCTCAATCTCGTTGTCAACGCGGTCGACGCCATGCCTGACGGCGGCACGATCACGATTCGCACGCAGATAGTCGAATCGGGCACGGCGGTAACCCCGGCACTGCCTGCCGGTCGCTACGTACAGGTCTCTGTCACCGACACGGGGACAGGCATGGACAGCGATGTGCTGGCCCAAGCGTTCGAACCGTTTTTTACAACGAAGCAGGCCGGCAAGGGGACGGGGCTCGGGCTCAGCCAGGTGTACGGATTCATCGCGCAATCGGGTGGCGACGTCCAACTGTCGAGCGAATTGGACAAAGGCACGCGAGTTGAACTGTATCTGCCGGCCGCGGAGCCGGCGGCACCGGTGAAGGTGCCTTCCGCACCGAAGGCCGAGACCGTTCTGCTGGTCGAGGATGAGCCCGACGTGTTGGGCTTGGCGTCGGAACTGCTGGTGAGCATCGGGTACGAGGTGGTGCCGGCGAGCAGCGCATCGGAGGCGGTGGAAATCCTCAGGGATCGGATAGACATCGGCGTTGTCGTCAGCGATATTTCGATGCCCCACGGCATTAGCGGGCTCGACCTTGCACGTCTGGTCCGCTCGCAGTATCCGATCATCCGGGTCGTGCTGACATCGGGGTACCTGCCCGCTCCGCTTCACGACGATAACGGCCAATTGAGCGACGTGACGTTCGTGCCGAAGCCCTATAGACTGGCCGATCTCGCGAAAGCGCTGCGAGCGAGGCGGTAAGGTCAGGCAACGGGTTTCGCGCGATGGGCGAGGCCCGAAACAGCTCTATGCGAACGACCCTGGATCGGCATTACCTCCGCAGATAACCACGGCGATTTTCTCGCCGGGCGAGTGAACATACGCGCCCGATACCAACGCCGCGAAAGCGGTCGCGCCTCCGGGCTCCGAGGCAATCCTGAGCTTTTCCCACAGGATCCGCTGCGCCTCCCGAATCTCATCGTCCGACACCAGCACCGAGTCGCTCACGGTCGGCAGAAGAACGGAAAAAGGCACGTCACCGATCCGCTTACACCCAAGAGAATCCGCGGCGATGCCCCCTGTATCGACGTCGACGGGCGTGCGGGCCAGCAATGCGTGATTCAACGTGGGACATTGCGTCGGCTCGACAGCGACGATTTTGACCCGCCCGCCAAACCACGCTGCGACACCGCCGATAAATCCGCCACCGCCGACGGAGACAAGGATCGTGTCGACGTCCGGCACTTGCGCTTCGAGTTCGATCGCAATGGTTCCTTGTCCTGCGACCGTGACGGGGTCGTCGAATGCATGCACCCTCAGCGCGCCCGTTTCAGCGGCCCGGGCTTCGCTGGCCGCGAGTGCCTCGACATAGTTCTCGCCCGCGACCTCGACCTGTGCGCCGAGATCGGTCAGCATTTTGCGTTTGAGCGCGGTCGCAAGGCCCGGCACATAGATCTCCGCACGGGCGCCAAGCTTTTGAGCCGCGTAGGCGACAGCGATGCCATGATTTCCACCCGACGCCGCGATAACACCCGCGGGCGGAATCGCGCCACTCAGCAGCCGATTGAACGCACCACGTGGCTTGAACGAGCCCGTGACTTGAAGGGACTCGAGCTTCAGGAAAGTGTCGCCGGGGACGTCGAACCAACTGTCCTCCAGCCGGATGACGGGCGTGGTGCGGATGTACGGCGCAATACGCTGCGCGGCCATCCGGATGTCTTCATTCGTGATCATTTGGCGAACTCCTGGCAATGGGCTTCGTATTGGCCTGTCGAAGGAATGACCGTCACCGGCGCCTGACGACGCTCGTCAACCGTCAGCCGAAAGACGTCCGGACGGCTGTAATGGCCGGTCACGTCGAAATCGAACTTGCCGCGCGCGATGTTTCGCAGATCTATCTCCGCGGTGAGAATGGCTTCTTCGCCGAACGCAGGACCTGCCAGAATATGCCCGAGCGGATCGACGATGCAGCTACCCCCAGCCTGAACCACCGCTTCGGGATCGTCCCCATACAGACTCGTATAACCGGCAGGGAAATCGCTGCGCCGGAGAAACTGGTTGCTGGCGAAGACATAGCATCGACCTTCCATGGCGATGTGTTGCATCGACGCGACCCATGTCGGCCTCGAATCGGCTGTCGGCGCGCAGTAGAGCTGAATTCCCTTCGCATACATGGCCGTGCGCATCATGGGCATGTAGTTTTCCCAGCAGATCACCGCGCCCAGTTTGCCGAGTGCGGTATCCAGAACAGGCATGGTCGAGCCGTCGCCATACCCCCAGATCAGGCGTTCGGCGCCGGTCGGCATCAGCTTGCGGTGTTTGCCAAGAAAGGCCCCCGTCGGACCGAAGAAAAGCACACAGCAATAAAGCGTTCCAGCATCGCGTTCGATCACGCCGATCACCATATGAACGCCATGACGCCCTGCGATAGCGGCGAGCTCATCCACGCACGGCCCCGGCACGTCGATCGCCGACTCCCAATACGCTCGATATGCATCCCTTCCCTCGTCGCTGCGTCCGCCAACGTACGATCCAAACGCGTGCCCCTTCGGATAACCGCCCACGAACGCTTCAGGGAAAACGACCAGCTTGGCGCTTTGGGACGCCGCCGATGCGACCAGGTCTTCGACTTTGGCCAAAGTTCGACGCTGGTCGAAAGGAATGGGCGTCCCTTGGATTACCGCCGCGATCCACGGCGCCGCGCTGTTCGATTCGCTCATCATCCGCTCCTTGTGTATCTATAATGAACACTATAGAATCAATATTGAACATCATAGACGCTGGCTTGCGTGACAGCAAGCAGTGCGTTTTCGTCTAACCATTGAGGGAGAGAGCCGATGGGTGAAATCGCGACGGTCAATAGCGTTGAGCACGCCATCCGTCTCGTCGAGTTGATGGCCAGCTCGGGCAGCGTTCTTGGCGTCAGCCAAATAGCGCAGTCTCTCGCGTTGCCGCGGGCCACGGTTTATCGGCTGCTCAAGACATTGGTCCAGCGGGAATGGGTCGTTCAGGATGGCACGACATATCGCCTCAGCTTTCGCCTGACAGGGCTGTTTCGTGACGCCAATGCTGGCACGGAGGCGGCATTCGCCGAGCGAGTAACGCCGCTATTGCATCAGCTCGTCAATGAAACGGGGGAGACGGCTCAATTTGCGGTGCTCGACGGTGATCGTGTCGTCTATCTGGCGAAAGTCGATTCCCCGCATCCGATTCGCATGTTTTCCCAGGTGGGCTGGCGCGGACCGCTACATGCAACCGGTGTGGGCAAGGTGCTGCTTGCTTCGAGTGAAGCGAAATTGCTTTCGCGGGTTTGCGATCAGGGGCTGGAACGGTTCACACCGAACACAATCGTCAAAAAGGAGCAGCTCCAGGCCGAACTGGCGCAAATCCGCAAGCAAGGATACGCGCTCGATGCCGAAGAGCTGATCGACGGCCTGACCTGCGTTGCGGTGCCGGTGATGAGCGGAGAACAGGTTCGAGGCGCGATATCGGTCGCCGGCCCAACGGCTCGCCTTGGGAACACCAAAGCATTGGCCAAGATTCTGCAGGCAGCGGCGAAAACATTGCCGACCTCGTTGTAGGGTTCGTGAGGGATGCAAGACGTTCAGGCGGCGCGCATCGCTGATTTTGCAGCGCGCCAGGCGCTAGCGGTTTTCAATCGGCGCCCCGCATTTGCCGATAAACACCGGATTGAGACGAGACGCTGCGGACGCGACCTCGGTCGCCTGCCGCAGAATAAGGGCGCTCTTGCGGCTTTGCGGCTACACGGTTACAAGCGCCCGCACCCGTAGCGGACTGCCCGAGCCCGCCTGTATCTTCAGCGGCGCAGACACGAGCACCGCCCCGGTGGGCGAAAGCTGGTCCAGATTCTTGAGACCTTGCAAGCCATAGCGATTCGAACCGTGCATCAGCGTGTGGCACCGATATGGCACAGGCCAAGCGTAAGACTGACCCGCGTCGGTATTGACAATACGAAGCCA
>Ga0207667_10008122_pt1 | contig 12501 bp, 4 predicted proteins | sample KBSCornC52_FD_184301 | JGI IMG/M metagenome (GOLD analysis project Ga0207667, IMG submission 184301) | Corn rhizosphere microbial communities from Kellogg Biological Station, Michigan, USA - KBS Corn C5-2 (SPAdes) (version 2) | ecosystem: Host-associated > Plants > Roots > Rhizosphere > Soil ...
TTGCAGACGATGGTTGAAGAACTCCGTCTTCCAACCGAGCTCGTTGTTGGTGAGGTTGTCGGAGGCGAACGACAGGGGCGAGCAATACAGCTTGATGCCCTGGTCGTCCGGTATATAACAGCCGAAACTGCGATTGAACGCGCCCGGACGAAAGCCTTGCGACCAGGTGTAATAGGCGAGCACGTCCGGCAGGATGTGCCAGGTCAGATTGATGCGGCTCTTGAATCCGGTATAGGTGGTGCGGAGGTTCTCGGCATCGATATTGGTCGCGGATGCCAGGCACGGTGCGGGTCCCGCCTCATAGCAGAAAAAGCTGCCGGTCACGGCACCTTTCTCGAAATTGTCGAACCGGTAATAGCGCGAGCCAGCGGTGATCGTGAGCACTTTGGGAATGATATCGAAGTCGAGGGAGGCGAAGAACGCGAGCTGCCGATAACCGCGCTGCACGTCATTGAAGAAAGCCACGTTATCGTTGCGTATGCCCGGATCGGTTACGCTCGAGCCGGGAGCAGGCGCTACATCCGTCAAGCAACCCGCCGTCACAGTGTCGGTGCACGCCGGGAGTGTCTTATACAGCCAGTTGAGACGATCCTCGATGCGCAGCTTTTCCCAGAATGCCCCGACGATGCCGCGCAACCGCCAGTCATCGGGGGTGCTCAGGCGAATTTCATGACTCTGATGCGTGTTGTGCTCGGCCTCGTTCCAGGTGGTGCTCGGCGAATAACAGGTCGCCGCCAGGCCATTGGCCGGCTCGGCCCCGTGGCACTGATAATAATCCGCATACAGCCCGCGCGCGTAGTTGGTGTAGTCCTGCACCTCGCTGATGTTGCGCACGAGATAAGCTCCCGTGTAGACGGCTTTCAGCGGGCCCACACGGCCATTGATCGTCCAGGCGGTGTTCTCGTACCGGTCCTTGCTGAAAGAATCGTTGAACAGGGTGACCGATTGGGGCGGCAGGGGATCGCCGTTCGAGCTCTTCGGCATTTGATAGAAAACCCCCTGCGCGTCGATGTCCTGGTAGCTCTGGGTGATCAGGGCGTTCCAATCGTCATTGATCTCATAAAGCGCCGCGACCCGCACGCCCTGGTAGGTCGCGGGGTTGATTGCCCGGCGGGCGATGTTATTGTTGCTGATGACGGGTGCGCCGGGAGGGACCTGACACGGAACGGTATCCGCGCCGCACCCGTCGGGATAGTTGGCATAATGAATGCCGAGATCGGAGCTCTTGCGTGCGAAGGTCGCCGGCACATTGTTGATATAGCCGCCACGCCGATCGTTGTAGACCACACCGCGGACGGCGAGAGTATCAGGGATCAAAGGCAGATTGAGCACCGCAGTCACGTCCGTGTTTGGATCGCCCCCCGCCGTGACACCATAGCCGGCGGTGACACTTGCCTCGGTGCGGTTGAGCTTGGGCTTGTTGGTGATGTAGCGGATGACCCCTGCCTGCGCCCCCGCCCCGAACAAAGTACCCTGCGGCCCCTCGAGGACTTCGACGCGCTCGAGGTCGGCGGCATAGACATCGAGATTACGTCCTGGCAGTTGTCCCGACTGGTCATCGAGATAGATCGCCACGTTTGGAAAGCCGTTGATCGAGCCTCCGGACTGGATGCCCTGGTCGCCGATGCTCAAGCCCCGCATGAAAATCAGCGCTTGTCCTGGTCCCGTAGAGGAGGCAGTCACATTGGGGAGGTACTTCACGAAGTCGTCGAAATTCGCGACGTTGAGCTGGTGCAGGGTCTCTCCCGTGAGCGCCTGAATGGCGATCGGGACGTCCTGTATGTTTTCACTACGGCGCTGGGCAGTGACGACCACCTCGGTCAGTCCGCCCCCTGGCGTCCCCTCTTCCGCCGCTGTGGCTGCAAACGCTCCCGCAGCGTGCGCAGCCAGGATACCCGCGACGGCACGCGCGCATTTCTCATTCGAGCTCATCAGTTAGGCACTCCCCTTGTATTTGTAGTGAACGGTCTAACGAATGCCCGAGCGATCCGATGCCGGCGCCTGTTAGTCAGTCAAATGATAGCCGGTCAAACACCCCCCCTTTTCTTGCAGCGTGATCACACACGCTGCATACTCCTGACACTCTAAACATATGCGTTCCTGACGGTCAACGCAACGCGGCCAACGGGGTGTTCCTTGACACTTACCGCGCACCTCGACAGAGCGCAGGTCGGTTTTTTGCACCAGCAGCTATCATGCGCCGCGCGCGCTTGCGGAGCTCTGGTGCTGTGCCTGTTGGCCTCCAGCACCACAGCCGATGAGCTCACAACCGTTGCTACAGGTGCGCACTACCCCGAAGGCCCACTGTGGTACCGGGGCCAACTCCTCTACGTTGAGTACTCGACCAGCGACGTCAAGCGCTGGGACGGAAAACACGGTGGCACGTTCTGGCACCAGGATGGCTGTGGGCCCAGTGGCCTGATAGCTCGTGGAGATAATCTCCTTGTCGCCTGCTATGACGCCAACTATCTGGTGGAGCTCAGTGCCTCAGGACGCGAACTGCGGATGCTCCGCACAGACAGCAGCGGTCACCGCTTCATCGGACCAAACGACTTCGCGGCCGATAAACACGGCGGAATCTATTTATCCGCCTCGGGCGCCTACGATGTCAAGGCGCCGATAACGGGTGCTCTGCTGTATTTGCACGCCGACGGGACGACCCTCACCCAGGTCGCAGGCACCGTGCACTATCCCAACGGGCTCACGCTCAGCAAAGACGGACAGCACCTGCTCGTCGCAGAAATGCTCGCCGGGCGCGTCTTGTCCTTTCCAATCGAGGCGAATGGGATGCTGGGTGCGCGCAGTGTATGGGCCCGGCTGCAGGATCTCGCGCCACCAACTCCAGGGGCGGACGCCTACAATGGACCGGATGGCCTGAAAACAGGGCCCGACGGAAATTATTACATCGCCCAGAACGGCTCCGGACGATTGCTGGTCGTAAATGAGCAGATGAAGCTCGTGCGCATCATCGAAGTGCCGACTCCCTATGCAACGAACATGGCGTTCAATCCGCTCGAGCCCGGTGTGGTGTTCATCACCGGCGTGTTCGATGAGTGGAAACCACCGTACGCCGGCGCTGTCTATCGGTGGCACGACCGCCAACATCGCTCCCGATAGTCATGACGGAGGCGCAATGTCGCTGTTGGACAGACCAACCGGCGATTTCATTCAAAGTGGAGTGACCGGATATGGAGCATGACGCGCCGCGCAAGATCGCGCTGCTTGCCAACTGTCTCCTCAATCAGAACGCCAAGGTCTGCGAGGGCGCCCGTTACCGAGGCGTGGTCAGCCCGGTGGTGGAGGCATTGCTGCGCCGGGGATATCAGCTGCAACAACTGCCCTGCCCCGAGCTGGCGTTCGCCGGCGCGCGCCGCTGGTGGGCCGTGTACGAGCAATATGACACGCCCCTGTATCGGGACCACTGCCGGCGGCTGGCGCAGGCAATCGCCCCGCTCATCGAGCGTTATCTGCGCCGCGGCGATGAGGTCATTCTGATCGGACTCGACGGCAGCCCCTCGAGCGGTGTGCGCTTCACATCCAGCAAGCCGGACTGGGGCGGTCGGCCCGATAGACCCCAGGACGACTGGGATATCGTACCGCACCGTGGCATCTGGATTGAGGAGTTGGAGGCCGAGCTGGCCCGCCGCGGCCTGCCGAGCATTCCCGCGACCGGTTGGGCCCTCGACATGGGACGTTTCGACGAGGCGGGCTCCCGCCGCGATCTGGAGGACTTCCTCGATAGTCGCGAGCAGAACAAAGCTACGCGCGCTGACACCCCGGGCGCACAGTGAGCACAGACTTACGGGGTTGGCGCATCGCGGTGCTATGCGACACACTGGTCAATCCGCCAGATCAACTTCGCGCCACCCTACCCGACGTGTTTGCGATAGTAGAGGCCAACGGGTACGGAGTGCTTCAGCTACCTCCGTCGGGTGACCACCGGCTCCTGCTCGCCGTGACCGCCGACCAGATCGCGGAGTACGCGCACCACGGTTATGCAGTACTGGCGATCGGGCTGGCCGGAGAGCCGAGCAACGGTCTGCACTGGCGCCGCCTGGTTCCGTTACTCAGACACCGCAAGATATCGCCGCCGCCGCGGCACATTGTCCACCCCGATGTCGACGCAGCGGTGGCGGCGGAACGGCTCACCACAGTGCTGGCCGGCTACGATCTTCCGTTGGGGGAGCAACGGCGCTGGCGTGTGTAGGTTGTGCAAAACCTAACGATCCACCGTGAGCTCGAATCGAACTTCGCGCGCGAGGTCGAGCCAACAGGCCGTTTCCCCGGGTCCTCCAAGCCCTCGTGGGGCGGCTTGGGCGCAGATCGCCTCGTTGCTCAGATTATTGCCGATGAGTGCGACTTGCCACACTGAGGAGCTCAGCGAGATGCGACCGTCGTACTTCGTCCAGGCGGGTTGATGGAAAACATCTCCAACGATGTAACTATCGCTGTAGCTTACGCCAGTCCCGAAACTGAGAGACATCGCCGCAGTGAGCGTCATCCGGTACTCGAGACCGATGCGCGCCGTCCAATCCGGTGAAAAGCTCGTTCGAGAGCCCTTGAAGTTCTGAGCGAACCCACCGCCGGGCAAAGGAACATTACACCCCGTCGCAAATGTCGCGGCCGGTAGGCACGCTCCGATGTAATGAGTGTACCGGGTCGATCCGCGCGTCACGGCCGTGTTCAGGGACAAAGCGCTCGTTACTTGCCACAGGCCGCGCAGCTCGACCCCTTTGGACTGTGATTTGCCCGCGTTTTCCACCGCAAAGGTCAGCGATGCAGGCTGGAAAGTCGAGACCTGCAAGCCATCGTAATCGTAATAATATGAAACCAGGTCGAAATGCAGGCGGCCAGCCGCGACGGCGAACCTGGTACCCACCTCGCCACCCCGTGCCGTCTCCTCCGCGAAGAGAAAATCCTGTACGTGGGATGCGGGCGTAGGGATCTGCGCATGGGCGAAGCCGCCGGAGAGAAAACCTGTCTTGTACGCGGCGTAAGCCATGAAATCATGGACGGGTCGCCAGGTCAGAGTTGCCTGCGGTGAGGCATGGGTGAATTGCTGCTGGCTCGTAAAATGCATGGCCGCGAAAAAAGCGGCGACATTGGGTGCAACGCTCAGAGTGTCGAATTTCGAATCTTTGCGCTCCCGAGTGTACCGATCCCCGATATCGAGCTCCCAGGCATCCGTCACGTTCCAAAGCAACTCGAGAACATAGGACTGGGTATAACCTCGAGTCGAGCTGCGTTGCTCGAAGGTGCTCTGGGCTCCCTGGAACAGCGGCGGGAAGATGGCCGGCGCGAAGTGGAACGTATAGTCGGTCGACTGATAATAGCCGCCGAGCATGAAGTTCACCGGCCCTTGCAGCCGCGTCTGATAGCGTAGCTCCGTGGAGAGGGCAGCGTTTGTCGCGTCCCCACGCGTTTCCACCTGATCGAGACTGCTCGCGTTCAAAGCCTGGTAGGAATCGAAAGTATAGCGGTTGTAGCCGGTGATCGAAGTCAGCTCGCCGATGCCAGCCTTCCATTGCAGCGCGAGGGCCAGCGTTCGCGCCGGGACATGTGAGTTTGCGCGACCTCCGCGCAGCTGCCGCGGACCCGGAATGTGGAAGTCGCGAGTGCACGCCGCGTATCCCGAAGTGGGTCCCCAGACCGGCAAGCTCTGCAGCGTCAACACGGCGGGAGTGTCAGCCGGTCCACTGCAATTCAACAGGATGGTGCGCGCAGTGGCGCCATTGTCATTATAGTTCTGCACCTGCAGCTTGAGATTCGCGTCGAACCGATTCGTCGGACTCCACTTGAGTGTGAGACGCCCTACAGCGTCGGATGCGCCCGGCTCACGGCCACCGGTGGTGTCATTGGTTGCCCAGCCACTCATCCGGGAAACGCGACCTGACAGTCGGGCACCGAATGTGTCCGATAGCGGGCCGGAAACAACCAGCTCGCCGTAGCGCTCGCGCGCATCGAATTCGTAGCCGCCAGTGAAGGTGCCTTCAAAGGCAGCGCCGGGGTCGCGTGTGCTGATATCGATCGCGCCGGCAATCGTATTCTTACCGAAGTAAACGCCCTGCGGTCCCGCCAGGACCTGGACGACTCCGGCATCGAAGGTTGCAGAGGATATCCAACGGCCATTGCCATAGTAGATACCGTCCACGAACAGCCCCGTCTGTTGCTCGAAACCCGGATCGTTGGGCGAGGAACCGACACCGCGCAGGAAGAAGGAGTCGATGAACATCGTAGAGGTGATATACAGGCTGGGATACACCGTCCCGAGCTGTTGCAGGTTGGTGATTCCTTGCTGCTCGAGAGCTGCACCGGTGAAAGCTACCGCCGCAACGGGCACCTCCGCCAGCGACTCTGCGCGTTTACGTGCAGTGATGACGATCTCAGATACAGTATCTGCAGCCGCGGTGTGTTTATTTTCCCCCGAGCTGTCAGGCGCGTCTGTGAATGCCGGCTCCATGGCGCTGGTTTGGAGGGAAGCCGCAGCCGCCATCAGTGCCAGCGTAGCACTGAGTGCCCTAATCTGCGGCTTCCGGTTTTTCAGGTCTGGCGACATTCCAGGTGATATTCAACAGTGAGCCAAGTAGCGCCTGCAGCTCCGTCAGATCGATTGGCTTTGGCAGAAATGCGTCCGCACCCGCGCTGCGACTCTTGCAGGCATCTTCTTTCGAGACACTTGCAGAGGCCGCGATGATCGGGAGCGTGCTGGATTCAACCCTCTGACGCAGTGATCTGATCGTTTGCAGGCCGCCGCCTGCAAGTGGCATGACGAGATCCATGATGATCAAGTCCGGACGCTTGGCCGCCTGCTCCAGCGCTTCGTGGCCGTTGCTGGCCTCGAGCGTTGCAAAACCGAGGGGATGCAGCCACTGGAGGAGCATTTGCCGGTTGTCTGCGTCATCGTCCACGACCAGAATCGTGCGTCGCGAACCCTCATAGCCGGCCACCGTGCGCCGCTTGGGTCTCACGGTTGCAGGTTCTGACGCAGGCAACGCGACTCCGTCCAACTCGAACCAGAATGTGCTGCCCTCGCCGAAGGTACTCTCCACTCGGAGGTCCCCGCCCATGCTGCGGACGAGCTCCCGGCTGATGGCAAGCCCCAAGCCGGTTCCACCAACACGCCGCTCTGCCTCGGCAATCTGGCTGAAGGGCTGGAAGATACCCTCGATCATCTCGCCTCTTATGCCGATGCCGGTATCCTGCACCTGGAATCGTAGTCGCGTCGGTGGCGAAAAGCGCACCTGCAACACCACTTGGCCCTGATCCGTGAATTTGACGGCGTTCGACAGCAGATTGAGCAATATCCGCCGCAGACAGCCCTCATCGGCTTTGATCAGCGTGGGCAGGCTCTCGTCCCAATCGCAGATGAGCGCGAGACCTCGTTGCGCCGCGTTCACTCTTACAACGTCGGTGACGTTGCGCAGGAGCTCGGGTAAGCAGACCCCGACGGGCGTGAGCCCGAACCTGCCCGCCTCGATCTTGGCCAGATCCAGGACATCGTTGATCAGCCCCAGAAGCTGCCGGCCACTGCGATGAATGACCTCGACGGCTGCGTGCTGACGTTTGTTGAGAGAGTGATCACGCCCTAGAATCTGTGCATATCCCAACATGCCGTTCAAAGGTGTGCGCAGCTCGTGGCTCATGGTGGCCAGGAAGCGGCTCTTGGCGCGATTCGCCGCTACTGCTACCTGATGCGCCTGTCGTTCGGCCTCGGCTCTGCGGCGCTCGCGCAAGTCGAGTACAAAGCTGACACCCACTTCATGCGAGCCGTGCAAAGAAGCGCTTCCCAACAGGACCGGAATGCGAGAGCCATCCTTGCAGATGTACTCCTTCTCGACCGGAGCGTGGGTTCCGGTTTGCTGCAGTTCCCGTATCACTGAGTCGTCGGACTTCTGGTACTCGCGCGGCGTGAGCGTCTTCCAGTTCAAGTTGCCGGACAGCAGGTCCCCACGGCTGTAACCCAACAAGGCCAGAAAGGCATCATTCGCCTCGGTAATGCGGCCGCTGAAATCCCAAAACATGACGCCGATGATGTTGGACTCGACCAGCCGCCGGATCCGCATCTCCCGTTCCTTGAGGTCGGTGTACAGGCGGGTGTTTTCCAGCGAGATGGCCGCCTGCCCCGCGATCAGCTCGAGTAATGCCACCCGATCCGGTGTGAACACATGCGACGTCAGATTGTTTTCCAGATAAAGCAGGCCCGACAACGTGGCCTGCTTCATGATCGGCACGCAGAGGATCGACTTCGGTTGGCGTTCGTAATGCCCGCAGCAGAGTGGGTCAGGTTCCGTAGCATCAGCAATGATGAGGCTGTTGCGAGTATGAATCACGTGCTGGAGGAGACTTGCGGGACAAGTGGGCGCTGCCATCGGCAGGTCACACAGGCGTACATCGACCCGCTCTCCACGGGTTACCGCTTCAGCCTCGATCCAGTGAGTCTCTCCTTGCGCCCGAATCAGCAAGCCGCGGTCGGCTCCGGCGTTTTCCAAGGCAATACGCAGCAGACGCTCGATCAACTCCTGGAGCGTGACCGCACTGGTGAGCGCGTGCGAGGTCCTGATCACGCTCATGATATCCAGCTGCCGCACAGGGGAGTAGTCAGCGGCTGTGAGCACGGCCTCCTGACTGCTCACGCGTAATGCAGGGCAGAACTGCTCGAGCTGCCTGACTTTGGCCCCGGCACCCCAATGGAGATAGGCAGCGCGGGCCTTGTGGAGATGCGCGTGACCGGCGGTCTCCAACCCGCGCTCCAGACAGAAGCGGCCCGCGAGCTCGTGGGCGATTGCTTCGATGTATACGAAGCCGTTTTCGTGCGCAGCTCGGGCCGCTGCGTCGTAGAGCCGGATTGCATCCGTATCGCGGCCGCGGATGCGCGCACACTCTGCCTCGACCAGTAGCTCCCGGCTCTTGAAGTTCTGGGGGCAATTCCGGGCCCACTTCGCCAGTTGCCGCTGATGGGTGATCAGTGCTTCGTCGTATGTGGGCCGCCGATCCTCCGGCACGTCCTCATACGCGGCCGTGTGTGCGAGAGCACTGTAAAAATGATATTCGGCAATGTCCGGCAATGACCACGATGCCCAAAGCAGCGCTTGCGCCTTCGATGCAGCCGCAACGGCGGCCGCATGATCGCCGTCCAGATAGTGGGCCTGCAGTTTGTATATCCAGTACCAACAGGTGACGGGTTTCAGCTGGGGGTCGGCGCTCAGCTGCTCCTCGAATGCGCGCTCGGCAAAGCCGGAATGGTCGAAGCATCCCAACCTGGAGGTGAGACCTCGCAAGGCGCGAATGAGTCCGCGCCTGGCTGCCAGGATGCCCACCATGGTAAGGACTCGTCCTTGGCGCGCGAACTCCAACACGGCCTCGACTTCCTTCTCCACCGCGGCAAGCCGGTCGCCGAGGAGCAATCCAAATGTGATCAGCTGCTGGCCTGCGTAGCTGGCAAAGTTCAGGTCGCCGTGACTGCTCGACTCCTCGAACGATTGCCGGAGCAAGGGAACCCCGGTAACAAAGGGCTCCATCCAAGGGCTGACGGTGGCCCCGAAAAGAAAGCGCACGCGGGCGCGGACCTGGTTGAACCCTCGGGCGTTTACCAGTGCGATGCTGAGTCGGCCGACGCGCAATGCGCTGTGATAGTCGTGGTAGCGCGTGGCCAGGATCATGGCGAACATGCCATAACCGACACTTGCGGCCGCACTGTTGCCATTTGCCAGACTCAAGTTGACTATCCGGCCGATGAGCAAGCACAGCAGGTCCGGGTTCGTGGCTCCCGCCAGGTGAGCAAGTTGCGACATGACATTCAGCGCCGTCAGGACGTGCGCGTCGCTCATCAGGGGTAGATTGATCAGGTCTTCGATCGCCCGATCGGCGAGCTGGGCCCAGATGTGTTCAAACTCCTCATCGACCTCCTTCCGACTGGGGTGCGGTGCGCAATCCATTCCCAGTGCGCGCAGGCAGTCCAGACCGACTTCGAGGGCGCGCTCCCCTTGGTTCAAGGTCGCATATACATCGCCGCGCAGGCAGGCTACCGCACATTGGTCATCCACATTTCTGGTGCGACTCGCCAGCTGCTCGAGGCGTTGCGCCGCCGCCTCGAGTGCCCCGGTGAGGTACTCGCATTGAGCGGCGTGAAACTCGAACGAAAAAGCCAGCTCGTACTGGGTGTTCCAACAGTCGACACATAGCAGCGCAAGGCCTGCGCGGAAGTACTCGAGCGCCGCTGCATAGCCCGTCGTGTCCTTGGCCCGGAGCCCGGCCGTCAGGTTGTAGCGAGCGATCTGCTCGCGCTCAACAGGCTCGGTGACCAGATCCAGGCCACGATTGAGCTGATTGACGATCGTGAAGATTTCCCGCTCGAAACTCTCGCGCGGCGTGCGGCTCGCCAGAGCTCGCCCGAGCGCCAAGTGGGTGGCCGGACCCTGGGCTTGCGGGATGAGCGAGTATGCGGCCTCGTGAACGCGGTCGTGTGCAAATCGGTACCCTGACTCGAGGCGGACCAGGTACCCGGCTCGCACAGCCCCTTCGAACACCGCGTCGTCGAGCGCGCCCTCAGTCTGGGCAAGGCGGCTCAATGTTGTGAAGTCCACGGTGCTGCCGAGGCAGGCGAGCTCCTTCAATGCCTCCCGGGTCGGCTTTGGCAAGCGGTCCAGATTCGCGGCCATGATGTTGAGCACGTTGTCCGTGTAACCCTTCGCTCGAATCCGATGCAGGTTCCAGGTCCACTGCCCTTGAGGGTCGTCCCGCTTCAGCAGGCCTTCCTGCCACAAGGACACGAGGAACTGGATAATGAAAAAGGGATTCCCGCCGGTCTTCTCGCAGACGAGCTCCGCCAGGGACTGGCCTTGGCTCGCCTCACAGGCCAGCGTTTCACACACGAGCCGCGAGACTGCAGCAAGCCCGAGGGGCCGCAAGGCGATCTCGACGAAATGCCCGTCTGCGCCACGCAGGGCAGCCAGCGTCCTCTGCAGCGCCGGAGCAGGGCGCGCTTCCTCGCCTCGGAACGCATACACGAGCAGCAGGTGTCGCAGTTCCTTCGCGCCCGCCAGATCCTCGATTATTCCGGCAGTCGCGGAGTCCATCCATTGTAGGTCGTCCAAAAACAACACCAACGGGTGCTCGGATCGGGCAAACACCGCAAGGACCCGCCGGATGGCGGTTTGGAGTCGCGTGAGTGCCTCTTGCGCCGGCAGGTCCGTAAGCGCCGGTTGCTTGCCGATGAGCAATTCCAGTTGCGGCACGAGGTTGACGAGCAGCCGGCCATTGGGTCCGGCAGCCTCTGTCAGGGCTTTCTGCCAGGAGGAGAGCTGTGCCTGCGGCTCTTCGAGCACCGCTGTCGTGAGGCTCAGCAGCGCTTGTGCGAGCGGCGCATAGGGAATGTCGCATTTGTACTGTTCACACTTTCCTGATGCGAACAAGCCACGGCAGCGCTCGATGGAGGGTCGCAGGTGTTGGACCAAGGAAGACTTCCCGATCCCAGCGGGGCCCGATATCAGCACACACTCACAGACTCCAGCGGTGGCGAGGCGCTCGTACGCAGCCCGCAAAACGGCGCTCTCGCGGTCGCGGCCGTAAATGTGTGCGGAAATCCGCAGCGTGGCGGGAAAATCGCGGCTGCCGAGCGTGAAGTCACTGATAGTGCCTGTCGCTTCCCATTCGTGCAGCGACCGTGTGAGGTCGTGGATGACCCCTGCCGCGGTCTGATATCGCTGCTCGGGCGTCTTCTCCAACAATTTGAGCAAAATGCGCGACAGACACTCCGGAACGTCCGCCCGATGCTCCGTTGGAGGCGTAGGCCGGCGCGCGAGGTGGCAATGTATCCATTCCAATGGGTCGGCCGCTGTAAAGGGCAGACTGCCGGTCAGTACCTCGTACAGAGTGATCCCCAAAGCGTATAGATCGCTTCGGGTATCGACCGAGCGGCTCATGCGGCCCGTCTGCTCCGGGGCCGCATAAGGTAATGTGGTCACGATCGCTTCCGGAGGCGATTGTCCTGGAGCTTCGGGTGCTATCCGGGATGCGAAGCCAAAACCCAGCAGTCGGACCGCCCCGGTCGCCGGGTCCAGCAATACATTGGCGGGCCGGATGTCCCGGTGAATCAAACCCGCCTCATGGACGTGTCTCAATGCATTCGTCAAGCCTAGCGCGATCTGTAGAAATCGCACGATCGCCAGCGGCGGCGACCCGCACACGTATTGGGTCAGCGGCTCCCCGCCGGGATCTTCGAGGATCAACAGGGTGCGAGCGCCGTCACTCGTGAGTGCCAGCGGTCGCGCAGCCCACTTTGAGTCCAGGTCCGGTGCAAGCGAGTATGCATGGTCGAGTGGCTGGTGGCTGCCAGAGGCGGCAAAGGCTGTTTTGTGCGTTGCAACCACCAACACAGATGCGCCGTCATCCCGCCTCGCGCGATAGAGGATGAAATGCTGGCCACTACGCAAGGTCCGCAGACTCTTCAGAGCCGGTGCGGTGACTGCGCAGTCTGTGTTCATGTAAGTTTCGGTATGCGGT
>Ga0207667_10008133_pt1 | contig 12489 bp, 9 predicted proteins | sample KBSCornC52_FD_184301 | JGI IMG/M metagenome (GOLD analysis project Ga0207667, IMG submission 184301) | Corn rhizosphere microbial communities from Kellogg Biological Station, Michigan, USA - KBS Corn C5-2 (SPAdes) (version 2) | ecosystem: Host-associated > Plants > Roots > Rhizosphere > Soil ...
CCTTTCCCGAGGTTCCAAGCCGTTCGCCACACTCGACGATCCGGATCGCACAATCAGGACACTCGGCCTCTAGCCGGCGAATCTCCGCGACCGCAGGATCATCCATGCTGCCGACTCCGAACAGCAGCTCGAACCGACCGGCGTACTGCTGCCGGCAGTGGCTCAGGAAGCCGGCGTACATGTGCGGGTCCACACCCTTCAGCGGTTTCAGGATGCTCACGTCGGGCGCACAATCACTGTCGTGAACCGCGGTAGGCCTGCGGGCGTCGCGTTCGAACCTTCGTGCGCCCAGCAGTGCGAGCAGCATATACACAAGTCCGCCGACAGTCAGCATCGTAGTGAGAACTTCAACGGCGGTAGACATGAGTTGAGTCTATCGTTCCAGACCGACGCGAGCGTCATCTTCAGCACGCCAGCACGTTACGGCGTCCTTCGAGGAGAGCTGTACCGACACACCCCCGAGTCGGCTGATGTACTTCGACGGGGTGTGCAAAACGGTCCACGTCGCGATCAACGCTTCAACGTCCAGCGGACAGACCAAGGAGCCAGGCGCGCTGGAGTCTCTTCCTCGCCTTCGAGCCACAGCACTGTTCCGTCGGGCGGGGGGAAGTCGCCGGCCTTGTCATGAAGGTTGGCGTCCACCGTGAGGCGTGCGTTGTTCCCCAGCATCCAATGTGCGCTGAGTGCCCCGGGGCCCAGCAGTTCGTATTTGCCGCAGCTCTCCCGCACCGTGCGGAGCAGCGGAATGACCTGCTCGCGGCGCACGGCTAGAATGCGGCGGTACCACTGGAGCCAATCTGCGTGTTGAGGCTCCGAAAGCTCGTCCCAATCCAAGTGTGAGTCCAGGAAGCTCTTCAGTGAGAGCGGATCGGGCATCCGTTCAAGATCAGAGTCTTCGAGGTGCAACTCTTTCTTGACGAAGTCCCAGCGCCCCTTGCGGATTTCGTCCCCCATCTCGCCGGAAAAATCGCAGAAGAACAGGAAAGGTGTGGACGCACCCCACTCGTCTCCCATGAACAGCATCGGGATCTGCGGAACCAGCAGGTAGACCGTCGAAAGAGCGCGGTTGATGCGCAGCGGAATCTTGGAATAGGTTCGTTCGCCGGTGAGGTCGTTGCCCACAAGATCGTGTGTCTGCAGGAAGCAGATAAAGGCTGTGGGCGGAACGCGGCAGTCTGTATCGTCGAATCCGTCCGCGGTCCGCACCGCGGTGTATCCCACCGCAACCATCTTCGCAAGAGTCTCGGTGAGCTTCCGAACCCCGCCCTGGCGCGCGGTTTGGGTCTCGTCGGCGATCTCCCGCAGGTGAGCCATTTCGTGGTTCCATTGCGCGCTGCACAATCGCGGCCGGCCGTTCAGGTCTCTCATCAGCCGGGCAGTAGCCTTGTGCTCGTCCTCAAGCACGAGGTGGATGCCGCGTGAACCGGCGGCAGTATGGATGCGCTCGGCCAACTCGTCCAATATATGACGGTGGCTTGCATCGCGCATGTCGTGGGAGGCGTCAATCCTGAGCCCATCGACATGGAACTCTTCGATCCAGTACAGCGCGTTATGGATGATGAATTCGCGAACCTCGCACGCCCCCTCGGCGTCGAAGTTCGGCGGTTTCCCCCACGGCGTGTCATGCAGCGGGCTGAGGAACGTCGGCCAGTATTTCGGCAGCATGTTGCCCTCACGCCCAAGGTGGTTATAAACCACGTCGAACAGCACCATGATTCCGCGAGCGTGAGCCGCATCGACCAACGCCTTCAGCTCTTCAGGGCGTCCATAAACGGAGTCCGGAGCATAGAGCAGCACTCCGTCGTACCCCCAGTTCCGCGTCCCGTGGAAGTCGGAAAGCGCCATCAGCTCAATTCCTGTAATGCCGAGCCGCTGCAGGTGATCCAGTTTCTCGATGGCGCCCAAGAAGGTGCCCGCAGGAGAAAATGTGCCTACGTGCAGCTCGTAAAGCACTGCTTCATTCCACGGACGGCCTTTCCACTCTCCGTCGGACCAGCGGTAGGCGCACGGATCGATGACCTCGCTGGGACCGCAGACATCCTCCGGCTGAAAGCGCGATGCAGGATCTGCGACGCGAGTGCCGTCTGGCAGCACGAAGCGGTAGCGCGCTCCGGGTCCAATGTCCGGCACGACACATTCATACCAGCCGTTTCCGCGGGGCTCCATAGAAACCAGCGTGCTTCCTGAGTTCACCTCGAGCTGCACGGATTCCACGGCAGGCGCAAACATCTGGAAGCGCACACCACCGTTTGCGAGCTCACACCCGAAAGGCATGTGATGGATGCGGCAAACGCCTGCAGGTTCGACCGTACCCGCTGAAACTGTGCTGTGCGTATTCACGGCAAAGTTAGATGCAGCACTGCCGCGCAAAGCCATGCCCGGCTTGAGGGAAGCGCCAGGTATGCGGCGGCTCAGGATTGTGTTCGGGGCAGGAGAACTGAAATGCAAGTACCCGACCGTTGGGGCAGCGTGGAACTCCTCACCTGGATCCGCCCGCCATGCTCCTGAACAATCGTGGAACTGAGCCAAAGCCCTACGCCGGTTCCCTTCAGTTCTTTCGTAGTGAAGAACGCCTCGAAAATCCTGCTCAAGTTATTCCGCGGGATTCCTGGGCCTGCATCGCAGATAGTGACGCGGACGCCGGGAGCGCTGCCTCGACTGAAGATTTTGCAGCTGGAGATACTCACTCGGATTTGAGCTTCTTGCGGTGAAGCTTCGATTGCATTGCGAATGATGTTGGAAAACACCTGTCTCAGCTGGGCAGGGAAGGCATCGATCACCGTAACTCCATCCCATTCTCTGCGGACCGAGAGCTTCTTATTCACAAGGTCTCTGTTAGCCAGGGCCAGCACATCGTCCATCAGGTGTCCTAATTCGACCTCGACAGGAGCGGCGGAATCTCTGTGGAATGAGAGGATCTGACGGGAGATTCTGGAGACTCGCTCCACCTCTTCTTCTGCCGACCTGAGAAAGGAGGAGCCCGCAGGAGAATCGCTGACAGAAGCCCGCAGGAGATAGAGCAAATTCGTAATCGCCGCCAGGGGATTGTTTATCTCGTGGGCAATCGTGTGGGCCATTCGGCCCGTTGCCGCAAGTCGCTCATTGAGAAGTGCAGCATGCTCGGCCATTTTCTGTTGCGTTATGTCGGCCAGAATGAAGATGCTGCTGGTACGAACATCTTCAAGAAATACCGGCTCGAGACTCAGGCGGAAGAAGCGCGCGCCCGCTGCAATCTCCAACCCATTCACATGCTGCTCGCCTTTCAAGGTGTATCGAAGCGTCTCCTGGAGCAGATCGCGGAGTGAAGCACCTTCGATCTCTACATAGGATCTGCCGAGCAACTTGGCCATCGCCCGGTTGCATCGCTGAACAGTTCCAGAGCCATCGATCACCGCGACACCTTCGCTCAGAGAATCGAATGTAGCCTGCCACTGCTTCGCTGAGAGAATTGCGAGGGACTCAGCTTCATGCACCTTCACCAGAGAACGGACAGTTGCGAGTAGCACGTTGGGTTCAACGGGCTGCGTAAGGTAAGCGTCTGCGCCACTTTCCAGAGCATAGACTCTGCTCTCGTTATCCATGAACGCCGCGGACAGTTGGAGGACAGGAATATGGCTGGTACGAGGGTTTGATTTGAGCCTGCGGCAGACTTCGTATCCGAGGATGTCGGGCAGCTTGACGTCCAGCAGAATGGCCGACGGTACTCGATTCGCCAGCTCGAGCGCTTCACGGCCACTTTCCGCTTCGATAACCGTAAACCCCGCCCTCCTGAGTGCGTGGACGATGGCATACCGGTTGGCAGGGCGGTCATCGACGACGAGGACAGTATTTGCAGGTGAACTCACTGTCGGATCCCTGTCGACTCCAGCACTTGCAGCAGACGGAGAGAGTCAGTTTCTCCCCTGTACGCCTGCTTCGGGAACAAGGTGACTTCCGAGTCAGCGAGAAACTTCCGATCCTCTGCCGTGAACTCTCGGGAAGAGTGCACGATGACGGGGATCGACCTGTATGAGGCGATCCTCCTTAGTTCGCGAAGCACCTCGAATCCGTTCATGTCAGGCATCGCGATATCGAGGATGATAGCGTCTGGCCTATGTCCCTCCATCGACTGGAGTGCTTCTCGTCCTCCGCGCGCCTCATCTACGCGATAGCCCAGCTTCGCCAGCTCGCCACCTATGACATATCGAGACACTTCATCGTCATCGACCAAGAGAATCGTCTTCGCGGGACGCCCCTCGATCAATTCCCGGATAGTACTCAATAACGTAAATGGCGGCACTGGCTTGGGGAGGAATCTGCTTGCGCCTGCCTCCAATGCTGATTCCGCATCGTCTACGACACTGACAACCAGAACCGGCCCTGTATAGTCCTTTGACCTCAACTCACCGATGTACGAGAGACAATCCTTTTGATCGATCAGCCGGTCGAGCACCACCAGATCCGGCGTGAGCGTCTTCATAAGTTCGCGAGCTTCCGGAATGTTCGATACGAACTTTACACGGTATTCGCTGCCTTTCATGGAAGCTTGATGAACGAAGCTCGTCTCCCGATTATCCTCGATGAACAACACAGTGGGCTCAGCGCTTCCATCCAGATCCGGCACTGAGATCGTTTCCTTGGCTGGTCGACCTGCCTCTGCCGGCAGGCGCACCGTGAAGGTGGATCCCAGTCCGGGAATGCTTTCGACCGTGAGCGTACCGCCCATTAATTCCGCGAGTCGCCTGGACAGCGGAAGCCCCAGCCCGGTTCCCTTCACCTGACTCTGCATCTCCCCTTCGATCTGCACAAACTCATCGAAGATTCTGTCCTGATCTCCCGGCGCGATGCCTATCCCCGTATCAGCGACACGAAATGCAATCCAACCACCCTGTTCGAGATCCGCTGTAACCCGAATGTGACCCTTGCGGGTGAACTTCAATGCATTTGAGATCAGGTTGCGCAAGACTTGGGATATCTTGCCCTCGTCCATGTAGACCGTTGGAATATCAGGCGCTACCTCGAAAATCAGTTCCAGGCTGTTTCCCGCCAGCAGGGGCTTGAGCATCCCCCTCAGAGCACCGAAGAACTCCTCCACGTCGAAATGCCTGGGCTTTACCTCGATCTTCCCAGCTTCTGCCTTCGCGATATCCAGCAAGTCGTTGACGAGTTCTGTCAGGTCAGCGGCACTCCGCTGGATGTAGGTCACCTGTTTTTCTTGTTCAGCAGAAAGCTCGCCGTCCAGCCTGCCCAGTAGCAACCGGCTCAGTGATTCGATCGAATTAAGGGGCGTCCTGAACTCGTGCGATAAATTCGACAAAAACCGGGTCTTCAAGTCAGAGACTTTACGCAAATCTTCCGCGTGCTGGTCGAGCTCCGCGTAAAGCGCAACTACACCACGGTTGGTATCCTCCAGCTCACGATTCAGGTCCGCAAGCCGTTCCTGCTTTTCCTTGAGCTCTGCCAGAGTTTTGAGCAACTCCTGATTCTGGCGCTCGATCTCTTCAAACGGGTCGGCTGAGCTGCCACTGACCAGCTTCGCCGAGAGCGATTTGATCTCAGCATGGGTGACTTTGGGCGCCGCCGGGGGAAGAGCCTTCCCGCACTCAACCTGCGTCCCCGTGGAGCTCGTATTTATAAGGAAGTGCTCCATCAGCCGCTTCGTGCCGATCAGCCCCATCCCCATGCCGGTCTTCGAGACGTATCTACCGTCCAGGATTTCATTGAGCTTCGGAATACCTGGTCCGGAATCGGAAACACAAATGATGAATACTTGAGGCGTCAGATTACGAACCAGAAACTCGACCGAACCACCCTCTGCGTAACGAAAGGCATTCCGAGCAAGTTCGGACGCGGCAGTCGCTAAGCGAATCTGTTCCTGGTGCTCGAACCCCAGCAAAGCCGCGATGTCTCGCGCCCTCTGGCGAGCTTGAACCACGTGGCGCTCGTGTCGCAGACGAATCGTTAAAAGCGGGAATGCAAGGGTTTCAGTCATTTCCTTGAATTCTTGAGACCAAAATTGTAACGTCGTCGCGCTTTCGGGAGAAGTCCCGATAGAGCACGCCCGCAATAAGCGCGGGATGGCGTGAGGCTAATCCAGAATACTGATCCAGATTCCACCGGCTGGCCAAGCCATCTGAATGCATTAGCAGCGTAGAGTTTTTGCTCCATGGGTAGCGAAACGCCTGGATGCGGCCTATGGTGTGCCCTAGAGTTCCATTCATCGAAACCATACTGCGTGTCTTACCGCCGTCCAGAATCGCTCCTGCGACGTTCCCGACTCCAGCGAAATTCACGACCGCCTCGTCGTGGCTGATTTCTGCAATGGAGACAGCGGCCCCTCGGGTCTTCACTAACGCATGGTGAATATCCGCCAGAATCCGTTCCGGCGCCAAGTGAGGAGCTTCATGGAACACCCGCACGGCTTCCCGGGCAGCTTCTGCGGCAAGAGGGCCATGGCCGAGGCCATCGGCTACCAGGTAAAGGCTGCGGTTCCGAGTGTAATCTGCAGCCCACGCATCCCCGCACTCCGTCTCTCCAGCGACAGCGACTGAGATGGATCCCAAGGGAGGATCACCCGAGATTTCCGTGGCTGGCTTTCCACTGACCACCCGGGCAAACAGAACGGTCCCGTGCCCGGGTGCTGAGTAGATCTGCAGCGTGGATGCGAGTCTGGATATCGCTCCCAGACCTTCTCCGGCAGTCCCGCCGGTCGAGTAGCCGTCCTCCAATGCGCGGCCAATGTCTGGCATTCCCTGGCCTTTATCGATGGCCAGGACATCCACCCCTACGGTGTTGCTGAAACGCCAGGGAATGAGCAGAATCTCTCCTTCCCCACCATGAGCTGCTATGTTCGCCGCGGCTTCTGTCACGATGATGGCGAATTCGCCCTGTTCGACTTCTGTGAAGTCCAGCGAACTGCCTAACGCGGCTGCTTGCCTGCGGACATGTCCCGTCCGGCTTGGATCGGCCGCATTTACAGGTAACACGAGAGCCTTAGGCAGCCTTATTTCCATCGGGTCACAGTCACAGTAGTACCCTCACCTGGGCTGCTCTTGATGTCGAATTCATTCATCAGGCGTTTGCTTCCACCCAATCCGAGCCCCATCCCCTGCTTGCTCGTATACCCGTCGGTGAGGGCCAGTTTTATGTCCGGAATTCCGGGCCCCTTGTCGGAGAACGTAAGCCGCAGCCCCGTTCTCGCCCCATCCACTAAATGGGCTATCTCCAACTCCCCCCCACCGCCGTGCTCAAGCGTGTTCCGCCCCAACTCGCTCGCAGCCGTCACCACCTTGGTTTGATCGACAAGGCCCAGCTTCAGCTGCGTCGCCCAGATGCGCACTCGCTGCCGGATGAACACGACGTCAGAAGAGTCTTTGATGGGGATCACTTCAGAATTCTGCACTGTCCCCGTCATAGTCCATATCCTGTTCCTCAGCCCGTGAGGTCTCCTGAAGGTATTGCATACCGGATTCGACATTCAACGCAGTGCGAATACCCGGCAGCGACATTCCAAGCTCTACCAGAGTGATTGCAACTGCTGGCTGCATGCCAACCACTACCGTCTGAGCATCCAGCACCTTTGCCATGGAAGCTATGTTCGCCAGCGTCCGCCCAATGAAAGAGTCGACAATCTCCAGTGAGGAGATATCGATCAACACACCGCGAGCGCCCACTTCTGCAATCCTGGAGGTCAGGTCATCCTGCAGCGTAACTGCGAGTTTGTCGTGCATATCCACCTGGATCGTCACCAGGAGAAGATTGCCCATCCGCAGGATAGGGATCCGGTCCATATTTACTGCTCCCGAATGGCTGAAACTGCAGCCCCGTTGGACTTGCCGCTGCGGATCACGATGCGGCCGCTTCGCTCCAGTGCCAACTTGAACGCATCTGCCATCCTCGCCTTGGTGACAACGTCTTCAAGATTGATGCCGAGATGAACAATCGTCTGGGCAATCTGCGGCCGAATGCCGCTGAGAATGCACTCCGCACCCATCAGGCGAGCGGCTGTGATCGTCTTGATCAGGTGCTGCGCCACGAGCGTGTCCACCGTCGGAACTCCCGTAATGTCGATGATGGCAAAGCGCGAGTTCGTTTGCACAATCGCCTGAAGCAGCGATTCCATGACCACCTGCGTGCGCGCGCTGTCCAGCGTCCCGATGAGAGGCAAGGCGACAATTCCATCCCACAGCATGACCACCGGCGTGGAAAGCTCCAGCATCTCTTCCTGCTGGCGAGCAATCACCTGGTCCCGTCCGTGGATATAGCTGTCGGTTGTGTGAAGTGCGAGTTTGTCGACGAAGTCGTTCACGGCCGAGATGTCTGCGAAGAGCCTCTCCGCATCGTTGCCACGCTGCTTACGTATAAGGCCGAAGATCGGCGCCTTCAAAGCGAGAACGAATGTGGCCGTCTCGGACGGGGTGAACCCCTGAATCGCGCGTGAACTGGAAATGCCGGCGAGCAGCTCTCGCACCGGCTGCCACTGGGCAGAATCGATGCGTTCCAAGGAAGTACCGGGTGAAACCGCGGAGATGGCCGACAATACCTCTGTCGCCTGGGAGTTTAAGTCGCTATCGTTGATCAAGTCGCGTCGGCGAATTCCGCTCTTGAGGTTTTGCAGCCATTCCTTCAATAACGCGTCTTGATTCGCTCGGATTCCGTCGAGTACATTCTCCATTTTCTCTCCGCGGGTGCTTCTTCCTGTGCTGTGAAAGGTTCATTCTACAAGTAAGAATCCCATTCGACGACCGGATGGGTTGAACTGCCGCCTAATGTCGGCTGGCATACACTTGATCCGTTAAATCAGCATCTTGCGCCGTATCGGCACGCACGGGCTTAGGAGCAGATGCTCAAGCATCCATTTCTGTTCTTGCCATAGTTTGGGTCGCAAACTTACTATTCTCAGGAAGACAGAGACCCACCCCGAAGGGATAGTCGTTGCGGATCAGCAAACACGCTGGCGGTATAGCTCTCGCCTTCCTTTCGATGGCGGGTTATTTCTCGGCCGCCGCGACGCCACACGCGGAGAACTGGGTTGGCTCGTGGGCCTGCTCGCCTCAGCTTGTTGAACCGCAGAACCGTCCTCCTCTACCCGGGCTGGCAGGCAATACCCTGCGCCAGATAGTTCACTTGACCGTGGGCGGCTCCGAGATTCGGGTTCGGCTCTCCAATGAGTTCGGCGCGCAACCAATGGTCCTGGAATCAGTTCACGTTGCGCTGCCCGTCCCATCGACGGCGACCATGGTCAAGGGAGCTCCGGGAAGCGGCGCTGAAGGCGTTATCCCTACCACCGGCGAGATTCGTCCGGAGACTGACCACGCAGTCACGTTTGGCGGTCAGGCTCGGGTGACGATTCAACCCGGCGCCATTATGATCAGCGATCCGATCACGTTTCCAGTCGGCGCCCTGTCTGATCTCGCCGTCTCATTCTCCGCCAGCAAGGTGCCGGACGGAATAACCGGCCATCCCGGATCCCGTGCCACGAGCTTCCTGATGACGGGCGATGCAGTCTCCGCCCCGGTGCTGACGAATCCGGTAACGGCAGATCACTGGTATGTGCTGGATGGCGTCGACGTCGGCGGCAAAAGCAGCGGAGGATCGATCGTTGCGTTGGGCGACTCCATCACCGACGGACGCGGCTCCATCACAAACGGCAATACGCGTTGGGCGGACTTTCTGGCTCGAAGGTTGGGCGCCGAGAAGCGCACCTCCGATCTGGGCGTACTGAATGAAGGGATCGGTGGCAATTGCATCCTGCGGGGAGGTCTGGGTCCCACGGCGCTATCGCGTTTCGACCGCGATGTCATAGGCCAGAGCGGCGTCAAGTGGGTTTTGATCTTCGAAGGCGTAAATGACATCGGAGGCGCCCGTAGAGCCGCGGCAGCCGGAGATGCGCCGACCGTGGCCGACAACATAATTCTCGCGCTCCAGCAGTTCATCCTGCGAGCCCATGCGCACGGAATCAAGGTTTACGGCATCACGATTACTCCCTTTGCAGGATCGTCCTATAGTGCCGCTTCCACTGAAGCGGAGCGCACGAAAGTCAATAATTGGATCCGTACCAGCGGTAAATTCGACGCAGTCGCCGATTTTGACAAAGCCGCAGGTGATCCTGCCAAACCCGAGCAACTGGACGCGGCTGCTGACAGCGGAGATCACCTCCACTTGAGTAGCGAAGGATACAAGCGGCTGGCCGAAGCGATCGACCTGAAGCTGCTTGCGAAGTAGCCCACGACGACCAATTTTTCATAGGCAGCGCCGCTTCGACGGCCAATCCATGAGAGCAAGAAGTACGGAGGAAATTCAAGTATGCAATACGCAAAGGTGAGCACCACTTGGATGATCGCTGCCGGTCTTATTCTGACCGCCGGCGCGAATCGGCTGCAGGCGCAGTTCGCGCCAGAGCCTCAAAAGCAGCTTCCTCCACCCGCTGTTAACTGGACTGCCGAGCAGGACCACCAGAACATGATGGATCAGCTCGGCATCAAGGCGCTCCGGCCCGGGCCCAGCGGCAACGAGAGCGATCCCAACCACGCCAACTACGATCCAGCGAAGGCCAACCCCTATCCCAATCTTCCTGACGTCCTCACCATGGACAACGGCAAGAAGGTCACGACGGCAGATATGTGGTGGAAGGAGCGACGCCCGGAGATCGAGCATGACATGCAGGAGTACGTCTACGGATTTGTGCCGAAGAATGCGCCAAAGGTTACGTGGGAAGTAAAGGTAGTCGACCACGAGAGGGTTGGCCGGATCCCGGTGATCGCAAAGCACGTGGTCGGCCATGTGGACAACTCGTCGTATCCGCTTATCGACGTCAACATCGATATGGTGCTGGTCACTCCGGAGAACGCCAAGGGGCCGGTTCCGGTTCTCATGATGTTCGGCCCGGCTCGCCTCCCCGCGCCTGCACAGCCCAACCCCGCCGCTCTGGAACAGATCAATGAAGCGCTCCGCACGCTACTGGCCAAGAGCGACCCATCCATAAAGGCCATCCTCGATCAGTACCCTGCGTACGAGCCCATTGCGCCCGCCGCTTCGGCTTCGCCCTTTGGAGCGCCGCGTCCGCCTGCGGCTCCAGCTGCGGCGAACGGTGTCAACGGGACATCCAATGATCCCCCGACGAACCAGCAGCTTCTCGCGGATGGTTGGGGCTACGTCGCCATTAACCCCACAAGCATTCAGGCGGACAACGGCGCCGGTATCACCCGCGGTGTAATCGGCCTGGTCAATAAAGGGAAGCCGCGCAGCCCGTCGGATTGGGGAGCGTTGCGCGCCTGGGCTTGGGGTGCGGGCCGCGCTCTCGATTACCTCGAGACGGATCCGGCGGTGAACGCCAAGCAGGTAGGAATTGAGGGCGTCTCTCGCTATGGCAAGGCGGCGCTCGTCACTCTCGCCTTCGACCAGCGCTTCTACATGGGGCTTATCGGCTCCTCAGGCGAGGGCGGAGCGAAGTTGAACCGCCGTAACTGGGGCGAAGCCGTGGAGAGCCTTACCGGAGGCGAGTACTACTGGATGGCAGGCAACTTTATGAAATACGGCGCCTCGGATTCCAAGTTTGGAGCAAAGACAGCCGCTGACATCCCTGTCGACTCTCATGAGTTGATTGCCCTGTGCGCTCCGCGTCTCACCTTCATCAGCTACGGTATTCCGGAGCGAGGCGATGCGAAGTGGCTCGATCACCAGGGAAGTTACATGGCTGCCGTCGCGGCCCAGCCCGTATTCCGGCTGCTCGGCGCCAAGACACTGGGCGTCTCCGACGATTACAAAACGGAGAAGATGCCGGACGTGAACGTCAGTCTCCTTGATGGTCAGCTCGCCTGGAGGCAGCATGACGGCGGTCACACCGACGCTCCCAACGTGAAGTACTTCATCCAGTGGGCGGACAAGTTCATGGACCGTACGCCTGCGGGCAGAACAAGCGCCGGCAGAGGCTTCTAAACTCGTACTCCATGCACATTGCCGGAGCTGTAAGGACGGAGTTGCGTCCTTATAGCCCGGCAATTCGCGGGAGCTTCGCCGTACCGTTTGATAACTTAGCTACTGGTGGTTGTGGCATCAGCCTGCCACCAGACTAAAATTCCCGACGGGCTCGCGGCGCATCTCGATGTCTGCAAAATCAAAAAAGCGCAAGCGGGCACCAAGTCGTTCTGATGCTGTCGGAGCCGCATCCCCGCCGACCCGTCGACGGGCGATCCTGGTCGTGGGAGTGCTTCTATGCCTCACGTCCCTGGCGATCTTTTTCTATATCCGCTCCAAGCCAAAACCCAGTGCGCAAGTCGCGGATGGCTATGTCGACTCGTCCACGTGTGTCTCATGCCACAAAGATGTCGCTGAAAGCTTCTCCCATACGGGGATGGGGCGGTCTATCTACAAACCATCGGCCAGCAACCTTGTCGAAGACTACAAAGAACACAACACTGTCTTCCACAAACCTTCTGGCATGTACTACGCAATGCTCCGCCGCGATGACGGCTTTTATCAAAAGCGATACCAGATCGGGTTTTCAGGAAA
>Ga0207667_10008137_pt1 | contig 12488 bp, 10 predicted proteins | sample KBSCornC52_FD_184301 | JGI IMG/M metagenome (GOLD analysis project Ga0207667, IMG submission 184301) | Corn rhizosphere microbial communities from Kellogg Biological Station, Michigan, USA - KBS Corn C5-2 (SPAdes) (version 2) | ecosystem: Host-associated > Plants > Roots > Rhizosphere > Soil ...
TAGGTGCCGTCGTGGCCCGAGCAACGCTCGATCGTGACGACTTCGGTGCCGGGCACCAGCGACAGGATGTCGCGCGTCTTCGGGCCGATCTTCTGCACCCGCTGGTGGCAGGCGACGTGCCAGGCGAGCTTGCCGAGCGACTGCTTGAACTCGGTCTTCAGCAGTCCCGCCGCGTGGCGTTCGGCCAAGTATTCGAAAGGATCGAAAAACGCGCGTTGCACCAGCGCGACATCCTCGTCGTCCGGAAACATCAGCGGCAATTCCTGCTTGAACATCAGCACGCAGGACGGGATCGCGGCGGTGAGATCGAAACCATCGCGCACGGCTTGCGCGAGCACCGGGATGTTTGCGTTCTTGTACTTCGTGACCGAGGCCAGGTCGCCGAGTTCCAGCTTCGGCATGCCGCAGCAGACTTCCTTCGACACCAGCTTCACCGGGATGCCGTTGTGCGCGAGCACCGCGGCCAGGTCTTCGACGACTTGCGGGAGCACGCTGTCGCAATAGCAGGTCGCGAAGATCGCGACCCTGCCGCGGGTGCGTCCGGCCGGCGTCACGCTGCCCGTGGCATCCAGCTTGCGCAACCTTTTGCGCGCACGCGGATGCTTGTATTCCGGCACCTCGGCGTCGGGGTGCACGTGCAGGGTTTTGTCCAGCAGCTTGCGCGCGGGCTTGCTGCGGTTCAGCGCATTGACGGTTTCCGCGATCACCGGGCGTGCGGCGATCCGGCCGACGGTGGTGGTGTCCGAGAGAAAGCGATTGCCGAGCGAGGTGCCCGTACGTTCGAACTCGAACGCCTTGGCGCGCAGCATCAGGTGCGGAAAATCCACGTTCCAGGGATGCGGCGGTACGTACGGGCACTTGGTCTGGTAGCACAGGTCGCACAGATAGCACTGTTCGACGACCTTGCCGTAATCGGCTTTGTCGACGCCGTCGATCTCCATCGTCTGCGATTCGTCGATCAGGTCGAACAGGGTGGGAAAGGCGTGGCACAGGCTGACGCAGCGGCGGCAGCCGTGGCAGATGTTGAAGATGCGCTCCATCTCCTTTTCGAGCGCGGCCTGGTCGAAGAATTCGAGGCCATCCTGGCCCAGCGGATGACGGGTCGGAGCTTCCAGATTGCCTTCGCGGTTGCCGCTCACGTCATTGCCCATTCGCCGGTTCCTCGCGCGTTGCGACGGCTTGCTGCGGAATGGCAGGAATCTCCATCGTTATCCGATCCAGCGCCGTAATGCTCGATGTTGGGCTGCGCTTGCGCTCAGCCCAACCTGCACCCTTGCGGGAAGCCACCCAGGCGTAGGTTGGGCTTGAATCCGCGCCCTTTGCGGGTGAAGCCCTACGTGGTGGCTCGATATGGTTGGGCTTCGCGAAAAAGCCGCTCAGCCCAATCTGCATCGGCAAGCACTCCGCACCTTTGCGCGACGCATTACCCCCAAGTCGCATCAACCCAATTCGTTGAGTGCCTTGGTGAAGCGGTTCGCGTGTGAACGTTCGGCCTTCGCCAGCGTCTCGAACCAGTCGGCGATTTCCTCGAAGCCTTCGTCGCGCGCGGACTTGGCCATGCCCGGATACATGTCGGTGTATTCGTGGGTTTCGCCTGCGATCGCGCTCTTGAGGTTTGCGTGGGTTTCGCCGAACGGCAGGCCGGTCGCGGGGTCGCCGACGTTTTCGAGATATTCGAGGTGACCATGCGCGTGGCCGGTTTCGCCTTCCGCAGTGGAACGGAACACGGCGGACACGTCGTTGTAACCCTCGACGTCGGCCTTGGAGGCGAAGTACAGATAACGGCGGTTGGCCATCGATTCACCGGCGAAGGCGTCTTTCAGATTCTGCTCGGTCTTGGAGCCTTTCAGGTTTGCCATCTTCTTTACCTCTCGGGTGTGAGCTTGCGCGGCCTGGTGCCGGTCCGGTAACCGTAGCGCGGTCGTAGTGTGAAATGAAATTGATTGATTCGATCGTCACAATAGGCAACGGCTATGGTGGACGCGTCACCTGCAGGCGGAGCGGCCGTCGCGGAAAGTCAAGGCGAAGATGGGTGCTTACGCGATGCCGGTGGATTGCGTGCCCGGCCGACGAGGGGCGCCGGGAGCGCGCCCGAACGCCGCAGGCCTAACGATGAGCGCCAAGGATTGCGCGAATAGCGGCCGGCCAAGGATGGCCGGGCTGGCGCCCGACGCCACGGATGGCTGCTTGCCGAAAGCGCCGGCGGTCGCAACAAAGCGGCGATCACGGATGAACACAAATTACCTATGCAGGTCGCCCGCCGCTTCCGGCTGGTAATGGATCGCGGTCACCTTCAGCCGGTGCGTCTTGCCGGCCTGCCCCGGCCAGTCGATGCTCTGGCCCACGCGCAAGCCGAGCAGCGCACTGCCGACCGGCGCCAGCACGGAAATCTTGCCGGAATCAGCGTCGGCATCCTTGGGATACACCAGCGTCAGCGTGTGGTGCTTGCCGTTGGATTCGTCCACGCAATCGGCCGACGAATTCATGCTGACCACATCGTGCGGCATCGTCGCGGGCTCGACGATGTCGGCGCGGTCGAATTCATCGCGCAGACGTGCCGCCACGGGCGAGTCACGCAATGCCGGCGCGTCGAGCAGTCTCTCGATGCGCTCCACGTCCAGCCGGGAAAGGGTGATCGACGTTTTCTTTTCCATGTCAGTTTTTCGCGTGGGTTCTTTCAGCAACATACCGACGGCGCGGCGGTTTCTCAATGGGGCGGGTTTCGGCGGCGGGCAGGGTGGCGGGATCGAACAGGGCAGGCGGAAGCTGCTTGAAAACCGTGGAAAGCGCCAGCAGGAATCCGTGCATGGCCGAACTCTTGCGCCAGAACATCGCGATCCGGCGGCTGGGGGCGTGGCCACGAAATGGCGTCAGGTGAACATTGGTCGTCTGCGCAATCGGTGGTTGCACCGCCAGCAGCGGCAGCAACGTGACGCCCACGTTGGCCGCCACCATCTGGCGCAGGGTCTCGAGACTGGTCGCGCGGAACCCGTGTTTTTCGTCGGCGCCGGACATCCGGCAGACCTCCAGCGCCTGGTCGCGCAGGCAATGACCGTCTTCCAGCAGCAGCAGGTGTTGGTCTTCCAAATCCGCCAGCTTCAGCAATCGGCGGCCTGCCAACGGGTGCGCATCGGGCGCGGCCAGCAGGAACGGCTCCTCGAACAGGAATTCCGCGTGCAGGGTGTCGTCGTGCACCGGCAACGCGAGGATCGCGGCGTCCAGTTTGCCTTCGCGCAGCCGCTGCACCAGCTCGGGTGTCTTCTCCTCGACCAGCAGCAGTTCCAGCCGTGGGAAACGCTCGCGGATCGCACCCATCACGTGCGGCAGCAGGTACGGTCCCAGCGTGGGGAAGATGCCCAGCGTGAGTGTGCCGGCTTCCGGGTCGCGGTCGCGGTGCGCAATGCGCTTGATCTGCTCGACTTCATTCAGCACTTCGCGCGCCCGCGCGACGATCTGCTGACCGGCTTCGGTCAGCAACACCTTGCGCGGCGTGCGTTCGACCAGCGTCACGCCCAGTTCCTCTTCCAGCTTCTTGATCTGGGTGGAAAGGGTCGGCTGGCTCACGAAGCTGGCTTCGGCGGCGCGTCCGAAATGCTTGTGATCGGCAAGGGCGACCAGATAGTGCAAATCGCGCAAATTCATGGTGTTCGGCTTGATCCGGTGTCGTCAAGCAATATATATGAACTATCAATGCAATTGCAACAATCGATTTGATTTATGGACGGCCAGCACCTATCTTGGACGTTGAACGGCGGCGGACGCCGTCTGTCAAACCTGCTCAAGCACAAGGAGATTTGCATGCTTACCGTCGGCAACAACTTCCCCCATTTCAACCTCAAGGCCACCGTGTCCATCGAGAGCCTCGACAAGGCTTTCACCGAGATCGACAACAATACTTACAAGGGCAAATGGACTTGCGTGTTCTTCTACCCGAAGGACTTCACCTTCGTGTGCCCGACCGAGATCAAGGGCTTCGCCGATCTCGACGCGCAGTTCAAGGACCGCGACTGCCAGATCCTCGCCGCCAGCACCGACTCCGAGTTCGTGCACATGGCATGGCGCAAGGACCACAAGGACCTTCGCGACCTGCCGTTCCCGATGCTGGCCGACATCAACAAGGACCTGACCCGTGCGCTCGGCATCCTGGATGACGAGGGCGTGGCCAAGCGCGCCGCGTTCCTGGTCGACCCCGAAGGCGTGATCCGCTTCGTCTACGTCACCGAAGGTTCGGTCGGCCGCAATCCGTCGGAAGTGCTGCGCGTGCTCGACGCACTGCAGACCGACGAACTTTGCCCGTGCAACTGGAACAAGGGCGAAGAAACCCTGAAGGCAGCGTAAGGCGTTCCCGTGCAGCCAGCGCCGATACCCCTCCATCGGCGCGGCGCCAAAGGCGGCGGGAGCAATCCCGCCGCCACTCCATCCGATACCGGAGAACCATCATGAGCCTCGACCGCATCAAGTCCGGCCTGCCCGACTATGCCAAGGACCTTCGCCTCAACCTCGAATCGGTGTTGAGCGAGGGTGGCGCGCCCGGACTTTCACCAAAGCAGATCGCCTTGGTCGCGCTGGCATCCGCCATCGCTTCGCGGCACGCGCCGCTGACCGAGGTAATCGCGCAATTCGCTTCGCAACATGCCGACGAGAAGGAACTCGATGGCGCGCGCACTGCCGCCGCGCTGATGGGCATGACCAACATCTATTACCGCTTCCTGCACCTCGTGGAAAACGACGAGTACGGCACGTTGCGCGCCGGGCTCCGGATGAACGCGATGGCCAACCCCGGCATCGACAAGGTCGATTTCGATCTCGCGTCGGTGGCGGTGTCGGCGATCAACGGCTGCGGCAGTTGCGTGGCCTCGCACGAACGCACCCTGCGCAAGCACGACGTTTCGGCGCAGGCCGTGCAAAGCGCCGCGCGCATCGCGTCGGTGATCCACGCCGTGGCGGTGGTGCTGGAACAACAGGCCGCCGCGAGCGCGGCTTCGGCGCGCGAAGCGGCCTGACAGGAGTTGCAAGCGTCTGTTGGTGCGGGTCATGGATGGTCCGCCGCGAATCAGGCACTCCAGGTGCTTTATTCGACAAACGGACAATCAGCCGTTGCGACGATGCTTGCGGGAGCGACGGGTAGCCTTCGCTCCCGCATCCGCCGGCGGGTCAGGCCGGGGCGAAGGTCCGCTGAAACCGATGAACTGCTGGCGCATCGCGGTGATCTGTTCGATCCGGTCGTATACCGCATCGCTGCCGCGCGCGCGGATCACCGCGCCCAGCAGCACGTTGAACAGCGCGCCGAACGCGGTGAAGCTGTGCCACGCTCGTTCCCGCTGGATGGGCAGCATCAACACGTGCGGCGTCAATTGGCGCGCCCAGTAGCACTCCGAATCGGTGAGGATCACGAGCGGAATGCCGCGTGACGCGACTTCTTCGGCGAGGATCCGGAAATGCCGCGAATAGCGGCGCTCGTCGATCAGCACCACGCAGCTTTTTTCGGTCGAGTCGATCAGCACGTCGGTGTAGGCGCCGTCCACGCCCGACGCAAACGTGACGTGCGGGCGGATCTGTTGCAGCAGGGTCGCGAACATCAGCCCCAGGAAACGGCCGAGCTGGAAGCTCGCCACGGAAACCCGGTCGGCGGTGGCCAGCAGGCGCACGATGGCTTTCCATTCCTCGCCGCGCGCCAGCGCATGCGTGGCGGACACCGCTCGGATGTCGGCTTCGAGATTTTCGTCGCGGGCGTCCGGGCCTTCCGCGGGTGCAGGACTGTGGTAGTACTTGAGCCAGGTCGTGTCACCGCGCAATTCCTCCTTCATTTCGGCCACGCCCGCGTAGCCGAGCTTGCGCAGGAAACGCCCGACCGTCATCGCGCTGACGCCGACGCGCTGGCCCAGTGACGCCGCGGTTTCGAACGGCAGGCCGCTCAGGTTCTGCACCAGGTAACCCGCGATGCGTTGCTCGGAGGCCGTGAACGTGTGCCAGCGGCTCTTGAGTTTTTTCTTGAGGTCCTGGGTCATCGTGGTGCGATTATCCGGCATCGCGAAGTCGCCGCGTGTCGTCAGGCGGCAGCCTGCAAGCCGCCACCCCAAAGTTCCCCGGGGCACCAGATCATGCCGTGCTCGTAGCGCGCGCCGGGCGAGCAGTCTTCGCACAGGTACAAAGGCCCGTCCAGGTCGACCACCGCGCACTGCTGGCCGAGCACGAACGCCGGTGCCATCGCCAGCGACGAGCCGGACATGTTGCCGACCATCAGGTCGAACCCCATTGCGCGCGCCTGGCTCGCCATCGACAGGGCTTCGGTGAGGCCGCCGCACTTGTCCAGCTTGATGTTGATGGTGTCGACGCGGCCGGCCAGGCCCGCGAGATCGGTATGGTCCTGCGCGCTTTCGTCGGCGGCGATGGGGATGGGCCGCTCCAGGCCGTCCAGCCAGCTTTCGTTGCCGATCGGAAAGGGTTGCTCGATCAGCGAAACTCCGCATTGCTGCAGCGTCGGCAGCAGGCGCGCGAGCGAATCGCGGGTGAGCCCCTGATTGGCATCGACCATGACCCATGCATCCGGCCGTGCCGAGCGCACGGCGCGCACGCGTTCGGCGTTGCGATCGTCGTCGGTCAGCTTGAGCTTCAGTGCGAGTGCGTCGAAAAACGCGCGTGCGTGCGCGGCCATGCGCTCGGGTTCGTCGGCGCCAATCGTGAAGGTGGTGCGCAGTGGGCGCGGCGGATCGACGCCCGCAAGTTGCCAGGCCGGTACGCCGCGGCGTTTTGCTTCCAGATCCCACAGCGCGGCATCCAGCGCGTTGCGGGCGCCGCCGGGCGGCAGGCAGTCCAGCAGCTCGCCGCGGGTGATGCCGTGTTCGATGCGCCCTCGCAGTGCTTCGACCTGCGCCAGCATTTCCGGCGGGTTATCGTGCTTGTAGTAGACGCCTTGCGCTTCGCCGCGGCCGGCGCAGCCGCCTTCACGCAGTGTCACCACCAGCGCGTCGAACCCGGTGAAGGTGTAACCGGTGATGTGGAACGGTGCCTTCATCGGCCGTTTTTCGATGGCCGCGTGCAAGGTCATGGAACGCGCGCTCATGTCGTCTCCTTGTTGTTTGCAAACGAACACTCCATCGGCGGGCGTCAGAAGCGGACGTTGAAGCTGACCAGCCCGAACGCCACGATGAACCACGCCAGGAAAATCATGGCGACCGCCAGCAGGCATTCGCCCGCGCGCACCCAGCGGCTGCGGCGCGGCGCCCGCCACGCCTGCACCGCGTTCGCGATGGCCGCGAGCGCGCCGGTCAAAGCCAGTACACCCAGCGCGTAAAGCAGGTACATCCAGGCCGCCAGGCCGCCGCGCACCAGCAGCATTTCGTTGGCCGAAACCGCGACCACCAGCAGCAACCAGCCGAACAGGGCGAGGACCGACACAAGTGCGCCGAGGCGCGACAGCAGGCGCGTCGTCGATGGCGTGCGCGCCAGTGCCAGCGTTCGGCGGTAGTGGCGGCGGATGCACCAGCCACCGAACCACACCAGCAGCGCGATCAGCGCGATCGCGATGGCGGCCGCAAGCGGCGGGGCGAAGGCGCCCATGCCCATGCGGGCCGGCAGGCGCTGGTACACCAGCACCGGAATGTCGCCGGCGGCCCAGTACCGGATGCGGCCATGCGCGTCGGCCACGAAATCCAGCAGCGCCGGGCCGTGGACTTCGCGATAGTGCAGCGGTCCGATCTCGCGCCAATGCAGCGGACTGCCCGCAGCATCGACCAGCGTCGAAACGGTGATCGTCCCGTCCGGTTCCGCCGCAACGTGTGACTGGCTCAGGAGGTACAGGAAGTGCAACGCGCTCTGGTTGCGGCGGCTGGTTTCGTACCAGCCCGCCACGCGAGCGGCGTCGGCCTTGGCGGTGTCCATCAGGGGCGCCGACGGTGGCCGCCATGGGAAATAGCGATCCAGGAACGCGCGGAAGATTTCGTTGCGGACGTCGTTGACGGCGCCGGCTTTCCCGGCACTGTTGAAAGCCATGAAGACCCCGACGTTCGCATCCAGCAGCAGGTGCAGGTCGCTGTGGAAGACGATGGTGTCGCCGCCGTGGCCAATGATGCGCTGGCCGTTGCGGTCTTCCTGATAGAAGCCGAGGTCCATGCCGTTCAGGCCAGGCGCGGCCGTGTACTGCCGGCTGTGCATCAGGGCGGCGGTTCGTGGCTGCAGGATTTGTGCGTCGCCGAAGCGGCCACCTTGCAACTGGGCGATCATGAAGTTCGCCATGTCCAAGGCCGACGCCGTCATCGCGCCGGCGGGCGCCGGGTTCACCAGTTCGAACGGCTTCGGCATGCCGTCCGACGCGGACACGTAGCCTTTCGCCAGCAGCGGTGCCAGGTTGGCCGGCAGCGGCTGCGTGAACGTCGAATGGCGCATGTCCAGAGGCGCGAGGATGTGCTCCCGGATATATGCATCCAGCGGCTGGCCCGACACGCGCTCCACGATGTACCCGGCGAGTCCCGCGCCGTAATTCGAATAGGCGACGATCTTGCCCGGCGGGAAGATGCGCGACGGGATGTGCTGTTTGAGGTAGCGGCCGAGGTCGACGCCGGCGGGTGTCGCGGGCAGCAGGTCGCGCGTAGTGTCCTCGAAACCCGCCGTGTGCGTCATCAGGTCGCGCAACGTGATCGGCTTGCCGAAGCGCGGCGGGATCTTGAAATCGAGGTACGCGTTGACGTCGCGGTCGAGGTCGAGCTTGTGCTGCTCGAACAGTTGCATCACCGCGGTCCAGGTGAACAGCTTCGAGACCGATCCGATGCGGAACAGCGTCGTCGCCGGTGACACGGGCGTGCGGGTTTTCAGGTCGGTGTAGCCGTAGCCGTGCGCGAACAGAACGTTGCCGTCCTTCACCACAACGACCGCGCCGCCAGCGATGTCGCCGCGCGCCAGCATGTACGGCAGCATGCCGTCGAAGAAAGTCGAGAGGTCAGCCACGGTCATCGCGTGCGCCGAAATGGCGGGCTGCGCATTCTTGGCAACTGGCGCTCGCGGCGCGGGCTGCGGCACTTGCGCCAAGGCATTGCCTGCCATGCAGGCGAGCAGAATGGCGAGCAACGATTGCAGCACGCGCGTCATGGCGAAGCTCCAAGCGGAAGGGAGTTCTGGCGCCTCAGTACGCCAACGAGTAGTCCCACGACGAGCCACGCGCATCCGAACAGGAAGGTCGTGCGATCGAACCCGGTGAAGATGAAGCCGACGATCGCGAAGCCGCACAGCGGCATCACGATGTGGCGCAGCGGGCGCATGCGCTGGCCGCGGCGCACCCAGAAATACACCGGCACCGAAAGGTTGAGCAGCAGGAACGAAGTCAGCGCACCGAAATTGACCAGGTGCAGCAACACCACGATCGGTACGCTCAGCGACAGCACCAGCGACAGCGCGGCAACGAACAGGATCGCGTTGGCGGGTGTCTTGAAGCGCGGGTTGACCCACGACAGGAATCCGCCGAACGGCAGGGCCTGGTCGCGTCCCATCGCGAACAGGATGCGCGATATCGCCGACTGTGAAGCCAGCGCACTGGCCACGCCGGTGGCCAGCGCCTTGACCACGATGAACAGCACGAACAACCCCGTGCCACCGACGTCGCGCGCTATCTGGAAGAAGCCAAGGCTGTCGTCGAGGTTGGTGTAGTCCGGATGTGCCAGCGCGGCCAACCAGGTTTGCAGCACGAACAGCGCACCCAGCACCACCAGTGTAAGCACCGTGGCCGTGCCGACATCGCGCCGCGGTTCACGCGACTCCTCCGCCAGCGTGCTGATCGCGTCGAAGCCGAGGAAGCTCAGCGCCGCGATGGTGGTGGCCGTCGCGATGAAGCTCCAGCTCAGGTGCCCCGGCTGGTACAGCGGCGCCCAGGAAAAACCGCCGGTACCTTGGCCGAGCACGAATACGAAGCGGATCGCCAGCGCCACGAAAATCGCCAGTGCCAGCAGTTCCAGCGCCAGCAGTACGAAGTGCGCGCGCGACTGCAAGCGCACGCCGAGCACGTTGATCGCGGTGTTGACCGCCAGCAGTCCCACGATCCACACCCAGTGCGGGACGCCCGGCACCAATCCGCCGAGCCAGTTCGACACGAAGATGTAGATCACCGCCGGCACCAGCAGGTAATCGGCGAGGATCATCCAGCCGGCGATGAAGCCGAGGAACGGACTCATGCCGCGCCGCACGTATGCGTACACCGACCCCGCGAACGGGAACTCCGCGCTCAACTGCCTGTAGCTCATCGCGGTGAAGAACATCGCGATCATGCCGACCAGGTACACCAGCGGCACCATGCCCTCGCTGGCGTGCGCCACGAAACCGTACACCGCGACCGGCGCGATCGGCACGATGAATACCATGCCGTACACCAGCAGGTGCCGCAGGCCCAATCTGCGATCGAGCTGCTGGGTGTAACCGGCCGCGTCGAGCTCGGCGCTTGCCTGTTCGGGCGAGGTCTCGCTCACGCATTCAGTAATGCAGGTTGAAATTCACGAGGCCGCAGGCGACGATCGCCCAGATCCCGTAGATCGCGCACAGTCCCAGTAACGCCTCGCCAATGCGCGCCAGCCAGCCTCCCGGTCCACGTGCAATTCGCCAAGCCGCTTCGGCAATGATTGAGATGCCGCCCAGGATCCCCAGCACGCCCAGCACGTAAAGCAGGGTCATCGGCGTGTCGAAATTCGCGTGAAACAGCGATAGCGGTTTCGAGAACCACATCAGCAGGCCCAGCCAGCCGATCACCACACCCAGTTGCAGGATCACGCCGATGCGCGAAGCAATCCAGAGCGAACGCTGGCGTGGCGCGAACTGCAGCTTGCGCCTGAAGCGGCGCCGCGCGACCGCGCCGCTGATCCACACCAGCAGGGTCAGCACGAATACCGCCATCACGATCTGGAACAGCAACATGAAGGTGCCGTGTGCGAGCAGTCCGTGCATGGGCTGGAACAGCATCACCGGTGGGAAATCGTCGGTGACCCACTGGCGGATCGAGCCGTCGTCGTTTGCGACGAAACGCAGTTCCGATTGCCCGTTGACCTCGCGATACGTCAGCGGACCCACTTCGCGCCAGTGCTTGACCGCGCCGCTGGAGTCCTTGAGTGCGCTGACGGTGATGGCGCCGTTCGGCAGCGCGGATATCTGCGTCTGGCCGAGCAGGTACAGCAACCGCAGCGCGCTGTCCTCGCGCCGGCTGGCCCAGTACCAGCCGGCCACGCGCGCGGCGTCGGTTTTCGCGGTCGTCGCGGTTTTTTCCTGCGGCACCGTGTACGGGAAGTAGCGATCGAGGAAGGCCCGGAACAGGTCGGTCCGCACGGCTTCCGCGGTGCCGTTCGGTGCCTTGCCGGCGCTGTTGAACGACATGAACACGCCCACGTCCTTGTCCATCAGCAGGTGCAGGTCGGAGTGGAACGCAACGGTGTCGCCGCCGTGGCCGATGATCGTCAGGCCATTGCGGTTTTCCTGATAGAAGCCCAGGTCGAAGCCGTTCATTCCCGGTGCCGCGGAATACTGGTGCGAGTGCATCTCCCGCGCGGTCGCGGCCGGCAGGACCGAGGTGCCGTCGAACTTCCCGTCCTGCAACTGCGCGATCATGAAGTTCGCCATCTCGGTGGCGGTCGACGTGAACGAACCGGCGGGGTAGGGCTCGATCGGCTCGAACGGCACGATGGGCTTGCCGGTCGCGGTGATGTAGCCGGTCGCCATGTCGCCGAGCAGCGCCTCGGGCAGCGGCTGCACGAAGGTCGAACGCGGCATCGCCAACGGTTTTAGGATGTGATCTTCGACATATTGATCGAACGGCTGCCCGGACACGCGCTGCACGATGTAACCGGCCAGCGTCGCGCCGTAATTCGAATACGCGACGACCTCGCCGGGCGGGAAGATCCGCGGAGGAATGTGTTCGGAGAGGTAACGCTTCAGCGGATACAGATCCTTGGGCGTCGGCACGCCCAGGTCCTTGATGACTTCGGCGAAACCTGCCGTGTGCGTCATCAAGTTGCGCATCGTGATCGGCTTGCCGTATTTGTCCGGAATCTTGAAGTCGAGGTATTTGTTGACGTCGGCGTCTAGATCTATCTTGCCGGCCGCCACCTGCTGCATCACCGCCGTCCAGGTGAACAGCTTGGAGATCGAACCGATCCGGAACAACGTCTTGTCCGCGACCACCGGCGTGCGCTTGGCGACGTCGGCGTAGCCGTAGCCCTGTGCGAAGACCAGCTTGCCATCCTTCACCACCGAGACCACGCCTCCGGCGATGTCGTTGCGTTTCAGCATGTACGGCACCAGACCATCGAAGAACGTGCCAAGGTCCTGCGCGTCCAGTGTCGGCGTCTCACCGGCTGCCGCCGATGCGGGCGCTTCCGACGGCGTCGCCGAGGTGGCGGGCTGCGCCACCGATGTTGCGGGCGCCGGTGGCGTGGCGACGGCGGATGGAACCTGCGCAAGGCAGGGGGCGCATACGCCCATGGCCAGCAGCAGCGAGGCGAGGCGCTTCAACATGACGT
>Ga0207667_10008139_pt1 | contig 12488 bp, 12 predicted proteins | sample KBSCornC52_FD_184301 | JGI IMG/M metagenome (GOLD analysis project Ga0207667, IMG submission 184301) | Corn rhizosphere microbial communities from Kellogg Biological Station, Michigan, USA - KBS Corn C5-2 (SPAdes) (version 2) | ecosystem: Host-associated > Plants > Roots > Rhizosphere > Soil ...
CCCGCGCACGGCAACGGCCTTCCACAAATAGGCGAGCCCTCGTGGAAGGCCGTTGCCGTGCGCGGGACTAGTAGTGCTAGTCTCTTAGGTTGCGGCTAATCTCAGCCGTCCATCCCAACGGGATTAGACGAGAAACATGGCACAGCCTGCTCCGCAGAAGCCCGCCGTGGCTCCGCGCACTAAGAAGGCCGACGATCCGGCGCTCGGCAAAGTCATCGCGGGTCGTTACCGCCTGGAGGCTCGCATTGGCGAGGGCGGGATGGGCATCGTGTACCGCGCGCGGCACGTGCTCATCGACCGCGTCGTTGCCGTCAAGCTGATCCGGCCGGATCTGCGTGGCGAAACGCATTTGCGCGCGTGGATGTTGCGCGAAGCGCGCGCGGCCAACCGCGTCGACCACGCGCACATCATCGACATCCACGACATTGGCGAAACCGACGACGGTGAGCTGTACTTGGTAATGGAGTACCTGGTCGGCACTCCACTCTCGACCGAGCTCGCTCACGGGCCCATGCCGCTGAACCGCGGCGTCGACATCTTGGAGCAGATGGGCGCCGCGCTCTCGCGCGCGCACGACTTGGGCGTCGTGCATCGCGACTTGAAGAGCGACAATATCCTCCTCACCCACCGCGGCGGTCGCAAGGACTTCGTGAAGATCCTCGACTTCGGGCTCGCGGCGTTGGCTCACGATCCGCGGCTCGCGCCCAAGGGCGCCGTGTTCGGCACGCCGGAATACATGTCGCCCGAACAGGCGCGCGGCGAGCAAGCCGGCCCACATTCGGATCTGTACGCGCTCGGCGTGCTGTTCTTCGAAATGCTGACGGGACAGCTGCCCTTCCGCGCCGGTGATCGCGACACGCTGCTCGAGATGCAGCGCACCGCGCCCGCGCCGCGCCCGACCAGCATTCGCAAAGATTGCCATCCGGCGGCCGAGCGCATCGTGCTGCGGCTGTTGGAGAAGGATCCGCGCAAGCGTTATCGCGACGGCCATCATTTGCTGGAGGAGCTGAAAGCGCTCCAGCGCTCGCTACCTAGCGCTTCTTGGGAGAAGGAGGGCACCGGCGAAGCGGCCCCTGCCTCACCGCCCCCGCCCCCGCCGCCCCGAGCGCCGGGGGTCGTGGAGTGGGCTGGCCGCGCCGGTTTGTTCGCGCGCATGGTGGCCCGCGCCTATCCCTCGGGCAACGCGGCTCCGGAAGTGGCGCAAGCGCTCGCCACCCTCTGGGAGCTGGCAGCCAAGGCGAGCGGTCTCGAAGGCGAGGTTGCGAGCCACACACGCAAGCTCGAGGCGCTCGAGCGGCGCGGCCGCGCGCTGCGCGCCGAAATTGGCCGCAAAGTGGAGGAGCTGGCGCACGAAGAATCGCGCGTGCTGCGCGAAGCCGCCGCCTACGGCGAAGAGGAAGAAACCGCCCGGCGCGAGCTCGGCCGCGCCGAGCAGATCGCCGAGGAACGCATCGCGCACGCCGATCGCGCCGAACGCGCCGGACAAGGCAGCCGCTCGATCTACGAGCAAGCCGGCGCCGCGCACGCCATGGTCGAAGCCCAACGCCAGTGGCTCAAAACGCGTGAGACCCGGCGTACCGGTCGCGAAGCGAGCGCCGCGGATCTCAGACGTCAAATCGAAGAGCTGCGCGGGCAGCTCGCGCGCTACGCCGAAGCCTTGGAAGAGGATCTCGCGACGGGCCGCGAGAAGGTCGCGGCCCGCGCCCGAGAGGGCCTGAAGTACGAAAAGACGTTCTCGGACGCGTCGAACGTGCTGATGGCGCATCTCAAGGGCAAACCGGAGTGTCGCGAGCTGATGAACGAGCTCGTCGCCTCCTCGGGTGAGCATGATTCGAGTCAGCAGGCCTCACCGGCCACCTCACGCGCCGTAGAAGCGTGACCCAAAAGCGCCTCTGCTTGACCGGGGCGCGGCACTTGGCCGTCGGCAGCTCGCGCGTGTTCGAGCTCGAGCGCGCGGACGAAAAGCTCGAGGGCTTCGTGCTGCAGCACGAAGCCGGCCTGTTTGCCTATCGGAATCGCTGCCCGCACTGGGCGGTCGATCTCGACCTCGGTGACGGGCGCTTCTACGCCGCGGACATCGATCGCATCTATTGCAAAAACCACGGCGCACTCTTTCGCGTGCCCGACGGCGTGTGCGACTCGGGGCCGTGTCTCGGGCGCGCGCTGGAACGCTTCTCGGTCGAGCTCGAGGGCGACGATGCTTGGATCAGCCCGGAGCCACCGCCATGAAACCGAACTTCGTCGGCATTGGGGCGGCCTGCGCGGCGCTCGGCGTCGCGCTCGGCGCATTCGGCGCGCACGCCCTGAAGAGCCGTCTCGACCCTGCCGAGCTCGCTTTGTGGGAGACCGCGACGCGCTATTTCTTCTACGGCGCCTTCGGCCAGCTGCTGTTCGGGCTGTTTCAGCAACGGGCGTCCGGGAGCGCGCTGCCGGGCTGGCTCCTGCTCGCGGGCAGCCTGCTCTTTGCCGGCAGCATCTACGGCCTGGCTCTCGGCGCGCCCCGCCTGCTCGGCCTGGTGACGCCCTTCGGCGGGTTGGCGCTGATCGCGGGCTTCGTAGGCTTTGCCATTTTGGCCTACCGCCAGCCGTAACCTCATCATTCGTCACGTCTCAACCGGCCCCGCCCGCCAAGCTTGGCTTTTGGCGAGGCTTTCGCGAACACCGGAGCGGAGCGTACGTGGCTACGTGAGCACCGGAGCGCAGCGAAAACGAAGCCAAAAGCCAAGATCGGCGGGCGTCGCTAACAGATGCGATGAATCATCAGGACCGTAACTGACGGAAAACGCCAGAAATTTGCGTCCTGGCTCGGGTTTGGTGTCTACCAGTAGCCGGCCTATGCCTGCGCTGTCCTCACACCCGCTGCCGCCCCTGCACTTCCCGGAGCGGCGGGCTATCCGGGTGACCCCCGCCGCACCGCAAGCGGCGCCGAAATCGAGCCCCCGTCCGACGCCCACGCCGCGCATGCCGCCGCTGCTCGCCGGGCGCTACACGATCGACCGCTATCTCGACAAGGGTGGGACGTCGCGCGTGTACCTCGGTTGGGACGAGCTGTGCGAAGACGACGTGGTGATCAAGGTATTGACCGACGAGGCCGCGCGCTGCCCCGTCCTGCGCGGTCATTTCCTGATCGGCTCACGCCGAGCCGCGTCCGTACAGCATCCGAACGTCGTGCGCGTGCTGGCAGTCCGCGAGCCCGATCTCGGCGCGCCGTACATGATCATGGAGGTGTTGAAGGGCGAGCTGTTGGCCGATCTGTTGGATCGCAAATCCACGCTGCCGAGCCGTGCCGTCCTGTCGATCGCCGCGCAGACCGCGGCCGGGCTCTGCGCGCTCCACGCCGCCGGGCTGATTCACTGCGACGTCAAGCCGGACAACCTGTACCTCACGTCGTCGCCGGGCTCGGCCAAGCTGATCAAGATCTTGGATTTTGGTCTAGCCGAGGTCGAAGGCGAGAGCGCCACGAGTGAAGCGCTCGCGGTGCGCGGCACCGCGCAGTTCATGGCACCCGAACAGGTGCTCGGCGATCCGGTCGACGCGCGCACGGACGTCTACGCGCTGGGCGTGGTGATGTTTCGCATGCTCACCGGCCAATTGCCATTCGATCTGCGGCTCAGCACGACGCTGCTGCGCCACCAACTGTCCTCACCGACGCCGCCGCCGTCGTGGTTGTGCGATGAGCTCGACCCGAGCGTGGAAGCGATCGTGCTCAAGGCCATGCGCAAAAACCCGGAGAATCGCTACGCTTCGGCCGCGGAGCTGCTGCGCGATCTCGAGCGCGTACAAAACGGTGGCTCGGTCGAGCACGCGCCGCTCGCGCGCTCGCACGACGTGTACACGCCGCAACGCCCGCACGCCAAGCAGGCCGCGGAATTGCTGGGCGCGCGCTAGTACGGGCTCAGGCCGGCAGCTTGGCGAGCAAGAACGAGCGCAGCTTCACCAAATTGCGCTCGTCGCGCGTGAAGCTCGGCACCGAATAGCCGTCCGCCCATTGCCCGACCTCGCGCACGAACTCGGCGCGCACCGCCGGATCGCCGAGAATGTTGGCCACGCTCCGGCCACGCGCCGAGCTCTGTTCGAGCCCAGCCACGTAGTTTGCGAGCCGCGCATATTCAGTGCCCAAGAACTCGCGCACGAGCTCGGCTTCCTCGGCCAGGCGCGCGAGCGTCCCGCTCGCATCGAGCCCGAGCTCCGCCTCGGATTCTTGCTTCACGGCATCCGCAGCCGCGCGCATCACGAAGGCATCGTCGATGAAGCCCAGATCTTCGAGCCCGTCGGGGATCAAATCGAGCGACTTGAACAAGTAGTTGAGCGCCGCAGCCGCGCGCCTTTGTGCGCTGCCCTCGCCCTCTTTCTCCAGCACGGCGCCGAGCGCGCGCGCGTCGTCCGCAAGGGATCGGAGCCAATTGGGGAAAGCGTCGAGGTAGCGGGCGTCGAGCGTGGCCATGATTTTTGAGTTCCTCGGAGTATCAGCGCTCGCGCGCGCTGTAAAGACAGCTCACTTTTCCGCCGGACAGAGCACGCGCAGCGCATTTTGCGCGAAGATCTTGGCGACCGCGTCCAAGCCGAAGCCCGCGCGCAGCAAGGCCTGCGCGAGTCGCGGAAAACGACTGGCATCGCCGAGCTCCGCTGGCGGGCGAATGTCGCCCTCGAAATCGGAGCCGATGGCGACGTGATCGATGCCCGCGACATCGCGCAGATGGCCGAGCTGAGCCACCACATCGCTCAACCTCGCACGGCGCCCGCGGACCAAAAAGGGTCCGTGAAAGTTCACGCCCACGACGCCGCCGGTCGCCGCGACGCCGCGTAGTTGTTCGTCTGTCAGATTGCGCGGATGGTCGGCGAGCGCGCGGGCGTTGGAGTGCGTGGCTACCACCACTCCGCGCGCATCGTGGGCGAGTGAGAGCACATCGCTCACGGCGCGATCGGACGCATGCGAGACGTCTACCACCAAGCCGAGTGCAAACGCGCGCCGCACGAAGCGCTGCCCGAGCTCGCTCAGCCCGAACTCCTTCTCTGGCACGTCGCCCGAAGAGCTCGCAAGCTCGTTGGCATAAGTGTGCACCAAGCCGACGACGCGCAAACCGCGGCTCGCCCAAAGCACCAGCTGTTCGGGATCGCCCGCGAGTGGCCCCGAGCCTTCGAACGCGAAGAAGGTGCGCACGCGGCCGTCCGGTGCCGAGCAGCCCGGAGCCGCAAACCGAGGCTGTTGCACAATGGCCTGACTCACTCGCTGATACGAGCGCTCGAGATCGAGCAGCCGCGGCCCGCTGGCAGAAGCATCGCGCGGCACGAACAACGGCAACACGACGCCGCTCACCCCGCCCTGCGTGAGCTCGGTCAGCGAGAACTGGCCGCTACCTTGCTCGAAAGCCTTGCCCTTGAAATTGTGCTGGTAGGACAGATCGACGTGCAGGTCGACGACCGGAAAGGGCGGTTTTGCCGGCACCGCCGCGGTCGTGCCGCTCGCCAGCATGCCCGCGAGCGCCGCAATGATTGGAATATTCCGAGCTCGAATCACGCTAAAGTCCAGGCTAGGCGAAATCAGGCGCGAGCGGTTTCGTAAAATCGGCGTTATTTGCCGGAAGCGAGCTGCCCAGCGCTGAAGTCCCGCCGAAACGATCCGTTCGACTGAGGGAGGGAACGACACGTTGGTCAGCCAAATCCCCGAGAGCTCGGAACGGCGCAGCCAGCGCCGCAGCGGAGATCTGCGGCGCATCCTATTCGTCGACGACGACGATCTGATCTTACGCAGCATCGCTCGCGTACTGAAGCAGCACGCGCTCGAATCTGGGTGGGAGCTCAGCTTCGTCACGGACGGGGACGAAGCGCTCAAGTTGCTCGCGCAAGCTCCGTTCGACGTGGTCCTAGTCGACGCGCAAATGCCGCGCATGAGCGGGGCAACGCTGCTCGCGCGCGTGCAAGAGCTCTATCCGAACACCGTGCGCATCGTCCTGTCTGGGCACAGCGACGCCGCGGTGCTGCGGCCCGCGTTGCGCTACGCCCATCAAGTCATGCAAAAGCCGTGTGACGCGCACGTCTTGCGCAACACGCTGGACAGCGCCTGCGGCGTGCGCGCCATTTTTAGCCGCCCCGAGCTGCGCCCGCTGGTCTCCGGCGCCAGCGAGCTCCCCTTCTTGCCACGCACCTACGTCGAACTCGGCGCCGCCCGGTCAATGCCGGGAGCGAGCGCGCGAGCCATAGCCGATATCATCGAGCGCGACGTCGTGCTTTCCGCGCGCGTGCTCGAGCTGTGCGCCTCGGGCGCCTATCGGCTGCCTCGACCGGTGAGCTCGATCGCGGGCGCGGTGGCGTTCCTCGGTGTGGAGCTGATCAAGGCGCTGGTGCTCGCGGTGGAAGTGTCGCAGATGTTCCCCGTCGGGCGCGGCGTAGCCGATTTCTCGCTCGAAGCCCTGCAAAAGCGTGGCTTTGCGGGAGGGCAGCTGGCCAAACGCATCTTGGGCTACGAGCCGAACTCCGATTCTGTGCTCCAGGCGGGCCTGCTGCAAGACATCGGTCAGTTGGTGCTCGCCTCGCGCGCGCCGCAGCGCTTCGCCATCGCGCTGCAATCGAGCGCCAGCGGCAAGCTGCCGCTCTATCAAGCGGAGCTTGGGCTATTGGGCGTAACCCACGCCGAGATTGGTGCAAGCTTGCTCGGGCTGTGGGGTCTACCCGAAAAGCTGGTGCAAACCGTGGCGCACCACGTACAGCCGAACCCAGCCGCGCGCAGCTTCGACGCCGCCGCTGCGCTGTACGTGGCCAATCTGCTGATCGAAAATCCGGACCTGCCCGCACAGGACAGCGTGCCTGCGCGCGCCGTCGCGCTCGATCTCCACTACTTGCGCTCACTCGGCGTGGCGCAACACTTGGAGGATTGGCGGCGCTTCGCGCGCGAGCTCACGGGCGATCGCGCTCCAGCCCGCGCCGCGCGCCCGTGAGCGAGCTAGCGACGCTTCAGGCCGGCGTGCTCTTCCATTTGATATTGCAGCCGATGCTCGGCACTTGATCCGCGCTCGGCGCCTTGCCAGCGAGCAACGCTTCGACCGCCGCGCGCGCATCACGACCGGTGACCGGCACGTCGTTCTTCGGCCGAGCACCGTCGAATTGGCCGCGATACGCGAGCAAGCCTTGCGCGTCGAAAATGTACAAATCCGGCGTACACGCCGCGTCGAACGCGCGCGCGACCTCTTGCGACTCGTCGTACAAATAGGGAAACGTATAGCCCGCAGCCTTCGCTTCGAGCGCCATCGCCTCCGGCGAATCCGCCGGGTAGCTGACCGCGTCGTTCGAACTGATCGCCACCATGCCCACGCCACGCTCCGCGCAGAAGCGCCCAAAGTCAGCCAGCCCGGCACGGATGTGCTTCACGAACGGACAGTGATTGCAGACGAAGATCACGACCGAAGGCTTGCCACGCAGCTCGGTAGACGAAAAATGCCCGCCGGCCACCGTGTCCGGCAGCGTGAAACTCGGCATCGGCGTGCCGAGCGGCAACATGCGTGAGGGAGTGTTCGCCATGGCCGGCACTCTGTGCTCGCGATTTCGATGCGTCAATCCGGAGCGCCAAGCGAGCAAGGCCGAGCTTGCCCGCGCCGCGCCAGCTGCTTCCGCGCCGCCCGCGCCCACGCCCAAACTCTCGCTGGGCCTATTGGGCCATCAAGCTGTTCTGGGTGACCTTGACGCGGCTGTCCGTGCACAACGTGCAGTCGGCGCCGTAGAACATCTTGCGGTTTGCCGTGTCGCCCATCAGGTGCACACGGAACCAGGCGGTGAAGCCGAAGATGTCTGGCCCCTTGGCGCCGTTTTGATACAGCCAGCCGCCGTGATCCGACGCCAAATTGTCGACGAGCATCGCCGGCTGATCGGTGATCGACGCGTAAGTCTTCTGCACGTTGTCGCAGGGAACCACCGTGTCTTTGCCGCCGCAGAACCAGAGCGACGGGCCGTGAATGCCGGGGTTCGGTGCCGCACCCGAGACGGTTGCGATCGCAGAAATCCGAGGATCCGAGGCGGCTTTGCTGGTCGAAAAACCACCCTCCGAGTGACCGAGCGCGCCGATGTGCGCCGTGTCGAGGTGATGATAGTAGGGGCTGGTCGCGTCGTCGGCCTGGGTGATCAGCCAATCCAAACCGACGATCGTCGGCAGCGGCGTGCCTTGTGAGGTGATCGTACTGAGCGACGCGATCACGACGAACCCGTGGGACGCGAGCTGGTTCATCAGCATCAGGTAGCTGCCACAGTATTTCGAGGACACACACTGCGGGGGCGCGGGTTCGGGGTTATCCGTGTGACCGTTCGCCCAGACCAGGATGGGATGGCAATAGCCACCCTGCGCGAGATCCTTCGGCCGGTAGACGTTGAATCGTTGCTGCGTGCTTCCGTAGACGGGATCGGGCAGTGCTCCGGCGAGCGGCCCCACGTTCTTGTCGGCAGTGACTTCAAAGGGGCCGGCGGTCGTCGGATCGGCGGTCGGCCAAGCCGCGCCGACGCAGCTGCTGGTGAGGCCACCGCCACCCGTGCCCGCAGCTCCACCGCTGGCCGTTCCGCCGACGCCGGCACCTCCGGCTTGCCCGGCCACACCCGTTGTTCCGCCTTGGGCGCTCGCACCACCGCTGGTGCTTCCGCCCGCTGCGGCTCCTGCTCCACCCGAAGGCGCTGCACCAGCGACACCGCTCGTGCCACCGCTGACGACTCCGCTCGTGCTACCGCTCGCGCCGCCTGTCGTCGCGCCGGTCGAGCCGGATTGCCCCTGCCCGCCCGGACCACCGCTCGTGCCGCCGCATCCTGCGGCCACCAGCAGCGACGCCAAAGCAGTGACGCTTCTCCGATGCCAAACCACGCGAGACGGGCAATTCATCGAGTTCTCCTTGAGATCCAAACGCCGCTTCGAGATCCAAACGTCGCTTCGAGATCCAAACGTCGCTTCGAGATCCAAACGCCGCCGTCCGCAGACTGCGGGCGTGATCTGCAAAACAACCTTTCACGAACGCGCGACGAGTGCAATCAAACACCGCTGCTCTCGAGCGCGCGCGCACAGCGTCAGGTGCAGACGATCGCAGTGCGGATCGTTCGAGGCTTGCACCATTCCTGTCCCATTCAGCGGCGCTGAAGATCTCGCTCGCGAACGGCACCACTCGTTCGCGCATGGCTCTCATCACTGGCACGACCGTCATTGTTCTCGAAGCGCAGGTCGGATTCGTGATCACAGGTCGGATTCGTGATCACAGGTCGGATTCGTGATCGCAGGTCGGATTCGCGATCGTGAGCTCTCGCGCGGACCTCCGAGGCGGAGAGACCGAACCTTGCGCGGCCTGAACGCGAGTCATCGTCCGAAATGATTCGAATCAGCGTCAGCGGATCTCGCTTCGAGTTCGACCTGGTTACCAACGATGGCGACACGCTGAGTGCAACGAGCTTGGCACTCGCACGTCCGCGACGTCTCGAATTCGTGGGCACGAGAGTCCAGTTGTGGGCGTGCGATTCCACCCCGCGCTTTTTCAAATCACCCGATCCCAAGGCCGACTGATCGCACGGGCGATCCGCGACGCCGAAGGCTGGGCCGCGCTCCGCCCGCTTTGCGTGACCATCAACCCCTGGATCACCGCACTCGCCACCGCAACGCCACCTGGCGTGACGTGAATTGCGAAGTGCTCGTGGTCGGGATCCAAAGGGGCAGAACCGAAGATTTTGCTCATTGGATTCCGCACGGTCTGCATCCGGCGGCGCGCCTGCCGCGGGCGCGGCCGGTCCTCCCGCTCGCTCCGCCGATCGCGTCAACGACGGCAAATACCGTCGCCTGCCCGCCAAGGCCGTTGCACTACATGGCGAGCGCGCGGTTCGGTGAGCCGTATGGAGGGCGAGCGGGAACCAGTAGCTCGATGCGCGTGCTCAAGAATGCTCTCATCATCCCCGTCGTCACGCTGCTCGTCGCGTGTGGCAACTCCGACGCTGGTGCGCCCTCCAGTTCCGGCGGCTCCGGCGGCAGCGTGGGGAGTGGCGGTGGGAGTGGAGGAACGACGAGCGGCGCGGATGCCGGTCACTCGGGGCAAGCCGTAGGACCGAACGGCGGCGGTGGTGGTCTCCCGGGTAGCGCCGGTTCGGCATCTGGAGGCTCCGGTCAAGGAGGGGCAAACGCCGGCGGTGCCTCGAGTTCAGGGGGCTCCACAATGGGCGGCAACGGCGGCCAAGCCGGCCACAGCGGCGGTAACGGCACTGCCGGCACTGGCGGCACTGGCGGCAGCTCTGAGTGCGGAGTGACTCCGGTCACGCCGAATGCCACAGCGGCCACACGCAAAGTGCTCTGCTACCTGACCAGCCTCTACGGCAATCACATTCTCTCAGGTCAGGAAGAAGACAACAGCGACGACGGCATGAACACCATTGTTGCCGCGTCTGGGAAATACCCGGCCATTCGCGCCTTCGACGTGAACAACAGCATGGCCCCCACCCAATGCGTCCAGCACTGGCAGCAGCGCGGAGGGCTGTGCATGTTTGGTTATCACATGGGCATCAACGGCGCGCGGTATGACGCCCGCACCGATATCGACAAGGTGCTCACGGCGGGGACGGCGGAAAATAATTCGTTCAAGTCGGACTTGGATCGCTATGCACAATACATTCAGCCGTTGCAGCAAGCGGGCGGAGTGGCCCTCGTCCGGCTGTTTCATGAAGCCGGCAAGAACTGCAGCTGGTTCTGGTGGAGCATGGGCAGCGCCGATCAATACAAGAGCCTCTACAAGTACGCCTTCAACTACTTGACCGCCACGAAGGGGCTCAACAATCTGCTCTGGATCGTGCCGCAATGCGGAAATCCGGATCCCTCGTACGATCCCGGCAAGCAATATTCCGATTTCGGTGGGGCCGACACTTATGTGACGGACACCGGCCCGCTCACGAGCATCTTCAACCAAACGGTATCGGCCTTCCCGGGTCGACCGGCGGTGCTGCACGAATGCGGCAAGATCCCCGACCCCGATCAACTAAAGTCCAGTAACACCAAGTGGCTGCTCTTCAACCTTTGGTCTAACCCGTATTTTCATGCCGATCACAACTCCGCGGCTTGGATCAAGCAAGTCTACACCAGCGACTACGTGATCACCGCGGACGAACTACCCAGCTTCAAATGAGCGAACGCTCCCGGACGCCGTTCGCCGTCGACCGTCACTCGCCGCGCCAGAATGGCGGAGTGTCGGGACCGAGCTCTCGTAAACTGATCGCCGCGTCGTCCACGAAGGCTCGCGCCACGCCTTTGCCGAGTGACTCAGCGGCGCTGCCGACGCTCCATTGCAGGTACGCGCTCGGTGCGCTCGGGCCATGAATGTCATAGAGCACGTTGCCGTCTTGCCAGATCACGAGCTCGCCTGTGTCGTCCGGGGCGGCGCGCAAGTACGCCTCGACCTGGAACCAGCGATCGCGCGGCACCGCGAGCGGCGTAGCGGGGGCGATCTCGCTGCCAATGCCGCCGTCCGCAGTCGACGCATGGTGGAACACGCGCAGCTCGAGCTCGCTGCCCTGTGATGTAAGGTCGATATCCCAGAGCTCGACGTCCACCGGATTGGGATCCGGCGTGCGTGAGCGAAATTTGAAGATCAGCCAGTAGTCGAAGCTGGTGGCGCTCGTCGGCAGATAGAACCACGCGCTGTAGTAAGCGGCCTGCGGCAGATCGCCCGTGCGTAGCAGCATGGCGGCCGAGGTCGTGCCTTTGGGCGCCGCCAGCGCCTGCGCGTCGAGCGAATATCGGCCGCTGCGCGCTTGCTGCGTGTCGACGGCGAGCGTCCCTCCGTACGCGAGCCAGCTGCTGTTCGCGCCTCGATGCCAGTCGCTCAGATCACCGGTCTCGTGATCGGTCCACCACAAGATCTCGGGATCGCGTCCGAGATCGATGGCTTTTCCCGAGCAGCTGCAGAGCCCGAGCATGAGCAAGAGCGAGACAGTGAGCACGCGCACCACGCACGCGCAGCCCGGCTCAGCGAGCGAGCTCACGCTCGGCCTTGGGCCGAAAGTGCCCGTTCGGATAGCGCGCGAGGTAGCGCGTTGCGAGCTCTTTGGCACGCCCATCGCCGCGTGCGATCGACACGTCGATGGACAGCGCGAGCGCCTCTTCCGCGAGCGCACCGTGTGAGTAGCGGCGCGCGTAGTCGTCGAGCAGTTTGGCGGCAAGCGCGGCTTGCCCGTTGTTGCGCAACGCCTTGGCCGCACCGTAGACGAGTGCGGCTTCACCTGGCGCATTCGGCTCGGCCAGGTGCTCGCCGCGTTCGGTCGCGCTGCGTCGCGCTTCCACTGGCGCCGCAAGCGTCACCGCCGGCGCGAGCGCAGCGGGTGCGAGCGCCGGCGCGCCCGCGCCCGCTTTGTCGACGGTCGGCGTAAATGCGGACACAACGGGCTGCGCTTGGGCTGCGCCGGCAGAAGTGCGCAACGGTGCCGCGTGTGCGCGCACCACCGGCACCGGACGCTCGCGAGCGATGAGCAGGGATTTGCCGACGGCCGCGAGC
>Ga0207667_10008142_pt1 | contig 12481 bp, 11 predicted proteins | sample KBSCornC52_FD_184301 | JGI IMG/M metagenome (GOLD analysis project Ga0207667, IMG submission 184301) | Corn rhizosphere microbial communities from Kellogg Biological Station, Michigan, USA - KBS Corn C5-2 (SPAdes) (version 2) | ecosystem: Host-associated > Plants > Roots > Rhizosphere > Soil ...
GAACGTGCCGAAATACCAGACCGAAATCGCGGAGAGCACGGCGAAGACCGCCGTAACAATCCAAAAGTTCCGGTCGAGGTGCACGACCGGATCCCTATTCTCCACCAACGTACGTCTCCTGAGGCTCGCGAGTCTGCTTTACCAGATGATAGGCACGGGCCCGAACGTCCCGCACCGACTTTAGGCTTGGAATAGCCTTAGCTTTCCCGCCTTTTTGCCAGAGCACCGGAAAACTCCCGGACGAGCCAGCCGACGCCGGTGATGGCGGTGCCGACCACGACCGCGTCCGCCCCGGCTTCGAACGCCTCCCTCCCCTCGGCGGGCGCGTGCACGCCGCCCTCGCAGATGACGAACGCGCCCCTGCCGACCATCGCCCGGACCAGGTCCAGGGCCGGCAGCCGGGTGCCGGCGGTCTCCTTTGTATAGCCGCACAGGGTCGAGCCCAGGATATCCGCCCCGGCGGCGGCCGCTCGCTCGGCGTCGCCCGGCTCCGCGCAGTCGGCCATCGCCAGCGCCCCGCCGGCATGGATGGCCGCGATCAGCGACTCCACCGTGGCGCCGCCCGGCCGGGAACGGGCGGTCGCGTCGAACGCGACGATCTCGACCCCGGTCGCGAGCAGCGCCTCGACCTCGACGGACGTCGCCGTGATGTACGGTTCGTAGCCGGGATAGGCGCGCTTGACGATCCCGATCGTCGGCACGTTCGTGCGCGCCCGCGCGGCCGCGATGTTCGCAACCCCTTGCATCCGCAACCCGGCCGCCCCGGCATCTTGGGCCTCGCGCGCCAAGGCGGCCAGCACGACCGGATCGTCGAGTGCCGACCCATCCTTGGCCTGCACCGAGACGATCAGCTTGCCTCGCAGCGCGTCGAGGATCATCCGTTTCTCGCCAGCGACAGCGCGCCGATGACGGGTTCGTCCTTTGGCGCGACCAGATCGACGAGCCGCTCGAGCCGCTTCATGTAATATGCGTCGCGCGTCATGCCGCCGGTCGCCGCGACCGGCCCGCCGGCGGCGACCATCGCCTTTGCGCGCGCGATCTGCCGGGCCAAGGCGGCCACCTCGGCGTCGACGATCCGTTCGACATCGGCGTCCGGGGCCGCCAACAGGTCGGCCGCGAATGCCGCCACGCGATCGCGCGAGATGCGCCCTGCGTAGACCGCCCGCGCGACGTCGAGCGCCGACGCCTCGCCGAAGAACGTCGCAACGCGCCGTCGAAGCGCGCCGTTCTCGTCCGCTTCGCGGATCGCCCGGCGCGCGATCCCGAACGCGCTGCCCTCGTCGCCGAAGACGTAGCCCAGGCCGCCGACCGTCACGGCGCGTCCGTCCGCTCCGACGCCGTAGACGACCGAACCGGTGCCGGCGATGACGATCACGCCCGGCTTGCCGTCGAGCGCGCCGGCGTGCGCGATCGGGGCGTCGTGCATCAGCCGCACGCGCGCGGCGTCGAACGCCGGAGCGATGCCGACGGTCGCGCCCGCGTAGCCGCTGACGCCCGCGACGATCGCTTCGAAGCGCGTGTCGCGCGGCAACTTCGCATCGTCCAGGGCCGCGGCCAGCGCGCCTTCGAGCGCGTCCTTGAGGCGGGTCGAACGCGCGTCGCAGCCGACTTCATCCGCGGGCCCGGCCGTCCCGCGACCGAGGACGCGTCCGTCCGCGTCGCCGACCACCGCGGTCGTCGAGGACTGACCGCCGTCGATGCCGCCGAACAGGATCACGACCGGACGAGCAGTTCGTGCGCGAACTCGTTGGCGGCCTTCTCCCGCTCGGCGCGATTCTCGAGCCTCGGGATCTCGCCGGTGTGTTCGCGGTGGTGGTAGAGCTCGTGACCGAGCGCGAGCGTGATGAACTCCCCGGCTTCGGCCGGCTTCATGTTCTCGATGCTGCGGACGTTGATCCGGATGCTCGGCCCGCTCGGGTCGTATTCCGAGCGCAGCTCGTCGACGCCCCAGTCGCCGAGATCGGCGAAGGCGACCGAGATGCCGTAGTAGCGGGCCAGTTTGAATGCGTGGTTCATCGGGTGGGTCCCAGGTCGACACCGTCTGCAGAAAGAGTGGAGCGCAACAAATGCGCGTCCACATCCCCGACGCGCACGCCGTGCTGGTTCGCGAGCGCGGCGGCAGTTCCGGCCGCCTGTCCGAGGGTCATCACGGTCGGGGTCAGGCGGGTCGACGCCAGGGCCTCGTGGGTGGTGGAGATGCAGCGCCCCGCGACCAGCAGCTGCTCGCGGTTGACCGGGACCAGGCAGCGATACGGGATCTCGTAGGCGGTGCCGTGGGCCAGCCGGTGCGTGGTCGTGCCGCTCCCCGACGGATTGTGTACGTCGATGGGATAGGCGCTGCGGGCGATCGCGTCGTCGAACTGCCGGGCCTCGAGCACGTCCTCGCGGGTGAGCGTGTAGCGCCCGACGATCCGGCGCGATTCGCGCACGCCGATCTGCGTACCGGTCGCGGCCAAGCGCGCGTTCTCGAAGCCCGGGACGCGTTCGCGGAAGAATCGCAGCAGCTGCATCACCTGACCGCGCGCCTCGACTTCGGCCCGGGTGATGTCGTCGGGGTCGAGCGGATCGACGTCGGTCACGCGCGTCATGTTGACGGTCACCTCGTCGGGATAGGGCGAGATGAAGAACGAGACCAGCTCGCGCGGGACCGCGACCGTACCGTCGGCCTGGGCTTGGTGCCACAGGTCGTAGAGACCGGCGACGGCGGTGAGCGCCGGGGCTTGCCGTTCGTGCGTCTTGAGAGAGGTCCGCATCTGATCGGGGTGCATCCGAAGATATGCAGCGAGCGCGCCTAGGTCGACGTGACTCAAGCGGAACATCAGGCTGGCCGGCTGGACGCGTCCCCGCTCGTCGCCCTGCTGGGTCGGCACGCCGGCCGAGGCCGCCACGTAGGCGTCGGCGGTCGAGTCGATCGTGACGGCGCCGCGATAGGCCCGCTCGCCGGCGACGGTCGCCACGATCGCGCGGTCGACCTCGGTCGTCCCGTCCGGCCGCTCGCGCAGCTCGGCCCGCAGGAACCAGGCGTGGAGCAGCAGGTCGACGCCGCTCTCGGCCATCATCTCGAAGAGCAGCGCCTTGTGCGCCTCGGGGTCGAACGGCGTGATCGTCGGGACGTAGTCCGAGGCGTCGACGATGTGGCCGGGCGACGCGCCGGTCCGCATCAAGCGCTCCACGATCTCTTGGGCGATCCCGCCGACGATGCGCTTCTCGCCGGAATGGAACGTCATCCACGGCCCGACCATCGACGCGGTCGCGGTGCCGCCCAGGAAACCGTAGCGCTCGATCAGCATGGTGCGAGCGCCGTGGCGCGCGGCCGCAAGCGCGGCGGCGCATCCGGCATTCCCGCCCCCCAGGACGAGTACGTCGTAGTCGCGCATTTTCGGGCTCGTTCGCCGCCCGGTTGGAAGGCCATTCCCCACGTCCGCGAAAAGTCGGAACGATGGACGAGACGCCGACGACATACGAGCGGAACCAGGCGCTCTACGCGCACCTCTCGGCCCTTCTGGCGGTGAGCGGACTGCCGTTCGCGCACGTCGTCGGACCGCTCGTGTTCTATCTGATGGCCAAGAACGGCACGTCGACGTTCGCGCTGGACAACGCTCGCGAGGCGCTGAACTTTCAGATCACCGCCGGCATCGTGATGTTCGCGGCGATCGTCGCCTACGTCGTCGCGTTCCTGCGGCTGATGCTCCACATGCCGCTCGCCCACACGGAGAACCCGCCGCCGGAGTTCTTCACGGGGCTCGGGACGGCGTTCGTCTTCATCGGGATCGCCCTGGCTTACGCGCTCTTCGATTTCGTCTGCGTGATCCTCGCCTCGGTCGCCGTGAGCCAGGGTCGGTCGTACCGGTACCCGCTCTCGATCCGCTTCGTCAAATAGATGTACGCCCGCTCGGCCCAGTTCTACGACCCGCTCTATCGTTCGATGGGCAAGGACTACGGCGCCGAAGCGCGCGCGGTGCGGGACTTGATCGAAGCGCGCCGGCGCTCGCCGGGCAACGCGCTGCTGGACGCGGCCTGCGGGACCGGGCTGCACCTGGCGCACTTCCGCGAGTGGTACGAGTGCGAGGGCATCGACGTCGATCGCTCGATGCTCTCGATCGCCGCCGGCCGGCTGCCCGGCGTGCGATTGCACTGCATGGACATGATCGGCTTCCACCTCGACCGGAAATTCGACGCGATCGTCTCGATGTTCGGGTCGGTCGGCTATCTGCCCAACGCGGGGCGGCTCGACCAGGTCGTGCGCGATATGGCGCGCCACCTCCAGCCGGGCGGCGTGGTCGTGATCGAGCCGTGGATCGCGCCAGAGCAATGGCAGGACGGGACCGTGTCCGCGCTCTTCGTCGACGAGCCGGACCTGAAGATCTCGCGGATGTCGGTCAGCCGCCGGGACGGCAACATCTCGATCCTCAACTTCCATTTCACGATCGCCCAGCGCGACGGCATCCGGACGTTCACCGAACCGCACCGCATGACGCTCTTCACCGATGCCGAGTACCGGCACGCGTTCGAAGTCGCCGGCCTCGCCGTGGAGCACGACGCCGAAGGCGTCAACGGGCGCGGCCTCTATCTTGGCACCAAGCCTCTTTAGGCCAAAAGTCGCAGGGAGCCGGGAAGCGAGGGCGTATTCGCGAGGCATGCTTGAACGCGTTAAGCCCCTCGAGGATATCCTAGGCCAGGCGGGTGACATCGATACGGCCCTGGTCGCGGTCGAAACCCCTCACACCCTCAAGAAGACCCTCGGCCCCATCTCCCTGATGGCGATGGGGATCGGCGCCATCATCGGCACCGGCATCTTCGTGCTCACCGGCGTGGCGTCGGCGACGTACACCGGCCCGTCGCTCACCATCTCGTTCATCATCGCCGGTTTCGTGAGCGTCTTCGCGGCGATGTGCTACTCGGAGATCGCCAGTCGCGTGCCCGTCGCCGGGAGCGCCTACACGTTCACCTATGCGACGCTCGGCGAACGCTTCGCCTGGGTCATCGGCTGGGCGCTCGTCCTCGAATACGCGCTCGGCGCGGCCACGGTCAGCGTCGGCTGGTCGGGCTACTTCTCGACGCTGATGTCCCATATCGGCTGGCAGATCCCGCAAAGCTTGCTCCATAACTACTGGGACACCGGACCGTCCGGCGAAGCGCTGCACGGCATCCTGAACCTGCCCGCGTTCGCCATCATCTGCGTCATCGGAGCGCTCCTGTACCGAGGCACGCACGAGTCGGCGATGGTCAACAACGTGATCGTCACGCTCAAGGTCTGCGTGGTGCTGTTCTTCATCGCGATCGGCGTCGGCCACGTGAACCAGGGCAACTGGACGCCGTACTTCCCGTTCGGCTGGGGCGGAACGCTCTTCGGCGCCTTCTTCGTGTTCTTCGCCTACATCGGTTTCGATGCGGTCTCGACCGCCGCGGAAGAATCGATCAACCCGAAGCGCGATATGCCGATCGGCATCATCGGCAGCCTCGCCATCTGCACGGTGCTCTACATCATCGTGGCCGCGATCCTGACCGGCATCGTGAGCTACACCCACCTCAACGTCCCGCAGCCGGTCGCCTACGCGATCGACCAGATCCCGGGCCTCGGCTGGGCCAGCGCCCTGATCTCGGTCGGCGCGATCGCCGGACTGACCACCGTGCTGCTGGTCATGATGTTCGGGCAGATCCGGGTGTTCTACGCGATGTCGCGCGACGGACTGCTCCCGCCCGTCTTCTCGAAACTGCATCCGAAGTTCCGCACGCCCGGCCTCTCCACCGTGCTGTTCACGATCTTCATCGCGATCATCGCGGCGTTCACGCCGATCAGCATCCTCGGATCGCTGACCAACATGGGGACGCTGGTCGCGTTCATCTTCGTCGCCATCGCGGTGCCGATCTTGCGCAAGCGCTATCCGAGCACGACCGGGTTCTCGGTGCCGTTCGGCAACTGGGTGATCCCGATCTTATCGGCCGTCTCCGCGTTCGCGCTGATCGTCCTCGGGCCGCTGCTCTCGACCGGCATCGGACATATCTGGGGCATCCCGCTCCCGTGGTTCGGGTTCATCGTCTGGCTGCTGATCGGCCTGCCGATCTACTTCGCCTACGGGCGCAACCACAGCACGCTGGCACGGTAGCCGCTACCGCTCCCGCGGAACGGGCCGCCCGAGAGATCGGGCGGCTCTTCTCTTTTCCTACGCGCGGTTCGGTGCGGCCAGGATCACGACCGGAGCGCCGGGTTCTCGGCCGGCGAGTTCTTCCACCGCGAGGGCGACGGCTTGATCGGCCGAGGCGAGGCCGCTGAAATCGGCCATGCGCGCGCCGTGCAGCACGTAGACGTTCGGGAGCGCGCGGCCGACGTCGCCGAACGAGGTCGCCGCTTCGATCGCCGCACGGAGCGTCTCCTCGATCACGCCCGCGCTGGTCTGGGTGACCAACGCGTCGCGCAAGCCGAGTCGGACGACCCCGCGATCGTCGACGACCCGCACGGAGGCGCCACTGCCGAAGACGTCGAGCGCGCCGGCCCGCGCGACGCGCGTCACGTCGTCCGGATCCACCCGCAGCGACTTGGCGGCCGCGGCGTACCGCGCGCGTTCGTCGCGAAGACCGTGCGAAGCGGCTTCGACCATCGCGGTCGCACCCGACGCGGTCGCCCGGACGCGGTTGCGCTGGCCGTCGATCTCGACCGCGACCTCGACCCGCTCCGGCGACGCCCCGGCCGCGATCACCCGGTCCGAGGCCTCGCGGCGGATCTTCACGATGTCGTCCGGTGACGGGTTGACGATCGTCCGCTCGACCACGTCGCGCACCAGCGCGAGCGCCACGCCGATCGGCGAGATCACCTCGGCGTCGCGGGCGATCGTATGCGCGAGCCCGTCGCGCTCGGCGGCATAGGGCACGAGCGCGGTCGCCCCGCCGCCCCCGCCGACCAGCACCAGCGCGTCGCGATCCAGGCCGTAGTCGGCGATCAGTTCGTGCACGCCTTCGAGCAGCTTGGCCGAGGCCGCATCGAGCAGCTGCTTCGCGAGCTGCCGCGGTTCGGCGCCGAGCGCCTCGCCGAGGATGGCGAACGCGCGCGTCACCGAGTCTTGGATCCCATACGAGAACGCGCCTTGCGGGACGTAGCCGAGCAGATTGCTCGCGCAGGTCGGAGTGAACGCCACGCGCGCGCCGTCCGCCGTCACCAGCACCGCGTAGTCGTCGGGATCGCGTTTGGTCGGCGCGATCCGCTCCAGCCGCGCGCCGGCCAGCCGCTCCGGCTCGACGAACGAGGCGTAGAGGCAGGCCGCGATATGCGCCGAGCGGGGCCCGACGTCGACGACCGCCGTCGACGAGACGCGCGCCATCGACCCGCCCGCGATCGCGAGCGTGCGCACGTCGAGCGTCCGCAGCATGGTCCGGTGGCCGCCCACCTTGGCCGGGCGCATCTGCGGCATGCCCGCCCGGATCGCCGAGCAATCCGACGACGTGCCGCCGACCTCGACGAAGATCCCGTCGGTGACGTTCTCGTAGAGCAGCGCACCGGCTACACCGGCGGCCGGGCCGGAGAGCAGGGTGAGGATCGGACGGCGTTCGATCTCGCGCACGTCCATCACGCCGCCGTCGGAGCGCATGATCATCAACGGCGCGGCGATGGTCGCCGCGTTCACGGCATCCGCGGTCATCCTCGCGGTCCGCACCATCGTCGGCAGGATCGCCGCGTTGAGAGCGGCCGTGCGCGTGCGGGCGCGCACGCCGTAGGTGCTCGCGACGTCGTGCCCGCTGGTCGCGAGCAGTCCGCGCTCGCGTGCGTAGGCGACCGTCGCATCTTCGGCGCCCGGACGATCGACGCCGAACGCCTCGCTCGCGGCGATCGCCGCGACGCCGACGGCCTGCAATCGATCGACCGCATCGCGTATTCCCGGCTCGTCGCCGGCCCGCGCGTAGACGGTCTGCGGCCCGAAGACGGCGCCCGGCGCGAGGTGCATCGGCGCGATCCGCATCTGCCTGCGCGCCAGGAACGCTCCGGCCGAGAGCAGTCCGACCACGCCCACGTTCGCGACGTCGCCCTCGAGGAGCGCGTTGGTCGCCTGGGTCGTCGAGTGGGCGATGAACGCGACGTCGTCCGGCTCGATCTGCGTGCGCTCGAGCAAGAGGCGCACGCCGGCCACGATGCCGGCGGCGACCCCTTCGGCCGCATCGTGGGTGGTCGGAACCTTGACGCGCGCGATCAGCTCGCGCGTGGCCGCGTCGATCGCCACCACATCGGTGAACGTACCGCCGACGTCGATGCCGAGGCGGAGCTTGCGTCCGCTCACGCCGCCCCGAAGTCGGCGGTGATGACGAACGTGGCCATGGCGAACGTCACGAAGCCGTCCTTCGCGCAGAGCGCGAAGAGGCCGCGAAGATCGGCGACCATCGCCTTGTTGGCGTTCCCGGATTGCGGAAGATACGACGACGAGGCGGCGCGCCCGAGCAGTCCCTCGAGGTTCAGCCGCTGGGACGAGGGGAAGTCGGCGCGCGCGATGCTCGCGCCGGGAAACGCGGCGAAGGTGCGCATCGCCTGGGCGCGGCGGTCTTCCGTGTCGTCGAGCGCGTAGGTCTCCACGATCTCGCCGTAGGCCGACGTGAACGGGTCGCGCGCGTCGCGTTCGTACTGCACGAGCGCGGCCCGGCGCGTGGCGATGCGGCGCATCTCCGCGATGCCGGCGGGGGTCGCGAACCAGTGGAACGCTTGGAACGCCGCCGCGATCTGCACGCTCGCGGCCGGAAGGCCGGTCGCCTCGCCGGTCCCGTCGTGCCACTCGATGCCCGCTTCCAGACCCGCGCTCGCGCGCATCTTCGCGTTCGGCTCGATCGCGATCACCTTCGCGCCGCGCTCGGCCAACAAGCGCGATGAGATACCCGTGCCCGCGCCCAGGTCGGCGATCGTCAACGCGAGCGGATCGCCGAGGCCGGCCAGCACGGCGTCGATCGCCTCGGGCGGATAGCCCGGACGATGGGCCGCGTACGCGTCGACGCGATCGCCGAAGCGCTGGGTCGAGTCGGTCATCGCACCGCCCGGGCCAGTTCGTCGTAGAGATGTGCCATGGTCTTGATGCCGCCGAAGAGCTGGCTCAGGTTGAACTTCTCGTTGGGGGCGTGGATCTGATCGTCGGGCAAGCCGACGCCGATCAGGACCTGCGGCAGTTGCAAGATGCGGTCGAACGAGGCGACCGGGCCGATCGTACCGCCGGTGCCGATGAAGACCGGCGCCTTGCCGAAACCGGCCTGCATCGCGCGCGCCGCCGCGGTCACGGCCGGATGCGTGCGCGACGTGACGACCGCGCGCACGTCGCCGTCGGCGTGGACCTCGACGCGCACGCCGGCCGGCGCGACCGCGCGGATATGCTCTTCGACCGCGCGCTTGACGCGGGCCGGATCTTGCGCGCCGACCAGGCGCGCCGAGAGCTTGACCTTCGCCCAGCTCGGGATGATCGTCTTGCTGCCCGGGCCCTGGTATCCGCCCCAGATGCCGTTGCACTCCAGCGTCGGCCGGAACCACATGCGTTCGAGCGGCAAGCGCCCGCGCTCGCCCGCGAACGCGGGCACGCCGAGCCCGGCGGCCTCGCGGGGCTCGTCGAACGGCAGCTCGCGCAGCTCGGCCAGCGCTTCGGGTTCGATCTCCGGCACGCCGTCGTAGAAGCCGGGCACGGCGACGCGGCCGTCCGCGTCCTTGAGCGACGCCACGATCTGCGCGAGCGCCTCGATCGGATTGCGGACGATGCCGCCGAAGTAGCCGGAGTGCAGGTCGTTGGTCGGGCCGCTCACCGTCACTTCCCAATGCACCAGTCCGCGGATCGAGGTGGTGAGGGACGGGACGTCCTCGGCGAAGACCGCCGTGTCCGAGATCACCGCGATATCGGCTGCGAACGCGTCCTTATAGCGCGCGAGCGCCGCCTCGAAGTTGGGCGAACCGATCTCTTCTTCGCCCTCGATCACGACCTTGACGTTGACCGGCAGCGCGCCGCGCGTCCGCAGGTGCGCGTCGATCGCGGCGAGGTGCATGAGCACCTGCCCCTTGTCGTCGACCGAACCGCGGCCGTAGATCTTGCCGTCGCGCACCGTCCCCTCGAACGGCGGGCTCTTCCACAACTCGATCGGGTCGACCGGCTGCACGTCGTAGTGCCCGTAGATCAGCACGGTCGGTTTGCCCGGCGCGCCCAGCCACTGGCCGTAGGCGAGCGGGTTGCCGCCGGTCTCGAGCACGCTCGCCGTCATCCCGATCTCGCCCATCCGCGCGACCAGCCGCTCGCAACAGGCTCGGACGTCGCCGCGATGCTCGGGATCGGCCGAGATCGACGGGATCGCGATCCAGCTCTTGAGTTCTTCGAGGTGCGCGTCGCGCTGGGCGTCGCAGTAGGCCGCGAGGGCCGGATCGATGCTGCTCATGGTGTCCTATGAAGCGACGAAGGGGAGGCCGAGTTGCAGGTCGAGGATCTTGCCCGCGCGCTCGACCTCGAAGCTGTGGGGCTTGCCGTCGTAGGCGCGCGATTGCGTCTGGAAGGTGCCGTACTCCCACCAGAACTTGCCGTCGAGCTTGTCGACGATGTCGTTGGTCCGCATGCCGGCCGCATACGCCGGGCCGCCGCCGCGCACGAACGTGCGCATGTAGCCGTCGACCGTCTTGAAGAGCGCGTAGTAGTACGTCGGCGCGTCGCCGGGGGCGTAGGCCAATCCGAGACGCCACAGATGGTCGGCCCGGCCGGCGTGGGTCTGCGCCCATTCCTGCAGGCGGGCGACGCCGCTGGCCGCGAGCGTCCGCGCATCCGCATCGGTCGGCGGTCGCGAAAAGACCCGATGATCGTGCCACTCGCCGACGCCCCAACCGCCGCAATCTTCGAGCGCGATGCCGATGTCGAGATCGGTGCCCTCGATCAGCCCGAACGCGGTCGACGTCACCTGGACGTACGCGGCGAACGGCTTGTCGCTGCAATCCCCGAGGTTCGGGTCGACCCGGCCGCGCGACGCGCGCGTCGGGCCGGCGTCGAGCGCGGTCGCGACCGCGTCGGCTGCGGCGCGCGCCGGCGCGCTCCCGTCATCGTCGACCAGCACGCGCCCGGCGGCGGCGGCCGGCGCGAACAGTCCGGCGTCGAGCGTGGCCGCCCGGGCCGCCGGAATGGCGATGCGGAACGGACTGCTTCCGAAGAAGGACGTTGCGCCCGCGACGATCAGCAGGGTGGCCGCGATCGCGACCGCGACCTGGTACGGCAGGGTCCGCTTGGTGATCTCGTCGATCGGCGTGCCGGTGAAGTTCGCCACCCACACGTTGGCGGTGTTGGTCGGATCGCAGACGTTCTGGACCTGGACGACCGCCATGATGGCCGCGACCAGGATGACCGGCGGCACCGCGCCCGAGGTCAACAGCACGGTGAAGATCGCTATGCCGACGCCGAACGGATTGAGCGGACCGCGGTAGAGCGCGAGCGGGCTCAGGACGCCGAAGATCGCGACGAACGCGATCGGGTTGTGCGCCCAACCGCTCGCCACGACCGGCTTGAGCGCGTCGGCGAACTGCGGCGTCTTGGTCAGAGCGAGAAGCATGCCGATCCCGACGAACAGGATCACCGCCGGCGCGACGTCCTCGACCCCGCGGATCGCGGCCGCCACCAGCACCTTGACGACGTCGCGCGGGCGGGTGGCGAGCGCCGCGTAGACCGCCGAGAGCGCGAACGCGATCACCGGGTCGAGCTTGAGGACGAAGTACAGCAGGATCGGCAGCACCGGCGCGATCAGCGCCCAGGCCGGCACGCCCGGCGCCTTCGCGTTCTCGGCGCGCACGGCCCAGGTCGCGTAGTCGCGCTCGCGCCGGAACGAGACCGTCGCGTAGATCACCAGCGCGAGCAGATCGACCGCGGCCAGCGCGATCGAATACCAGGTCAGCTGGCCCTGGGTGACGCCGAACGTGGTGGTATAGAACTTCCAGTTCGCGATGTTGAAGATGAATCCGAGCCCGAACGCCATCAGGAAGAGCGTCGAGGCGACCTTGCGCGGCACGCCGGTCGTCATCATGATGGGCAGCACGATCGAGCCGACCATGATGATCGCGCCCAGGCCTGCGAACGTCACGAAGAGCAGGGCCACCACCGCGCACAGCACCATTGAGAGCACGAACGGGTTCTCGCCGCCGTATTCGGCCGCCAGGTTCACGATGGCGCGCGCGATGCCGGTGTCCAAGGTCACGCGCCCGAGCAGCGCGCCGAAGATGACGGTCACGACGACCGGCGCCAGGCTGGCCGAACCGGCCACCATCACCGTTCCGAGCTGCGGCAGCGGGACCAGCGCGACGATCCCCATGACCACCGCCATCACCGGCACCGCCAGGATCGCGGGGACGATCCGCAGGTACATCAGCGCCGCGAACGCCAGGAAGACGACCAGGACGAGCGCGGCGATCACGGGGTCACCAGCGTCTCGAAGGCGGGCAAGGTCTTGTCCGGCACGTACGATTCGTAGACGGCGCGATTGAGCGCGTCCGCCCGCGCGATGTTCC
>Ga0207667_10008144_pt1 | contig 12481 bp, 13 predicted proteins | sample KBSCornC52_FD_184301 | JGI IMG/M metagenome (GOLD analysis project Ga0207667, IMG submission 184301) | Corn rhizosphere microbial communities from Kellogg Biological Station, Michigan, USA - KBS Corn C5-2 (SPAdes) (version 2) | ecosystem: Host-associated > Plants > Roots > Rhizosphere > Soil ...
ACGTCGCACTCGCGGTCGGGGCTCGTTACCAGGCAGTGACCGTAATCGCCCCAGCCTCGCTCACGGACATGTGGCTGCATGCCCTCGCCGCGACCCACGTCAGAGCTGAATTCGTCACGATCGAATCTCTTGGGCGCACGGGGCCGCCCGTGAGACGACGCGATCTGATAATCGTCGACGAGGCTCACAACTTTCGGAATACCTGCACGCGTCGCTACTCGGCACTCGCGCGTCTCTGCATCCTGAGCCGTGTTCTCCTGCTCACTGCGACGCCGCTGCACAATTCGCACGACGACGTCGCGGCACTTGCCGCTCTCTTCATCGGCTCACGCGCATACGCGATGACTGGAGCGGAATTCCTGCCGCTGATAGTGCGGCGCGATTCAGCAGCGCACGCAGGAGCGGGCAACATACCCGTTGTCGAGCACGCTGCTCCGGTGGTGATCGCGACGGATACGACCATACTCGACATGATTATCGCCCTTCCGCCGCCGGTGCCTCCGAGCGACGGCGGCGTCGCGACACGGCTCGTCATGCACGGACTGGTGCGACAGTGGATATCCAGCAACGCGGCGCTCGTCGGCGCGCTCAAACGCAGGATAGCGCGCTCGCATGGACTGCTCGCATCTCTCGATACGGGCCGGTATCCTACCGCCGCCGAGCTGTCTGCGTGGGTGTACAGCGACGACGCTGTGCAGCTCGCGTTTGCCGAGTTGCTGGTTCCAGCGACCGCTCCGCTCGCGGCGCTCGGCTCGGCACTGCGCGAGCACGTGTCGGCACTCGACGCGCTGCTGGCGCATGCCAGGACGATCGACGACCAGGTACTCGCGGGATTCGTCCGGCATGTCGTGCGAACGCATCCCGCCGAGAAGGTCGTGGCGTTCTCGTGCTATGCAGAGACCGCTGAAGCGATTTATCGGCTTGTCAAACGCGATGGGCACGCTGCTTTGTTGACCGCTCGCGGAGCGATGATCGCAAGCGGACCCGTCAGCCGAGCGGAGGTGCTCGCCCAGTTCGCACCAGAGGGTCGACGCGATCATCTCGACGAGCACGCAACCATCAACTTCCTTGTCGCGACGGATCTGTTGAGCGAGGGCGTGAATCTCCAGGAAGCGTCCGTCGTGATTCACCTCGACCTTCCGTGGACCGCTGCTCGCGTGGAGCAACGCATCGGCCGACTGGCGCGCATGGGGTCGCGACACCATCGCGTGATGTCATACACCGTGAGCCCTTCGCCACGAGCGGAGATGTTTCTCCATGAGCTGGAGATAATCGCGCGCAAGTCGGATTTCGCCGCGCACATGTTCGGTCACTCGACGATCACCAACCTGTCTGCGCGACCGAACGACAGAGCGACGATCCAGCGCGGCGAACGTGTACGCGCAACGATCGAGAAATGGCGACGCACCGATCTCGACGTGTTAGATCCGGCAAGCAGCTCGCGCGTCGTCGCCCTGGCGCGCGCGGCCCGCGCTGCCACGCTCGGCGTGTGGATCGTCGACGGCAGCGCCACCCTGCTCGCATGGGACGAAGTTTCCGGAATGACCGACGACGCTCACGCCGTCGAAGCCGCGACCGATCTCGCAGACCGTGCTGAAGCCGTTGAATGCACCGACGACGCGGCGTTCCGCCATGAGATTGCGACACGTCTGTCGTTGGTACTCCAGTCTGCCGATTCCTGGTATCAACAGTGCTGCGCCTGGCGCGCACTCGGCGCACCGGACGGAAACGCAACCATTCCAGGGGTGCACGACGCAAGACGCGCCCTCGCGCGCGTCGCAGATGCCGCCAGCGCCAACGCGAACTTTGCGCGACGAGCCCATTTCGCCGCTATCGCTACACGCCTTAGGAGTGCGGCCACAAAGCCGCTGCCGCTAGCGGTGGAGTGGTCGCTCGAGACCCTCTCCGACTCCCCCGACGAGGCCGCCGTCGACACCATCCTCGAGCTTGTCGACAGAGCTCGGCGGTCCCCGGACCATGTCCGTGAAAAGGGCATCCGTCTGGCCGCGCTCATCTTCATGTCGCCGGAGAGGCTGCCGTAATGCTTTCGAACGCTCGTTCGAGATACGCCCAATCGAGGGTCGCGATCCATTACATTCGCCATATGGCACAACCGAACACAGCTGCGCCCGGAGTGCAGCATCGTACCCGTCCGATCGCCGTCCTTTTTGACCTGGACGGCACTCTCATCGATTCCATTGGCCTGCTGCTCGCCAGCGTCAAGCACGCATTCGAGGGCTTTACCGGACGATCCCCGACGCAGGAAGAATGGGTCGCCGGAATCGGCACCCCGCTTGCCACCCAGCTCAAAGCGTACTGCGAGACGGACGACCAGCTGGCGGCCATAACGACGCGTTACCGGGTCTTTCAGCGCGCCGCGCACGACCGCCTGACGACGGTCTTCCCCGGAACGCTGGAAACCCTCGGGAGCCTCGCCGCGGCAGGCCATCCGATGGGCATCGTCACGAGCAAGTCCAACGAGATGATGGACCGCGCGCTCGATCTCACAGGCATCGCCCCGTACATGCGGTCGAAAATCGGCTGCGACTCCTGTTCCACCCACAAGCCCGATCCATTCCCGGTCCGCATGGCCCTGGGCGAGCTGGGCTACGAGGCGAGCGAGGCGGTTTTCGTCGGCGACTCACCGCACGACGTCAACGCCGGCAACGCAGCAGGCGTGATTTCGATAGCCGCGCTCTGGGGCCCTTTTCGCCGTGACCAGCTCGAAAACGCGAGTCCGACGCATTTCCTGACGGACATAGCCCACCTCCCAGCGCTCGTGGAACGAATCCAGAACCGTTCCGCGGTGTAATATTGTTGCAGTTTCTTCCTTTCAATCGGAGCCTTTGATGGGTTTCTCACTTCCCGTCACTTCCGGCCTTGTCCGGACCGGCGAGGAGCGCGCGCAGCTCGTCCGCCGTACGTACTCGCTGGTTTTCGTCAGCGTGCTGGTCACGGTTGTCGGCGCAACCTACGCGATGTCGAACCAGTACATTCTGGATCAGATCATCCAGCATCGGTGGCTGTCGATGGCGGCTGTGTTCGTACCGCTTCTCGTCGCCCAGGGAGCCCGGAATCGCTTTCCTCTGAACATCGCGATGGTACTGCTGTTCTCGTTCGCGATGGGCGCGCTGATCGGGCCGGTGATAGTCCTCAGCACACGCGGCGGCACCGAGCTCGTAACGCAAGCCGCGACGATCACACTGGGGGCATTCGGGATACTCACGCTCTACGCGTTCGTCAGCCGGCGTGACTTCTCCGCATGGGGCAGCTTCTTCGTCGTCGGCCTGTGGGTGCTGATCGCGACGTCGTTGCTGAGCATGTTCTTCGGCAACGCCACGAGTGAGCTCTGGCTCGCCGGCGGAACCGTGCTGGTCTTCAGCGGCTTGCTCGTGTTCGATACGTGGCGCCTGCGCAACGTGTACGGACCCGAGGATTACGTCATGGCAGCCCTGCAGATCTATCTCGATCTGCTCAACATGTTCCTGGCGGTTCTCCGCCTGCTCGGCGGCGGCCGGCGCAGCTAGACCGGCGGCTCCGTACGCAAAAAGGCGCGTCCAGCTGGACGCGCCTTTTGTGTACGGAACTTCCCTGTCGTCATTCCCGCTGTAGGGCGCGGATGCATCCGCGCCTCGGGAATCCACCTGCTGCCGACCGGGTCTCTGCTCTCGTCGCACTTGAGGATCGATAACCTGGATTCCCGCTTTCGCGGGAATGACGAATCCGGGACCGCTTTCGCGGGAATGACGATCTTTACCGAGTTGCCGCGAACTCTATCTCGTTGGCCATATTGAGATCCTTCTGCGTGATGCCACCTGCGTCGTGGGTCGTCAGCAGGCAGGTGATCCTGGTGTAACGAATGTCGATGTCGGGATGGTGCTGCGCCGCTTCTGCCGCTTCTGCGACGCGCGTCACGAAGGCAATGCCATCCGGAAAGGTCTCGAACTGAAACGTTTTGGAAAGCACATCACCCTTCCGGGCCCAGCCTGGGAGCGACCCAAGCCCCCGCTGAACCGCGATGTCCGACAACCGCTCAGGACGCTCCATATTCTTCATGATCCTTGCCCCCAAACGTTTGAGTGGGATCTTCGTTTCAGTCGTGCTGGTACTCGCATCCGCCGCTCCGGTTTCAGCGCAGACGATGCGCGAATCGAGCTTCACGCTCGCTCCGCACTGCACCCTCTCCTGCCAGTCATCGCCGTTAGCGCCGGATTCGACGAATCATACTACATCCAGACACTATTGGCGCAATCTCGCCACGGGCTTTGCAGCCAGCATCCTCGCGCACGAGGCGGGCCACGTCGGAATGTCCTACGCCCTCGGCGCACACCCCACCTTCGGCTTCCTGGATGGCAAACCGACGGTCTATTCCGGAATCGACGCCACCCGGGACCCGCACAAGCAATTCCTGTTCTCCAGTGCCGGCCTCGACGTGCAGGCGATAATGGATGAGGCGATCCTGGACATCCCGCACCAGCGCGGCGGCGCGTTCGAGCGCGGTATTCTCGCCGGCGGAATTGCCACGGCCTACTTCTACGCGACATTCGGACGCAACGCGCCGAACAGCGACATCACCTACATGGCGAGCACGTCATCACTGAGCCGGACGACTGCATCGCTCATATACGCCGGCCTCGCAACCATTCAGACGATCCGCATCGCGCACGACGGGCACTACGCAAACTTCTTCCTGCGTCCTTCATCTAACGGCGCGATCAATGTTGGAGTCGCGCTGCTCCCGGACGATCGGTCGCAGGAGAAGTAGCAGCGGGTGCAGCAGTGGAATCGGGCCGCGCGGTCGCATCGGCAGCCCAGACTGCGCCATCCGACGTCCGTACTACCTGATGAAGTCCGATGTCGCGCGCGAGCGTCTCCGGTGCGACGAAGTCCGGGCTGCGCTCATTGAATGCGACGACGTAACCGTGATCGGCGCGTATCCGCTCTGCGAAACCTGACATGTCGCCCGGATCTGCGCTGTCGGGAAGCTCGCGCGCAATCCGGTTCGCATGGAAATACAACGCCGGTGGCCAGTTGGAATAGAGCGGCCGGCCGGCTGCGTTGGCGCGAACCCAGGCGGTGAGCGGTGAATCGCGCCAGCTCGTGTTGGCGAAGTCGCTTCCTTCCGTCGTCGCGTACACCGCGTCATTCACCGTCGCTGTTGCAGTCGCACCAAACCAGACGAGTGCGACCGCTGCGATTGCGACGCGCACCGGCAAATGATACGCACGCCACCAGTATCCGATCGCGGCGACGACCTCTATCTCGACAAGCACGATCAACGGCGCCAGAATGCGCCAGTCGAACGGGATCGTGCCGCCGACGAACGCGCGAGACGCGACGATGACGGCGACGTAGCACGCGCCGAGCAATGAGGTGGCGCCGAGTAGGGCGGACACGCCGCCGACACGAAGCTGCCTGAGACGGTTACCGGAAGTGTCGCTCGCCGCCATGATGACGAACGCAGCCAGGGTGACCGTCAGAATCAGCGCGAGCGCGCGTTGGAGCGTTCCGTCCGAGAGTAGCGGGGCAAGCCATTCCGCAAGTGTGTTGCGAGCCTGAACGATGGTGTCGCTCCAGCCGCCATACACATGCAACTTGGGCGTCGCGTGGCGATCCGGCACCATGGCCGTGCGCGCGAACCATAGCGTGAGTGCGATGAACGGAAGGAACGCGACGGTGGTTGCGCGACGCACGCGTGCGCGAAAATCGCGCTGCGAGTCGAAGAGTGTCCAGATCACTGCGGCCGCGGGCGCGGATGCTCCGGCGTATCGCACCATTACGGTTGCAGTCGCTATCACGCTCAGAAGAATGAGACGGTCGCGCGCATACACCATCACGAACAACAGCAGCAGCATCAATGCGATGAACAGCGGCTCGCTCAACACCGAGAGATACGTATCGAACACCGCCTGCGTCGCGAAGATCACGACGGCTCCTGCCACGCCGGCGAAAATACCGAGGGGACCTGAGATGAGCAGCACGATCGTTGCTGCAGTTACAGCGGCGGCGGCGACATTGATCCAGCGTGCCGACTGCACCGGCGACGCACCGAGGAATACCGGCACCGCTATCGCGGCTGGAAAGCCGGGTGGCCACAGGGAAAGCGAGGACGTGGAATCGGTCCGTTCCCACTCTGCTGTCGGAACGCGCATGCGGCCACTACGCACCAGAGACGTCGCCGCGCCCATGTACGCCATCGAGTCCGGGTCCAGGCCGGGACCCGGCGAGCTGGTCGAGAGAAAAACGAGGGCCGCGGCAATCACCGCGGCCCCCAGTACAGTTAGTGATTTCAGATGCGTGGGGAATTGGAATTCGGCATCGTGTCTCGCTTGGGCATGGTGTCCTTCTTCGGCATCGTATCGCGACGTGGCGTCATCGGCATCATCGGCATTGTTGATATCGTATCGCGCTTCGCGGAGGTGTCAAGCGGTGGCTTCGCAGGCATGACTCCGCTCGACGTATCGACTGGCGTTGTCGTCGTGTCGTGCTTCGGAACCGCCATGGGGTTCGTCACGCCATGCGAAGGCTTCATCGGCCTGGCCTTCTTCATATGGGCCTTGCCGGCAGTCCGATCCGTGGTCGTGCTCGATGCACTGATTCCGCCGGCACTCATGCTGCCGCCGCCGGCGCCCGAACGAGCCATGCTGAGGGTGGGAACCGGGATTCCATTCCCGAACCCGATGTCCATCGCGGCGAGCATCGACTTGGCGTCGGTAGCGCCAGAGTACTTGCTCGCGCATTTGTGGACCGCCGCGCGCGTGGTGGCGTCCATCCTTCCAGTAACGTGTGTCACACCGCAGCCGTCGTCCCGCAGCTGTTGCTGCAATGCAATCGTCTCCACGCGTGTGAGACCCTGTGCAAACGCCGGAGCGGTGCAACATACGGCGACTGCACAGGCGCCAAGCAAACTGTACTTCATGTCAGCCTCCAGAGGAGTGTGTCATGCGCCTAAACCGCGCTATTTCCTCCAGCCGGCAAACGACGGGCCCAAAAGCTATTTGAGCACCGCATGGGCGATGATCGCCCCGAGAGTGAGAAGTACAGCAGCCGCGACAAACATCACCGCCGGATTCATACTTATCGAACGCTTGTACCAAGGACGGTGACCGCGGTAGGTATCGTCCGGCAGCGAGTCCATGATTCGTTTATGGACGTACAGTGGCGTGGTGCGGCTACGCAGCGTTTCCGCCTCGTCATGGATCTTCGTCCACAGGTCCACGGCATCGTTGCCGCCCGGCGTTGCACGGACCATTGAGATGCTCACATCGCCGTCGAGCCATTGATGCAACAACGCAGTCCCGCCGCTGTTCGGGATCGGAACTTCGCGATCCGGCGTGTGGTGCGTAAGCGCACCATTGTTGTCGTTCGGCCTCGACCTGGGCGGCTGATAGCCCAGTTCCGGGTCAGACTGCTCGTCTGGAGTGTGCAGGTCATCGTACATCACGCGTATTTTCCCTCAAGCAGGTGCTGGAGTGCCTCGCGCGCCCTGTGAACACGCATCTTGAGGGCTCCAACCGTTGTGCGCAGCAGTTCCGCCATTTCCTCGTACGACCGTCCTTCCACGTGCTTCATCACAAAAGCTTCACGAAGGGAAGGCGCAAGAGCAGCGAGCGCCACTTCGAGATCCGTCCGCAATTCGTTGCGATCCAGCTCCTCTTCGGGCGTCGAATATGAGGACGGTTGATCGTCCTCTTCGTAACTGACGTGGGAGCGGCGAATGTTCTTGAGCCAATCCTTGCACGCATTGGCTACGATGCGGAACACCCACGCATCGAACCTGCCACGGACTTCGCCGAGATGTGCGTATGCTTTGATGAACGACTGCTGCAGAATGTCCTCTGCTACATCCGGACTACCGGTCATGCCGAGCGCGTGCCGGTACAGTGGATCGCTGTATCGGACAATCAGAAGCTCGAACGAGTCGCGTGACCCATTCAGTACGCGCTTGATGACCTCCTGGTCGAGGTCAGCCTGGTCGACCTGCCCGGTCGCAGAGGTCACGGATGTTACCTACGGTTACCTGATTGGCATGAAATACGCCTATTCCGGCCATAATATCCACTAATAGGCGATACTACGCCACCCCGAAGCGTCAATGGGTTGCGAAAGTGTTGAAAAATCATATACTTAGCGCGGTTTACACCCCTCTTCATTCAATTAGCCGCCCATGGCAGATAAGTCAGTGACGCCTGAGGTCACGCCGGAAGAACCGACGATCCCGGCGGCTCCAACGGTTCCTCCCCCTCCCAAGCGTAGCCCGGGTCACCGCGGCGCAGACGTGAAGGATACGGTAGCGGAGATGACCGCCAAGGCTCATGAAATTAGCCTCGAGGCGGGCAGCAAGATGGCCGCCGCGATGAAAGATGTTGTAAACGCGGCTGCGGGCCTCACCGGTTTCGTTCTGGAGAGCGCGCGCGATCTCGTCCAGTACATGGTCCGTCGCGGCCAGATGACCCAGGAAGAAGCCGACAAGCTCATCCGCCAGGCCGAAGAGGCTCAGGTGGGTCGCCCGGCTCCTCCACCGCGCGCGCCAGAGCCGGAGCCAGCCCCCAAGGTGGTTGCGGCCCCCGTCGCCGCGCCAGCAGCCCCAGCGCCCACTCCACCGCCACAGGCGGCAGCGCCTGCAGCTCCACCAGCTCCTGCCCACAAGCCGGAGCCCAAAGCCGCTGCGAAGCCCGCTGCTCCGGCCCCGGCCAAGGCAAAAGCGCCCGCTCCCAAGCCGGCCGCGAAGACCGCCGCCAAGCCGGCGGCCAAGAAGTCAGCGGCCCGCACTGCTCACAAGTCCGATAACGTGGTCGCGAAGAAAGCTGCGAAGCCCGCACACAAGAAGGCGACTCCAAAGCGTAAATGAAGCCGGCCGAGTTGGCCGCCGCGCTGATCGAGTTCGATTCCCGTAATCCGTCGTTGGCGCCTGATGCTCCTGGTGAGCATCAGGTCGCTTTGTTTCTGGCCGGAATTCTCGAAGGATGGGGTTTCAAGGTCGAGCTGCACGAAGTCGTGCCCGGCCGATCCAATCTCGTCGCACGGGCCGGCAGATCGCTCCCGAATGCCCGCTCCCTGATGCTGAACGGCCATCTCGACGTGGTCGGAGTCGAGCGGATGAGCCACCCCCCATTCAGGCCGGACATCCTCGAGGGGAACATGTACGGCCGCGGTTCAGCAGACATGAAGGGCGGCATCGCTGCGATGTGCATCGCGGCCCGTGACGCAGTCGAGCGGGGGATCGACGGCGAAGTCGTGATCGCAGCCGTCATCGACGAGGAGTACGAAAGCCTCGGCACACGTGCGCTCATTGCATCCGGGGTGCGGGCTGACGCTGCGGTGATTACGGAGCCGACGCGACTCTCGCTCTGCCCCGCACATCGCGGCTTCGTATGGGCGCGACTCGACGTGCGCGGCCGCGCGGCTCACGGTAGCCGCTACGACCTCGGTGTCGATGCGATCACGCACGCCGCGCTGATCATCGCAGAGCTGGACCGGATGCAGACGCGGAGCATGTCGCGGCACACCCATCCGCTGCTCGGCCGCGGCTCGCTGCACGCGTCACTCATATCGGGTGGGAGCGGCATCTCCACCTATCCGGAGCTGTGCACCGTCGAGATCGAGCGACGCACACTGCCGGGCGAGACAGAGCGCACATTTCTGGACGAGCTGGCATCGGTGACGGCGATGGTGCGGAATACGCATCCGGACCTGGACGTGGACATCACCATTACCACCTCGCAGCTCGCGAGCGACGTATCACGTGATGCTCCGGTCATGACCGAGATGCTCGACGCGCTGAGGCATGAGCGGCTGCCGCTGCGCGTCGAGGGCTTGAGCGCCTGGACCGACGCGGCACTGCTCAACGAAGCGGGAATTCCGGCCATCTGCTTCGGGCCGGGTGACATCGCGCTCGCCCATTCGGCGACCGAATACCTGCCACTCGCCGAGTTGGACGCGGCGACTCGCGTCCTGACTCGTTTCGTCGATTCGTGGTGCAACAGCAGCCGCTGAGCGGATTCGTCGCGCATCGTGCGACACGGAACGACAGCGTCCGATTAGTATCGTTAGATGCAACTCTCGACCAGACAGTACAACTTGCTGGAGCGCGCCATCGCCGATGGCCTTCGGATCGTCGTTTACCGGCGCGGATCGGAATTCGTCGTCCGGCCGGAGTCGCTCGGCCTTCGCGCTGGACGTGAGGCCATCGAGACGATTCAGCCGGCGACGGGAGACCACATGACGATTTATCTCGACGATCTGGAAGGCTTCGAGATTGTCGATGCCTGAGACGCCCGACGAGATAATCGCGGTCTTCGCGGACGAATCCTGTCTCGGAAACGGCCGCGAAGGCGACAACGCCGGCGGTGCTGGCGGGTTGATCGAGTGGAAGAGTCCGGCAACGGGCCAGATCGTGCGATGGGATTACTGGATCAGCGAACCGGCGACGACCAACAACCGCATGGCCCTCCGATCGGTAATCGAAGCTTTTCGCGGCATCTCGGCGAAGCGGAAGCGGTTCGCTGTAGTATTCACCACGGATTCCAGATACATCGTCGACGGGATGACGAGTTGGGTGCATGGCTGGGCGAAGCAGGGGTGGAAGCGCAAGAGCGGTCCGATCGAGAACCTGGAGCTCTGGAAGGAAGCGCTCCGCGCGCTCGGCCCGCATCACTGTGAGTGGCGCTGGGTGCGCGGGCACAATGGACAGCCGCAGAACGAATACGCCAATCATCTCGCCACGAGAGCCGCGGCGGCGCAGAACTCTTCCGGCGGACTGGTCGAGTCCGGCTTCGACGCCTGGCTCATCGAGCACGGAGGGACTGGCGTGACGACGCAAACGATTGCACCATTTCCGAACCACGAAACGTTCAAGGGGAAGCACCGAGAATGGACGATCTAGATCGCCTCTATCGCAGACTGGTACACAACATCCGCGCGACGCGTCCGGAATACCTCAAGATTCCGTTCAGTGTGCGTGAGCTGTACGAGCAGATCGTTCCATATCGCCACAATCGCCGCGAGCTGGCGATCGAGACCAACGACGATTACGAAACGGCGGTCGCACGGCTTCTTTCGGGCGAGCGCAATTATGTAACGGCTGATCCCGCGATGCAGGAATCGCTGCAGCGCGAGCTCGCGTCACCCACCGGCGATCCTGGCGTGTTCAAGGATTACGCGAATGCGACGCTGACACTTACAGCTGCCGCGGAATCGGCGCTGACACCGGTGCCAACGACAGCGGGTTCCGGAATGAATACTCCGGCTTCGGTATCGGAGCGCGAGGAATCGCATCGTGAGATGACACCGGGTCAGAGCGCTGTCGCGGCCTTCGACGCGATGTCGCCCGCCGCCGTCGCGCCCGAAGTTCCCACGGCGCCGGTCCCCAGCTTGCTTGAGTCTCTCTCGGCGATCGACGTTCCAACCGGATGTCGTTTCTGCGGCGGCACATTGCCGGAAGGTCGCGAGACCAACTACTGCCCTCACTGCGGCGAGAATCTTCGCACGCGCCGCTGTCCGGCATGCGGGTCGGAGATGGATACTTCGTGGAAGTTCTGTGTCACGTGCGGGAGAGCAGCGACGTAGGGACTGCCGCGTAGCCGCATCGTCAATGCTTCTCGGAAAGTGCCGACACGCCGATGACCGATTCGAATACGATCGGCATACCGGCAGCTCGCATAGCGTTCGCAGAGTGCATCGCGCGAGGTGGCACGCCTGGGCCTCTCCAATGCTGCGGTGGGGGCGAGAGCCATTGAAACGTGATGCTGTCTGGCTGGGATGGCGCGAGGCGAGCAAGTAGGGTGTCGCCAGCACGGCGCATTCCGACGTAAACGTCTTGCTGCCGTACGATACCCTCCTTCGTACGCAACGCCGCAGTTGAGTCGAGACGTAAGTGCCACCTGGCAAGTTGCGGCATTGAATGTCCCGGAATTACTAGTTCCGGAGCTGCAGAAACACGTCTCTTGACCTGTGCGAACATTGCCGCAACGGCTTCCTCTGGTGGCAGGGGCAATCCCGCTGATCCGACCGGGATGCCCATCCATTTGAATTCTTCGCCACTCACTACGGGGAACAGCACTTTGCCATTGCTTAACCGCAAGTCAGTCGCATATGCCGAAACAGCGAACGAAATCGCTGGCTTCGTGCCGTCACAAACCGTGACAAGCCAATACGGACCGAACGATCTCTGCGCGTAGTCCGGGATCGACGGCGGCAGTGGATAGAATGCGGAGCGTGCAAAGTATGTTCTTCCGCAGACGCGAAGAGCAGGAATGTTTATCGGAGCACCGCGCTGTCGTTCCAGACTACTTCGACTCATGGCCGCCAACTGTCGCACCCAGCTCTGTGCAAGGCTGTCGGCCCGGCTTGCCGTGATCTTCAGGCGCCAGGTAGCAACGGGTCCGCTAACCTGAATTTCACCGGAAGACTCGAGTCGCGCACTGCCTGTAAGCATCGTTGCGAGACTGCCAGCCGACACCGGCGCTACGGCCGCGCCGCT
>Ga0207667_10008145_pt1 | contig 12481 bp, 25 predicted proteins | sample KBSCornC52_FD_184301 | JGI IMG/M metagenome (GOLD analysis project Ga0207667, IMG submission 184301) | Corn rhizosphere microbial communities from Kellogg Biological Station, Michigan, USA - KBS Corn C5-2 (SPAdes) (version 2) | ecosystem: Host-associated > Plants > Roots > Rhizosphere > Soil ...
AGCGTTAGAGGTCACGATGAAGCGCACAAGCACGGAATGCTTTTTTGTTGTCCTTTGTGGCTCCGCGCTGGCTGTTGCGCTCAACGTGGCCTTCCAAGCCTATGCGGTCTCGGCAGCACCTGACCCAGATGGCGACTTTCCCTTTTGGTATGGCTGCACTATCGACATGGCCTCTTTTGTAGCCAAAGCCACGCCTGCCTTTGTTGCCGCTCTCGTATGGCGGCGCGCGGGTTTCTTGCTGGGCGCAACTGTTGGCTTTCTGGGCAGCATGGGGGCGTCTTCGTTCTACTTGCTCCAAAGAGGCGTTCCTCTCACCGCCGGCAATTCAAAGGCGCTCCTTTGCACTGCGGTCACGCTCGCCGTCATCGCGTGCGTCGCCGGCGGCGCCGGCGAGTTGGCGGCCCGGCGGTTCTCTAACTATTCGTCCAAGCGGACGCGCGTACCGCGCGCCGCTTAACTCAAGCGTTAGGCCGCATGATCAACATTGCTGACCATCCCTCTCTGCTCCTGTCGCTTCAGCGCGGCCTGCTGGGCGAAGTTCATCCAATCCTCCGTCAGGCATCTATCGAGGCTGACGCGACATTGATGATCGTCCGGCTTCGCTTTGAGTACGAGAGGGAGCCTACGAACATCGCGAGGGAGAGCTGTTCCTGTGCTGCTACTGAGGTAATAGCCGACTTTCCTGCGCCGTGGCAGTTGGACGAGCAGCATGTCGTCGTTCCTACATCCTCTTCTCTTTCGCCATTGGCACATGTTGCATACCGTCGAGCGGAGGCCCAGCATGCGGCCTAACAATTCGTTCAAGGCGGACGGCTTCGCCGCCGCTTAACTCCAGCGTTAGCCGTCAAAGTGAGTTCGCGGAGCAGGATGCCAATGTTCACGGTCACTGACACCATGGATGTATCGCTGGGTTTTCTAGCAGTGGCCGTTTCCCCGGCGTTGCCAGAGCTCCCCCCCGGTTCCGCTGTTCCCGTGATCGTCACAACTCCGGCCGGTGGCAATCTCAAAGCGGATGGCATCCTGGAATACACGAAGCGGCCACCAGTCAAGCCAGTGCTGCTAAGGTTTCCAGGCCTCAGCAAAGCCGATATCCCCGTTGGGTCTCAGCTTGCCATCGTGGGTGCGCCGGGCAATGGCTAACCAATCGTCCAAGCGGACGCGCGTACCGCGCGCCGCTTAACTCCAGCGTTAGGGCTTATGACAGACTTTGACGAAGTTCTAGCTGCAGAGCGAGCCAAGGACGGCGAGGCATTGCGCCAAGCGTTGTCGAAAGCAAAGGTTCCAGCGTCCATCTTGATGAGGCTCCTGCTAGACGACTGGCATGACCTGCATGAGGATATTGTCTTTGACCTCGGGCTCCTTGGGGAGCCAAGTGCTGTTGAGGCAATTCAAAAAGCCATCGATATTCCGTTCGGCCATCTGGTTGAGTGGGGCAACCTTCATGTATTTCAGCGTAAATGTGCCTACGCTCTGGCTCGCATAGGCACTGAGCAGTCGCGGGTAGCACTCGAAACACTTGCTCGCAGCACGGACTCCTACATCCGTGAGTACGGCGAGGAGGGCTTGTCAAAGTGGCCTCTTCCATTTCGCGGATAAGGCCTAACATCTCGTTCAAGGCGGACGGCTTCGCCGCCGCTTAACTCCAGCGTTAGGCACCAAATGACAGATTCGGACGAGACCACCATTTTGTATCGCCCTGTCGGGCCAGAGGAGCTCGAACTTCTGCGAGCTTCCGGCTTCACTCGCTAGCCGCCCAGACTTCCCGGGCAACCCATCTTCTATCCGGTTACGAACGAGCAGTATGCTGCCGAGATTGCGGAGAAATGGAACGTCAAAGACAGTGGGTACGGTGCCGTCACGCGTTTCTTGGTTCGCTCATCATTTATGTCCAACTACCCCATTCAAAAGGTCGGTGGATCTCTTCATACAGAGTGGTGGGTTCCGGCCGGCGAACTTGATGCTCTCAACGACAACATCGTTGGCAAGATTGAGGTGCTGCGTGAGTTTGGTGCCTAACCACTCGTTCAAGGCGGACGGCTGCGCCGCCGCTTAACTCCAGCGTTAGGTCCCACATGGGCGCACTGTCGAGACTTCGAAAATGGGCCAATCGAGATGATGGCCGGTTCTACAAAGTCGGCAACGAGTCTATCGGTGCCCTCACGGTTTTCGGCGTGCTCGTTCTCATCGGTGCACTTATCCTTTGGCAACTTCACTCTCAGGCAGGCATTAGTAGCATTTGGGCCATCGCAGTTGGCATTGTTGGCCTAGCTTTACTCTTCGCAGGTGGCACGTCAGGCAGCAACGGCAGTGGCACCTAACATCTCGTTCAAGGCGGACGGCTTCGCCGCCGCTTAACTCAAGCGTTAGGCCGCAGTCATGCCTTTAAAGAATCCCGTCATTTTTACGATTCTGGTGCTTGCTGTGTTGCTTGCCGCAGGCATCGTCACGTATATCTATGGCTTGCCCCTGCTGCAAGGATCTCAGGTGGGTTGCCAGATCGGCGGAGGCATCAAATCATTTGGTTGTTCTACCTCGTTCGGATTCTTCATGGTCTGGGTTTTAATTGTGGTCGGCTTTGCAATTGGTGCAATCTGGACAAAATTTGGTCAACAATAAGCACGTGTTCGGCCTCACCGATTCTAGGGGTTGCGGCCTAACATCTCATTCAAGCGGACGGCTGCGCCGCCGCTTAATTCCAGCGTTAGGTGCCATGCCAAAGTGTTTCGTAATCGAGGACGAGAGCCACGCTGAGCAAGTCAGCGAGCATGAGTCTTTAGACAATGCATGGGGCGCTTTGCGCCACTTAGCAACGATCCCTTGGGATCACGAGCCCAACGTTGCTCCATGTAAGAGCTGGCAAACCTGCGGGCGTAGCTACGAGATCATCGAGTACGAGACCTCCACTCAACCCTGGCAGGAGCTGCGGCGAGTTGCTGGTCTCTCGGTAAGTGCAAAGGGTGTAATTTGGGGGCAAGAGGCGCCAGCTCGTGGCACCTAACCATTCGTTCAAGGCGGACGGCCGCGCCGCCGCTTAACTCCAGCGTTAGGTGCCATGGGAAGTTTGCTCGCCACCGCTACAACATTCCTTGTTGGCTCTTGGTTCCCCATGGCCGGCGGCACTTGGAGTCCTGACCAAGTTGCGGTGGCGCAGCTACGGTCGACTTTGCAGCCATACGTACTAGCTCAAGCGACCCAGCAGCATCGTCAACTTCAACCTTGGTCAACCTACTCATTTCAGTATCAAGGTCGCGGCAGTGCGGACGGCAAGTTCATCTTCGTCAATGCTTTCTGCAGCCCTCCCGACGCATATTCGGCCAAACAGTTCGTGCGCGTACTAGATGGCGGCACCTGCTACTTCGAAGTCAAATACAATCCAAAGACAAAAACGTTTTACGCTCTTGGGTTCAACGGCGTCGCTTAGCGCGCTGTGGCACCTAACCACTCGTTCAAGGCGGACGGCTTCGCCGCCGCTTAACTCCAGCGTTAGTCGGTAGCTCGTGTTGGTTCTTCGTTGCATGTGTTTCGCCCAGCTTCGCGCTGGCTTGCCGTCCCTCGCCGCAGCAGCTTCTCGCGCGGCATCGCGGCAAGTTCTCAGTCTTCAGAGCTGGTAGTTTGTGGGGGTCGGTTGCTCATCGTTCTTCGCTTGTCCAGGCCAACAGCCTCGCTCAAGCGCACCTCGTCGCAACCGTCTAACTTCTCATTCAAGCGGACGGCTGCGCCGCCGCTTAATTCAAGCGTTAGGCCGCAGATGTGCCCTTAAAGAATCCCATCATCTTTACGATTCTGGTGCTTGCTGTACTGCTCGGCGCCAGCATCGTCACATATATCTATGGCATGCCCCTGCTGCAAGGATCTCAGGTCGGTTGCCAAGATGGCAGCGGCGGTGGCCTCCGAGCCTTTGGTTGTTCCACATCATTCAGTACGTTCATGTTCTGGGTTGTTGTCGTTGTCTCCTTGGCAATCGGCGGCATCTGGAGCAAATTTGGTCGGCAATAAACATGTGTTCGGTCTCACCGAATCTGGCGTTGCGGCCTAACATCTCATTCAAGCGGACGGCTTCGCCGCCGCTTAATTCCAGCGTTAGGCGTCAACGGCGCATGCATCAGCTTGGGGGGAAGCTTTGAACATTCTTGGTGGCTCACTGCTAGCGGTCGGGTGCCTTGTGTGGCTCGTGGGCAGCAATGTTGTTCTTGCACGCGCTACTCAGCGTCTTGGCTTGCGTTGGCCAACCATTGTTCCCTTGGGCAAGCTCACACGCTCCGAAGCAATTAGACTAATCGGCTTCCTCGTCGTACTCGTAGCATGCTATTTGGTGTTCGTACTAATGGGCTCCCGGTAGCCTAACCACTCGTTCAAGGCGGACGGCTTCGCCGCCGCTTAACTCAAGCGTTAGGCTTGCCCATGGAATTTGTCGCGACATTGATGGAAACCGCCGCAGCCGACACGGATGTTCTCCGGTCACTTGATCGCAATGGCGACCATTTCTCTATGTTCCGCGACGTAGACTTTCTTCTAGTGGCACCCGACGCAGAAAGGGCAGTCCTCGTTGCGTCTTTCGTCAACGATCACAGCTATGGCAAGGCTGTCCTTCAAGACCCTGCGTCCGTTCTTGTCACTATCAACATGCCTGTCGAGCAACCCATTGCTCTGTGCGTGTCAGGCTTTTTCTCGTGTCTCGCACAGCTATTTGGCGTCGAGTACGATGGTTGGGGGTGTGTGGCGCAGGCGCAAGCCTAACCACTCGTTCGAGGCGGACGGCTACGCCGCCGCTCAACTCAAGCGTTAGGCCTCATGCAGGAACCTTCATCCTACCGAGCTAGTTGGGCAGACTACCGCCGTCGCCAATGGCTGGCGGTGCTAGTACCTGTAGCTTTAGCGCCGGTTGCGGCCTTAGCGGGCTCGGCAGCGACAAATCAAACGCTTTCGCTTCTCCCAGCAATCGGGTGGTTCGTGTGCAGCTTTTGGGCCATATCGCGGTTCATATGGTTCCGCTGTCCTCGTTGCGGCCATCGCTTCCATATCAACCAGCATCTCAGTCTTACACTCGGCAAAGAGTGTCCACATTGTGGGTTGGTCCGCTACGAGGCGGCCTAACCACTCGTTCAAGGCGGACGGCTACGCCGCCGCTTAACCCCAGCGTTAGCGGCAGGGGAAGAATTATGCACATTCGAACGATGGCGTTTCTAGCTTGCGCTGCATTGGCTTTGTCAGCGCAAGCGACGGACACGCAAAGCACGGCCATGAGCGGTGAGTGTCAGGGCATGATCAAGCACCACTGGAACGCCATGCATGTTGTTGTAGGCAGTGGCACGCTTCAAACGAAAGCCGACGACAAGCCAGACACCTTGCAAGTTATGTTAGTCAAAGGCTTGACTAAGGACCAAAGTGAAGTTTCCGACAATGGCCAGATCATCTATGCATCCTCGGAAACCATTTCCGACAAGACAGAACTCCAACATCTAATTTTTGCCGCCTTGGAACGGCGCATTGCTAAGGATTCCGGCGTTTCCTGCCCGGGCATAGAGGCGTTCCTCGGTAGCCGCTAACAACTCGTCCAAGCGGACGCGCGAAAAGCCGCGCGCCGCTTAACTCCAGCGTTAGGCGCCTTTGCAGGTCAATCGCATGCCAAGCCCTCAATATCTGATTGCCCACGCCTGCTTTGACTGCCGCAAGAGCTTCAAGGTCACGCCTCGTCCAGACTTCACCGCAACCTGTCCTAGCTGCGGCGGCCAGCTCCATGAGATGGGCCGGTCATTCAAAGCTCCTCCCGCAAAGGACACGGAGCAATGGGCCAAGGTCCAAGCGCTGTATAGCGCGGGCTTTCGCTTCTTCAGCTACCGTAGCGTTGACGCTCCTCCGTTGCCCGCCAAGCTCTCGGAGGTCGAGGCATTCATCCACAACAACCCGGCGCATCCACTCCGCGTGGCGGCGCCTAACAATTCATTCAAGCCGAAGCCGCTTCGCGGCTCGGCTTAATTCAGGCGTTAGGCACCAATAGAGGGGTGATGGTGATGTCAGACGTAGTCCTTTGGCTTTCTGCCATTTGGCCGCTACCAGTTGCTCTTGGCCTGGGTGCTTCGCTTCGCAATTCGCTTTCCTTCCCCGTGCGCACTTTGGCCTTCTTGTTGCTGGCCTGCGGGCTTCGCGGCATAGCTCAACTTCCATGGGAGGCGGCGCAGACACTCCTTCTCTATGAGCACTCTTTCGTTTGGGTCGCGGATAGCTCTGCTCTGTTTTACATTCGGCTTTGCGGTGAGATATTTGCCCTTATGCTATCTCTGCTTCTTGGCAAAAAGTTTTTGGCTCGTGTCGGCGTGGCGTTGGCGCCTAACAGTTCGTTCAAGGCGGACGGCGCCGCCGCCGCTTAACTCCAGCGTTAGGCAACAAGAAAGGAGAGCAACATGGGTGAGTGGTCTGAGTACTTCGAAGACTTCCCGGAAGAGAATCCCGCCAACTGGGTCGGCGGTAGGTTTGACCCGAAAGCCGCGCAAAAAGCCCGCAACCACGGGGCCAAACTTGCCACCGAGCAATCTGCACTCAATTCAACCATTGGAAAGTTGATCGCAGATGGTAAGGCCCGAGAAAAAGCCAAAAAGCGTGGCTCAAAGTAGCTTCCGGGGCTTGCCTAACATATCGTTCAAGGCGGACGGCTTCGCCGCCGCTTAACTCCAGCGTTAGGCATCATCTAGCCATGCAAGACGAAATCGCTAATAGCGTTGTTGCCGTCGTCAAGTTCGTCGCGTACTACATCATCTGGTCATTCGTTCTGTTCAACCTGGGTCGCATGTCGCTGCTTCTGGTTACGCTTGGTCAGTATCCGCGGGGCCTTGATGCTCAACGTCACGCCAACCAAATTTCGCTCGTTGGCACTCTTGTGCTCGTCTTGGCTTGGTCGGCTATTGCCATCTACAACAACACTCTTGGCGTCCCTGCCTAACATCTCATTCGAGGCGGACGGCTACGCCGCCGCTCAATTCCAGCGTTAGGCCTCAAGAGGGGAGTCTAGGCAATGCGCAACAAGATCTTTGGCGGCATAGGCATTCTGTGGGGTGGCGCGCTTCTTTTTCGCTGGCTCACATCGGGTACCTCCGACGTCGGTTCATCTGCGTATCAGTCGGGTCAGTCTGCTGCCGTTATCTTCGGTGCACTCATGCTCGTAGCTGGGCTGTACTACTTTTTCCGCAAGCCAAACTAGTCGTTGCTTTAACGGCAACGCACTTTTTCAACGCGGTGTTGCGGCCTAACATTTCGTTCAAGGCGGACGGCTTCGCCGCCGCTTAACTCAGGCGTTAGACCACCATGACATTAGTCGCGAAAATTTGGATGCTTTTCCGTGGCCTTGTCTGCTTCTTGTTTGCAGCGCTCCTTGCTGGCGGAGCATGCCTCACGATCTGGCGCTTTTTTCAGGATAGTTTGCCGTTGTCGAATGCGCTCTATAGCCTTGTAGCGTTCGGAGTTGCCATGTGGCTTGCGTGGTTCGCCGTCTATGACTCAGCATTTGGCAAGCAGGTGTTCGCCACAGTCGGAGGCGCTTTTCGCTTCTACCTTGGGTGCGCTCTTATGCTTGGGCTCTCCGCTTTTGCTGGCTATCTCTGCGTGCACGGCTTCCTGACCAACCAAGCCCCAACTTTTAGCCGCTATAGTCTCTGGTTCAGCCGCTTGGAACATCCAGAGATGTTCTGGGTATCCATGATCTTCCACGCCCTGCTCGGTTCAACGCTTCTAATTTCTACTCTGCTGGCCATGCGTTACAGGTACAAGCATGGCGGCGAGGTCTAACATTTCGTTCAAGGCGGACGGCTCCGCCGCCGCTTAATTCAAGCGTTAGTCGGTAGCTCGTGCTGGTTCTTCGTTGCATGTGTTTCGCCCAGCTTCGCGCTGGCTCGTCGTCGATCGCCGCAGCAGCATTTCGCGCAGCGTCGCGGCAAGTCTCAGCTTTCAGAGCTGGTAGTTTGGGGGCGGTTGCTCATCGTTTTTCGCTTGCCAAGGCCAACAGCCTCGCCCAAGCGCGCGTCGTCGCAACCGTCTAACATCTCATTCAAGCTGACGGCTGCGCCGCCGCTTAATTCCAGCGTTAGGCCTCATGAGAAAGATCTTCGCACTTGTCGCTGTCGCCTTCGCCGCTGTCGCAAGCGCCAACACACTGCCGCTCTCGGAGCTACAGGTCGGCGGCATAGCGTCAGGCGCCGTCGAGGCGAACGTCATCCGGCAGCTGGGTGAACCGCTGCAGCGGCTGGAAACGGGCGAAGATACGGAGTTCCACTATCCCGGTCTTGTCGTCACAGTCGGCTGGCATGAACAGCAGGCCGCGAGCGCCGAGTGACCGCCCTGCTCGGCACCGGGCCGAACGCATGTACGCCTCGCGGGCTCTGCCCAGGCATGCCAGTCGCGGCCGCGACTCGTCTCTATGGCTCGCCCGTAGTGGCCCCGCGCGAGACCGGCAGGTTCCTCGAGTACTACCCCAAGGCACCCGGCTGTTGGCTGCAGCTGTCGGCTGCGGATGGGATCATCAAATCGGTGGCCGTGGCATGCCAGCCATGAGGCCTAACAGTGCGTTCAAGGCGGACGGCTTCGCCGCCGCTTAACTCCAGCGTTAGTCGGTAGCTCGTGTTGATTCTTCGTGTGGTGTGTTTCGCCCAGCTCCGCACTGGCTTGTCGTCCGTCGCCGCAGCAGTATTTCGCGCAGCGTCGCGGCAAGTCCTCAGCTTTCAGAGCTGGTAGTTTGTGGGGGTCGATTGCTCATCGTTCTTCGCTCGTCCAGGCCAACAGCCTCGCCCAAGCGCACCTCGTCGCAACCGTCTAACATCTCATTCAAGCGGACGGCTTCGCCGCCGCTTAATTCCAGCGTTAGTCGGTAGCTCGTGCTGGTTCTTCGTTGCATGTGTTTCGCCCAGCTTCGCGCTGGCTCGTCGTCGATCGCCGCAGCAGCATTTCGCGCAGCGTCGCGGCAAGTCTCAGCTTTCAGAGCTGGTAGTTTGGGGGCGGTTGCTCATCGTTTTTCGCTTGCCAAGGCCAACAGCCTCGCCCAAGCACGCGTCGTCGCAACCGTCTAACATCTCATTCAAGCGGACGGCTGCGCCGCCGCTTAATTCCAGCGTTAGGCTCCAAATTGAAACTAAAGGTAGCGATTGCAGAGTTGAGGAATATTCCGCGACCACTTGGTGTGGCTGCGGCAGCTTCGATCGTTCTCAGTGTAGTTTTGCTACTCACTGCCATCATTCCAGGCGCCGACTTCAACCTCGCAGGCACGCTTATGTCTCACGAGGCCATGTGGTCATCGGGTGTGGCAATTGCCATCTTGGCGTCGGTTCCGCTCATGTTGGCGGTAAGCATAGGCATCGTGTTCCGCCACGGTTGGGTTCGCCCTTTGCTCACTGTCCTACCCGTACTGCAGTACTTGCCATTTCAAGCGGCGCACTGGTTGTTTAGCGCGCCCAATCCCACGCCTTCACTTCTGCAATATGTACTACTCTGCGGCAGTTGGATCGCAGTCGCCCTCGTCTATTTCTCTTTTAGCACCAGCGCAAAAGCGTACTTCCAAAGTGTGCGCGCCTAACAGTTCGTTCAAGGCGGACGGCTACGCCACCGCTTAACTCTAGCGTTAGGCCGCTATGAGACATATTCGAATCATTGAGATTCCTCCCGGTGAAGCTCCAGAGCGGATCCGCGCGGCTTGGGTAGGGGTGACCATCCAGCTTGCTGACATCCCAGAGCCACAGCCAAGTATTTGGTCCACGACCGGAGTTCTAGGCAGGGAGCACGGTTTGCTGGCTAGGTTCAAGAGTCTCTTTGGCGTACCGGTCGCCGAGCAACCCAACGTGGCCTATGTTGTCGACGTTATCGCTGCCATTGAGTCTCTGCGCGCACAATCACCGTCTGCCGCTGCGTGGTGGGAGCGCCGCACTCCGCACCTGCTCAAACTGGGCAAAAGGTTCTGTTTTGCCGCGTCGTGCTGTGAGGAAACCGCACATGGTGACGCGGCCTAACATCTCGTTCAAGGCGGACGGCTTCGCCGCCGCTTAACTCCAGCGTTAGGTGCTCACCTTGACCACTTCCGTATCAATGGACACATCAGTAAGTCTCAAGCAAGCCTTCCTCATCATGCATGCGTATCTTGAGCAGCATTGGGTGTCCGTCGGCAAGCCCGCAGCTCTTGGTGTGCTACTCGGCCAAATTTCTCTCTGGGACACCGAGAGTGGTGGCAAAGAGCCAATGGACGGCTCGGTATTTCCTGACTGGTTGCGCTGTGCGAATTTGGTGTTGTCCGCTGAGGCCACTCCGCAGGGTTACACCGGCGCTGATATCCTCCTGGATGGCAAGCCACCCACAATAAAGGTGCTTCGTTGATGCTGTCTGCACCTAACCAATCATTCGAGGCGGACGGCTCCGCCGCCGCTCAATTCCAGCGTTAGGCCTCATGAAGAGGCTCCTTGCAGCCCTTATGGTTTTCATTAGCATCAGCGCTTACGCAGCTGATACATTTCACTACGATCAGCGCTTGGCAATTGATCTTTCTCGTGCGTACCTCAGCGCTTTCAAGCGGCAACATCCAACTCAAAGTGGCTATACGGACGCTGCCCATGGGCTGGTCTCATCTGCTATCGCTGCTCACGACCGGCATCTGGTCTTTGTCACTTTTGCAGGCAGCAGCGGTCCAGCTGGTTCTTACGTAGAGTTGGAGCTTTGCAAAGAGACAAATTTGCTCACCGTTGTCGAAGCTGGTGCTGTCGACAACATCCAAGCCTACCGAGACGGCGTCATGCGCGTTAACTCAAAAATATATGTTGCAAGCCCAACTGTATGCTCAGTCGAAGTGCCATGATGCCTAACATTTCGTTCAAGGCGGACGGCTACGCCGCCGCTTAACTCAAGCGTTAGGCACCTATGAAACTCATGGAAGTGACGAGTCGTATCCATCAACTCGATCCCGAGCAAACCATCTATGCCAAGGCACCTTGGCACGCTGACTCGGACGCTGTCGTTGCTGTAGAGGAGCAAGGTTCGCTCGTTCCCGAGCAGCTTGCGCGTCAAGGCTTCTCGTACTTCTTAGAGGTATCGGTGGCTGGCGAGGTCATTCCAGACTTGTCTCATGTCCAACCATCGTCCACTCTTGAGCAATGGTGCGAGCGGCTCATCCGCTACGCCGAGAACGATGCCTAACAACTCGTTCAAGGCGGACGGCTTCGCCGCCGCTTAACTCCAGCGTTAGCGGTGTCGACGACCATGCAAGCTGCCGAACAATTACGAGCCCTACTCATTGGCAAGGACTACGCGAGCTTCAGTGTCGCGACCTCCTTCGGGCTCGGCTTTGACGGGTTTGAGCTCGCCTCACAGGACGTGCTGTGCCCCGACGAGGACGTCATAAACAGCGCTTTCGTTAACTCTTACGCTCCGGCGGCAAAAACGGGTGTCCCCGAATTAATTGGCAAGAGTGCCATCTTGGCTGCTTGTCTCGGCGCAACAATTTCCGACGTGCAGGTATCTCCAGACGCTTCCGTCATTCTTTGGTTCGCCAACGGAGTGCAGCTCACGCTCCCAACGAACACGCCCATTGTCGATTGGCATTGGGCAATCACTGAAGATGGTCGTGACCCCTACACGGGTTGCATCATTGCGTGCTTTGCACCTGGTGAGATTCAAGGCAGCATCGCTAACAAATCGTTCAAGGCGGACGGCTGCGCCGCCGCTTAACTTAAGCGTTAGGTCCCAGATGGGCGCACTGTCGAGACTTCGAAAATGGGCCAATCGAGATGATGGTCGGTTCTACCAAGTCGGCAACGAGTCTATCGACGTCCTCACGGTCGTCGGCGTGCTCGTTCTCATCGGTGCACTTATCCTTTGGCAGCTTCACTCTCAGGTAGGTATTAGTAGTGTTTGGGCCATCGCGGTTGGCATTGTTGGCCTGGCTTTACTCGTCGCAGGTGGCACGTCGGGCAGCAACGGCAGTGGCACCTAGGCGGACGCCTCCGGCGCCGCTTAACTCAAGCGTTAGACCGCATGAAACCCAAAGTCACCAAGCGTTACGCAATCTTGCTGGTTGTAGTCATTGCTACGGCGCTGCTGCTTTCGCTTGTGTGGCACATCCCCTATATCTATACGCTCATCGGCTTCTCCGTATGGGTGTTTGTCGGTCATCTGGTCACGGCCGACGACGATGCTCCTGGTGGGTGGAGCAATCCCGATGGCTCACTCCCTTTCCCATGGGTCAAGCTGCTCATCAAGGCTCTTGTTCTCGGCGCGCTATGTGCATTGGCAGCCCTTTCTCCAGTAATTCGTGGTCTTGGTGGGCCGTCGTGAGTAGCATGCGGTCCAACATTTCGTTCAAGGCGGACGGCTACGCCGCCGCTTAACTCCAGCGTTAGCCGCGCATCAACTGTTCTGGGACCATATGTTTCTTAGTCACATCTTTTCATTCCTGTGCTTCGCCCTCCTGATCGTTATGATTTGTCTCTTCGGCGAGACACGTGGCTTCATCCGAATT
>Ga0207667_10008146_pt1 | contig 12479 bp, 7 predicted proteins | sample KBSCornC52_FD_184301 | JGI IMG/M metagenome (GOLD analysis project Ga0207667, IMG submission 184301) | Corn rhizosphere microbial communities from Kellogg Biological Station, Michigan, USA - KBS Corn C5-2 (SPAdes) (version 2) | ecosystem: Host-associated > Plants > Roots > Rhizosphere > Soil ...
AAACTGACCAATCGCTGCCTGCAGCGAAACACTCAGCGTGTCATTACGAGGCTTAATCGCCAGTAGCCAAATACCGTACAAGATGGCAAAAATTGCCCGTACGTACAAACTGCCGCTGTGCACCATAAAGGCCAGGATTGATAACCCAAAGATGATATCGATGGCGTTAGCTCGCAGCAAGGCTGGCCAAAAGCGTGGTTTGACGGCGATCACCCGCCACTTACTGAGAAGGATAACCACAAACGCCGGTACCACGAGCTGCAAACCAACTAAGACATACACTGCCAGTGGTAGGAGAACAACTAGCCCCAGATGGAGCGCGTAGCCGAAACCGTTTACGGGCTTAACTTTAGTTAGTAGAGGCTTCATCAAGCCCTATTATAACAACAATCTTTGCGTTCCCCGCCGTAATGCCGGCCGGCAGCGTCGAGCTCACTGTTGATACGTTATAGCGTTCCTTGAGGTAGTTGAGCGTGTACTTGTCGGCACCATGTGACAAATCAATGATCTGAGTCGTCGAATAGTCAGTCGTTGGAGCGTTATCAACCGTCCCAACGTTATAACCATACGACTTAAGCTTGTTAGCCTCCACGCTGGCGACGCCTGGCGTGACCGTACCGTTTAGAACGGTGACATTGGCGTTTTCTTTAGTGATGTAGCCGTCTTTGAGCGCACTGCGCACATAGGCCTGAATGGCACTGTAGTCACTCAAACCAGCCTTAGGCTGGTCAATCGAGATACCGTTCATATTGCCAGTCGTAATCAGGTTATTTGACGCATCGCCTAGCCCAACTGACTTAATATTGGTGTTACTAATTTTCTTGAGAATACCGACTAATCGTGTCATGTCAGACAAGCTGATGTCACTTTGGACATTGTTGCCAAAAGCGTTCAGCAAGCTCGAGATTTTCAATGGGTTGCTCAGCGTACCGACAGTAAACACCTTGTCTTTTAGTGAAACCATAACGGCTCGCTGGCGCTCGTTGCGGGCAAAATCTGAGCTGGTTTCGCGGGAGCGAACATACATCAGCGCTTTCTTGCCATTAAACAGCTGGGTGCCAGGCTGTGCCAACACGGGGTTCCAGTTATTTTCCCAGGCCATGGTTGGGTCGTAGAGCTGGCTTGGCACGTTTACCGTAACGCCACCGACTGTATCAACAGCCTGTTGGAAAGCTTGGAAATCGACCAGCACGTTGTAATGGATCGGTACGCCCATAGCCTGCTCGATGGTGCTGTCAGCCCCCGCAAAGCCGGCCTGGACAGCCTTTTTATTGCTGCTCGAAGCAGTTTGCACGCCAAGGTATTTATACTTGCCGCTTTCATAAGCCGCGTTGATTTTCTGATAATTACCAAAGAAGTTATTTGGCATTTTTACCCATAAATCACGCGGGATGCTGAGCAACGTTGCCTTATTGTTGACCGGGTCAATGCTGGCAATCATCAGCGTGTCAGTCAGATCAGCGCCGTCGTGGCCCTGGCCGCCGATACCCATCAGTAGCACATTGATGCGCCCATCACCTTCGCCCTTAAGAAGTGATGGATCAACGTTAGCTTGCAGCGCTGCCGCCGTGGCGCCGCCCTGGAAGACCTTATGTAGCTTAATGTAGCCTTTGGCAAACAAAAAGCCGCCCACTAATAAGACGGCAAAAAGCATAACAAACGATGTCCGAAGCGTTAGACGTAGACCCCGGCGCCAACCATGCACAGCTGGTTTGCGCTTCCAAAATAAGAAACGCCGTGTCTTTTCGGGAGCCGCTTCTAGGTGTGCCTGGCTATCACCAGTCGGCAAAGCCATGCTAATTGGCGGCAAAGATCGACTGGTGCGGCGACGTGGTCCTGTGTCGCGTAGGAATGGCTGTCGGAACTGGCCATTACTGAGCGGATACAAGCCATCGGGCCGCGAAAAACCATCAACTGACCGGCCCTGCTGAGGCAAACTGGTCTGACGCGTGCCTAGTGACCGGCGCGGCGCGGGTTGTCCAAAACCTGCCGCGTTTCTCGACATGTTTGTGTTTGCTGTTGGTGTAAAAAATCCATCGACCGGACGGGAACGTGCTCGTCTACCCTCACGGTCTGGACGCTTAAAATGATCCATACAAGTGGCTCATAGTATAACGGCTTAAGCGGAATGAGGCAAACAATTCCACAGACATTTTATACGGCAGCGGTCCTCGCTCCCTTCGGTCGCTGCGGAGGCTGCCGTATAAAATGTCTGTTCCACAACGCTGAGTGTGCTTACTCACCGGCTCAGACACACAGTAAGCGGGAGCCTCCGCAGCGTCCAGCGAGGACCGCTCCCGCTTACTGTGTGTCTGAGCCGGTGAGTAAGTGGCGCTCGGCCGGAAAGTACTATATAGTTAGGGGCTGAATGGACAACACCCCAACAGAACCTGAGCAACCAAAAGTCATCGGTGGCACTGGCGCCCACGACAGCAGCCCAAAGCGTGAAAACGCTCGGGAATTTATGTCTACGATTTTTGTTTTGCTGGCTGCGCTGGTCGTTGCTCTCAGTCTGATTGCCTTCGTTTTCCAATCCTATGAAGTAGACGGGCCAAGCATGATGACCACCCTCGACAACCGCGACCGCCTGATTGTCTGGAAATTGCCTCGAACATGGGCACGCATCACCGGTCACTCATATGTACCGCAGCGCGGTAACATCGTTATTTTTGTCCAAAGCGACTTGGCCGAGTTTGGCCAGCCCAACAGCAAGCAATTGATTAAACGGGTGCTTGGCCTACCCGGCGACCGCGTGGTCGTCGCTAACGGCGTCGTAACCATCTACAACAAGGATAATCCGCGCGGCTTCCAGCCCGACAAAACACTGCCTTACGGCAAAGTCATCCCTTACACCTCTGGCAATGTCGATGTCACTTTAAGCAAGGATCAAATCTTCGTGTGCGGCGACAACCGCGGCGACTCACTTGATTCACGCAGCTTCGGCCCAGTTTCACTCGACCACATTGTTGGCAAGCTGGTATACCGCCTGCTGCCGATCAGCAACGCTGAGAAGTTCTAACGAAAATTTCTAAATAGTATCGAGCAGCTTAAGTAGCCGCTCAAGCTCATCATCGCTGGCAAATTGCAGCTCTAAGCGGCCGCCTTTGGCAGTCCGACGAATATGCACGGGTGTCTGTAAGCGCTTACTGAGCGCTTTGGTAATGGGCGTCTCGGTTGCGACGCGCGCTTGGGCAGCATTACTGTCAGCCACACCGGCCTTAATACTGGTTACAAACCGCTCAGCCTGCCGGACTGACCAACCATGACGGATAATGCTGTCGAGGAGCTCTTGCTGCTTGTCTGGGCTGGCTTTAAGCGCCAAAATCGACCGAGCATGCCCTTCGCTTATGTCTTTCTTTTCAAGCGCCTCACGGGCTGCCTCCGGCAGCTGCAGCAGACGCACAATGTTGGTCACTGTCGAGTTGGCCTTACCGAGCTTCTTGGCAATTGAGTCGTAGCTCAGGCTAAACTGCTGGTGCAGCCGCTCAATCGAAACCGCCTGCTCAAGCGGCGACAGATCAACGCGCTGGACATTCTCTACCAGCGCCAGTTCCAGATGCTCAAGATCTTGTAAGCTGCGCACAATGGCCGGAATCGTCTTCATATCAGCTAGCTTGCTGGCCCGCCAACGGCGCTCGCCGGCCACAATTACGTATGTCTTATGTTGTGCATCTGGCGGACGGACGATAATCGGCTGCAACACGCCGTACTGCTTGATAGAAGCCGCTAGTTCGGCTAAATAGTCCTTATCGAAAGTCGTTCGTGGCTGGCCGCGGTGCGGTGTAATTTCGTCCAGCGCAATGGTCTGAATTTTTTCGCCGCTTTCCAGCAATAAACTTCGGTCAAAATCTTGTGGGATCAGACTATCAAGTCCTCTACCGAGACCCTTGCCTAAGCCTTTACCGAGCCCGCCCTGCACGGCTGTTTTCTGCGATGCCTTCATGACTGCAACTATAGCACAGCCGGCTTAGCCGGCACTAGGTGACGGACGAGTATTATTTACCCCAGTTGGTCAGCAACAGGGCGACATCGTGACCATCGACTATACCGTTACCATCAAGGTCACCATTGGTGTTTGGTGTAACAGTTTTACTCCAGTCTGTCAGCAGTACTGCGACATCGTGACCAGTTACGTGGTGGTCGCCGTCCAGGTCGCCAACAATCGTGCCAGCCGGTGTTGGGCTTGGGCTCGCTGTTGGAGTTGGCGAAGGAGTGGGTGTTGGTGTCGGTGTAGGAGTTGGCGTGGTAGTTGGCCGTGGCGTTGGTGACGGCGTAGGGGTTGGTGTCGGCGAAGGTGTCGGCACTGGTGTAGACGTTGTCGTGTTCTTAAAGTGAGCGTCGTTTGCAAACGCGTTGTAGTGGTTCTGCTCCGTTTGATCAACTGCACCAGCCACACTGTAGCCTACCCGGAAGTCACCGCCGCCGATGGTATCAAACACATCGTACAGCTTAAGTTTTGGATAGGTATTATTATCGACCACGGCTTTGGCTTGGTCGTAAACCGATTCAGCCTGAGCTTGGGACAGTGAAGTCATAGCCCCCCATTCACCCAAACCCCAAGGCTTGGAAGCGTAGTCATGAGCAGTGTTACTGTTGCTCGTCATGAAGTTGTAGAATGGTGCAATGCCGGCGCTAAAGCCCGATGTACTTATGTACGGATCCCACAGTACCCAGTCCACCAGGTTGTTGCCTGGCCATAAGTCGTTAAAGATACAGCTCCAGCTTGGTACGTAACCCATGTAGTTGAGGACCCAGACAACGTTGGTGACACCCTTGGCGTTAAAGCGGGCACGAACATTGGCCCACATATTGCGGTAGTCGGTCGGTGTGCCAGAGTTACCTTTATAAGCTGAGCCTGAACCGCCTGGCTTAGGACAGTTTGGATCACTACTAACATTGTCTTCTGGCTCGTGGTAGATGGCCAACATGATTTTGTGCGCCCCAACCGCTTTAATGCTGTCGGCCATTTTGTCGATGTTGGCATTAACCGTGGCGTTACCACCGGCACCTTGAGCCCATGGGTCGGCTGGCTTCCAGTTTACTAATAAAGTAGTGTTGGGTCGCTGCGCAAAATAAACATCGTCAGCTGACAGTGAGTAGCTACCTGGCGAGCGGTAGTCGTGCACAACATCAAGTTGGCGACCTATTCGTTGTTCGTGGTACTGCGTTTGTGCCTTCAAAGTGCTTGCAACCTCGGGATAGGTGTTAGCAAACCCAGCGAGCCAAGGCCGACATGGATTAACCAAGGTGGCTGTGACGGCACAACTGTCTGCGCTACTAGTGGCCGGCGGCGTGTGCCTGGGGCTTACTTTGCTATTGAGCTCCATCAAACCAACTGCAATAACTGCGATGGCAATGAAGCTGTAACTGAACCGAGCGATGATTTGAGTCTTTGATGCTTTCATAGTCTTTGTTGCTTTATTTTTATATAGCTATACGCTTATGTTTATAATACCGCATTTGACGCAAATGCAAAGCCCTTTTAACCCACTTTCCAAGTTTGAACGGTAACCACCTCTGTTATTTAAGCGACGCGTTGGGCAATTTCTTTAGCCAAAGCCTTGTAGGCGCGGGCACCCTTTGACCACTTGTCATGCTCGGCAATTGTCCGGCCGTAGCTAGGCGCCTCAGCCAGACGTACATTGCGTGGTATCAGCGCAGTAAACAGCTTATTACCGAAGTGTTTGCGAATCTCATTAGCAACTTGCTCACTCAGGCTGGTGCGCTTGTCGTACATCGTTAGCACCACCCCTAATAGCTCGAGCGAGGGGTTCGTGGAGCCGCGCACCCGCTGAATGGTGTCCAACAGATGACCCAGCCCCTCTAGCGCAAAGTACTCAGTCTGCACCGGAATCAGGACATAATCGGCCGCTGTTAAAGCATTGATGGTCAGGAGGCCAAGCGACGGCGGACAATCGATCAGTACAAAATCGTAGGTTGCCATCTGTAAAACAGTTTTGAGACGGAGTTCGCGCTGCGGCATAGCTACCAGTTCCACTTCGGCCGCCGCTAACTGTGTATTAGCCGGCATGACTGTTACTTTGTCTACCTGCGTCGCCACAACAGATTGCGACAGATCAGATTGGCCAAGTAAGGCCTGGTATGTGCCGCTAGTAACAGATTGGCCGAGGCCTAAGCCGCTGGTGGCGTTACCTTGCGGGTCGCTATCAACAATTAGTACTGTTTTACCCTGTTGGGCCAGATACGCTGCCACGTTAATAGTGGTGGTGGTTTTCCCTACGCCGCCCTTCTGGTTCAGTATCGCTATCGTTTTGGTCATCTTTTTCTCTCTATCCCTTGCTTGTAGCCTACCATTTTTGACCCTCTCCGTAAATGATCGTACATCACCTCTGTAAGAAAACTAGCCGTATAGTACTAGCATGGATTTCTACGGTGTTAAACGATCCACTCGGCATGACGGTTGGCGCCCACATTCATATACGCAAGTTACCATATAGTCATGTCGCACAATATCGTTGGGCTTGCTACGCTGCGGTTAGTATTACTATTGTTCATACCAGCTATAGCTGGTACCTGCTTTGGCGGTAATGCTACCTGAGCTCGTGCTAATCTTTAATGCAAACGTGCCGGCGTTAGTACTGTTATCGACTACGCATTCTTCGACTAAAGTATAGGTGTTGCCGGAAGAGCCGGAGGTAAATGTTCCCGTTCCGGCAGCACTGAGCAGGTTCGGGCTACCTACAGCAGTTGCGCTTGTAGAAGCAGTCCCTTGGCAGCTTACTAGCGTTGGTGTTGTTGGGGTGGTTAGTGCAATCGAGACAGTTCCTGCAGCTGTGGTCACAAAAGGCATTACGACATGGATAGTATAGTTCTTGCTTGCTCTGAGAGATATGCCTGATATCGCGGTAGATGTAGTGGTGATAGCAGCCGAGTCAGCTATCGTTGAAGTGTACTGTAAAGCACAGTTCTTCCAGGTGGCCGAACTGCCCTCGGCGCAGCGGAAGGTATGAGTCGTACTATTGTAGTACATGCCTCCTTCAACGGCGGTAGGATCTGAACTTTGGCTACCAATGACGAGACCTGAGCCATCCGCTTTCACCGTTAGCTCGGCGTTACCGGCGGCCGACTTAACTACTAAGTCCTTCGAGCCCGACAACTGGATAGGTGCCACGGTACCACCGGCGGCAGTAGCTTTAAAGGCAGCTGTGTAAACACCACCGGCACCTGTACCACCGGTCAATGTCCAGGTTGCACTATAAGATCCGGCCGATGAACCAAGTTTGTAGTCGGTGTAGACCTTCTTATTGGATCCTGACGTACCAGTCGATAGAAGGTTGTAGCCAGCCGGCGTCGATACGCTGGTTACTAAGTTGTTATAGATCGACATACCAACCACGATCAAATCGTTGGCGTTTACGGTGGTGATGCTTGGTGACACCTGCGTGGCGCTAGCTGGCGATGAACCAGTACCACCGGTGGCTGTTTCGAGCGGGTCGCTCGACGTTTGAACGCCCGAGTACTCACTAATGTCGGCGGCCGCGGCCGTGGCAGTTCCAGATAAGTTAATAGTAACGCTACTGGTTGAGCCACAGTTGTAGCAATACCAAATCTCTATGCGAGTGGTCAGGGCGTTGGCGCCTGGACCAACCGTTGCGAGGTGCCAGGTGCCACCACCGGTTATGCTCGTGACAGACGGCGCGTTAGATGAGCTATTGGCTGTACCAACGCTGGCCACCAACAAGTTACCGGCCGCCGAAGTTTGGATAGTCAGTGCACCTGATGTAGTGCCGGTAAAACCATAGGCAATATCGTGGTTAGTACCGGTGTTTACTAATGTCGGCGTCGATGTGCCGCCCACCGTTACCGTTGAGTTATCGTAAGCGTTCTGGAGCGTACTAACAGCGTTAGCACAGGTGCCTCCAATAACGATACCGCCAGAAATTTGGGTATTGGTAATGCCCTGTCCGCTGCTACAACTGGCACCAAGTCCTTGGACGCCTCCAATATAGTAGTTGCCACCGGAGTTAATATCACCGATGGTATCAACGCTAAAGGCTGGCGTAGCCGTACCCACCCCAATAAAACCATTGGTGGTATCGACGTCGAAGACGGTGTTGGTGCCGGTGTGATCAAGTATCTGGAACGCATTTACTGAGTCGGTGAATGTCTGAATGGTGGTACCGCCATTAGCTACTTTGAGCGCCGTGGCGCCACCCTGTAAAGTAACGGTTGTGCCGCTGGCCGAGCCGCCGGTAACACCGGTGCCACCAATCTGGATAGTCTGCGTAGCTCCTGTGCTGGTAGCCAATAACAGCGAAGTAGTGTTGGCTGTGCTGCCAGTTACACCGATCGAGATTGTCTTGTTTACGGCGTTGTTACCGACCACCAGGGTACTGCCAGATAAGATACTGGTGGCTGCCGAGCCATTACTGACCGCCACAGTTGTGGCATGGACTGTGCCTATGTTTACCGTACCGCTACCACCGCTATCCACCGCCAAAATGCCAGTACCTGCGGCTGTAACGGTTAGGTTGTTGTTGGTGCCGCCCGACTGCAGCGTAAGTGTGGTGGCAGCAGTTAAGGTGGCGGCTCCCTGTAAGGTGGCCACATTCGAGCTGTTCTGCGCTAGCAAGTTGTATGTCCCGGCGGCGGCTTGGTCGGGCACCTGGAAAATCTGGTTACCGACCGTTGGCTGGACTAAGCTTAGTGTGCTTTCAAAGCCGTTACCAGCGTTTAATTGCGCCAGTGAACCAGCCCGAAAAGCGTATGGTATACCGGTCATGACCAGCCGGCCGGGTGTGTTCATTTCTGGGTCCCAGCTTGGCGTACCGGTACCACCGACGCGCATGCTGAGCCACAGGTTCTGGTCCCAGTTAATTGTCGTTGGAAAGGCATTAACGCTACCGAGGTTTACCGTCAAGTAACCATTCGCTACCGTCACGACGTTTGCGCCGGTGCGTGTTTCGGTCCAGAGACAACCAGGGTCTGCCGTTGTACCAGGGGTCATCGTACAAGCGCCCTGGTTTGGCGTACCTGTGCTCGTAGCGGCATTGTAGATCTTGAACTCAATGTTGTAGTTGCCGTCTGGAACGATAGCACCAGTGTTGGTCATGAGGCGGGCTTGGAAGTTGATCGTCGTGTTTGTGGTAGCGGCGTTACTCATTGCTGGGTGCAAGCTGGTTAGGGTGCCAGCTGTAACAGCACCAAGGCTAAGTGCAACCAATGCGATCACACCTAAACGCCCATTAGCGATTGGGCGACTCACGCGCGCGCGTATATATATAACACTAAAGGCGGCCAAACTTCGCACCATTCGAATTACTTGGGCCAAGAGCAAAGCTACACCTGCCGCAAACTGCACGCAAATATAAAATATACTAGCTCTTACCTTTTTGTTTGGCATTACCTTGTTTGTTTAGTTTATTTTTGAATTATTTATTTCGGCCCCAGCTGCCTTTGCTGGTATTCCTGCCATTTATTATCAGTCTTGCCACCGCTGTAAACAATGTGACAGTTCGCACGTTGCAAATTATGTGTGTTCATGACAAAAAGCGTCTGTAAATATTTAAATCGTTGTTATTAGAACAATGTTGCTAAAAGTATAGCCGTTACGCTTTAATCTGCTCTGCTAACATCTATAAATTATATATTTTGTATCGTTGTGCTAAACACATTCTTTGTTTTTTGTTGTAAGCATCTCATTTGATTTATCCACAGCCTGCCGAGCAATTTTAACCATACCTTGCTTCAACGCTCATGCTTAAGGTACATTAGGTGTTATGGATGAGTTTAGGCGAAGGCCAACTGTGTTAGTAAACAGGCCCCCTGCCACTGTGCCCGTCGGACGTGTTTCGAGCGTGCCTGACGGCCAGAACGCCAACTCGACAAATATGACAGCTGCTAACCAAAGGCAGGCTCAGGAACCTGTATCGAGCCTCAAGAAGCGCAGTAAGTGGCGCTACGTTGTAGTGGTAGTTTGCTTTGTGGTTTTAGCTGCACTTGGCTTCGTAGCTAGCCGGCTGTGGTGGCATGGCCCTACTCAGTTCCCTGCCAGCCTGGTACAATCTACCGACTTCCCGCTCTATTACCCGGCCAAGCTGCCAGCCGGTTACAGGGTCGATCAGAAGTCCCTTAATGACCAGACCTCATCGACTCTTGTATATGTGATTATTCGAAACGGCAGCCGCAGTATTAGCCTGTCCGAACAAGCCAAGCCGCCGCAACAGCAGAGCCAGATCTTAGAAACCACGTTCTCGCGCAATCTCAGCGGGTCTACCATAACCAGTACACCCTACGGCGACGCCACTATTGGTATTTTTAGCGGTCATACTGCCGCTAGTCTGATGACAGACAAAACCTGGATACTTGTTAGCGCAGCCTCGCCAGTGACCTCAGACGAGGTTAGCGCGACGCTCAAAGGCTTGCAACTTAATCCGTAGCTACTGGGTGTACCAACTGTAGCTTGAGCCGGCCTTGGCGGCACCCGTACTACTACCTACCTGCATCTTAATGGCAAATGTTCCGGCATTGGTACTGTTATCTACAGTACAATCGGCAGTCATGATGTAAACAGTGGCGGCGGTACCATCCTGGAATACCCCAGTTCCCGCCGCTGTATTTATAGAAGTACCTACTGTACCACCGGTAGCGTTAGTTTTACCGGCGTTAAACACGCAGCTAACAAGCGTTGGCGTGGTTGGCGTCGTGAGCGAGAGTGTGATGTTGGTGTTAGTCACGGTGGACGTAAACGGTATGACGGCATGAATGGTGTAGTTCTTGCTGGCCTGCAAAGATATACCCGAAATAGCTGTGGCTGATGTCGAAAGGGCGGTGTCACTGGTGGTAGACACATACTGCAGTGAGCAGTCACGCCAGAAAGACCCGTCGGAACACCTAAAGACACCAGTTGCGCTGTTGTAGTACATGCCACCAGCCACAAGGGTTGGGTCAGACGATGGGCCGCCAATCACTAGGCCCGAGCCATCGGCTTTTACAGTAAGCTCCGCATTGCCGGCCGAGGAGCTGATTACAAAGTCTTTACCAGTTGTCATGAGTATGTTGGCAATTGTCGTTGGGGTACCACTCGTTGTCGGGAGGAACGAGGCAGTTATACCAGTTGAAGTTCGAGAAGTTCCTAACGAGTAGGGGGCGGCATAGCTGCCAGAGGACGAGGCAACTTGCATGGCATTAGCCAGATACTGGTGATTTCCAGCGACGTTGTTGTCCTCGTTGGGGGTATGTGCATTGGTAAAGCCGCCGCCAGTAAGTGTCGGTGCAGAGGTCCAAGTACCCAGGGAAGCGTAAATCAGCTCGTTGTTGCCAGCCGAAGAGAGGGTAGGAGTGCTCGCAGTGGTACCAGCGACGTTCATGGCTGACGCCGAGCTATCATACGAAGCCACGTTGTCTATTTCCGTCAGTGTGGCTGACAGGAAGGTTGAGCCGTGCAGGGTCGCTGTAGCGCTCGTAATATGATTGGTCGTGATGGTGTACCACAGTTCCGAGTGTGTGTTGTCGGCTGAGGTGCCATAGATAACCTGGGCATTTGTCCATGTATCGCCCGCCGTATCTGTCACGCCAGTTACCCAGTTAGCACTCGATGATCCTTGGTTGGTCGTCATAATATATACGCGAGAGGTCCCGGTGGCAGTACTGTATGGGAGTGTCATTGCGCCGGTAGTGTTGCAGGCGCTAGTACAGCCAAAGTTGACGCTGCCGAATAAGCCCCCGCTGTTAGCAATAGTTGGCGTGTCATACGTAACACCGGTACCGCCGCTTGAACTATTGTCGTAGGCGTTCTGTAAGGTACCAACTGGTGACGAACAGCTACCACCGACGAAGATACCACCGGTAAACTTCGGATTAACGAGCACACGGTTACCGCTACAGTTAGCAACACCACCAGTGTTAGCCCCAGAGAAGAAGTTGCCGTTTAGATCGATACCAGCCAAGGCTGTCCCGGTACTATCGTTAGCAGTAAAGATATTTGCAGCCTGAGTAGATAACGCTTGGACAGCCAACGTGCTGCTGGTACCGTCTGAACCGTCTTTTAGGATAGTTGCGGCACTACTCGCTGTTTGAATTTGGAAGGAGCTAAAGCTGTTATTTTGCGGTGTGACCATAACTGATCCTTCTGTGCCGCCCGCTCCAGCGGCGCCGCCAGACAGTACCAGGTTACCGCCATTTTTAGCGGCACCGTTACCGGCGCCAGCCGTAATCGACAAGTTGTGACCGTTGGTGGCGGCACCCGATTGGATAACATTTATGGTCTGGTCAGCATTGTTGCCAAATGAAAGGTCAGCCGTAGGAGCGCCAGTACCAATACCAACCTGCCCCGTATCGCCGCGGACCAGCACCGACTTAGTGTAGTCCATGTTGTACAGGCCGCTTGGGCCGGTCACAAGGTTGGTACCGTCACCGAGCGCGCCCAGCACGACGTCGCCATTCTGACCGCCGAAGAGCTGGCTGTTGTAACGACTAGTTGCCGTATTGTAACCCAGGGTCAAGCCATAGTTAATTGA
>Ga0207667_10008147_pt1 | contig 12478 bp, 9 predicted proteins | sample KBSCornC52_FD_184301 | JGI IMG/M metagenome (GOLD analysis project Ga0207667, IMG submission 184301) | Corn rhizosphere microbial communities from Kellogg Biological Station, Michigan, USA - KBS Corn C5-2 (SPAdes) (version 2) | ecosystem: Host-associated > Plants > Roots > Rhizosphere > Soil ...
TGTTGCTTACTTTGATCATGCTGCTTAGGCGGATCGAGTGCGAGCAGCGCGGGAGTGGCGGCGCTCAATCCAATTAAAAGAGCGAACCTAGCATAAAGTAGCATTGGGTTCACCTCTGCTTATCGGATGATTGTGCTCCAAACTTTGTTTCAGCTATCGCACGTGGCTAAGGCCCGTTAAACTAGTGCTATGCGGCGGATCGTTCTAGTCTTGCTATGCGCTGGGGTCATATGCGTCGGCCAAAAGCAGCCGTTTACCGTAGAAACCATGCTAAAGCTCGCGCGGATCAGCGAGCCGCTTCTTTCTCCAGACGGAACTCAGGTCGTTTTCACCGTTCAGAAAGTGGATTTGGACAAGAACACCAAGCCGTCGCAGATCTATGTAACGCCGGTGCTCGGTAGTTCGCCGCGGCAGCTTAGCACCGCCGGTGACACCAACCAGCGGCCGCGCTGGTCGCCCGATTCAAAGCAGATCTTCTTTATTTCGAACCGGGACGGTTCTTCTCAAATATGGGTAATGAATGCCGACGGATCGAGCGCGCGACAGGTCACCAAGTTCGCAGCTGAGGCCGACGGAATCTTGCTTTCTCCCGACGGCAAAAAGATCGTATTCCTTTCGAACGTGTATCCAGATTGCGGCGCTGACGATGCCTGTAACCGGCGCAAGATCGACGAAGAGTCCAAGAACAAGCTCAAGGCTCGCATCTACACCACTCTTCTCTTCCGCCACTGGAACCAATGGCAGGGGGCGCGCCGGCGTCATCTGATGGTGGTCAACGCGGATGGATCCGACATCAAGGAACTGACGCCTGGACCCAATGACGTTCCTCCGTTTTCACTCGGCGGGCAGGACGACTATGCGATTTCGCCTGATTCGAACGAAGTGGCGTTCGCCATGAACGTGGACCCGGATCCGGCCACCAGCACCAACTCGGATATTTACGTAGTGCCCATCGCCGGCGGCGACGTCAAGAAGATCACTACCGGTCCGGGCGCGGACAATACGCCGCTGTACTCTCCGGATGGAAAATTCCTCGCGTTCCGGTCGCAGGCGCGCGCCGGATATGAAAGCGACCGCTGGCGTCTGATGGAACTCGATCGCGCCACCGGCCGGGCTGTCAGTCTGACGGAGAACCTGGATCGCTCGGTGGGAAGCGTCACCTGGTCGCCCGATTCCACGCGTCTGTTTTTCACAGTGGAGGATCGTGGCCGTACCGGCCTGCAAATGATTCAGGCGTCCGGCGGGGGATCCCGCAATATCGTCGCGGGGGCATCGACGCTGGATGACGTACAGTTCACCTCCGATGGGCGGACCATGATTTATACAGAGGTAAGCGGCTCGCATCCCACCGAGATTTATCGCGCTACGTCCAGCGGCGGCGCGGGAGTGCCGCTGACACACTTGAATGACGCGGTATTGGCCAATGCCACCCTCACCCCGCTCGAAGAGATGTACGCCGATAGCTCGGATAAAACCCGCGTACATGCCTTCATCGTGAAGCCTCCCGATTTTTCGCCGGCCAAGAAATATCCCGTGCTGTTCCTGATACATGGTGGACCGCAGGGATCCTGGGGAGAAGACTGGACCTACCGCTGGAACGCTCAGGTGTTCGCCGGCGCGGGATATCTGGTAGTGATGCCGAATCCGCGCGGTTCCACCGGCTACGGTCAGAGATATACGGAGGAAATCAGCGGCGACTGGGGCGGCAAAGCGTTCGACGACATTATGGCCGTTGTGGATAGCGTCGCGGCGCTGCCCTACGCCGATCCTGCGCGTATGGCGGCGGCAGGCGGATCTTATGGCGGGTACATGATCGATTGGATGCTCGGGCACACGGATCGATTTAAAGCCTTCGTCTCGCATGATGGTGTCTTCGACCTGCGCAGCATGGCGACCGAAACCGAGGAACTGTGGTTCGTCCTATGGGAGTTCAAGGGCATGCCCTGGGATAACGCGGAGCTTTACTCCAAGTGGTCTCCGAGCTACTTCGTCAAGGACTTCAAGACGCCCACGCTGGTGATCCACGGCGAGCAGGATTATCGCGTTCCCGTGGGGCAGGGGATTCAGTTGTTCACGGCGCTGAAATTGCAGAAAGTGCCTGCGAAGCTGTTGCTGTTTCCCGACGAAGGGCATTGGGTCCTGAAGCCGCAAAATACGGTGCTGTGGTATTCGCAGTTTCTCGATTGGATCGGCCAGTGGACCAAGGCGCAGTAGCTGGTGCTCTTGTAACTGCCTTGCTGTGCGGGTGCGGCACCTCTCCGGAAGCCCGTCTTCGCAAAACGCTATCGTCGCAGACTACGGGCATAATTCGCCTACCCCCAGGAGAGATCAAGGTCTCTTCCGAGCTTACGCTTGCTCCCGGCGCGCACGACCTCGAGATCGTCGGGAATGAAACCCGCTTGAAAGCCGCGGACAATTTCAAAGGCCGCGCGATCCTGGTCCTTGAAAACGTCGAGCGGATCCACCTGCACTACTTGGAAATCGATGGAAATCGGCAAAAGCTCGTCCAACCGCTCGAAATGGCTCCCTCCGAGAATGCGTTCCACGTCTGGTATCCAGATAACGGCCTGCTGGTGAACAATGTGAAGGGTCTCCAGATCGAGCGTTTGCGCTTGAACAACGTGGTCAATTTCCCGATCCTCGTCAGCCAGTCGAGCAAGGTACGCATCTGGCGGGCAAGTGTTGAAGAATCCGGATCGAAAAACGCGCGCGGGCGGAACAACCTAAGTGGGGGAATATTATTCGAAGAAGGCTCTTCCGGTTTTGAGGTGACTGAATCGGCCTTCCGCGGAATTCTGGGTAACGCGCTTTGGACGCACTCCAATTTTCACGCGCCGCGCCAGCAGGACGGTGTCTTCACGCGCAACAAATTCGACACCATCGGCCGGGACGCAATCCAGGTCGGTCATGCCACACGCATCCGCGTGGACGGAAACACCGGCGTCAATATCGGCTATCCCATCGACATCATCGATGTCGAGAATCAGGGAACCCCTGTGGCCATCGATACGGCCGGCAACGTGGATCGCTCCGAGTATGTCGGGAACACATTCGAGGAGATCAACGGTCAGTGCATCGACTTGGACGGCTTCCACGACGGAGTGGTGCGCGATAACCGGTGCACTAACCGCAAGACTGCCGAGGACTATCCGCACGGAAGCTTCGCGATCGCGATGAACAACACTCATCCCGACACGCACTCGGGAAACATCGATCTGAGCGGAAATATCATCGACGGATCGAAGTTCGGAGGCCTGTTTCTGATGGGCAGCGGTAACAAAATCATCGGGAATCGGTTTCTGCGGCTGAATCTGGCTGGTTGTAATGAAAGCGATAAAAAATTCGGCTGCATCTACAAGGCAGACGAGCCGGAGATGCTCCAAAGCGGGATTTATTTGAGCCGCGGCGTGGCTCGCCTGGAGGGTACTCGCGGGAATATCATCCGTGATAACGAAATCTCGGGCCACGGAATGAAGGCGCGCTGCATCGCGTTTGGCCCAGGAGTATCGCGTACGGCGAACACCCTAGGGAACAACCTTTGCTCCGACGAGCCGACCGCCCGGTAACGTATCCTGATTCATAATGTCGCTTGAGTTTCGGAACGTGGTCCTGACGCCACTGAGCGGGATCTCCGTGATCGCCCCCGCCGGGGTCATCATCGGAGTGATTGGCGAAAAAGCCTCGGGCGTGACCGAACTGCTAAAACTTGCAGGTGGCGGCGCGCAGCCGGAAAGCGGTGAGATCCGGGCGGATCCAGAGCGCCGTTACGTAGCTCTGGGCGATTCGCTGAACCTCGCGCCGGCGGCAGTGATTGCGCTCGACCAGGCGCTCGCCACCCAGGACGCCGTGGTGCGCGCCCGCACGTTAACCGGGCTCGATCGGCTGCGCCGCGGCGGAGCGATTGTTCTTCTGGCGTCCCATGAAGGCAACCTTCTGGAAATGATGTGCGACGAAGTGTGGTGGGTGGACGGCGGGCGGATCGCCGCCAAGGGCGATCCCAAGGAGACGCTGGCCAAGTATCGGAGACACGTCTCTGAGCGCATCCGAAGCTGGGGAGAAACGTTGCCTGCCCGCCTTGCTCCGGTGTTTCGCCACGGCGACGGCCGGGCCGAACTCCTGTCCATTGAGACTTTGGGTTCCGAGGATAAGCCGACCATCGTCTGGAAAAGCGGCGAAATGGCCACGGTACGCGCGACGGTGCGCTACAACGCGGCGGTGGAAAATCCGGTGCTGGGGCTGCTCATACGCACCCAGGTCGGTTTCGAGGTTTACGGCACGAACACCGAACTGGAGCGGATCAACCTCGGCCCCCGCGCCGTGGGAGACATGGTCACCGTGGTGTTTTCTTTCCTGTGCGACCTGTGTCCCCGGGCTTACACGCTGACGCTGGCATCGCACGATCCCGACGGTACGGTGCACGATTGGCTGGATGACGCACTCGCCGTCACGGTGACGGATGAACGCCCCACCGCAGGTGTCGCGAATCTTCGGGCAAAGGTAACGGTGAAAACCGAGCCGCGGCCGTGATCGAGCGGTTTTACTTTCCTTCTAAGAGGAAGGTCGGCGCCAGTCCCGTCAGCGTTGAAAACCCCGACGAGCCTGCGACGCTCAGCCAGCTCGACGCGCCGTAGACTTTGCCCATGAAAGCGTGTGGATGGAGATGAACCACCATATCTTTCATGATCAGGCTGCCATACTGCATCAACGGAAATACGGCGTGCGTCGGTTCCACCGCTTCCTGCACCACGAAGGGAGTCCGCATAGCCTGGCGTAGCGCTTTCTCCCACGCCGCGTCATCCACTTCCGCCCCGCGCACCGGATGCAGATCCGTCGAATCGTCGTTGGGCTTGAGCACCAGCTTGTTGCGATGCTTCATGACGAACTCCGGCAGGTCCACGGTGCGATTGTTGTAGGTGGTTTTGGCCGCCTGTACGAGGCGCGTCCACGGCACAAATTCCTTGATCGCCCGCTTCTCAGCCGTGGGAAACTTGGCGGTGACCTTTTCATCCGTGAGTAGATCGAACAGCGCGCGCTTGGAGCCGATGTCGGCGCGGAAGCTGTTCACCATGCACACGGCGTGCTCTTTGTAAGCGCGCACCAGGGCATGGTTCAGGTCGAACCGCACCAGGAATTCCTGCACCTTGATGCGCCGGTACAAAATATCGATATTGAAATCGCCGCGCCGCAAAGCGTTATTACGGTATTCGAGCTGCTCCGGCGAAACCACTTCGGTGGGATGTCCCTCGCGCGTGAAGAATTCGGCTAGCAGCGCATGGTCGCTGGATGCCGCCGCGAAGGGCGCCCGAAATTCGACAATCGCGATATTCGGTTTTTTCTGCTTTCCGCCGAATTCCTTGTAAGCCTTGAGCAGCCCGTTCAGTAAATGTTTGGCGCCGCCCATCTTTTGCAGCTTATATTTCTTGCGGAATTGTTTGACTGGCGGCACTTCATAATACAGGTCCGATAATGCATCTCCGTACAGCACTCCCGCTGGCGCTTCCGAATTGAAGCCCGTGAAACGCAATGAACCATCGTGGATCGCGGCATCCAGCAGCGCTGTGATGCCCACCGTCGAATACCCGGGATCCACAGCCGCCAGCATTTTTTCCGCCGGCAATAGCTGCATCCGCGCCAGTAGCGCGGGTGTTTCGAGGGCCAGCTTTTCCACGCGGGCGATGGCCGAGAGCAGGGTCTCGGACGCCCGCACCAGAGCGGCGTAGTCCTTCTGCGTTATCAAGTGCGGCCGTAGCACCGGCGACACAGGCCTGCCGTCCAATTTTTCGGACTTGATGCGCTCTTGGAGCGCATGGGCCCATGCCAGGTCGATGTAGGGTTCGCTCTCGATGAGTTTGTGATATCGGGCGATTGCCTCGCTCACCAGAGTCATCGTTTATTGACGTTTAGTATCGCACTGCCTAGGGCATTTGCAAAATACAGGAACGTCAATAATGTTACTTAAGATGATGATTTTAAAGGACTTTTAGATAAAACAAAATACTCTATCGTTGATTTGATTTGAGCACTTTTTTGCGCAGGCGGATGGATTGGGGCGTCACCTCCACCAGTTCATCCTCGCGAATGAACTCGATGGCCTGCTCCAGGTTCAGCAGCCGCGGCGGCACCAGCCGGATGGCTTCGTCGGCGGAAGACGCCCGCATATTCGTCAGCTTTTTCTCTTTGACGATGTTCACATCCAAGTCGGTATCGCGCGCGTTCTCTCCGACGATCATTCCTTCATAGACCTCGGTCGCCGGCGATACGAACATCTCGCCGCGCTCTTGCAAATTGAAAATTGCGTAGCCGGTGGTTTTGCCCGCGCGATCAGCCACCAGCGATCCGGTGGGCCGCGACGGAATGTCGCCCTGCCACTCGATGTAGCCCTCGAACAGCGAATTCATGATCGCCGTGCCCTTGGTGTCGGTTAGCATCTCACTGCGCAGTCCGATCAGCCCGCGCGAGGGCACGAAGAACTCCAGTCGCACGCGGCCTGAACCATGGTTGACCATCTTCTGCATCTTGCCCTTACGGGTGCCCATTTTCTCCATCACCACGCCCGTAAAGGCTTCCGGGCAATCGATCACCAGCAGTTCCTGTGGTTCATGCAACTTGCCGCCGATGGTTTTGGTCAGGATTTCGGGCTTGCCGACACCGAGCTCAAAGCCCTCGCGCCGCATCATCTCGATCAGAATGGCGAGCTGCAGCTCTCCCCGGCCCATCACCTTGAAGGCGTCGGGACCGCCAGCTTCCTCTACTCGAATCGAAACATTGGTGAGCAACTCTTTGTCCAGCCGATCGCGCAGATTGCGCGACGTGACGTAAGTCCCTTCGCGGCCCGAAAACGGCGACGTGTTAATCGTGAAGGTCATCGCGATGGTCGGTTCGTCGATCAGGATGTGCGGCAGCGGCTTGGGGGTGTCCACATGCGTCAGGGTTTCGCCAATCGTGATCCCCTCCACGCCGGCAATCGCCAGAATGTCTCCGGGCGTGCCGATGGTCTCATCCACGCGCTTCAGGCCTTCGAACGAGTACAGCTTGGTGATCTTGGTTTTCTGGAACGAACCGTCCAGTTTGGCGATCGATACTTCATCGCCCAGATGCAGCGTCCCGTTGAACACGCGGCCGATAGCCAGACGGCCTAGATACTCGCTGTAATCCAAATTGGCGACCAGCATCTGTAGTATCCCCTCGGGATCGCCTTTAGGCGCGGGTATATGCTCCAAGATCGTGTCGAAAAGGATCCGCAGGTCGCTGGTTTCCTGCGCCGGGTCCAGTTTGGCGACGCCGATCTTTGCATTGGTGTAGATAATCGGAAAATCGAGCTGGTCCTCGGCCGCATCCAGATCGATAAACAGATCGTAGACCTCGTTGAGTACTTCCTGAATGCGCGCGTCGGGCCGGTCGATCTTATTGATCACGACAATCGGCGTCAGCCGCGCTTCCAGCGCTTTCATCAGCACGTAGCGGGTCTGGGGCAGGGGGCCTTCGCTGGCGTCCACCAGCAGCATCACGCCGTCGACGATCTTGAGCGCGCGCTCGACTTCGCCGCCAAAATCGCTATGGCCGGGCGTGTCGACGATGTTGATTTTGATGTCGTGGTAGCGCAGGCCAGTGGCCTTGGCTAGAATCGTGATGCCGCGCTCGCGCTCCAGTTCGTTGGAATCCATCATGCGCTCGACCACCGCCTCATTGGCTCTAAACAGGCCGCTCTGGCGTAGCATGGCGTCTACAAGGGTGGTCTTACCGTGGTCAACGTGGGCGATAATCGCCACGTTGCGAATCTTCTCATTTGCAGTCATTGGAACCTTCATGGTCGCACGGCGGTGGAAAGATCCGTAATGTCACAGGTTAAATGTCAATGAGTGCGATGATTGAAGTACGTGTCCGTACAGCCTTCCGTAGTCATCGTTGGTCGTCCCAACGTCGGTAAGTCGACCCTATTTAATGCCATCCTGCGTTCGCGCCGCTCCATTGTCGGCGACGAACCCGGTATCACACGTGACCGTATCTACGGGCAAGCCGAGTACCGCGCCCGGAGATTCGACCTGATCGATACGGGCGGCATCATCCAGGGTGATGATGCGCTGATCCCCAGCGAGATCCTGCGCCAGGCTAAAGTGGCGCTCGAAAGCGCGGATCACATTATCTTTCTGATCGACGGCCGCAGCGAGCTGACCGGCGCGGATCGCGATTTGGCCAAGATGCTACGCAAGCTTGGTAAACCAGTCGCGCTGGCCGTTAATAAAATCGATAGCCCGCGCCGCGCCGACTTGGCCCACGAATTTCACGAGCTCGGTTTCGAGCATCTGTTCCCGGTTTCCGCCGAACACCACCTGGGAATCGACGAGCTGCTGGCGCACGTTACCGAGGGATTCCCGGAAGCGGCCCCGGAACCAAATGAGCCCCCGAACCGGATCAAGGTGGCGATCCTGGGTCGCCCCAACGTCGGAAAATCCACGCTGCTGAATGCGCTGGTCGGATCCGACCGTGCCATCGTTTCTCCCATCGCCGGCACCACCCGGGACGCCGTGGATGAATCGGTCATTCGCGACGGCATCGAGTACGTGTTCGTCGATACCGCGGGGATCCGCCGTAAGGGCAAAACCCATCTGATGGCCGAGAAGCTTAGCGTGGTGATGGCTCGCCGCCACCTGCGCATGTGCCACGTCGCTTTATTAGTGATGGACGCCACCGAAGGCGTGCTTTCGGCCGATTCCACCATCGCGGGATACGCTCATGAGGAAGGCCGCGCCATTATCCTGTGCGTGAACAAATGGGACGCGGTCAAGGAACGCAACCGTAAAAGGTTCATGGAACAGATCCAGGAACGGCTGAAATTCCTGGACTACGCCCCCGTGGTTTTCGTGTCGGCGCTCACGGGTCAAGGCACGCCGGCGCTTTTTTCCCTGATCCGCAAGGGCTACGAGGCGGCTTCCCACCGCGTCGGCACAGGCGAGCTGAATCGTTTTGTGGACACGCTCCGCTGGGAGTATCGTCCGAAGATCAAGTATTTGACTCAGGCCTCCATTCGCCCTCCTACCTTCGTCGTTTTTACCGACCGAACAGGTTCAGGCAAGCTGCATTTTTCAGCCGAACGGCATTTGGCGAACCGACTGCGGGAAAAATTCGACTTTGCGGGAACCCCCGTGGTCGTAAAAACGAAAAGAGCGGAAAAATCCTAAAGCGTATGCGAAATTCTGCGATACGTACAAGGTGGAAGTGTTTGTTGCCCGCCAGCCTGTCTTCGACCGCAACCTAAAGGTTTGGGGTTACGAACTCCTCTTTCGGTCTGGAGCGACCCAAACAAACTTTGACGGCACCGACGCCAGTACGGCCACCACTCAGGTGGTTTCCAACAGCATGCTGTCGATCGGTTTGGACAAGATGCTGCGAGGCAAACAAGGCCTCATCAATTTTGGACGGGACATGCTGTTTCGGGATTGCTATTCTGTCCTGCCCAACAAGTGCACCATCATCGAACTGACTGAAGACATCGAGCCGGATAGGGAAGTCGTGGCGGCGGTGCGCGCCATGCGGGCGCAGGGGTATCGAATCGCGCTGGATGATTTTCAGCCCGGAACGAAAATGGAGCCCTTCATCGAGCTGGCTCATTTAATCAAAGTGGAAATCGGCACGCCCAAAGCCCAGCAGGAAGCCATGCTCAAGGAATTTCGGGGACGCGGCATCAAGATGCTTTCCGAAAAAGTGGAAACCGATGCGGAGTACCATTGGGCTTTACGCGCGGGATACGAATATTTTCAAGGCTACTTCTTTGCGCGCCCTGTGATCATTGCAGGCAAACAGATTCCCGCCAATAAACTTCAGTGTTTGCAGCTGATGCAGGAAGCCATCCGGCCCGAGCTCGATTTCACTCGCCTGACCGCCTTAGTATCGCAAGACGTCTCCTTCTCCTATAAGTTGCTGCGCTATGCCAACTCGGCCCACTTCGGACGGCAGGCCCAGATTCAATCTATTCGACGGGCCCTGGTGGCGTTAGGCGAGTGCGGCATCCGCAAATGGATCGCAATTGCCGCGCTACCGGTCATCGCCGAAGGCAAGCCCGCCGAATTAATTACCCAGTCCCTGGTGCGCGGCCGATTCTGCGAATTATTAGGGCGAGCCAGCGGTCGAGGCGTCGAGGATGAGGCCTTCCTCGTGGGGCTTTTCTCCATGCTCGGCGCACTTCTCGACCGTCCGTTGGAGGATACCCTCACGGAGATGAGTCTGGCACCCGCCCTGGACGCGGTGCTGCGCGGGCAGGCGTCCGAGGAGAACGTGCTCAACATGATCTATACGCTGGTCCAGCGCTACGAAATGGCGGATTGGGACGAAGTGGAACGCCTCGCAGGCCATTTGGGAACTGCGCCGGAATTGGTCGGCGAGGCTTACCGGGATGCGCTTCCCTGGGCCGACGAAGCCGCTCGGAGTTAGTGGTTTCTTCGACCCTGAACATCTAGGCGCGATAAATCCTAAAGCGGGGCGCGGTTTCGCCGATACGTAAAGAGTGGAAGTGTTTGTTGCCCGTCAACCCATTTTCGACCGCAATCGCAAAGTGTGGGCCTACGAGCTTCTCTTCCGGGCGGACGGTGCTGCCACGCACTACGACGGCGCCGAGCCAAGCTCTGCCACGCGACAGGTGATTTCCCATGGCATGTTGTCCATTGGCTGGGACAAGATGCTTCGCGGAAAGCACGGCTCCATCAACTTTGGGCGGGACATGCTTCTGCAGGATTTGTATTCCAGTCTTCCTCCCGGGCAAACTATTATCGAGCTGACCGAAGACATCGAAGCAGACGATGAAGTCCTTGAGGCTGTGCGCGGGGTGCGCGATCAGGGGTATCGGATCGCACTCGACGATTTCCGCCCCGGGCCGCGCATGGATTCTCTGGTCGAGCTCGCCGACCTGGTTAAAGTCGAAATGGATACGCCCAAAGAGAAGCAGGAGATCATCCTCCGGGAAATGCACTCCCGCGGCATCCGGGTACTTTCCGAAAAGGTGGAAACGGATACGGAATTCCGTTGGGCCCTGCGCGCCGGATTCGACTATTTCCAGGGAAACTTCTTCGCGCATCCCCTGATCCTGCAGGGGACTCAGATCCCTGCGATGAAAATACAATGTCTGCGCCTGATTCAGGAAGCGCACCGCGCTGAGCTCGATTTCACCCGTCTGACGGCCTTAATCTCGCAGGACGTCTCGTTGTCCTACAAGCTATTGCGCTACGCCAACTCGGCACGTTTTGGGCGGCAGGGCAAAATCCATTCGATCCGCCGTGCGCTGGTGGTGCTAGGTGAGTACGGCATCCGCAAATGGATCGCGATTGCCGCTCTGCCCGCAATCGCCGGGGACAAGCCCAGCGAACTGGTCACGCACTCGTTGGTTCGCGGCAGATTCTGCGAGCTGTTAGGGCAAGCCAGCGGTCAGGGCGTCGAAGATCAGGCGTTCCTGATCGGGTTGTTTTCCATGTTGGACGCTCTTCTCGACCGTCCCCTGAATGACGCGCTGGAGGAACTGGGGCTGGCGCTTCCTCTCGACTCGGTTCTGAGAGGTATGGCCCCCGAAGAGAGCGTCCTCAATCAAATCTATAGTCTTGTTCGCCGCTACGAAGCGGCGGATTGGGATGGAGTAGATGTTTTAGCAGGCAAACTGGGAACACCGTCGGAAGTGGTCGGCGCAGCTTACCGCGAAGCGCTGCCATGGGCCGATGAATTGGCCCATGCATCGTAGAACCGCTTAGATGTATTCGTAAAAACTCCGCTTCACTTTGCCAAATACCAGCGGTCCAATACCCAGCGACACTGCCGCTGCGATCACCATCTTCACGGGCAGTGTGGTCTTCCACCTGGCGAAGCCCCTTGACCTTGCCCCTTAAAAATGAGCGACACTGGTGGGTAGGCAATATTGGGCATGAAAGTTCAAAACGCCAACCTCCTCCCCTTTAAGTCCTCCGAACCGTTAGACAGAAGCCAGACCGCTCGGGCCGCGTCGGCCGCGGCCGGGGATGACATTCATCTTTCCGAGCTGGTGACGAGTCTGCGTTCGCTCGTGCCGGACTCCCCAGAACGTCAGGAGCGCCTCGAGCAGATTGCGCGAGCTTACGCCGATGGCACGTATAGGGTTGACGCGGAGACGACTGCCTCCAAGATCATTGACGACTCGCTGCAGTATCCCTAGACCCTGCGGCGGTTTCTGGCCGCGCTACACGAAACGCGGCCCAGATCGCCTGGTGATCGGAGAAGGGAATCGGCTCTGTGCTGGAGCTCAGTGCGTCCATTCCATTCACGAATAGCCAGTCCAGATGCTGACGTGCGATCGGCAGCGTGACCAGCTGATCCTGAAAAGGCGTTTTAAATCCCAGCTGGGCCATTGCGCGGCGTACGGTCGAGCGGTATCCGCCGCCATGCGGAATCGGCAGCACATGGTCGATCCAGTAAAAGTCGTTGGTGTTGAAGTCCCCGCCTATCAGCCGCGGACCCGTGAGCT
>Ga0207667_10008150_pt1 | contig 12476 bp, 18 predicted proteins | sample KBSCornC52_FD_184301 | JGI IMG/M metagenome (GOLD analysis project Ga0207667, IMG submission 184301) | Corn rhizosphere microbial communities from Kellogg Biological Station, Michigan, USA - KBS Corn C5-2 (SPAdes) (version 2) | ecosystem: Host-associated > Plants > Roots > Rhizosphere > Soil ...
ATTGGGGGATGATTTCGATCGAACTGGCTGCGCGGCTACGCGATGTCGCCAGATGGAACGATTGTAGGGATCAACTCCGTACAATCCGGCAGAGCGAACAGGTTCCGCGATGCAACCACAACGAATTGTGTAGGGGACATGTAAGCTTTGCGTCAGAAAGATGTTGCGTGAACGCTGAGGTTGCGCCAACGATGGCTGAAAGAAACAAGCCACGGCGGGGGCATAATGGGGGAAGTAGTTGGCGAGATCGCGGGGCCTCATACGCGAATTCCTTCATCCGTAGCGAACAAGTCAGGACGAAGTTCGGAACGGGAGACTCCAGTCTCTCTTTCGATCGACAAGACAAACTCAGCCGGCACTCCCTTTTTGGAGGAGTTGAGCCAATACCAGATGAGCGATTGCCTCGTGCCGATCCTATCGGCCAAGCGTTTTTGCCCGCCGGCGAGGTCACATGCGCGCTTGAGTGCTTCGACTGACATGGACGCAACATATCCAAATTTGGATAGATTGCAACCCAAAAGTAGATTGGGACCCGCTTATCTAATTTTTGGTAGAAAAGGCGGTATGAAACAGACATATGATCCAATCGAATTTGGGCGCCGGGTCGCAGAACTCCGGAACGAGCGCGAGCTAAGTCAGCCGGTTCTTGCCAAAATGGTTGGCTGCCGTCAGTCCAACGTCTGGAACATCGAGAAGGGCAAATTCAAGGACCCGGAGAAGCAGGCCCTTAAATACGCGAGGGCGCTTAGAACGACCGTGGAATGGCTTCTGACGGGCAAGGGGCGCAAATACGCCAAGGGACGTATTATGCCGGCCTCAGAATACGGCGACCTTCCAGAGCACGTCCAAGAGCGACTGACTGCCATCGTGGATGAAATCCAGAACCGCGACGAAGCGTAACAAATAATCCTGCGCTATCCATTTTTAGATTGACATCTATCCAAAATTAGGTATGGTGCGGCTTCAACCGGAGAAGCCGCCATGTCCTGCCGCTGCGCGCCCGAACCCAACCCCGGGCCTCTCTACTTCGCCGAATGCTCCTACGGGAAGCTCGGCAACGAATTCCAGGCTACCGACCGCGACAAGAACTCCCGCGCGTCGATCGTCCGCGAAATCCGCTCCGGCGGCATCGATCCGATCAAAATCCTCGAGATCGACGAGCAGGCCGGGACCTGCCGCGACGTGACCGACGAGCTGATTGCCGAGGCGCAAGAGGCGCGCGAGCCCCGTAGCTTCGATGAGATCGGCGCCGACCTCCGCGACATGCTGCGCGACCATGCCCGCGACCTCAAGAAGCATGGGGTGCACGGATGGTAATGCAGCCAGAACCCATCATCGTGACCCAAGACGAGCTTGTCGGCGGCCTCACCCGCTGGCGCCAAAACGAGATCGACCGCATCTCGGCCGACATCCTGTTCGAGGAGCAGTTGCGCCAGGTTGCATTTGCGATCGCGGAGCCCGACGAAATGCCGGTCATGCGGCTTCCCAGCCCCGTCGCATGGCTGCTTCAAGGCCTGTTCTACGTGGGAATTAGCGGCGTCGTTTATGCGGTGTTCCGATGAAGATCACCAAGCCAGGCCTTTTCAAGGACTTCCCGATCGACGCCTATTTTGCTGATCCGACGCCGGAACCGTCGTTGACGCAATCGCTCGCGAAAATCCTGATCGAACAGTCACCACTACACGCGAAGATGGCTTCCCCGCGGTTGACGCCGCCAACTGCCGACGACGAAGATATCGAGAAGTACGACAAAGCCAGGGCGATCGGTAACGCCGCACACGGCCTGATGCTCGACCGCGGCAAGGCGATTGCGATCGGCGAGTTCGATAGCTGGCGCAAGAAGGAAGCGCAGGCATTCAAGGATGAAGCCTATGCCGCCGGCAAGGAGCCGATCCTGCGGAAGCACTTCGACGTCGGTGCCGAGATGGTTGACGCCGCCCTCGACCAGCTCAGCCGCGTCCATGGCTGCCAGAACGCCTTTACGCACGGTGACGCCGAAGTTGTGATTGCCAATTGCGAGGATGGCATCTGGCTGCGCTCCATGCTCGATTGGCTCACGCCTGATCTGCGCGAGGTTTGGGACTACAAGACGTCAGGCATGTCCGCCTCGCCGCACGACACCGGCCGCCTGATGGCGAACTCGGGCTGGCACATCCAGGCGGCAATGCATGAGCGCATTCTCGATTGCCTCGATCCGAAGGGCGCCGGCCGTCGCAAGTTCTATTACGTGGCCCAGGAGAATACCGCGCCTTACGCGCTGACAGTCAATGAGATCAGCGAGAGTGCGCTAACGATCGGACGCAAGCAGATTGAGTATGCATTCCGCACGTGGGCGATGTGCCTGACGAAGAACGTCTGGCCAGCATACCCGACGCGCATCATCCGGCCCGAGCTGCCGACCTATTTTGAGAACGCTTGGCTCGGTCGAGAGGTCGCCGAGGAATCCGAGAACGATCCGTCGCTCATTTTTGCAGGCTGACATGAACCAAATCTCACGCAAATTCGAAGCTCGGGACGGCGTTCGCGATCAGGTGCCGTTGCTGATGGGCATCATGTCGCCGTCGGGCGGCGGCAAGACCTTCAGCGCGCTTCGGCTCGCGACCGGCATGCAGGAAATCATGGGCGGCGACATTTACGGCGTCGATACTGAGAACGGCCGGATGCTGCACTATGCCGATCAGTTCAAGTTCAAGCATGTGCCGTTTGCGGCGCCGTTCGGCTCGCTCGACTACCTGGAGGCGCTGAGATACTGCCACAAGCAAGGCTCGCGCATCACGATCGTGGACTCGATGAGCCACGAACATATTGGGGAAGGCGGCTATCTCGAAACCGCCGAGGCCGTGATCGATCGCATCGCGGGCAACGACTACAAAAAACGCGAGGCCGTCAAAATGCTCGGCTGGGCCAAGGCCGGCCCGCTGCGCCAGAAGATGATCGAGGGCATCAAGCAACTCGACGGGTGCTTCATCTTCTGCTTCCGCGCCAAGGAAAAGACCAAGCCCGTCAAGAAGGACGGCAAGACCGAGATCATCGACATGGGCTTCATGCCGATCGCCGGCGAGGAGTGGGTCTACGAGATGGCGGTCAACTGCATGCTGGAGCCGCGATCGGATGGCATCCCGACCTGGCGCTCGGATCATGTCGGCGAGCGCCTGATGATGAAGCTGCCCAAGCAGTTCAAGGATATCTTCGCCGAGCAAAAGCCTCTCGACGAATCCATTGGCCGCGCGCTCGCGGAGTGGGCCCGCGGAGGATCACCGAGTTCGGCACCAATCCCGGCGCCGAAGTCGGCGGCCCCAACATTGCCGACCGGTGACGGGGCCGCCGACTATCAGATTCCGACCGCTGCCGAGTACGTCACGAGCTGGAACACGATCATGTTCGGCGCGACGAATGCCGATCAGTTGAAGGCGACATGGAACGATCAGGCCGAGCTGCGCAAGCAGATCGTTTGGCCCGAGGGCGAGTTCGTCGCGCTGCAGAAGCGCGTGAAGATGGCCATCGAGAGCATGGAGATGCCCGCATGAGCGATCACAATCTTCCGCTTATTCTCGATGGCGATAAGGTCGTGGGGATCGGTAGTGCTCCTGCACAACAAGCGCAAATGCACGTCATGGATTTTTGGCTTCGCCAAATGGAGAAATACGCTTGGCGCTGCCTTCAATGGGAAATGGCACGGCAACGCGCTTACAAGGCTGCATACGCCTGCGGTTACCTGGAGCGAGATCAATGACCAAGCGGCACAAATGGGGCGACGAGAAGTTCAGTGGCTCGATGGTTTGCCACAAATGGGTAGCGCGCTGTGCGAAGTGTGGTGCCGTTCGCGAGCGGCATTTCGACTACGGCCAGTATCGGCACATCTATCTCGATGCTTCGCCCTATGGCGGTTCTTACGCCAAAGCGCCGGAATGCAAACCCGTGGAGATAGCAGCGTGAGCTACGACGATTGGAAGACCCACAATCCGGACGATGATCGCTGCGAGTTTTGCGGCGTGCATCCTCGGGAGTGTCGCGGCGGATGGCAGCCAAGCCAATGCACGGGCGAGTGCGGTCGAGGCTGGCGCGATCCCGACGCCGAATACGAGCGAATGAAGGACGAGACATGACACCACAAGAAACGCGAGGCAGTACCGACCTCGTTCAACGATTACGCAACTTCTGCATCTGGAACAGCAGACATTCTCACTACGAGCCTGTTCTGGTATGCCAAGAGGCGGCTGATGAGATCGAACGGCTTCGCGACGCCAAGCGCCGGGCGCTGCAAATAACGGATGAACGCGCCAAGGAGGCGAATGATCTCCGCGCCCAGCTCTCCGCCCCCGCCGATGGCAAACAACCCGAGCGGGAGACATGGTGGCTCGTCGAGCGCTGGGGTCATAGCCAATACGTCAAGCGAGGCGCATCCGGAACGCGCCACGATCTGACGGACAACGTTTGGCATGCAGAGAGGTTCGTCAGCGAACGTGCAGCCTGCGAGTTCATCCGCATCAGCGAGTCACCGTGGGCAAAAGACCTTCGCGCAATCGAACATATGTTCATTAACAAGACCGATGTTCCCGCCGATGGCAAGCAAGCGGGGGAGGCAGTCTATCGGGATGCAATAGATGAGGCGCTCGTGGTTCGTCACCTTGGCACCGCCAAGGGCGACCCCCGAAAAGAGCTTAACGATATTCTCTCTTGGGAAGTTGCTGTCGCGCTCGATCCCCGGGTTTCATCCGCCGCACAGGCTCTCATAGATCAGGGTTCCGCCCCTCAAGCCGCGATGAGGGAGGCGCTGGACGCGATGATCGAGGCGCTGGAGAAAATCGCCTACGCTCCACCGGGTGGTGTTGGGCCTACCTTACGGGAAAGTATCGAAATCGCCCGCGCCGCCCTGGGAGAAAAGCCATGAGCGAGTATGCAGTCAATCCGACTGGTTGCTGGATATGGTTAGGTAAACTCACCGGGCGTGGCTACGGCGCAATCCCGAGAGATGGGTTAAACCATGCCGCGCATCGCGTTTATTACGAACGGGCAATTGGTCAAATTCCTGCCGGGATGGTGCTTGACCACCTCTGTAGAAACATCAGGTGCGTCAATCCGGCTCATTTAGAGCCAGTAACGATGAAAGAAAACACACTACGCGGCATAGGTCCAACCGCGATCAACGCCGTCAAGACTTTTTGCCCAAAGGGCCACCCATACAATGAGGAAAACCTGCGTTTCCGTAGAGGGCGGCGCTACTGCAACGCTTGCGATTATCAGCATAAGCGAACTTACAAAATAAAGGTTCGCGAAGCCGCCCTCTCTGCCCAAAGCGCCGTCTCATCGGACAAAAGCAAATGACCACGCTCATTCACCTCCTCGCCCTGATCGGCGCCAGCAAAGCTACCTGCCTGTGGCTCTTTAATCTGCCGTGCTTGATCCCCACGAAGATTATTCCGCCGCGAATGATCAATGGCCGCCCGCGCTGGGCAAACCAGACTGACGCTGGGCAAAACAAGCTTCCGCCGTCTGACGATCGCGCCATGCAGCGCGCGGCCACCTATCCCGGCATCAGCGACGCTTTTGCGGATCAGTGGGGCGACGCGCTCGGCAGCTTTCAATCCGACCTTTTCGCGGAGGCCGCCGAATGACCATGCTTCTTCACGAGGAACGCCATACAACTCAATCGGGAGCAGAATGATGCGCGCCGCAAGGTGGGGTGACAACGATCACTATTTCGGCCCTTTTACTTTCTCGCTGAGCGACCATTACCGGACACTCGCCATCTGCCTGCGATCGAGCGACGATGAAGATCGCGCGACGACATTCCGGGTCAGTATTGGCCGCTGGTCTTTTCTGTCGGTCGTTCCCGGATGGCTGATCCGGCCAGAGCGGAAGCGGGTCGAGGCAAGATACTGGTCTCCAGAAACCGTCGAACGGCTCGGCCGTGATTGGTATTGGGACATCATCCCGCGCGAATACAGCATCAGCGTCAATGATGGCCATTTGAGCATCCACTACGGGCGGCAGACGAACGATAGCTCCACCGAGCAGTCGTGGGGCTGTTTCCTGCCGTGGACGCAATGGCGTTTCATCCGGCACAGCTTCTACGGCTTGGACGGCGAACATTTCTGGACGATTCCGAAGGGCATGAAGTGGGACGAGCGCCTCAAGATCGAGGATCAGTGTCCAACCGTCAGCTTCACCTTCAAGGACTTCGACGGTCAGGAATTGACCGCAACAACGAAGATCGAGGAGCGCGAATGGAAGTTTGGCGAGGGCTGGTTCAAGTGGCTGTCTGCCTTCCGCCGCCCCATGATCCGGCGAAGCCTAGATCTCAGTTTCTCCGGCGAAGTAGGCCCCGAAAAGGGGTCATGGAAAGGTGGAACAGTCGGTCATTCTATCGACATGCTGCCCGGCGAGCTGCACGAAGCCGCGTTCCGTCGATACTGCGACAATGAGCATCGATCGCGAGACGGCAAATATCGGATCGCTTTTCTATCACAGAAAGGGACCTAGCTATGTCGCTTGATGAAATCTTGTGGTGCTGTCACGCCCGCGGCCCCGACGATGTTTATGCCGCACCAGATTATCAGACAGCACTGATCTGGTCCGATATTCTCAATGAGACGAATTGGCGGACTGCTGCATATCCCAAGCCATCAAGATTTGAAAATCCTAGAAGTTATGCAGACTGCTTGGTTAAGGCCGTCCCTGCACCTTGGCCGCATAGCCCGGAATCTCACGCTGAAGATCTGCCGAAGTCAATCGAAGGATTCCGCGCGCCTGACGACACGGCCGCGTTGCCAGCCTCAAAAAGCCCAGAAGAGCATAGCATGGCGTTGGCATTCCCAAAAAACAAAAGCGCCTGAGATGTTTACCCTCGCCCAAGCAGCCGCAGAATTGAATATGTCGGAGCGCTGGCTCCGGGATTGGCTGGCCCACAATCCTGTGGATGCCAGGGGGGAACCCTTTTACATTCCGATGGGGCGCAGGAAAGAGTTCGAGCCTGCCGACATCGCCCGCATTCGCGCCCACATCAGGGAGACCGAGAAATGCCGCTTAAACTCTACCGTCGCGGCGCCATCTGGCATTACCGCGGCACAGTTGGGCCGGCTGGCCGCTCGGTCCGTCTCCGCGCCTCGTGCAACACCACGGACAAAGACACAGCAGCGCGCGAAGTTGCCAACATCGAAAAGCGATACTGGGACGGTCATTTCAATGGTCCGGGAGCCATCCTGACATTCGAGCAGGCGTGCGTGCAATTTATCTCGGACGGCAAGCCGTGCATGGTCGGCGCGACGGACGTGGTGCAGAAGGCGCGGGATCACTTCAAGAACACGCCGGTCAAGGATATCAATTCGGCAAAGATCAGGGCCATGACGTTGGAGCTCTATGGACACTGCACTAACAACAGCAAGAACCGGATGGGAATCGCCCCGGTTCAATCTGTCATCAACCATTGCGCCGAGATGGATCTCTGCTCGCCCGTGCGGGTGAAGCGGTTTCCGGCGGCCAGCAAGGAGAAACAACCGGCCACGCTCGCCTGGGTGCAGGGCTTCATGGCGGCGGCCAAGCCGCACCTCGGGGCTTATGCTCTCTTCATGTTCCTGACCGGTGCGCGCCCGAGCGAGGCTTTGGCGATCGATCCTGATCGAGATTTGAACCTTAACGCGGCTCAGGTGACGATACGACAGAGCAAGGTCGAGAAAGACAAGATGGTCGAGATCACGAGAACTGCGCACCTGCCTCCGATGCTGGTCGCAGCGTTGGCCAATCTAGAGCGCATTCCGAACCGGCCGCTCTTTGTCTACCGCAAGTATGGCGACATGATCGAGACGTGGGATTCCGTGATCGAGCGGGCCAAGATCTCCGACCTGACGCCCCATTGCTGTCGCCACGGCTTCGCTACAGAGCTTCTGCGCCGAGGGGTGGACATTCACACGGTCGCCTGGCTGGGCGGCTGGGCGAGCCCCGCACAGGTCCTCAAGACCTATGGTCACGCGATCAAGCGGCGCGACCTCACCAACCTGATTGCTGACACACCAGTGGCGGAAGCAATCAACCAGATTGCTGCTCGATCGAAAGGAGCGGCATGATGGGTAAGGAAATCTATAGGGACGGCGACTTCTATCTCATTTTGCGGGGCGGGACATATCAGGTTCATGGCTACAACGTCGCCGGCCGACGTATCCGCGTGAGCTGCGGAACTCGTGAACTGCAAGAAGCAAAAATATTTCTGGAAAATATGAAGCGGGAATACGTGGGTGGCTGGCGCGAGGACTATGACCGAGCCGACCGAAGTTGGAAAGATGTAGCCAAACTGATCTATGACCGACAAAAACCGATGGCTTTTAAACGCGGCCTTCCGTTCGAACTAGAGCCGAGTGACATCTATGCGCTCATGAAGTCCACAGGATTCCGATGCGCTATTTCTGGGATACCATTTGCCAAGCGGCTGATCAAAGACGGCAAGCGCGATCCGTGGGCAGCCAGCATTGACCGTATCGAAAACCGGCATGGATATAGCGTCGAGAATTGCCGGGTTGTCTGCGTTGCCGCGAATATAGCGCTGGCCGATTGGGGGATCGACGTGCTCTTGCGCCTATCCCGCGGTATCCTCAAAAGCTCCCTCGTGCTTTCCGATGAATTGACGCCTGACAGACACAGAGACGAAGAAAATCAAGATAAGACACTGATAAGATTAGTTAAATCTGAGTGACACAATTCGCTGGTGATGAACTACGAGCGGAGCCGAGAATGGAAAAAGACAAGGAATTCAATAGCTGGAACAATGCCGACCGGCAGGACGCGGCTGTTGATCGGCAGAACAAGGCGCGAACCGGCAGCTCGCCTGACACGCTGCTGACACAGGCCGATTCCCCAAATGTTCCGCGCCCCATCGCCTTCACCTCCCGCTTCATCGGCCGCCTGATCAAGCTCGAGCAGGCCACCGATAACCCAATCCTCAAGAGCCTCCTCTGCGTCGCCGTCCAGCAGGCGAGGGCCTACAACCGGCTGGGCAGTGTCAGGGAGCGGGAGGCGGCCTGGCCGTACATCCTGCTGACGCAGCGGCCTAGGGCGGGGATCTAGATGCGTCCACTTGCGATTGATCTGTTCTGCGGCTTGGGCGGTTGGACAGAAGGACTACTTGCCGAGGGCTATGATGTGATCGGCTTCGACATCGAGCAGCATGTATATGGCGAGCATCGTTACCCTGGGCACCTCGTACTGCAGGACGTGACGACTCTGCACGGCTCGCAGTTCAAGCGCGCGGACCTGATCGTCGCCTCGCCGCCCTGCCAGGAATACAGCTACATGGCGATGCCGTGGAAACTCGCCAAGGCCAAGGCCGCGGCCATCCGCGCGGACAAGACCGGTGCCAAACTCGAAGCCCTCAACCGACTTTTCAATGCCTGCTTCCGTATCCAGCGGGAGGCTTGCCGGGCGGCCGGCCGGCACATCCCCTTGATCGTGGAGAACGTCAAAGGTGCTCAGCCGTGGGTCGGGCGAGCTCGCTGGAACTATGGCTCGTTCTATCTCTGGGGTGATCTGCCGGCGCTGATGCCTATCACGTTCAAGGGCATCAAGCAGGGCGGCGATTGGTTCGCGGAAGCACGCAAAGGCGGCACTGGCGGAACGTCAGCTAGTTTTGGTTCGAAGTCTCCACAGCGCAAGATGGCGAGTGCCATGATTGCGAAGATTCCCCTGCCGCTCGGCCGTTACCTCTCTGCGACTTACCGCCCGAAAATCGCGGAGGCGGCTGAGTAGCCCATCAGGCCCACAAGGGCATCGAATCAACATCTGAAGGAGAACGACGATGACATTTGATCCGAGCGTTTATGACCATTCGTCTGAGGATTACCAGAAAGAGCCCGCGCTTCCTGATGACCAGTGGAACGAGCGTTTTGTGATCCACATGAAGAAACTAGCTGAGAAATGCGCAGCACCCGACTTCCTTGCGGAGATGGATAGTTATGCCCGCTCTACGGCACCGACCTATTTGGAAGATCGCAAGCAATACGTCAGTCCAGAGGAGGCGGCCGAAACTGACGTTAGCTATTGGGAAGCAGAGGAATAGCCAATGACGCAGCGGAGTCTGGCGGGGCATGGGGTGGGGGTTTGAAAGTTAGTGCGGCGACTAAATTTAGTCTTCCGACTAACAGGGACTAAATTTGATCCAGCTCGCATCAGGCCCAAGTGCTCGTAGCGTTGATTTCGTTGGGGCGGCGTCAGTCATGGGAATTTAACAGGAAGCGTGCGGAAGCACAGAGGAGAGAGCGGATGTCAAAGACGATAGATCGTCATATTGCAATTTCCCGAGGCGCGGGCGGCGATGTACGGTTAGCCATGGAAACGGTGGACGAGATACTGAGATATCGGGAGGCCCTCTTCCGGGTTGCACCAAGCTACCAAGGCGGAAATAGTGTTGATGGTGGCGCTATCGCCGATGCGCTCGGCCTCACCTTCCCCATCCGCGTGCCGGAACTAGAAGCCAAAGCCAAGGATGAGGGAATGGACCCGGACGTACTCTGGCCATGGCTGCGTAAGATGCGCGAGCCTGCGCCAGCCGAGCCCAGCCGCTCGTCTCATTACTCCTGACCGCGTATAGGGGAGACAGCCGCTGCCGGCCTGTGGATTGGGTTGTCAAGCCCCTCTTCGCACTGGAAGGTTGAGGGGGCCGGGGGTAGTGTGCGCGCCCATGCCTTACCACATGATGAAAATCCGCGTTCCTTGGAAGATGCAGAGCAGGCTCTATAAGGAACTTAGCACGAAACAAGACAAGGGCACCGGGTGGGTGCATTTGGAAGCTCGCGAGCGATCCATCCGGTTCGATGGATCAACATCCCTGACCACAGCCAGGATTGCTAGGCTCCCTTGGAATCGCGCGCCACGGCCGATGAAGGATCGGTCAGACTAGTTGATGGTGACCGTAACGGGCGCGGCATGGACAGACAACGGGCCAGCGCTCGGGAATCCGCCACCGAGATTGGTGATAATGCTGTAGTTGCCACCGCTCATTGTCATGTCGGTGATCGTGAACGGGAAGTGTGTCCCACCCCCATTCAGGAAATAATAATTGCCGCCGGGCGCCGCCCACGAAGCGGGTCCGGATGTAAGCGCCTGCGTCAATGCACCCCCTGACATGCTGAACGCACTATCGACGTTGTTTTGGCTTGCCCCGACTTCCGAGACCGCCCCGATCGTGGAATTGTGGAATAGCGCCGCCGTTGAAACGCCGCAACACAGAGCACCAACCGATGGGCTCGCGATTGTCGAACCGAATACTTGGCTATCGATAGGCGTGCCGAGCAGATTAGAGGTGAACGTAGATCCCGACATGCCAAACTGTTTGATCGATGCGCTCTGAAAATGAATGCTCTGCATCGATGAATTTATCATGTTGATCTGACCAACGATCTTGTCGGCCTCGACCACACAGCTCGCTCCCGTCGTCTTGATCCATTGGAAGCGCTGGTTCTGTGAAGGAATTACACAGTTGGCTCCGGTCATCGTCACGTTTTTAAGAGCAATGTCGCGGCCGATCGCGTTCGTCTGTCCCACCTGTGAGAAGGTGATGTTGTTGTATTCCTGTTGAGTGTTCCAGTTTTGGCCTATTGCGTAGATCGTGGCTGGGCCGCCTTGATCTGTATGGGTGCTGTCGCCTGGGGTAAACAGCGGCCACGTATCTTTATAGCTGTTAGTGAGCGGCGTGGTTGCAAAGGTGATGTCACCTGTGCCGCCATTGATGGCCGATACTTTCACGTAGTCCCAAAAGGCTGGATTGGGAGGATATCCCGGGGCGCCGGGAGTTCCCGTTCCGAGGTCAACCCCGGTCACGAGTGCCCAGTCACCCACATTGAAAAGTGAAGTAAGCGCGGTGTTCTTTAACCGAACAGTAGTCGCACCACTACTTACGGTGTTGATGCGAGCGCTGTGGGCGTTGTCCTGAATTACCCCGGTGGTGCCGCCGCCCAAAAAGAACCCATTGCCGGCGCCGCTATTGTCGCTGAAGGTGGCTCCTGCGCCCAGCCCTCGCAAACGGAAGTTCTGCAAGCCAGCAAAAGGGCTCGCCCCGGTCCCTGTCCCGTTGAACATGCATGTCTTACCGGCCGGGACGGTCAACTCGATCAACTGGCCGGCATGGGTTGACTGGAAGGTAAGTGCGGAGGAAAGCCACGTCGCAAAGCCAGGCTCATCATTGCCCGAACCGTTGCAGTTCGTGAATGTCGTGATGTCCGAGGTCATCGCCGGAGTTGGAGCGGTATACCAACTCTGCAACAGCGTATTCACGGCGGCCATCTGCGTCGGGGTCAGTGCGATGTCGAACGCCATCAAATCAGACCAGACGGCCGGCGCCTGATTAAGGCTGTCAAAACTCATGGCGCCGCCGGGTCCGACACCCGCAGCTCCGTTCACTACAAACTTGCTGTTGATGGTTCCCTGCACCAGCACGGAAAGCTGCGCCGTCTGGCCTTGCGGGCCAAAGACCGCCGAGTTATCGAGAATGC
>Ga0207667_10008153_pt1 | contig 12475 bp, 16 predicted proteins | sample KBSCornC52_FD_184301 | JGI IMG/M metagenome (GOLD analysis project Ga0207667, IMG submission 184301) | Corn rhizosphere microbial communities from Kellogg Biological Station, Michigan, USA - KBS Corn C5-2 (SPAdes) (version 2) | ecosystem: Host-associated > Plants > Roots > Rhizosphere > Soil ...
GCCCGCCGCGCCGGCTCCGCTCGAATTGGTCGAGATGCGCGATATCGCCAGCTATTTGTGGGCGGAGCAGTTTTTTAAGGACCAGGGAAACCCTGCGGCGGGCGGGCGTGTTTTCACGGCCAAGCACTGTGCCACCTGCCATAACGATCCTTCGAGCGGAGCGCCCAAGCTCACCGGCGCGAGCCGCTCGTACACTGCCGCCACGCTGGTCTCGGTGCTCTGGCATCATGGGCCGCAAATGCTCGACCAAATGAAAACCAAGGGTATCGCGTGGCCGCGCTTTGAAGGATCGGACATGGCGAACCTGATCGCTTATCTAAACGCGCAGAACAAGGGAAGCTGAAATGCCCGATCATCCTAAGCAGCCTGTAATCGTTCTGCTTACCAGCCACTGGGTCACTATGGCGGGCGTCGCGTTGGTGACGCTGGCCGGCTTTTCGTGGCTCTTTGCGCTGCCGGCCAACATTCGCGGGAATGTCAGCAATCCCTACATCGGGCTGCTTACGTTTATCGCGATTCCAGTCGTGTTTTTCGCGGGTCTCGCCCTGATTCCCATTGGCATCGCGCTCGGACGACGCAAGGCCGCTGAGGCCTTGAACCCGCCGATTGATCGTAGAGCCGCGTGGCGGCGCGCCGGCATGTTTTTCGCGATCATGACCATGGCGAATCTGGTCATTGGAAGCCAGCTCACCTATCGTGCCGTCGAGCATATGGAAACCAACCAGTTCTGTGGACAGAGTTGCCATGTCATGAAGCCTGAGTTTACCGCTCATCTCCTTCCGCCGCACCAACAGATCGCCTGTGCCACTTGCCATATTGTTCCCGGCGCGACTGGCTGGATCAGAGCGAAGATGGCGGGGACGAATCAGCTGCTCGCGGTAACATTCAACACCTTTCCGCGGCCGATCGAATCGGGTCTAGAGAGCAACCGTCTGGTTTCTTCCGCCGATACATGCGAGCAGTGCCACGCTCGAGGGAAGGTCATCGGCCCGCGCCTGCGCATGCACAGCAGCTTCAAGGACGATGAAATCAACACGCGCACCGAGACGGTCTTGATGATGCTTGTGGGCGGCGGAAATACGGGCGGCATCCATGGAGCGCACATGGGTCCGGGCGTCCGCATTCGGTACGCCGCTTCTGACAAGAAACGGCAGACCATCCCCTGGGTCGAGTACAGCAACGGCGGCGCGACGCGCACCTACCTCGCCGACGGTACAACGCCCGATGCCGCCCGTGCTCTTCCGACCTTCGAAATGCAGTGCGTCGATTGTCACAATCGAGCGGCCCACTCTTTCGAATTAGCCGAACACGCCGTCGATCACGCGATGGCCACCGCGCAGATTTCCGCGACGTTACCCTTCGTCAAGAAGACCGGGGTCGAGTTGCTGAAAGCTACTTACTCGAGCGAAGACGACGCCGCGCAAAAAATCCCTGCCCGCCTGAACACTTTCTACCAACAAAAGTACGGCGACATTTGGGCCAAGCGCTCGAACGATGTCCAATTAGCGGGTCAGGCGTTGCTGGCGATCTATCGCAGCAACGTGTTTCCGGACCTGAAAGTAACCTGGGGCACGTACCCGAACAATGTGGGGCACATCGATGATCCCGGCTGCTTCCGCTGTCATGACGGCGGACACTCCACCGCCGACAAAAAAGTGATTACGCAAGATTGCAGCACCTGCCACCAGATGCTTGCTACCGACGAAGCCGATCCCGCGATCTTGAAGACCCTTGGCCTGGGCGAAGCGCCCAAATAGCGTCATCCATCCAGCTTGCGATCGCTGCCCACAACACATCCGCGGCCCTGCCAGCCCACCTCTACGACCTTGCCTTCTTCCACCAGCATCGGCACGGTCCGCTGGCCGCCGGACAACGCGCGCATACGATCGAACGCCGCGCTGTCAGATTCAACGTCGTGCTACGAACTCGGTGCCCTTCCACTCGAGCGATTCCCGCATTTCGCGCGTATAAGGGCAGCTTGCACCGCCGAACAATTCAACCTTGGCCACGGATGTACACCTCCAGCATTTCACGAATGATGTGGTAGACCGACGCCTGAACCTCCTGAATCCTCGGAATGTCGGAGTGAATCACTATAGGGAATCCACCAGGCCGCACCGTAGAATCTCGCCGCCGTCGTAGCCCAGGAGCGCGACCGCCGGTAGTTTTCGCTTCCGGACTTCCTCCAGTGCCAGGATGCTATTGCGCGACCCGCCGCTGGTCGAGATGCCGACCGCCACGTCCGCCGGGCGCGCTTGGGACTAACTGCCGCAGAAAAATCGCACCCGTCCCGATGTCGTTGGCGACGGCCGTCTCCGCAATCCGCTCGGCTGATCTGTTGACCGGTTCAGGTGGTAGCGTCATTCCAGCTTACCCTCGGCATCTGTTTCTTACCGTAGTCGGTGGTGGGCGATCGCCTTAATGAGATTGGGGCCGGGTCGTGCGGTATTCAGAGAGCGATATACGGGATTGTTGCCTCTGTTCGGAATCGGAGTGTCTGATAGGCACTACTCGATACTCTTAGATCAGACCGATATTTGGGTCGCGGCTGCCGAACCCGAGCGGCTTGCCGATTGGTAGGTAGGAACGGACGAGTCAGAGATTACGTGCCCAAGGCGCGGCAAGAACACCTACTTCTTCAGGCTGCGGACGTAAGCAATGACATCGTCCACGGATTTGCCCGTGACCGCCTTGACCGGCTGCATCTTCCCTTTGCCCTTGGTGATTACGGCCGTCAGGTCAGCATCGCTCATGGACTGGATTTCCGGCGACTTGAGATCTTTCATCTCGACTTTCATCATCTTGGCGACCGCCGCAACGGGTGTGCCATCGGGTCCGTGACATGATTTGCAGGAAGTGTCGTACTGGGCTTTGCCGGCTTTGGCATCGGCGGCGTACATCGCTGCTGCGGCGGCGAGCGCCACAGCGAACATCGTTAGGTAGATGCGCATAACCTTATAGTCTCATGTCGGGGCGTGCGATATGGTGCGCGATATATGAGCGATGGAACTCTTGCCTATCGGGCATTAACGGCAACTCGAAGTGCCACGAGCGGTCATGGGGCCGAATGGGTCACATCCGTAGCTGGGCTAGTCGGATTGGGCGAGGAGCAGGCGCGGAAACTGAGTTGGCGTATCGGGAGTCTCCTCGATAGGGCGACGAACTAACGTCCGCTCAATGCGGCAACGCCAAGAAGCGACCGAGGAATAGTTCGGGCGCGCGAATCAACCCTACGCCCGAGTTCTTCGTCATCCGCAGAAGACGATGAGGCTCGCCCCAAGAAATACAAAGCCGCCTGTTCCAGGCTCCGGGACTTGGGGCGTCGGAACCACTAAGAAGCTGCCGGTACAAACTACATTTGGGACGCACTGCTGAGACGTGATTTCAATGGATCCGATGATGGAGACGCCCGCGAATTGGCCGTGTGTCGCGTCCCTCCCGGATACAAAATCGTTAAGGTCGCCTAAGGAAAAGGAATAACCCCCATTTCCAGATCCGAAGATAACACCGTTGATTTGTGCAAAGCCGAGGGTCTGGGAACAGGTAACCGCAATGCGAAGCGGGCCAGTGCACCCGGGAGCATTCATAAATACTGAATCGATTCCATTTGAGCCTGAAAACGAAACCGAGAAAAAGCTATCCGCCGTGACTTCCAAGTCGGTAGAGAATGTCCCGCTTCCCGACACGCCTATAGGATTAGCCAAAGCCATCGAGGCCAAAAGAACGAGCCGAAGCACCGAGGAGATGAACTTGTTGGAACGCATAGCCCCGCGCGATCAGAGCGGCGGCAAGCACGGCTACTACCACGCCTGCAATGAACGCTAAGCGCCGCATGCCGTACGACCAGTGCGATCCAAGCGGCCCACCGATCCCGAAAACACACACCGATGTTATGGCGAGGCTGAAGATTACGGCACGAACCGCCCTGGAATCGGCAATGCGCGTCGCCTCCACCCGACGTCACAGCTGAGTGCTTTTTCGGAGCGTATTTGGCATGACTGGAATCGCCTCGGAGATTCTGTGTATCTGGCCGAACTCATCGCGCGATAAAGCCTTTCTCGATCAGCGTGGAGACAATCCGTTCTGCGGCGGTTTCGGGCACCTCCGATGCTCCGTGCAGGACAACATCAGGATTAACGGGGGGCTCATAGGGTTCTTGAAGACCCGGCACAATCTTGGCTTTCCCCTCATGGCCCGCTTGGTAGATGCTCTTGGGATCTCTGCTCATACAGATTTCCAAAGGGCACTCGACGTAGACTTCCAGGAATCCAGGAATTTGCCTGCGTGCGTCGTCGCGATACACACGCCGATTGGCAGTCGCGTCAAAGATAACCGGTACGCCGTGCTTTGTGAGCAGGACGCCAATGTAAGCAAGTTGCCGATAGAAGACCTCTCGTTCCTCCACATCATATCGGGCATGCGGAGTGAGAACGCCACGTAAGACGTCAGATTCCAACAGGGCGGCATCCAATCCCCGAGCCGCGAGCGCACTTACTAGAGCCCTGGCGATCGTGGATTTGCCAGAAGCTGGAAGTCCGGTCACCCAGACTGCGAAAGCTTGATTCTTATCCGCCACAGTACGCGTTAACCTCTTTCGGATCGAATCTGTCCCGATCGAGGAGAGTCAGAACGAACGTGAGAAGGCGCCGACGAACCTCATCCTTAAGATTTGGATACCAGACCGGGCTTGCCATCACAAGTCCGCGGAAGGCGAAGAAGGGGGCGACCACCGTTAGCATTTCGTCATCTCGACTCTCATTTAGGTATCGTTCCCAGAACCGCCGAAAAAGCGTTTCAAAAGCGCCTTCTAAACGTCCGCTTCGTTGCAGCGAAAAGAACAAGTAGTTCGCGGTGAGACACACAACGTCGTCCGCAGGATCGCCCCATTCCCCCCGCGAACGATCGAGCACGCGGAACCCAGTTCCGGGTCCAAACAAGATGTTCCACGGATGAAAATCTCCGTGAACTTGCCGAAGACGATGGCTCAGGGGTTTGAGTTTCCAGCGCCACTTCACGCAGCGGTGTTCAATTTCTTCGAGAAGGCTCGCGGGAATGAGCGGGTGCGGGGGATACGAATCGGTCAAACCCATCACACATTCTCCGTGCCCCACAAGCTCGCGAATTCGCCGCGTGTATAGCCCTGGATCGCCCCCCTCGACCCGATGCGTCTGAACCAGGTAGTTGCACAGCGCATCAGCGCGACGTATGTCCAGATCGGAGAGAGTGTCCGTATCGCGCAGCCGTTCGAGATCCAGATTGTAGCCTTGTCCGTCTACCCATTCAGTTAATAGGCAGAACTCATCGACCCTGCCAAGGGAGATCAGAGTCGCGTCGGATTGGAAGGCTCCAACGTCAAGTGACCGCACGTGTCCGGGAAGAGAATTGAAAGCACTATGTGCCCACAGCAAGCTCTGAGCGCGGTCAGCCATGTGCTCGTGTCCGAACGGACTCGGACTCATCGTGTGAAACACGACGCTTCTGGTGTCCCCGTTAGCAACCCGATAATCGACTCGGATCGGTTTGCCGTAGCCATAGGTCTTGATGGATTCCCTTCCAATGCGCTCGCCCAACGGCGCCATTTGGAGTACAGAAACGGGAGTCTTGAACACTTCACTAAGGTACTGCTCCATCACTTGCCGGCTTAGCTCCGCCATAACCTAAACGGCTTTCCGGAACATTTCGACATCGATCGTGATGTCCACTTCGTCTCCCACCACGAACCCGCCGCTCTCGAGCACGGCATTCCAGGTCAGGCCGAAGTCTTTGCGTTCGATTCGCGTGGTCGCGCTCGCACCGCGCCTCAACAGTCCGTCGGGATCCTTAATTTCAGGTGTAAGCGATTCCACTTGAAGTGTTACCTCACGGGTGACGCCTCGGATGGTGAGGTCTCCAACAATCTCATAGCGATCCTCGCCGGTTGAAACGATCCTTTTGGAAAGAAAAGAAATTTTCGGGTATCTGCCCACATCCAGGAAGTCACGACTCTTGAGGTGGCTGTCACGTTGAGGTTCACGGGTGTTGACGCTCGCGGACTCGATAGTCGCTTCCACACGGGCGGCAGACGGGTTCGAAGGATCGAACTCGACCGAGCCGGTGATACGGCTGAACTCGCCCTTTACGTTTGAGATCATCATGTGCCGGACTTTGAAGTGCGCTCCGGTGTGCTGTGAATCTAGTTGATAAATGGCCATTCGGGAATGTAGGATCGTCTCGCTACTCCAGGTTATCGGGACTGGCGGTCGGCTGGCGCTGTTTCTTCGCCGTCTTGGGCTGAGCCAAATCGCTCATAAGGCCAAACGCTTTGGAAGACTGCATATTCTCGGCCGTTACGACACTCTTGACCAGGTTCCAGGGAATCATCAACTCGAGTCCCGGGACATTGACTGGAGAAATCCAGATACCGGCGCCATGATTCGCCTCCGCAAGCCTGCCAGTCATGGCAAAACCGCCGGCCGCTTCTGCGGAACGGACGTATTCATCCAGATCGTCTTGGGGAGGAAGGAAGATAGAAGCTTCCGTGAAGAGTTGAATCATCCCCGAGGACTTCAAGAACTCCGGCGCGACCCAGATTAGGACATGCCGTCGCGGTTCGCTCATTAACGCTCCTCCAGAGCTTCAGCGTACCGAACTCGACGCTGTTCGATGCGTTTAGGCGGCGCTGTGCGATTCCGCCCCGCCTTGGCACGCTTCCGCTTCTGTCGCGGACTGGCACTTAACGCACATGCGCGCCCATGGTACCGCGTCCAAGCGCTTGGCTGGAATCGGCTCTTCGCAGCGTTCACAATATCCGTAGCTGCCCTCCTCAATCCGGGCCATCGCCGAACGAATCTCCTGAATCGAACGCGCCTGATGGTTCAGCGTCTCAACCGCCATGTCACGGTCGGTGCTCGACCGCACTTGATCGAGCGGGTCTGCCGTCGGTTGGATTTCGAGAGTTTCCCGGTCGCCGGAGAACTCGAGCACATCTTGGAGCTTGGACTGCAGAGTCGCCTTGCGCCGTCTGACTCCCGCGTCGATGCTGGTAATTTTTGTGTTCATGTTCACTCCGTTCTGAAGTTGCAGCGATGAAAGCACGCGACTTGCCAAAGCAGGCGGACATCAAATCTTGCGGCTTACGCGGAAACGCCGGACGGAAGCGAGCCGGTTGGGGCAAGAGACCCGGGAAGATTTGGGCGAGGGCGCATACACGCCGCTTAGGGTGGCCGTCCCCTTGCTCTTCAGTTATTGTGACTTCGAAGTATTCAGGGCTGATGCTGAGTATCACGTTGGCCATTGCCGGCTCGCTTTCAGGACAAATTACAGATGGATCCACGTCCCACGAATACCGGCGGACGCTGAACGCGCTTGAGCGCTATCGATCTCTTGCGTCTGAAGATGACTCCGAGATTCTGCCTGCGATCAAGAAACCTCTGGAACAGGGCGACCATTACGCTGGCGTCTCGCGTTTGATTCGCTTGCTGACGCTGATCGGGGATATTCCGGCAGCGAACGTCCCCGCCGACTCGGACGTGTATGACGCCAGATTGGTGGCGGCCGTCAAGCGATTTCAAACCCGTCACGGACTCGAACCCGATGGGCGTCTTGGTAAAGGAACGCTCGCGCAACTGAACACACCACTCAGTTTCCGGGTTCGCCAGCTAGAGTTGGCCTTGGAACGCTGGCGCCGACTTCCTTATGACCCTTCGCGCCCCGCGATCGTGATAAATCTCCCCGAATTCCGGTTGCGCGCCTTCGATACCGGACACCAGCCTGCGCTCGAAATGAAGATCGTGGTTGGGCGAGCCCGCAGGCTCCAGACACCTCTTTTTTCTTCGGAAATCGATACCGTCATTTTCCGGCCGTATTGGAACGTGCCGTTCAACATACAACGCAAAGAACTGGTGCCCGACATCATTCGGGATCCCTCGTACATCTTGAAGAACGGCTTCGAACTGGTCACGCCAAAAGGAATGGTGGTGGCACAGGATACGGTCTCAAACACCTTGTTGGCGCAGCTTCGCTCGGGCACGCTTCATTTGCGCCAAAAGCAAGGGCCCAAGAATTCACTGGGCCTGGTGAAGTTCGTCTTTCCGAACAAGTACGACGTATTCATGCACGACACACCCGCAAAATCGTTATTTGCGCGGGCACGCCGGGATTTCAGCCACGGCTGCATTCGCCTGGAAAGAGCCCAGAACCTGGCGGAATGGGTGCTGCGCGGGGAATCCGACTGGCGGCAGGATCGCATTGTCGCGGCGATGCGAGGGACAGAATCCATTTCTGTGAAGCTCACGAGCCCTATTCCGGTGATGACCATATACGTGACTGCCGTAGTAGCTGAGAACGGTGAAGTTCACTTCTTTGAAGACCTCTACGGCAAAGACGCTGCCTTCGAACGGGAACTGGCCGAAGCCCTCGCCGGGAAGAATCGCGGTTGAGTGCCTTCACGCCCAGCATGCTGCGGGATTTCACCCAGTTTCGAGACGCACCCGCTTGATTCGATTCCGTATACGCTCTTTCCCCAGTCACTTATAGAACTAGCTCCTGGAGCGTGAAATGCACGTATCGTTGACGAGCAGTTGATCAACGAAAGGAAGAATGAGATGAACAAGCGCATAACTAAACTCTGGATGGGACCCATAATCCTTCTGGCTGGCTTGGGGGGCCCGGCCAACGCGGCCGCTGTTCCAGATTCCGAAAACGTCGCCAAATTGCTCTCCGAAGCGAAGACCATGGCATTTCAATTGAAGGAAGATGCGGTGGCTATGGAAGGCTTCACGCGCATGAACGTTAGCTGGGAAAGCCACGCGGCAGCGATTAACGAGATCAAGGACCACGTCAACGCTCTGGAAAAACATGAGGCCAAGCTCAAGGACGCAAAAGGCGCTGCTTCGCCTTGGCAAAAGACTGCGATCGACCGGATCGTGCCGTACCTGGATGAACTGGAGGGATACACTTCAGCCATTATCGAGCGCATTAACTCCCAGCCGAAGCGGCTATTCACCGACGAGTACAAGGACTTCCTGGAGGCGAATGCTGACTATGCCACAGACCTCGCAGGCATGATTGCGGACTTCGTGGATTATGGGAAGACCAGAGACCGCATGGAACGGCTGGGTAACAAACTCGAGATACCGAGGCGCTGAAGTTATGGGGTGGCGCAACCGGGTGAATGCGCTTGTCGTAAGGGGAGGGGTGGTGGTGTGGGCGCAGGCCGCGCAACCCACCTCGCCCACAGGGGATGAGGCTGCGGCGCAGACCGCGACGTCGTGCGTACAGCCACCTCCCCTGGTCGGGTGGCAGGATTATATCGCTGGCCTCAACAATTGTGTGCCATCCTGGCAACCAACCTGGCGTCGCCGCGGCTGCTCGGAATGGCGCCTTTAACGTGCTTGAGGACATGGGATTCGGGGTGCCGCGCGAGTTCTGGCCGGAACTGGCTCGCAAGTTAAGAATGTCTTTCCGCGGTGTGCGTGAAGAATGAAAGGTCGAGACCCAGTAGGTCACTCCCCATCGCGAGGTTCGACGATCTCGGACTCGGCTTGATCAAACTCAGTGCGAAGCATCTCGAACTTGCCGCAGTCCGGACAGGTCACTTCAACCCTCGTTTTCTCGCTGTCGACAAAGATCCATTCCGCGTCCGCGCCACAACGTGTGCAGATGACGTCGCGTTGGCCCCGTTCCGGATCGATTGTACGTGTGTTTTCCATGCCCGTTATCCAGCAAGTGTATTGCCAGTAAGGGGTCGACTTTAGACGCTCACCACGGGACAAGGTGAACCCTGAATGATTCTGTAAGCGTGCGTGCGAAGACGCCCGAGAGGCGACTGGAGCGAGCCGCGTCCGATAACAACGAGATCGGCCCCTTCCTGCCGTGCCTCCTCAGTCACCGTGGTAGCCACATGACCCACGGCAACTCTCAGCGGAATGTCGACAAACGCTGATTGCCGCAGGGCCTCTATTTTGGCTCGGGCTTTTTCACGCACTTCTTCCTGTAGTTCTCGTTCTCTCTCCAATCCAAGCCAGTCGCTGATCGGAGGGACAACGTGAAGTAGCTTCACCTGTGCGCCCATCTTCTGACCGAACTCGGCACCCCACTTCATCTGTGCAGCGGATCTATCGCTACCATCGACAGCACATAGAATCGTTCTCGGTACTTCAGGCGATCGCTGTTCTTCCGCGTGGGTCGCCGTCCAAACGAGACATCTGGCATCGTGCAGGACTTTGGCTGTGACGGAGCCGATCAAGAGGCTGCGGAACAATCCGCATCCGTGCGTCGGCATCATAATCACATCCACGGCGTGATTATGCGCGAATTCTACGATCTTCACAGCTGGATCACCGAAGGCCGCCACGCGCGCCACACTAGTGCCCGCCAGCTCTTTTGTTAGCACCCGTCCAAGGCGGCACTCGAGATCGCGCTCGATCGCCTCTGACTCAATCCCGGCCATGACCGGCATTCCCATGGGAGCTACGTCCCATACGGGTGGGATCACGCCGAAGAGCGTGACCCGTGCTTCAAAACGATTCGCAACAGCTTGGACGAAAGGAGCCGCGCGCAATGCTTGTTGCGAAAAGTCGAACGGGAACAGAATGTGTTTGATCGTCGGCATGGTGTCCTCCGCAATCCAGACATGCAATCCCGCAGCCAGCGAGTATCTCAAGTCCTACGAATTACTTAGCTAGCCAGTCCGCACTCTGAATTAGTGGAGGACCTTATACTGCGTGAAAGAGCGCAACGGTTAGAAGTCAGCAAGTCGCCGATAGTAAAAAGCAACGCGTAGTGCATTCAGTACGGCGGCTACGTCGATCGCTTCTTGCGCTATGGCACCCGCCACCGGCGATAGATAGCCAGCTGCGGCGATCGCCATGCCTAGCATGCTCAGCACCATTCCTCCTACCGCGCTTTCCAGAGCGATCCGGCGCATTCGACGGCTGATGTGGATCAGTTCATCGGTCTTTTCCAGTGAAGAATCGAGCACAACTGCGTCCGCTGCTTCTGACGTGATGTCGCTGCTCGATCCAAGTGCGACTCCCACAGTCGCCATCAGCATCGCCGGCGCGTCGTTGATTCCGTCGCCGACAAACAGCGTCTTGTCTTTCTCGGCGGCTGCTGCGACGAAAGCGACTTTTTCCTCGGGACTCTGATTGAAGAGCGCCTCACCGATCCCCACTTGACCGGCTAAATAATGGACCTCCTCCTCGCGATCGCCTGAAAGCAGGACTATCCGCCTGGCGCCGTGGCGGACACCCAAATGCGCAATGAACGGACGACTCTCCTGACGTGGCGTATCGCGAAAGCGGAGGATGGCGGCCAGGCGCTCATCGAATAAAACAAGACATTCCAAGCCGGCGGTCGGCTGCGGCAAATCCATGGTCTGTGCCTGGGAGCGTCCCGTAACCCGTACGCTCACTCCGTTCACGGTCCCCTGCAGCCCGGCGCCTGGCTTTTCACTGATCGAACTCGCCGCTGCCAAAGCGAGGCCGTCTCCACGCGCTGCGTTCAGGACAGCCGCGGCCAGCGGATGCTTGGAGTATTGCTCCAGGCTCCCGGCCTTGGATAAAACGTCGCCGCGGGAAAATCCTTCTGCGCATAGAACCTCGGTTAGCACTGGCTTGCCGTACGTCAGCGTGCCGGTCTTGTCAAAAATCAAGGTGCGGCAGTTGTCGATCTGCTCCAGAGCCGCGGGATTTTTGATAATGATGCCGCGTTTGGCGGCGAGAGAGATTGCACCGAGAATTGCCACCGGAATCGCAATGAGCAGCGGGCATGGGGTCGCAATCACAGTTACAGCAAGAAATCGGAGCGAATCGCCGCTCCACCACCATGCCCCCAGGGCCGTAGCGACTGCGACCGGTGTGTACCATGCCGCGAGCTTGTCGCCCAGCCTTCGCAAGCGAGGACGATTGGCCTCGGTTTGCTGCAGTAACCGGACGATCTGAGCGTGCCGCGAATCCACGGGTAACTTCGATGCTTCTATCACCAAGAGTCGGTCCTTATTGATCGCGCCTGACAAGACCGCGGATCCTGGAGCTTTGGAGATTTCAAAAGGCTCGCCAGTGAGATAAGACTCGTCCATGCGGCCGTGGCCTTCGATCACGGTTCCATCCACGGGCACAATCTCATGCGGCAGTATCACTATCGCGTCGCCAATTCTAATCGCGTCGAGCGGAACATCGACCTGCCCTGAACCGGTCCTGCGGTGTGCGACCTTTGGAGTTCTCTTATGAAGTGCGTCTAAGACGGAGCTCGCCCGTTGCGAGGCATACGATTCCAATGCGCCCCCACCGGAAAGCATGAGCACGATAATTGCGCCCACAAGGTATTGACCCGTTATGGCCGCGGCCGCGATGGACAAGCCGGCGAGGAGGTCGGAGCCGAATTCCAGATGAATTAAACGTTGCCCTAAGGTCCACAGCAACGGTATGCCGCCAGCCGCAACGGCCACATACAGCGGGATATCAGACACCTCAATCGCCGCTTGGGTCAAATAGCG
>Ga0207667_10008156_pt1 | contig 12470 bp, 12 predicted proteins | sample KBSCornC52_FD_184301 | JGI IMG/M metagenome (GOLD analysis project Ga0207667, IMG submission 184301) | Corn rhizosphere microbial communities from Kellogg Biological Station, Michigan, USA - KBS Corn C5-2 (SPAdes) (version 2) | ecosystem: Host-associated > Plants > Roots > Rhizosphere > Soil ...
CGAGGCTTAGGAGCTATACAAGGAAGCACTAGCCTAGTTTTTACTGTTCTCGGTAATCATCTCTGCTTCACACTACGACCTTTCGATCCGGTGACTGGAACATCTTCTAGTCCAATTCTTTCTAATACGACTGGTCTCGATACATTACCTTCTGATCTTTCGATAATAACATCCTCTCCGATCTATGCAACAAATACCGGTGGGTATTTCACGATCTTCGGTACTTCTACCTACACTTCACCCAACCCACCTTTTCCAGAAAACCAAGACTGTTAGGAGTTCTGAATGCCAACAACGTTTCTTGATTTGACCAATCGTCTGTTGAGACGAACTAATGATGTTCAGATTACTTCAAGTAACTTCGCTGCGACGTCAGGTATACAAGCTTTCGCACAAGACGCCATTATCGATACGATTAAACGTATCTATGCTCTTCACCCTGACTGGCCTTTTAATGCCATCGAACAGACGCAAGTACTCGTAGTGGGTCAGACGGAGTACGCTTGGCCTTTGAACTTCGATGAAGCAGATTGGGACTCATTCCAATTACAAAAAGATGACACGTTGAACGTCAAGTCTCGTCAGTTACGCGCGATCTCTCGTGACGAGTGGTACACTAACCTACGTGATCATGATACTGATCAAGGTTCATCTGGACTTCGTGAGCCACAGTATTGCTTCCCATCTCATGGACAGGGTTTTGGTGTCTCGCCTTCACCTGATCAAGCTTACACACTTAAGTACCGTTACTACCAGCATCCGACCGATATGGTCGCTTACAACGATGTCAGTAACATTCCTAGTAAATTCGACTACGTCATCATCAATGGTGCGTTGAAGGAGATGAACCTCTTCAAAGAGAACGCTGAGGGCGCTCAGATTTGTGAGAAGAGTTTCCAAGACGGCATCGGCGATATGGTTCGTATGTACCTACCTAATCCGATCTATATGTACGACGGTAGAATTAATCAAGGTGGTGGAAACCACAATACATGGGTTTGGAAAGGAAGCTAACGAATGGCTGCTCCACAACAGAGTAATGGTCTAGGTGGGATGGAGAAACGCCAGACAGCTAAAATTATCTGTTCTGGTGGACTGAACTCTAACCAAAACTATATCGAGATGAGTGACCAAGCTCCGGGTTCGGCCACAACACTCTTGAACTTCGAGCCTTCTTTGTTTGGTGGGTATCGTCGTATCGACGGTTTCGCTCCACTCGAAACAAACTATCCAACGGTCGACTCTGCTGGTGCTGAAGGTTCCATTCTTGGTATCGATTTACTGACAGCCAAAAGTCAAATTATCGTTGCTCGTAAGACGAAATCTGTTTCTACCTATAAGTTCTACAAATGGAACCAAGGTGCAGACTGGACTGCTTATGCAACCGGTTTGACCCATACAGTAACAGGTGTTATTAAACTTCGTTCGACATCTTTTAACTTCGATGGAACGGATACTGTTTGTTTCGTAGATGGTGTCAATAAGGCTGTCCTTTATAACGGTACTAGTTGGGTATTTATCAACTCAGCCTCTACCGGTGCCGATTACGCCCACGCTGGCGGTAACCAAGCACTAGCGGCGCCTTCTCTGATAACGACCTTCTTTAAGTCTTTGTTTGTTTCTGGTGACCCGACCTTTCCGCAGATCATTTCCTATTCAGCACCGAACGCTCCATACGATTGGACGGCTGCTTCTGGTGGTGGTCAGATCAATGCAGGTATGCGTGTCAAACAGATCAAAGCTTTCCGTGAGTCTCTATACGTCTTTGGTGATCGTCAGATTAAAGTTATCTCGATCGATAGCACGTCTGGTAACTTCGTTATAAAAGATATCTCTTCTAACATCGGTTGTCTATCTGCCGACTCGGTAGTCGAAGTCAACGGCGATCTTATGTTCCTCGCGCAAGATGGTTTCCGTACTCTTGCAGGTACTAATAAGATCGGTGACGTCGACATCGCTTCGCAGTCTAAGGCAGTCCAACAAGATATTCTGACTACTACGTTGAACGCAGACTTCAACTATGCAAATGCGGTTGTCATTCGCCGTAAATCACAAGTTCGTTTCTTCTTCTCTGATCCTAACCTTGACCCCTCTTTGAATGTAGGTGTCATTGGTGGACTAAGAGCACAAGGAAATCAAAACTCATATACAGGAACATATCTCTGGGAATGGGGTCTACTCCGTGGTATCGCTACTTCTTGCTGCACTTCAGGTTATATTGGAGCAGCAGAGTATGTACTACACGGTGGTTTTGATGGTAATGTCTATCGTCAGGAAACAGGAACTTCATTCAATGGTGGTAATATCCTAGCGGTCTATGCAACACCATACCTTGATTTAGGTGAAGTATACGTTCGTAAAACTCTCGATCGAGTTGCTGTCTTCTTACGTGCAGAAGGGTCTACTACGATTAACGCCAATGTGACGTACGACTATAATGATACTAAAGTATTTAACCCTCCTGCGTACCCTCTTGTTATTACACAAACAGGAACTACTTATGGAACAGGTGTCTACGGTTCAAGTACGTATGCTACGACTCCATTGCCTTTGACTATTAAAAATATCGAAGGTTCTGGGTTATCTCACCAATTTACGTTTAGTACTTATGATACAAACGCTGGTTATTCAATTCAAGCTATTCTCGTAGAATTTTCTATTAATGGGAGAAAGTAAATAATGGGTGCAGGTTATACAAGACAAGCCCTTGCTAATATTGCTAATGGCCTCACCATTTTTGCGGCTGATATCAATAACGAACTAAATTCTGTCCAGTCTGCCTTCAATGGTACTTCTGGTCACGCTCATGATGGTAGTATCGGTAACGGCCCTAAAGTGGGCCTTACTACCAGTATCACTGGTGTACTTCCAGTCGCGAACGGTGGTCTCGGAGGTATTAATAACACTTCCGCGACTTCTGCTCCTACGGTCAACGACGATAACACACAAGGTTATGCTGTCGGTTCACTTTGGGTCAACACTTCGACAGGTGACATCTACCACCTAAAAGTCTCGACTACCGGTGCTGCTGTCTGGCAACGTTTACAAAACTATAATGCCAATCTAGCTTCTATTGCTGGGCTGACGATGACGGCTAACTCTCTGCCTTATGCAACGGGTGCCGCTACCTTTGCAGTAGCTACGTTCTCACCTTTAGCGCAGACGCTGTTAAGTAATACAACTACGGCTACTATGCAGTCTACATTAGCTCTAGTTCCGGGGACTAACGTCCAAGCTTACAGTGCCAATCTTCTAGCACTTGCTGGTGTGACTTCTGCTGCCGATACATTACCTTATTTTACTGGTGTCAGTACAGCGACAGTTACTGCTTTTACTGCAGCCGGTCGTTCTCTAGTTGGTGGCGCTAATGCTGCGGCTCAGTTAACTACTCTTGGTTTCTCTGCTTTCATGCAGACCTTAGTTCCAGCAGCCTCTGCTGCGGCAGCTAGGACTACACTAGGTACCGTAATCGGCACTGACGTCGAAGCTCATGATCCTACGTTAACCGCTCTTGCTTCACTAGACTCAACGGCTGGTATACTCGTCGAAACCGCTGCAGATACATTTACGAAACGTACTCTTACAGGTACTTCTGCCGAAATTACGGTCACTAATGGTGACGGTTCTGCTGGTGCTCCTACGTTCTCTCTTCCGTCTGCATTGACTTTCACAGGTAAAACGATTACTGGTGGAACGTTCTCAGGCGGCACACTGTCAGGTGGTACCCTTAGTGGTACTACAACGGTTTCTGGAGCTATGAACCATGGTGCAAACGCCAACACAGGTTCGAACTTCACGATTACTGGTGGTTCGATAACCGGTATTACTGATCTAGCCATCGCAGATGGTGGTACGGCTGCTTCTACGGCTCTCGCTGCCTTTGACAATTTGAAGCAACAGGCAACGACTTCTTACATCGGTGCTTCTCAATTTGCTACTGCTACTGTGTACCGGACAGGAACTGATACGACTAAATCCGTTGTAGTCGATCAAGTATGGTCTGCTGCCACTGAAGTCACGATTACGTATGCTGCCTCTGTCGCTCCTGACATGAGTACATTCATTAATGCAGTCATGACTTTGACAGGTAACTTGACTCTTGCCAATCCTACAAATACAAAAGTAGGTCAAACAGGGTGTATTCGTTTTGTTCAAGATGCCACTGGTTCTAGGACTATTTCATTCGGTACAAACTGGAAATTCCCCGGTGGCACTGCCCCTACTTTAACAACTACCGCGACAGCCACTGACCTTCTATTTTATCAAGTCTTCACAGGTTTTGTTTTCTGTAATCTCGTTAAAGGAATTGCTTAATGCTGCCGGGTTTTACTGGAATGGTAGCCGGTTTAGGAAATCCGATTACAATAGTAGCTACGGTTGAAGACCTAACAACTCGGACTGGTTCTTACACTTTTAATAATGTAAGTTTAGGCCCTGACTACACCAATAGAACGATTATTGTAGTTACTCTTTTGTATTCTAGCGCTAATGCTACTTTAAATGTCTCAACAGTAACTATTGCTGGTGGAGCAACAGTTGGAAGTGATACGGGTGAGCGTAACGTTTCACTGGGTTCTGCGGGGGCGGGTATTTTCGCAGGAAAACCGACAGGTACATCAGGAACTATAGTCGTTAATTTTAGTACCAGTGCTGCTGAAGCTTGTAGAATAGTTGTTATTTCTGTTGCCACGACTAGTACAACACCAACAGCAACTTATAATATAACCCCAAGTGGGTCTGGTAGATCAAGTGAGTCTAGCACAATTAACACACCCACAAATGGTGTTGTTATCGAAGCGTTGGCGCGCTCTAACAGTGCAACAGCAACAGTGACCGGTGATACCGAGAGAAGTAACGCTATTTTTGACACTAACGCTCGTGTTGTTGTCTCTTTCGATGAAAGTCTGCCTGCAAATGCTAGTAGACCAGTTGGTTGGACATCAGGAACTAGTGCTCCATCTGGTTTTATCGTAAAATCATACCCTAATTAAAGGTGAAAAATGAATTTAAAACTAGGTGATACTCAGTTAATCATAGCGGAGTGTCTTAAAGAAGGTCTTCTTAGAAATCAAGCGGCTTATGTTCTAGCTACGGCTTACCATGAGTCTGCCCATACTATGAAGCCTATCGCTGAAATGGGTAGTCAATCTTACCTTCATTCCCGTAAGTACTGGCCTTACATCGGGCGTGGTTATGTCCAGTTAACATGGTCTTATAACTACAAGAAAGCGGGTGACAAACTCGGCGTAGACTTTCTAGCCCACCCTGAGCTTCTCATGCAGGCGCAGTACGCGGTTCCGATCCTTGTCGAAGGTATGAAGGAGGGTTGGTTCACTGGTAAGAAACTCTCAGATTATATCGACCTACAGCACTCTGACTTCCTAAACGCCAGACGAGAAATTAACTCGATGGACAAGGCTTCCTTGATCGCTGGTTATGCTACTGCATATGACAACGACCTAAAGGCGGCTGGTTATGGCACCGTACAGACGGTTCCTACTGTCCCGGCACCTGCACAACCTTCTGTACCAACAATCGCTCCTGTGAACGTCCCTGTGGCTCCTACAGCCCCTACAGCTAAGACTAGTCTTTTCTCTGCCTTGGTTGATCTTCTTCTCGTTCTTTTCAATGGAAAGGTAGACAAATGAAATTTATAAATTGGCTTACTCAATACAATAAGGCTTTCGTCGCCATCATAATGGTTCTAGTGTACCTCGTTAACAAGAAATACGGTGTAGAACTCCCGATCGATGACCAGACGGCTACTATAATCCTTGGTATGATTATCTCTGCTCTGACATACGTCATTCCGAACTCTCATCCCGATGGGAAGGTTCTGGTCAATGTCGAAGACTTTAGTCAGGGTCAGGCTGCAATTAACGCCATGACACAAGACCCAACCAATTCACAAGTTGGTCAGGTACAGTAATGTTATCGCTGATACTTGGCTTCCTGAGTGGGCCTCTGTCCCAGATTTCTAGTGATCTGACAAAGGCTTACCAAGCCAAGCTATCCGCCCAAAATGATCAGGAAAGATTAGTTCTAGATGGCCAAATTGCTGTACTTGAAGCTCGCAAATCTACCATTCTGGCTGCACAGTCATCTCCTGTCGAACGGTGGATACGCTTCGGTTTTGCCTTTCCTTTTGTAGTCTACATCAATAAATTAGTCTTGTGGGACAAAGTCCTGCATCTTGGTTCAACCGATGCTCTTTCGTCCGACTTAAACCAACTTCTATGGATTGTCATCGGTGGTTACTTTGTTGATACCACGGTGCGGGGAACAGCAAGGATACTAAAGAAATGAACGAAGAAGACCCATTTCGCGATGACGAACTAATTAATATCAAACTACCGAGATCACAATATAACCTTCTCCAGAAAATACTTCTAAGAGAACAAGCTTATACGTGGTTTGGTGGACTGATTTCTCACTCATGGATTTGGGTAGTTGCTGGTGGATTGTTCGCAGTCTGGGGCTTATACGATAAAATTCATTTACTGTTTAGTGGAGCTAAGTAAACTATGGCACAAGGTGACGGCGAAGGCGGCGGTACAGGTCAGAGTTTAGCTGACGCATTTACTAACTCGTGGAATGCGTTGATGCATCCGGGCGGGGTGACTCCTACACCTACACCCACTACAACTCCTACACCTACCCCTACAACCACTCCAACAACTACTACGACAACCACGACACCACCCGCTCCCGTCACCGATCCTACAGTTGTTGCTGGTAAGGCTACTGGTACTGGACAGATCAACGTCGCGGACTACGCTGGTCAAGTAGCGACTAACCCTAGTCTAGCTCTTGATAATAGCGAACTTCTTTCTAAAAATCTAGCTCAGACTGACGCCAATACTGCTGGTACTAATATTGATCCCAATGATCCAGCTTTTGCTAATCAGGCAGGTCAACCGGGTGCTTCTACTTCACAGGGAACAGCTACTACGGCTGCTCAGGTTGATCCTCGTCAAGCGGCTACTTATCAAGCGACTAATACCCAGACAGACGTCGCTAATGCTGCTGCTCACGCTGCACAGGGTACTATGGACCCTAATGCGATTGTTGATCCAAATGCTGCTAACATCGATATGCAGGGAACTGCTACCGGAGTTAACGCGGATGGTTCGATCAACTACACTGGTCAAGCACTAAAAGACTTTGCTTCTCAGGATTTGAACACCGTTGACCAACGTGCAACAGTTGAAGGTCAATTACAAGCTCTTCAGTCTCAGTTTCAAGGTCCTAATGGCGAACCTGTAATTCCTGCGTGGGCCGCTGCTACCGCAAGAAACGTCTCTAAGATTGCTGCCTTCAAGGGTATGACTGGCACTGCGGCTACGGCTGCTATGGCTCAGGCTCTGATGGAAGCATCGGTTCCGATTGCTCAGCAAGACGCATCACTCTACCAGACACTGACCCTACAAAATCTCAGTAATGAACAAGCGGCTACACTAAACCGTGCTAACGTTCTTTCTAAGATGGATCAGGTCAATGCAGATAACCGTATGGCTGCAGCTATCCAGAACTCCAAGAACTTCATGGACTTGGATTTAAAGAACCTAGATAATGAGCAACAGGCTGCAGTTCTGAACTCTCAATCTCGTATTCAGAGTATCCTTGCAGATGCCAACGCTGATAACGTCGCTGCGAACTTCAATGCGACTAGTCAGAATGATATGGGTAAGTTCTACGACCAGCTTTCGACTAATATCTCTCAGTACAACGCCTCCCAGTTGAACAGTATGTCTCAGTTCAATACCTCAGAGTCCGATGCACAGTCGAGATTTAATGCTGATCTGGAGAATAATCGTCAACAGTTCTATGCCAATCAGCAATACAACATCGATACGAGTAACGCTAAGTGGCGCCAATCCGTCACGCTGGCTAACAACGATCAGAAATTCCAAGCTGCTGCGGCTGACGTCAAGAACCTCGTAGGTATCCAGACGGAAGAACTCAATAAGATTTGGGATCGTTCTGATGCCCTTCTTGACTATACGTGGAAATCTGCCGAGAACCAAATCTTATTGAGTTCTAAGTTAGCACAAATTAAACTACAAGGTAAGGTTTCCGAGTCTGCTGCTACCTCTAAGGGTATCGGTGACGTCCTCGGCTCTGTCGCCGGCGCTGTACTAGGGAAGATATTTGGATGACATTTGAAGACGCAATCCGTAAAGCAATCAAAGCTTATTTTGACGGCCTTGGACCTGATCAACTTACTCAGGCACATGGTAAGCGTCAGAAATACAACAAGAAATACTTCGACCGGGTCGGCAAAGCTAATGGTGTTGAACCCATTGGTAAAGATGTTCTCGGTATAAAGACAAAGGCAAAATCCTAATGGCTGTAGTTCAAGGTCCAATTCCCGGTGAGAACTTTACCTCGGATAGAAAGAATTATCCTTGGCATCGTCCTCCACAGCACACTGATCTGGACACAGCCATTGAGGACGTTTATAAGCGTCTTATGGGTGATGAAGAAGTCAGTACTGGTATCCTAACCATGATTGAAATGGGGGCAGATATTAGTACTGTTACAGATATGATTGTTCATCAAGGCATCGGTGCCGGTAAGTGGACACCTGACTTTGCGTTACTTCTTGCTGGCCCTGTTGCCCATATCATCTATCTGATGGCAAAAGGTTACGGTCTTGATCCTCAACTTGGTTGGGAACCTAAGCGCACTGTTCCTACTGTTGGTTTCTTCAAGCAAATGAAGAAGATCAATGAGGCTTCAATGCGTTCGGCCCTTACCGGTATCGATATAGACACCGAGATGAAACTCGCAGATCGTCAGCCTCAAGGCGCGTTGAGCCTTCCAGTAGACCCCGCGTCTAAAGAATTAAAGGGTGGTATCGGCGGTATGTCAGTTCCGACACCTCCACCTACACCGCCAGAAAATAATGGAGCGCCTACATGAGTTTTGCCGCAGGTTTTGGCGAGAGCTTTTCAAAGACATTCGGCGACACGATAGCTCGTAACGCTCAGGAACGTGAAGATCAGTTCAAAATGATCTATGACGAGTACCTGCATCGCCGTCAGATGTATGATGAACAGCGTATTTCAGATACTAAGATGGCTAATAAGGCCAAAGCTATTGTCCAGCAGTACGGTGGAACTGTTCCCCCGGAAGCATGGACACAGGTCTATAACTGGCTACAGGCTGGTGCGTCTGACGAAGCTATCGCAGATAACCTACACCGTGGTAAGTTTAACGTCTCAAATCCGGGTTCAAGTACTACTCCTGTACCACCTGACTCTGGGTCTCAGACACCTTCGGCCACTACTGCTACACCTTCAAATGATGGTGCCGGTGGTGATAATTCTATGGCTCCGGGAGCCCCTTCGGTTCCTCCACCTAATATAGATGATATCCATTCTCAGACACAACAGTCTGGGTTGGCTCCTAAAAATATTCCTCCGAGTGGCAATGGTCCCGTACCTCCTGCTAACGTCGGACCTTCACAGAATTTCACTGGTGCAACGGCTCAGACTGGTGCAGCAATGGACTCTGCTAACCAACCAATTCCACAGGTACCAGTCCCTCAGGCACCCCCTAGCCCTCATGTGCGTCCTGACCAACAGCCACCCTTACCGGGTACTCTGGCTCACGCTGCAATGAAGACGCTTCCTGCCCCGGCTCCTGCTCCACGGCCTCAGAACAACGCTGTTGATATGTCACAGAGTCTTTCTCAGGTTGATCAGAACTATCCTCAAGGTGCACCTCCGTCTGCTCCACAGGGTTCGGTCTCTAGTAATCCAATCCGTGCTTGGTCTGACAGACTGTACAATGATCGTATGCAACGCAACACTGCTCTCGCAAAGAACAGGATTTCGGATGCGTCGGGTCTGCCTGCCTCTCAGGTCGATCAGATCATGTCCAGTGTGCCTACTCCGAAGATCATGGATACGAGTAACGTTCAGTTCACTCCGGGTCCAGTACGTGACAAGGCGGATGAGCAACAGACACTAGACCAAATCTCTCAGGAGCGTGCTCTTGCTGAGTCTCGTGGTGATAAGGCGACAGTCAAGATGCTTGATACCAAGTATGCTGCTGAAGTCCAAGCCATGAAGGACACAGCTAACGTTTCCGAGAACGCTAAGTACGATGCAGAAATTCGTCCTGCACAAGACGCTCTCGTCGCTAAGATGGGTGATGTCGTTCAGGCACATCGTGATAGGGTCGCTGCTGTTAATAACGCGGTCCAAGACTACAACATCATGTCCGATGCTATTGAGAAGACAAATGGTGATGTTCTCTCCGAGAGCACTGCCAATCGTTCTGACAAAGCTCAGGAAGTCCTACGTGACATCACTACGACTGTCAAACAGGGCTTTGACTCAATGGGTAAAGCTGGTGTCAATGTTCCTGAGTCCGCTCAGAATGTTGTTAATCAACTTGAAGCTTACCGTCAGAGACTGACTGCTCCGGGTGGTAATGGCCTTGACAACCTTGCTGTCCAGCGTGGTCTCTTCGATATCCAGAAGGCTCTCTTTGCCTTCCACCTTGCACAGGCTGAAGCCCTACGTGCCGGAAATCGTGGTCTATCGGTTGATCAGCTAAATAGTATCCAGAACCTAACAACCAGCGCTCTGAACCCAGATGAATTCCATCAGGGAATGGCCGATGCCCTAGGCAACGCCCTTAAGAGTGTTGAACAAGAAGGTCAGGCGACTATTGCGAGCAACCCAGACGTCACTAACTTCCGTGAACAGCGTGGTTTCGTACCACCTGCACTAGACTACGATTTGATCAAGAAACAGGATCAAGAGGCAATACAGAAGAACCCAGACCTCGTTAAGGGGTACTCAAGGCTCCAACAGTATAGCCGTGATAACCCTGACTCGAAAGCAAATCAGGCTTACGGTTCAAAGAACGTCATTCAGAACCAAGTCGCTCCTAATGCTGGTACCCCTTCGGATGCTTCGCAAACGAATGGACCACCTGCTGCTGCGATCGACTATCTAAAGAAAAACCCACAACTTCGTGCAGCCTTTGACGCCAAGTACGGTCAAGGGGCTTCCGATAAGGTTCTAGGAGCCCAACAGTAATGTCCAATCCTTTTGATCAATTCGACACCGCACAGCCTCAGGCAACCCCTCAGGCTAGTGCACCTAATCCTTTTGATCAATTTGACTCGTCAGGTCAGGATCAAGACAGAAAGTTGACTAACCTGCCTGCGCCTAATCCGGGAATGTTTAAGAACATGGACCCGGAGACTGCAAAAGCTGTTTATAATTCCTACGCTAACCATCCTAATTCCGAGTTCACAAAGGACGGGCAACTGCTCTATAACGGGCAACCCGTCCCTAAACCCGGAGAAAATACAGGTCTCGTTAATGCCGTTGTCAACGAAGGTAACTTCCTCTTGACCGGCATGAGCCGTCCTGCCTCTTATCTAATCGATAAAGCTACTGGGAGTACTAACAAGGGTTTCTTTGACTACATGGTAGACCCGAATGGTGCTGTCGGCGGTACTAATGATGACATTGGTAAAGGTATTACTGGCGGTGCTGTAAACGCTGCCCACAATATCGGTACAGGTGTTGCTGCTCTAGTAGGAGCCGGTGTAGACAAAGTTGCGGGTGCTGGTACATCTGATAATGCTGTAAACGCTGTTGATCAAACACTGCCATCGTTTATCCCTAAAGATGCCACACAGAATGTAGCCGCAACGACTTCAGAAATCGGTGCTGGTCTCCTAGTAGGAAACAAAGCTGCTGAAGGTTTAAAGCTGGCTGGATGGGCACCTGAGGCTGTTACTTCGTTTGTCTCTAAGGCACCGAAGGTAGCACAGTACTTTGGTGGTCTTCTCGCTCACGCTACAACAGGTGGTATGGGTGTTGCATTAACTACATCTGGTGAGGGTAAAACTCTTCTAGCTGGTCCAAATGCAAGTTTCCCGATCGTACAGGATTACGCTCCTTTTCTGAAAGGCCTACAGGGTAAGACTCAGTCTGAAGCCCAGAATATCCTTGAGAAGCGGATGAACGTCGTTCTTGACAATATCGCAATTGCTATGCCAGTAGGCGCTGCCGCTGATACCGCTAAGGGTGTCATTAACTTCGCTTATGAAGGTTTCATCAAACCTCTACTTGGTGCAGCCAATCCTAAGATGCAGGAACAGTTAATCGGTAACGGTATTATTTCTGATCTTGCTCGACTGACTAAGACTTCCGACAACGAAGTTCCCGCTTTACGGGATAAGATGGTTGATCTACTTAAAAACCCAGAGAACAGACAAATTCTTTTGGGTAATCAGGAAGAAGGCCAGTTAGTTGAAGGTGTAAACGACATCGCACCGGTATCTACTAAATTGGATACTGCTACTACGATCTCGCGTGGTCTTGCCAATGAAGGCGACAACTCAGAAGAAGCTCAGGCGTTACGCCATGGGATGTTCGCGCACAGGAAGGCTGTTATCGGTAATGAAGGTAATCTGACTGATCTAGCGACTAACCGTC
>Ga0207667_10008158_pt1 | contig 12466 bp, 12 predicted proteins | sample KBSCornC52_FD_184301 | JGI IMG/M metagenome (GOLD analysis project Ga0207667, IMG submission 184301) | Corn rhizosphere microbial communities from Kellogg Biological Station, Michigan, USA - KBS Corn C5-2 (SPAdes) (version 2) | ecosystem: Host-associated > Plants > Roots > Rhizosphere > Soil ...
CTTCGCCTTGATCGGCAACCCCGCCCTCAGCTGCAAGCAAACCAAGTACTCGATGTACGCCTACAACCAGAAGAACCTGGACGGCGTGCCGTGGGTGAACGCGCTCATCTACCATTCGACCGTCGATCCGGATGGCTTTTACATGGCGTTCGAAGATTTGCCGATGTCGGCCGCCGACTGGCACAAGAACGACACCATGTACCAGAACGACGGCGACTTTAACGACTTCGTGTTTTACGTGTCGGGCGTGAGCTGCGTCGGCGGAAACAAGCCCTGCGACACCGGCCTGAAAGGCGCGTGCTCGCTGGGCCATACCGATTGCGCGATCGGTGACACCGCGCCGGCTTGTCGCCCCGTGGTGCAACCGGGCGTGGAGACCTGCGACAACGTCGACAATGATTGCGACGGCGTGATCGACAACGGCGACGGCCTGTGCCCCGATCCGGACAAGCCGATCTGCTTTCAAGGAAGCTGCGTCGGCAACTGCAGCCGTGGTGAGTTCCCCTGCCCGAACGGAACGTCGTGTGACGCCTCTGGGCATTGCGTGGATCCGACCTGTGCGACCATCACTTGCGACATGGGCAAGGCGTGCCGGAACGGTACCTGCGTCGATCCGTGCGACGGCGTCGTCTGTCCATACGGCTCGCAATGCGAGCTCGGTCAGTGCGTCGATCCGTGTGCCGGCGTCACGTGCACCGCGGGGCGCGTTTGCGACAAGGGGCTGTGCGTGGGTAATTGCCAGTGCCGCGGCTGCGACGCCGGGCTCACTTGCGCTGCCGACGGGCGTTGCACGGACGCGGCTTGCGCCAACGTCAGCTGCATGGACGGGCAAGTCTGCCGCGGTGGCGCCTGCGTCGACCCCTGCGCCGGCGTGGTTTGCCCCGGAGGCGCCGCTTGCTCGATGGGCACGTGCGCCGCTCCCGGCACCGGAGGCGGCTCGAGCAACACCGCCGACGGCGGGATCTCGCTCGGCGGCACCGGGATTGATTTCCCGGGCAGCGGCGGCACCACGAGTGCGAACGCGGGCAGCAGCGGCCGCCTGACTCCCACGGGTACTTCGAAGAACGGCTGCGGCTGCCGCGTCGGGCAGAGTGATGATGAGCGCGCCAACACCTGGGGCTGGCTCAGCGCCGCGCTCGGTCTCGGCCTGAGCACGTGGGCTCGCCGACGCCGCCAACGCTCGTCCCGTGCCGCCTGAGGCGGCACAGGCTGGGCGCACGCCTGGTTCGACCTAGAGCGCAGCGGCCGCAAGGGACGCTGCTCGATGAACGCCAGCCCTCACCGGCTGGCGTTTCTGTTTCGGCAGCTGAGCGCTCCAACGCCACCCAATCCGGCGCTCGCCTCGGGCAGCTCACGTGCAAGGCGGGCACCCAGCTCGGCGCATCTGCGCGTGCTCGGCTCACGACTTCCACCCAGACGACTCGCTAGTACTGCGGCCCGGAACTCAGTTCCGGGTCGTAGTACGTCGAGATAGATAGAGTACCGAGGATAGATGTGCCGTGCTGGAGGATTTCTGCGGCCCTCAAACTTGGGGGCCGCGGAAATCCGGAACGCACATCCGAACCGAGGTACTAGTGCCCTCGCCTAGCCACGATCCCAACGCTCGCCTGTCAGCGCCGCAAGCGGCGTTGCGCCAAGCAGCTCGAGACGCGGCACGAGTCGACGCTGTTCCCCATCGAGCGAGGCTCGCGCACCGGGCGTCCGCATCCGGCACGCACGGTGTGCTGCGGCTCGCACGATCGAGCGGCGAATCAGCTGGTTGCCCGTTCGCGAGAAGAGTCACGCGACGGATCGACCGCACCAACGTTCGACTCACTCGTGCGAAGGCGCGCTTGCCGGAGAACGCGCAACGACTCACGCCGATGGTTCGCCTCCAACTCAGCGCAACGATTTCATCGTCGTTCGGTGTGCTTGCACCTGAGCTGACGCGCGCGTTGTCGTCGCGCGCGTAGTTTCGTCGCAACCTGTTCCGCGATTCGCGCGCCGCTGCCCGTGCACGCGCCCTTACGTCACGAGTCGCTCCATGCACGCGTCGCTCGAGCGTGGCGGTGTCCGCGCACGCGTTCTTGCGTCGCGAACTGTTCACGCGCGCGCTGCTCGTGCGCGGCGCTGTCCGCGCACGCGTTCTTGCGTCGCGAACTGTTCATGCATGCGCACGCGCGAGCCGAGCTACGCGCGCGGCGGATCATCGCGCTAGGCTGCGCCCGAGCAGCAGCCATCCTGACTGAGAGCGAACTGTTTCGAGCACGAAGCACGAACGAGAACAGAAACCACGGACACTCGCCCCGAGAGCCGCGCCCACCGCGTGCACTCGGCATGCTTGACGAGCGCGTGAAATCGCGCGCGGCAATTCGCACCAAGATTTTTCTTTTCCGAGCCCTGATTGACGTGGAGCAACTTGGGATTTATCGACTGATGGACCAGTGTCGGACTCCATCTCTGCAACGTGTGACGTTTTTGCCCTTTCAGATCTGCAAGGTGATGACGCTCGTCACCGGAGCACTTGAATTCTGGCCGCATGGCGGTTATTCAGCGTCTCAACTTACTGAGTTAGCATAAGGACGGAAATATCGTGTCTTGCGGATGGTCTAACCGGGGTGAATTGCTCGCAGGCGTACAGCGGCTCCGGCGAGCGATCATGGCAGCCTGTGCCGCGTTCGCGATCGCGCTTTGGTTCACGAGCTTCGCCGGGGCTGAGGCCCCAAGCTTGATCGAACGCTTGGTCAGCGCCCAAAAACCGCTGCAATCCAAGCAGGATGAACCTGTCGACCCGCACGAATTGGCGGCCGCTATCGCCGCGGTCCCCAAAATCAGCCGTGAATGGGCGGCTTTGATTTTGACGGTCGCCGCTCATGAATCCGCGCTCAGCGCGCGAATTGCGCGCGGACAATACCGCGACTTCGAAGGCGATTCATTCAAGAACCGCGAAGGGAAGGTCCAGCACCGCGCCTGGGGCTTGTGGCAAGCGCACAAGAACCGTCTGAACGAGACTGCGTGGGGCTCACCCGACATCGCAGTGCAAACGGCGGAGGCGGCGCGCGCGCTGCGGCGTGCGTTTTATCAATGTAACAACGGCGGCCGGGCGCATTCGGATTGGGTTCGCTCCACGCTCAATGCCTACAGCGGCCGGCGCTGCGACGCAGATTGGCCGGGCCTCGAAAAACGGCTCGCGACCTACCAGCGCGTCCTGCGCGCGCTCTAACTCCGAAGAGTAAACCCGCGCTCAGCGAGCGGCAGCGCTCACGAACGCGTGAGCTTCTCTGGCGAGCGCCAGCCAAGTGCTCGGTTTTTCGTCACTGGCGAACCACTCCTTCATCAGCCGACCGCGGCCGGGCTCGAAATGATGGCCGCGACCCGCGCCGACGAGCTCCGTCACGCGCTCTTTCGGTAGCTTGACGACGAATGAGCCGCGCGCGGAGATCATCGCGAAAATCTTGCCGCTGACCTTGAGCGCGCCGGAACCGAAACCCGTCCCGCTCTGAGCCACACGCGGATCGTTCCGAAAGGCGGCGAGCAGCGGGACCAGGCGTGCGTCGAGCGCTACCTGACTTTTCCGCGTGTTGGTCGTAGCTTGACTCGTTTTCGCCTTCCGCTTCGTTGGTTTGGGCATGCTGTTCCTCATTCGGCTCGCGTGCGGCGGCTGCAGTATGGACGCGCCGCCGTCAGCGCGCGCTCGGCTCAGCCGCCGCGCGCTGCCTCGAGCGTGTTCTTCATCGTTTCGGCGCCGCGATCCATCATCGAGGCGATCGGCTCGCCAAGGGCGTCGGGGAGCACGTCCGTGATCCACACCAGGCGCGATCGCCGTTCACCGGCAGGAAATACTTGCGCAGAAGCGTTGTGGTGGGCGGCGCGCCCGCCGATCGAGGTGTAGCTGAGGCGCATCACACCATCGTCCAAGCCGACCAATCGCTCGCGCGCGACGAGGCCGTTGAAAAACGTCACGACCCGGTCGCCGCCATCGAGCTCGCAGTGAGTGACGAAGCCGGGGACCAGTCGCTCCTGGACTGCGCCAAAGTCGCGCAGTGCCGCCCACACCGTCGGGGCGTCGACCTCGAGCTCGATTTCACGATAAATGCTGGCCATGGGTATTCTCCTAGCGCGGGGGGGTTGCGAGTTCATCGAGCATTGAGCTGCGCGTCGACCGCTGCTTGGAGAATCTTGCGATCGCCGCGGGCTGCGCGGCGGAAGGCGGCGGGCGGCACCCCTGCCGCCCGCCGGAACGTGCGCACGAAGTTGGACAGATCTTGAAAGCCCACGTGGAGCGCGACTTCAGTAACGGGCCGCTCACCGTCAGCCAAGAGCCGAGCCGCGTGGCGCAACCGCGAACGGATCAGGTACTGATGCGGCGTCACACCGAGCACACGCGCGAACAGACGAAGAAAATGATAGGCGCTCAAACCGAGCTCGCTGGCCACCGTCTGCAAATCGATCGCCTGTTCTGCCCGCGCTTGGATGAGCTCTGCCGCGTCGACCGCGCGCTTGCGGTCGCGCGTGGCAAGCCCGAGCGTGCTGCTCGGGCTTGGTAACAGCAAATTCACGAAGCGCGCCGCAAATAGCAGACCGATCTCGTCCAGACCCAGATCGGTGGCGCCTCGTGCCGTTGCTTGAGCGAGCTCGCCCAACACCATCAGCTCGGGCAGTGGCGGCAGCGCGCCGATCTGCCAGAGCGCCGCGCTGCCCCCCAATGACTCGATCAACTCCGGTGCGAACTGAAACGACAGGCACTCGTCGCCTCCCACGTGGTGCTCATGGCTGCACGCGAACTCGTCTCCCGGGTGCCCGACTAACACCGAGCCCGGCACGAGCTCGAACAACCTGCTCCGCGAGCGACAACCGAAGCTACCTCGTCGCACGAATGACAACGAGTGCACGACATGCGCTTCGGGGTACGGCTTCGTGCCTGGGCCGGCCGTACACACGTAATCAACCACGCGAACCGACTCGGATGATTTGAGTACCGCGGTCAGCATGGTGAGCTCAAAAATAGCAAAATACTTCGCGCGAGCCAGCTCCCGCCGCGCGCCCCATTACCCGCGGCCGACCTGAGCTGCAGCCGGTTTCGTATTCTGGCTCTCTGGCCCGCGCCGCTTGGACCCACACGCGTCCTGACTCCGCGCGGCTCGAGACCGGTCGAGTCTAGATCTCGGCGTTGAAAGTGAGGCGGCACGGCGCGCTCGGTTGCGGCTCGCGCGGAAGCACCGGGGCCTGACGCGCGCTGCGCAATCCGTGCTGCGGAGCTCGAGTACTCAGCGGTTCGCTGATCCGCGGGCTTCACCCGGCGAGCGACACCGCGCGAACCGGTGCCTCTGCGTGCATGGGTTGCTCTTCACTCAGTTTAGCGACGCCGCGCGTGCCGCACGAGCTCGTCACCGCGCGCCAATTTCCTGCGCGAAGAGGCTTTCTCAACCTCGAGAGCGGTCCTCTCGAGCGGGATTCCGGCCTGAATCGGCCCGACGGCTGACAACGCGCGCGCGGGCAACGGGTTCGCGGCGGAGGCTCGATCGACCTCGACTGGGCCGACCGAGCGCTGGGCGGGACGTGCGGCGCGTGAGCGGCGAGAGGCCATGCGGAGATCCGCCGCTAGGTTGACGCGTCAACCTAGCGGCGGATCTCCTGGTTGTCAAGTCAACCAGGCGTGGGCTATCGTTGAAAGTGTGAAGAGAGATCGTCCAGGACCATTGTCGAAGCCGGAGGCCGAGCTGTGGCAGGCGTGGCGCTCCGCAACCGAGTCGGTGACGAGCCTCGTGGCGCGCGATATCGCCGCTGCCACGGGCCTCTCCGGCGCAGACCATGACGTGCTCGCGCAACTGGCGGATCTGGGCCGCGGCAAGCTCCGCCAGCAGGAGCTTGCCGACGCGCTAGGCTGGCACAAGAGCCGCCTTTCCCACCACTTGAGTCGGATGGAGCAACGCGCTCTGGTAAGGCGGAAGCAGACCGCGCCCAGCGTCGTGCTCGTGAGCACGACGCCCATCGGTCGGCAAACCTTGCGCGCGGCACTGCCCGTCCAGGCCGAGGCCGTGCGCGCACATTTGGTCGCTAACCTGTCCCGGGCTCAGCGCGCCCGGCTGTTTGAGCTGCTCGCCATCATCGCGAAGGCAGCCTCCGATCATGACGCAGCAGCTTCCACTGCGCCGACGGTGCGCCGGGCTTCGGGCTCGAAAAGGCGAAACGCGGTCTCACGTGGCGCTCGGCGGAGTGAGAGCGCGGCCTGAGATGGCCGACGAGCCCGGGGTGTTACGGCCGAACGCAAAAAGTTCTTGAATTCGTGGCCTCTGGCGGCGGGAAATTCAGCACCCCTTCGAGTGGCGGCGGGTTTAGGCTCGTCGGGTGAGCACGACGCGCATCACCCGTCACCTGAACGCCCCACCGGAACGCGTTTACCGCGCGCTGATCGATCCGCAGGCGATCGCCGAATGGCGCGTCCCAGAGGGCATGAAAAGCCACGTGCACGAGCACGACGCCCGTGAGGGCGGCGCGTTCCGCGTATCGCTCACTTACGACGCAGCGAATGCCGCAGGCAAGACCAGCGCCCACGCCGACACCTATCACGGCCGATTCGTGAAGCTCGTGCCCGGGATCGCGAAGAGCCCGGTTCGTTCGCCGCGGGCCGCGAGGAGCGCGGAGGCGCCAAACCCGAAGATGGGGAGCAGCCAGAGGAATTCGAGGCCGCGGCAAGCGCCTGCAACAAGCGAGCGTTACGTGTCGTTCGCACTTCGAGGGCGCCGACGCGCCGCAGTGGCCGGTACGTCGCGACGGCGATCGAGGCTCTTGCTCAAGCGCTCTTTGCCGCCGAAGGCTAAGCCGCGCCGCGCGCGACGCGTGACCATCAAAACCCACATCCTCATTTTGCGGCAGCTGCCCCAGTGCGCAGAGGTGACTGCGGGCTGAGCAACTCGCAACGCTTGATCCTGAACGACTCACCTATTCCACCGTGCCGAGCGCGGTCGAAAACCGTAGACCGAGTTCTGGGGGTTGGATGCGAATTCTTTGAGCTTGTTCTGAGCGCCGAGATGGTGGAGCTTTTCGGGCGTGCTGGAGCGGGCTCAGCGACCCATGCGTGAGGAGGATCGTCGTGTCGTCGATCAGTACCGCCAACGCGACATCGGTGTGGTGACGTTCGAAGCCAAGTACACGTTCTTGGCGGGCGCTGCGGGTCTTGCGCTCGGATTCGTCTGGCTCGCCGCTTTCCACCTCGGTGATCGGGGAGCAGCGGCGTGGCCCGTGCTCGCACTCTGCGCCGCTGGAGCCGCAATTGGCCTGCCCATCGACTTGAGCCGAAGGCGTGCTCGTCTGCGCGCGCGACGATCGGCTGCCGCAGCTCGCTGGCAGCCGATCTTGGCCAGCGATTTCGTAGAACGGATTGCGGCGGAGGCAGCGATGGCGGCACGGATCGATGACGACGACGCGAACAGTGCGTGGTTTCTGCAGGTCGAGGCGGATCAGGTTCTCTGTGTCTGGGACTGGACCGAGCGAGCGACCGAACGCGTCGAGGTCGACCTCATTGCCGGAAGCTCGCCGACTCCGCTCGCAATTCGCTGGTCCGGAAACGAGCTCGTCCCGATCACGCCCAAGCGAAAATTCAGGCGTGGCGAGCGCAAGCCCGAGCAGTGCGAAGTTCTTCGTGGCCGCGTCGAGCAACTCGACCAGCTGTTGCGAGAGCCTGGTGAAAAGAAGCTCGATGCGAGACCGAAGGCACGCCTGGAATGGACGCCGCTTGCGAAATTGGCGGAGGATCTGGAGGCCCTCGGCTTTTACAAATACGTGTTTGCGGAGCACGTAGAAGACGTCAAGCACGAAGCTGACCGGGGTGCCTACACCTGGTTCGTCGAAGTCGGACGCGCCTTCGATGCCGATGCAGAGCGGCTAGCTGAAGGTGGAGTGAGCGACCTGCTCGACTACCTGCGGCCCGCACTGAAGGCGGAAGGCTGCGAGCTCGGCGCAATCGCACAGACGTACGATGCAATCCGAGGATACACGCTCACGATCGGCGGCGAGCGGCACACGCTGTGGAATCAATCCGAAGCCAGAAAATCCTGGGAGCTCACGACCTCGCGCACGGCCACACTGATCAACCACAAGCTCGAGCAGGTCGGCTCAGACGAGCGCGTCCACTCGCTGCACGGCGGCGAAGACGCCGTGTTCGTTCTGCTGACGGCGGCCATGCGCGATCGAATCGCGACCAGCGGCGTGTTCCGAGCGGAGGAAATTCCCGAGCCTGTGGCTACGGCCGCAGCAGCAGCTCCCGCGCGCGAATTGCCCGCAGGATAGCTTCGCTCTGCCGCGTCGCCGAGGAGGCGCTCGGCGCCGGCAAGGGAGCGAGCCTCGCAGATGCGATCATCATGGCGTCGGCCGCGCTACGAGGTAGCGGCATCGTTTACACGTCTGACGTCGACGATCTCAGGAAACTCCAGCGTCACTTCCCGACCGTGTTGGTCCTGCCCGTGTAAACCAGCTCTCAATTAAGAATTCTGCGTCGCGTTGTCGTGGATTTCGCTGCGGCGAGAAAGCTACTGCTTCGGGACGGGCCGTGACCAGCACGACTCCGTACTCGTGTGACGCAAATCTTGAACCGATCGGGCGCGACCGTGGCCGCTGGTCGACGCGCAGGATAGACTCGGCACGTGGAACAGACCGGCTCTCACGTGGTTCTCGAGCCCGATCCCGAGCGCGCCCCTGTCGCCGTCGTGCCCGCTCCGAAGTCAGCGCTGCTCGACTACACGGAAAACACGCCCCGGCCCGACGAATTCTCCTCCGACGAGGACACTTTGGACTGGGAAGGCGAGGGCTGGAGCTGATGGCTCAACCTGCTCCGACCCTACTTACGATCGCCGAGTACCTCGCCATCGAGCGCTCCTCCCCGCTCAAGCATGAACTATTTCAAGGGCAGATGCTGGCAATGGCCGGAGCAAGCCTCGAGCACAACGTCATCGTCGCGAATGTCGTCGCCGAGCTGCGCGCGGCGCTACGCGACCGCCCGTGCGTCGCCCTGCCGTCGGACATGAAGGTGCTGGTTCGTGCGAGCGGTCACTACTACTACCCCGACGCGACTGTCGTCTGCGGTGCAGCTGAATTCGCGGACGAGGAGCGCGATGCGATCGTGAATCCCACCGTCATCGTCGAGGTCCTCTCCGACTCGACAGAGCGCCGGGACCGCGGTGCCAAGTTCCACGACTACCGCACGATCCCGAGCTGCACGGACTACCTCATGTGCTCGTCTACGGAGCCGTTCGTCGAACACTACACGCGCGATGCCGACGGCTGGCGCCTACGCGAGTACGGCGCGGGTGAAGTGGTAGCGCTACGCGGAAGCGAGACCAAACTCGCCGTCACCGAGATCTATGCGAAGGTATTTGGGGACGGATGAAGTCGTCGAAAGCGCGGCGCTGAGTTCTCTTCCGTCGCGGGTTCGGCGATCACCGAACCCGCACGACCGAGAGATTTTTGCTCCGACTCAAGGACTCGAACCTTGGACCCGGCGGTTAACAGCCGCCTGCTCTACCAACTGAGCTAAGTCGGAATACGTGTGAGGGAGCGAGAGACTAGTCACCGATCTTCGAAGGTCAAGAAGATCTGTGCGCACGCGCACGACCGGCCGCACGTTTTCGCGAATTGCCGGAACTTGCGCTGAATCCCGGGGGCGGCCGTCGAACGATCCGTGGCCAGAATCCCGCTCGCCGCGCGCGGACCAGGGTGCACCCTGCCTTCGGACGTTGACGGAGCGGCGGGCCGGATGCCATAGCGCTCCGGTGACGCCTGCATCCGACGTTCCGGCGCGGTCGCCGACCGTGGCCCTCGAAACCCCAGACCTCGTCGTCGCTGCGCCTGCGAGAGCGGACGGTGCTTCGGCGGACGTGACGCGCGCGGCGGGCCGGGGCGGGCTGGCCGTCGCGTTCGCCAAGGTTTATTTCATCGTCGTTGGGTTGGTGCAGCAAATTGCGCTGCCGCGCTTGCTCGGGCTGGACGGCTACGGGGCGCTCGCCAGCGTGCTCTCGATCGCCGGGATCACCTATAATCCGGTCACGACGACGTCGATCCAGAGCGTGAGTCGCGCGGTTGCACAAGCCACGCCGGAGACCGAGCCCGGCACGATTCGGCGAGTGTTTTTGATCCACGCGGTGTTCGCGTTGCTGCTCGCGACCGGTTTTTTCTTGCTCGCGCCGTTCATCGCCCATTCGGTCGGCGCAAGTCACGTGGTCACGCCGCTCCGCATTTTGAGCGCCGTCATGTTGCTCTACGGCCTGTACACGCCGCTCATCGGCGTGCTCAACGGGCGCCGCAAGTTCGTGTCGCAAGCGTCGCTCGACATCATCGCCGCGACGCTGCGAACCACGGGCCTGATCGGCGGCGCATTTCTGTTTTCGCGCAGCCGAAATCTGGGCGTCGAAGGCGCTACCGCGGGCTTCGCCAGCACCGCCGTATTGATCCTGGCGGTGGCGATCGTGCTCGTGGGCTTCGGCAAGCGCGGGAAATCAGCCATCACCGTGCGCGAGCACGTGCTGTACGCGCTGCCGGTGCTGTTTGGACAAGTGTTGTTCAACTTGCTGCTGCAAGCCGACCTCACCTTGCTGCGCCGCTTCGCTTCCGAAGCAGCCATCGCGCAGGGGTTGCCCGCGACCGCCGCCGATCCGCTCGTGGGCGCGTACCGCGCTACCCAGCTTTTTTCCTTCCTGCCCTATCAGTTGTTGATCGCGGTCACGTTCATTCTTTTTCCCATGCTCGCCAGCGCCGCGCATGACGGCGATCGGGCCGCGGTGGCGCGCTACGTCGGCACGGGCGTGCGGCTCGCGCTGGTGCTCGCCGGGATCATGGTCAGCGTGACGGCCGGGCTCAGCGATCGCTTGCTCTACCTCGTATTCGGCCCAGAGGCGGCGAAGCTCGGCGGGCAATCGCTCGAACTATTGGCCTTGGGCTTCGGCGGTTTTGCGATCTTCGGCGTGCTCACCACCGTGCTCAACAGTCTGAAGCACGAGCGAGAGAGTGCGATCGTCACCGGCGTGGCGGTCACGTTGGTCGTGGCGCTCTGCTATTTGCGCGTGCGCGGCGCGGCGTTCGGTGAGGATTTGCTGATCTTTACGGCAGAAGCCACGGCGGCTGGGCTGTTCGTCGCCACGCTCTCTGCAGCATTCTTCGTGTATCGCGCCGCGGGTGCCGTCGCCCCGCCGCTCGCAATCGTGCGGGTACTGATCGCCGTCGCCGTCGCCACCGCGGTCGGCCGTTTCTTGCCTCAGGCTGGAAAAATCCTGACACCCGTTTACGCGGTGCTCGTCGCTTGCGTCTATGTCTGCATTTTGCTCGTCACGCGCGAACTCGGCGTGAACGATTTGAACACCGTTCGCGAGGTGGTTTCGAAGCGCCGAGCGCGCTGATCCGCTCGAGGATTCTGCTACAATCGCGGCACCGACCATGATTTGTCGCGCCTCGCTTTGGTTGCCGCTACTCGTCGCGGGCACGCTCGCGCCCGCGTTCACCGCTTGTGCCGGCACGACCGACGGTCTCTTTAGTGATGCCGGCGGAAGTGATGCCGGCGGAGCGCCCAACGCGGGCGGCACGGGTGCAGCTACCGCCACGGGCGGTACGTCGAGCACGGGAGGAGGCTCGAGCTCCGGTGGCGCGCACGCGAGCGGCGGTGCCACGGGCGGAGTGGGCGCGGCGAGTGGTTCGAGCGCGAAGGGCGGAGCCAGCTCGACCGGCGGCACGGGTGCAGCGAGTGGTTCGGGCACCACAGCGGGCAGCGGCAACGCCGGCGCGGGCGGCAATAGCGGCGGCCACGGCGGTTCGAGCGCGGGCGGTAGCAGCTCCGGCGGAGCCGGCAACGCCGGCGCGAGCAGCGGCGGCAGCGCAGGCAGCGGCGGCACCACGTGTCAGGAACTACTGGCGCTCGCTGAGTCCGAGCTCGTTGCGGCTCAAGCTTGCGATCTCGCCCGCAACGTCCAGCAGTGCACCGGCAGCGTGAGCACCGTGTGCGGCTGCCAAGTGCCGGTCGAGGCCAACAACTCAACGGCGACGCAGACTTACCTTGCCACACTGAAAAGTTTTCGAAACCAGCGCTGCGTGATCGCCTGCTCGAAAATCGCCTGCTTGCCGAACTTCGGCGCGCAATGCCAAGCGCTCGATTCGGGCGATCGCTGCGTCGCTCGCGTTGGCGCGACGACCCAATGAGCGCGCTGCGTGGGCTCGCTCCACGCGCTGTCCAGTGCCCGCATGGCGGAGGCTCAGCCGATGGCTTCGCGCACGAACAGATCTTCGAGCGTTTCGTGGCGCGGCGTCACTTCGGAGATCGCGCAGTCGAGCTCGAGCGCGCGTTTCAATAGCGCGCTCACTTTGGCCTCGCCTTCGACCTCGACCACGAGCCGCGGGCCGACGCGGCGCACGCCGTGACCTGCGGCCACGCATTCGCGCTCGAACTCGTCGCTCGCGCCGAGCAGCGCGATGTCGGTGCGCCGCACGTCACTATGCAACAACTCAC
>Ga0207667_10008161_pt1 | contig 12465 bp, 9 predicted proteins | sample KBSCornC52_FD_184301 | JGI IMG/M metagenome (GOLD analysis project Ga0207667, IMG submission 184301) | Corn rhizosphere microbial communities from Kellogg Biological Station, Michigan, USA - KBS Corn C5-2 (SPAdes) (version 2) | ecosystem: Host-associated > Plants > Roots > Rhizosphere > Soil ...
TTGCTATGTGCTTTACGGTGTTGCTGTTTTTGTTTGGTTCGAACATCGTATTTGCGCAAAAAACCGTTACCGGTAAAGTAACGAATCAAACGAATGCTTCGTTACCGAACGTTTCAGTTACCGTTAAAGGAACGACTAACGGAACTGTAACCGATGCTAACGGCAATTTTAGCCTTAATGTGCCTGCCGGGCATAATTCGATCGAAATCAGTAACATTGGATACGGTACCCAGGAGATTTCCGTAGCCTCGCGAACCAATGTAGGAACCATTACCCTGATTGCCAATAATCAAACTTTGAATGAAGTGGTGGTTACAGGATATACTTCCCAACTGAAAAAGGACATCACCGGTGCCGTATCGGTTGTTAATGTAAAAGACATGAACAAGCAGCCAACCGGGCAATTAGCCAACCAATTGCAGGGACAAGCTTCTGGTATTACGGTTATCGGATCCGGACAGCCGGGAGAGAATCCACAAATTACCATACGTGGTATTAATACTTTTGGAAATAACACACCCCTTTTCATTATTGATGGTGTTCCAACCCAAAACATTTCTGATATTAATCCTAATGACGTCTCCTCAGTTCAGGTGTTGAAGGATGCAGGTGCTGCTTCTATTTATGGGTCCCGTGCATCTAATGGTGTTGTCATCATCACGACCAAACAAGGACAGGGAAAGGTTAAGGTAACTTATGATGGCTATTACGGTACCCAACAGCCAAAGACTGGAAATATCTGGAATATACTATCGCCTATAGATATGGCACAGTTAAAATTCAATGCGCTCTCAAATTCCGGTACGCCGGTTAACAGTGCTCATCCCGATGCATTGTATGGCGGAGGTTCAACGCCTACATTGCCCGATTATATTCTTGCAGGGAATAAGTTTGGTTTGAGTGAAGGCGACCCTGCAGTAAATCCGACTTTATATAACGTAATTCCGGAATACAGCGATCCAAATGCATTGAATTCATTTTATCGGATCACACGAGCCAACAAGTCCGGAACAGATTGGTATCATGCGATTAACAAGCCGGCTGCTATGCAGAATCACAACTTATCAGTAAGCGGTGCTACTGATATGGGAAGGTACTTTTTTTCAATGGAATATTTAAACCAAAAAGGTACTGTATTGGAAACCTATTTGAAACGCTACACAGTACGTGCAAATACAGAATTTAATGTTACGAAGAACATTAAAGTAGGAGAAAATCTTTCTTATTCAATTATGGATAATAACAGGCTGACTCCAGGTGAAGGAAGTTTTATCGGGATGGCATTTCGCCAGCAACCTATAATTCCTGTCTATGATATTATGGGGAATTTTGCCGGTACTTTTGGTGGACAGCTGGGCAATGCCAGAAATGCGGTTGCTGATGCATATCGCACAAGAAACAATGCAGGACTAAACAATCGTCTTTTTGGGAATGTTTATGCTGATCTGACCCTGATACCGAATCTTGTATTTCATACAAGTTTTGGTGGCGAAAGTTATGCCGGTATTTATCATTCTTTTGGTTATCCGACTTACGAGAATGCTGAAAATGCCAGTAAAAACAGTTATTCTGAAAGTTCTTATTATGGATATAGCTGGACATGGACAAATACGCTTAATTACCGTAGATCTTTTGGCGAACATAATATTTCAGTATTAGCGGGTGTAGAATCGGTAAATAATGAATACAGAAGTCTCGCAGGAACAACGCCGAATTATTTTTCGTTTGATCCACGCTATGTTACTTTAAGTACAGGTTCTGGTACGCCTACCGTATCCAGTGGCCGCTCTACTGATGGATTGTGGTCCCAATTTGGTCGGGTAGATTATGGATATAAAGACAAATACCTGATCAGTGGTACCATCAGGCGGGATGGTTCCTCAAAATTTATTAATGAACAATATGGCGTCTTTCCAGCGATAACTGCTGCGTGGCGTCTCTCCCAGGAAGACTTTCTTAGAAATGTATCATGGTTGAATGATTTAAAGATTCGTGGTGGTTGGGGTATTATGGGAAATCAGTTTAACCTGAATAATAGCAACGGATATTTTACTTATAATAGTGATAAAAATGCATCCTATTATGATATTGGCGGAACTAATAACAGTATCGATCAGGGGTTCCGTACCGGCCAGATTGGAAACCCGGATGCCAGATGGGAAAAAGATGGAAACACAAACATCGGTTTGGACGCCACATTACTTAATGAGAAAATCAACTTCACGATTGACTATTATGTAAAAGACATCAAAGACTTGTTGTTTAATCCTCCGTTACCTGCTACGGCCGGCAGAGGAACGGCTCCTTTTGTAAACATAGCAGGTATGAAAAATACCGGTATTGATATGCAATTGGGTGCACATTTTGGTCTTAGCAAGGATTTGAAATTCGATGGGTCATTACAGTTAACCACTTACAACAATACCATCTCGAAAGTGAGTGATGCTTCTAATTACTTCCTTTCTGGTGATGGCAGAAGATTTGGACAAAGTATTAACAGGAACGAGGTAGGCCATTCTATTGGCGCATTTTATGGCTACCAGATAGTGGGATTTTGGAACAGCCTTGATGAAATTACATCAGCAAATGCACAAGCAGCAAAAGCCACAGGAGATGATGCGGCAGTGTATCAGACTGATATCGGGTTAGGGCGGTTTCGTTATAAAGATGTAAATGGTGATGGGCACATCACTGATGCGGACCGTACTTTTATTGGCAATCCCAATCCTAAATTCACCTATGGAGCGAATCTGGCTTTGACTTATAAGAATTTTGATTTCAGCATGTTCCTTTATGGTTCACAAGGAAATGATATCTGGAATAACGTTAGATGGTGGACTGATTTTTATGCTTCTTTTGCAGGAGCTAAAAGCCATACAGCCTTATACGATTCCTGGACGCCGGAAAATCACAACGCGAAAGCTCCAATTCAGGAAAATAAGGGATATGTTTCTACAAATGGAGTCCCTAATTCTTATTTCATCGAAAACGGTTCGTACCTGAGAGCTAAAAATGTAACACTTGGATATTCATTCTCCCCGAAATTGTTGAACAAAGTTTCAATTAATTCATTTAGAATATATGTTCAGGTTGCCAATCTGTTTACTATTACCAAATACACAGGTGCTGATCCTGAAGTGAGTGGTGGGTATATCGGGGGTGTAAACTCAGTTACAGATTTTGGCGTAGATGAAGGATCTTATCCTAATACACGAAACTTTCTCGTAGGCGTAAATCTCAAATTTTAATTGCTTAAAATCTTTAAAATGAAAAAACAAACATATTTAACTGGAATCGTCATCCTGACAACGATGATCTTTTCATCATCCTGTAAAAAAGAATTCCTGGTACGTGAGCCAATTGGAGCGCTAAGCCAGGGTGTATTAGCGACACCGAATGGCGTGAATGGTTTATTGACCGGAGCATATAGTGCACTTCGTGGGACAGATATCGGTGCGAGCACAGCGTGGTCAGGATCAGTGACTAACTGGATTTGGGGAAGTGTAGCCGGTGGCGACGCACACAAAGGAAGTGATGCCGGGGATCAGGCACCGATCAATCCGATTGCTACATGGGCTATTTCTCCATCTAATGCTATGGCGGCAGATAAATGGATCGTTTGCTATGGAGGTATAGATCGCGTAAATTCTGTATTCAAAGTTCTGCCTTTGGTAAAAGGAATGGATGCAGCGGCATTGAAGAATGTGGAAGCACAGGCCCATTTTTTAAGAGGTCACTATTATTTTGAACTCAAAAGGTTCTATAATATGGTACCGTGGATATCAGATTCCACAAAGGATTTTAAACAAGAGAATAATGTAGATATCTGGCCAAAAATAGAAGCTGATTTTAAATTTGCTTTTGATAATTTGCCTGAAACGCAGTCGGATGCAGGAAGAGCTAACAAATGGGCAGCAGGCGCTTACCTGGCAAAAGCTTATCTGTATCAAAAGAAATTTGAGCTGGCAAAAACGCTATTTGATCAGGTGATTGCACAAGGCATGACCACAAAGGGAGTAAAATACGATCTCTTGCCAAGTATTGAGGATAACTTCCGTCCGGAAAAAGAATTAACGAGCCCGGAGAATGTATTCTCAGTCGAATTTGCAGCAAATGTGGGAACCGGAACTATTGACAATGCGACAATGGGAGATATGCTCAATTATCCATATGGTAATAGTCCATTCGGATGCTGCGGATTCTATCAGCCAACAATTGACCTGGCGAACTCTTATCGTACAGATGCCAATGGTCTTCCTTATTTGGATACCTACAACGCCCATGCTGTAAAAAATGATATGGGCGTTCTTTCTTCAGCCTCATTCACTCCGGATGCCGGCAATCTTGACCCACGAATTGACTGGACTATTGGCCGCCGTGGAATTCCATATCTTGATTGGGGACTTCATCCTGGTCGTGACTGGATCCGTGATCAGGATTTTTCCGGCCCTTATGCTCCGAAAAAGAATATTTGGTGGCACGCTACAGAACAATATCATGATAACAACTCCTGGGCGCCGGCAACAGCAATTAACTATTACATCATTCGCTTTGCTGATGTATTGCTGATGGCTGCTGAAGCCCATGCCCAAACGAATGATCTGCCAGGAGCGCTCACCCTGGTAAACCGCGTAAGGACGAGAGCTGCAAATCCTGCCGGATGGGTTTATCAGTATAAGGATAATTCAAATCCTGCTGCTGGTTTCTCAACTGAACCTGCCGCTAATTATGTTATTAAAACTTATGCATCTTTCCCTACACAGGATTTTGCTTTAAAAGCAATTTATTTTGAGCGCAAATTAGAACTGGGTATGGAAGGAGTGAGATTTTTTGATTTATCAAGGTGGGGTATCGCTGCTCAAGTACTGAACGATTTCTTCGCTTATGAAGGAAATTTAATCGGTGATGTTAAGGGTGGACATTTTACTGCCGGCAAAAATGAATATTTCCCGATACCTCAATCCGAAATTGATAAGACAACAATAGGAGGAAAAGCTACGCTGACTCAGAATAAGGGCTATCAATAGCAATTCTAATTTCTGTGAGATAAAAATAAAAGGAAGCTGTCATTGGCTTCCTTTTATTTTTTATCATTTCAGAATAATACAGCAAAACAACAAATAATGGAGATTTTGATTCTTCATTATTTTTCAAATTTTTTAGTCGATAAAGACTAAGAAATTTAATTTTAATTAATCCGCATAAATTCCAATGGTTTTTTCTCCATCGCTGTTCTTTAGACCGCGATACATACCCGAACTGTTGAAAACCATTGCAGCATTGCCTTTTGCATCCATTCCAATTAATCCACCTTCCCCATTCATCGCCACTAATTTTTTTAAAACTACTTCTTCACAGGCTTGTTGAAGTGTAAAGTTTTTATATTCCATTAAACAACTCACATCATAAGCTGCAACTGCTTTGATAAATATTTCTCCATGACCGGTACATGAGATCGCACAGGTTTTATTATTTGCATAAGTACCGATTCCAATCATCGGGCTATCGCCAATTCTTCCATATTGTTTGTTAGTCATTCCACCGGTAGAAGTAGCAGCAGCAATGTTTCCATCTTTGTCACACGCAACTGCACCAACGGTTCCGAATTTTTTATCTTTCAGTAAACCAACTAATTTGTCGTTTTTATGATCCAATTTATACAAGTCGCTGTCTCTTATTTCACGCCATTGATCGTAGCGAAACTGTGAAAAAAAATATTCATCCGGCTCCAGTTTAATCCCCTGTTTTATGGCAAAATCATTTGCTCCTTTTCCGCTTAAAAACACATGGCCGCTGTGCAACATTACTTCTTCTGCAAGTTCTACCGGATTCCTCACATTTCGAACACCTGCAATGGCACCGGCATCGAGCGTGCTTCCATCCATGAGGGCGGCATCCATTTCATTCAAACCTTTCTTGGTAAATACCGCACCTCTGCCCGCATTGAACAAAGGACTGTCTTCAAGGATTACAACAGCTGCCTTTACCGCATTTACAGCAGTTCCTCCAATTTCCAAAACCGCATATCCTGCTTCCAAAGCTTCTGAAAGACCATGCCTGTATGCTTCTTCAATATCTGCTGACATGTCTTCTTTTAAGATCGTGCCGGCTCCTCCATGAATAGCGATTGAGATTTTTTGCATTATTATGTTATTATTGAATTATGGGTATCAACAACAAATTTAATCTTAAATAAAAAAGAGATTTCAAAAAGATGCATTCAAGTAGAAAGGAGCCTTTTACACTCCTGTAATAATTTTTCTTTATTGATTGCAACAGTTCCTACTTCTTCACAAACAATTCCACCAGCGATATTAGCAATTTTTGCTGCCAGCGCAATATCTTTTGTGGCGGCATAAATTAAAGACGCAACGGCAATGACCGTATCGCCGGCGCCACTTACATCAGCAATATTTCTTCTGTGAGATGGAAGAATATTCTTACGATTTTCTTCCTGGTAAAAAATTCCTTTTTCCGATAAAGTGATTAAAGAAATATCATGATCTAATTTTTGCTTTAACTGTGAATGAATTTCGGAAAGTAAATCTGATGAAATTTCTTCAGGTAATAAATTCAAACCGGTAATCGCTTCATTCAAATTGGGTTTAAAAAGTGTAGCGTGTTGGTAGCAAAAAAAGTTTTTTCTTTTCGGATCCACTGCAGTAGTAATATTATTTTTTTTGCAAAAAGAAATGGTATTTGCGATAATATTTCTGGTAAGGATTCCTTTATTATAATCCTCAAAAATTACTACATCCGGTTTTTCTGTAGTGATGAATTTTTCAATTTGATTTTGTAATTTCTCTTCATCAGCATCCTCAATATCATGAACTATTTCTGCGTCAAGCCGCATCATGTGTTGATTCCGGCTGATGATCCTGATTTTATTAGTAGTTATTCTTTTTTTACTTTCTAAAATAAAACGGGTATCAATATTTTTTTCTTCCAGTAATTTTTTCAATTGAAATCCATCTTCATCTTCACCTAAAATCGTAAGCAATGATACAGAAGCCCCCAGCGCCTGAACATTTAAGGCTACATTTCCTGCACCCCCAATCCGCTGTTCTCTTCTGCTGACTGCAACCACAGGTACCGGCGCTTCCGGAGAAATCCTTTCAACGTTTCCCCACCAATAAGTATCCAGCATTACGTCGCCGATTACGGCGATCTTCATTTTTGAAAACTGTGAAAATAACTGATCAATATCTACACTCATTCAATGACTGATTTATTTTTTTTCTGATTGCGAATGGTTATATAATAAACCGGAATTCCTGCCAAAACAATGCCTAATCCCCACAAAGTATACAATGGTTTGAAGAACACAAGGAACACACAAAATACCGAACCCATGATGATATAAAGTGCCGGCAAAAACGGATAGGCAAATGCTTTGTACGGCCTTTCAATATTCGGTTTTGTTTTGCGAAGTACAAAAATACCGATGATGGTAAGCACATAAAAAATAACGACAACAAATGCAATCATATCCAGCAGATCATTATAACCGCCGCTCAAACAAAGAATAGAAGCCACAATTGCCTGTGCCCACAAAGCGCGTGCGGGAACCGCTTTTTTATTCAATGTTGCTGCTCTTTTAAAAAATAAACCATCTTTTGCCATCGTATAATAAACCCTTGCACCGGCAAGAATTAATCCGTTGTTGCAGCCAAATGTAGAGATCATGATCATCACCGCAATGACTGCTGCACCATAATGACCGAAGATTGCACTGGATGCGGCAACAGCAACGCGATCACCGGCGGGAAAAGCGATCTGATCCAAAGACAATGCGTTGAGATACATTAGATTGGTAGTGATATAAATTACTGACACGATCAGCGTTCCGAGGAAAAGACTAAGGCCAATATTTCTTTTCGGATTTTTTATTTCTGCAGCAATGAAAGTTACATTGTTCCACGCATCGCTACTAAAGAGCGAGCCAACCATCGAAGCGGCGATGGCGCCAATTAAAATCGTTCCGCTGATAGGAAACCAGTTGCCATTTTTTACAAAGCTGCCATTTACTTTTTCCAATTGAACAGCATTCAATCCTGTTTGCCAGTTCTCATTCCAGAAACTGTGTTTTACTAAAAGGAATCCAAGAATGATCAACCCAAAAAGTGATAATAATTTAACAGAAGTAAAAGTGGTTTGAATTATTTTCCCACCTTTGATGCCTCTCGTATTTGTGTAGGTAAGAAAAACGATGGAAGCGATGGCTAGAATTTGGGCAGCAGAAATATGAAAATTTCCTATTGAAAATAAAAAAACATTTTCACCGACTTCAGGAATGAGATAAGCGGTAAAACGGCTGAAAGCCACGCCAACAGCAGCAATTGTTGCGGTTTGAATTACGGTAAAAGAACTCCATCCATATAAAAAACCCGCGAGTGGACTGAATGCTTCGCGCAGAAAAACATATTGGCCGCCGGCTCTTGGAAACATGCCGCTCATTTCGCCATAACTCACCGCTGCCATTACAGTCATAAGTCCGGTAATTAGCCAAACAAGGATGAGCCATCCGGCGCTTCCTACATTTCTGACGATATCAGTACTTACAATAAAAATTCCGGAACCAATCATCGAACCGGCAACGATCATCGTGGCATCAAAGAGGCGAAGGCTGGGTTTGAAAGCAGTTGCTTGTTCATTCATAAAAGAAATCCCATTTTTTAAAACGGGATTGAAGATAAATATTTATTTGAGAAACGGAAGTTGAATCACTTTTTATTTTCAGAATCCAGCTTATTCAAACCTGCAATTACATCAGGCGTAATGTTTAAAGTAGAATCTTTATAAAACATAAAACCAGGTTCATAAGAAAATATATAAGAGTACCTTCCATCTTTATTATAGTCTTTCAAAAAATCCTGGATACGTGTTAAAATATCTTCCTTCATTTTTGAATTATAATTGTACAGTTCGTTGTCAATGCTTTGCTTCCGCGCCTGCAAATCCTGTTGCATTTTATTCATTTCCTGCATCGCTTCTTCCTGTTCTTTTTGATTCATGGTAGCTGCTTTTTGCTGCAATTGCATCGCACGGCTTTGATATTTTTTTTGCATGGCGGTAATCTCGTCATTGGCCGCAGATTGCTTGCGTTCAAAATCGGCTTTTATCTTTTTATAATAGCTGTAATTATTCTGAAGTGAATCCAAATCTATGTAAGCTACCTTGGATTTTTCGTTAGAACTGGCTGAAGAAGAATGGACTGTCTCGGCTGGTTTTTTATCGTGCTGAAAATGCAGATAATACAGGTAACCAACAAGCAGCAGTAAAACACAATTAAAAACGAGTAAAAAATTTTTCATGTAGATAAAGTTGAAATGGCAAGATAAAAAAAACGAATGGTTAGATAATTAAAGAGTTTTGATTTAGGAAACGATTAACTAATGGTCACAATAAGCTCATTGACGAATATACTGATGTGAAAATATAAAAATCAGTAAACAAATAAATAACCGGCATTTCTGTTTTGGTTTTTTCAAAATTCTTCCCGGTAAATGAAGAATTAAGAAGAATTCTGATTTTTCTTTTTTGTCACATGAATGCTTTTCTTTTTTCGAAAAAAAGCTGTAACCTTTTTCATTTATCTCCACTCTAACTTTTCAAATAAACATAATTATATCATGAAAATTTTAAAATTTTTTACTAAATCAGCAATATGTTTTGCTGTTAGTACCGGTTTCCTTTCTTTATCTGCAAATGCACAAAAAGCAGTGAATCTTACAGATCCTGAAATTGCTTCCATAGCAGTTACTGCCAATCAGATCGACATTGATTATGCAAAAATTGCTGAGAAAAAGTCGAAAAATGCGGAAGTAATAAACTTCGCTCAAACCATGGCTAAGGATCACCAATCAGTTATTGACCAGGCAGTTGCTTTGGTTAAAAAATTAGGTGTAACACCGCAAGATAATGCAACCAGCAAATCATTAAAAGCCGGTGAAGCAAAAACCCTGAAATTGCTTAATTCAAAATCAGGAAAGGCTTTTGACAAAGCATATATTGATAATGAAGTAGGGTATCATAAAGCAGTGATCAAAGAAGTAGAAACTGCCTTAATTCCTGATGCAAAAAATGCTGAACTTAAAAGTTTGTTACAAAGTGTTTTACCAGTTTTAAAATCACATTTGTCTCATGCTGAAATGGTTCAAAAAGAAGTAAACAAATGAAAAACAAGATAACAGAATTGGGAATAAAAGTGTTGTTATTATTCCCAATTCTTTCTTTATTCAGTTGTCATTCTTCTGATCAGCAAAACGGGGAGAGCAGCCACAGAACAGACACAGTCGTGATACAACAAATGCAGTTCATTCCTGCTTCCATTACTGTAAAAAAAGGTGATAGCATTGTATGGATAAATAAAGGCATGGTAGATCATACCGTGAAAGATGAAAAAAGCAATGGCTTTTATTCGGACACCATCCATGTCGGCCAAAGCTGGAAGATGGTAGCAACAGATAGTGCAGATTACGATTGCAGCATTCACCCAACAATGAAAGGAAGAATAGTGATAAAATAAGGTAACTTACAATCGGTTTCTTAAGCAGGTTAAAAAATTAAAAAAATTTATAAAAATTGGAAACGCAGTTGCAGCAATATTCGGATTTGGAAATCATCCAAAAGATAAATGACGGCGATGTAAAGTTGTTTGAAATTTTGATCAGAAGATACAATCCATTTCTTTATAAAATCGGCAGAACATACAGGTACAATCATCAGGACACGGAGGACCTGATGCAGGATGCGTATGTAAACACATTTTTTAGTTTGAAAAAATTCGAACACCGGTCTTCTTTCAAAACGTGGATCACCAGGATCATGCTCAATCTTTGCTATCAAAGGAAACACAAACTGAGTTTTAAGAATGAAATAACCGGCGATGATATTCAAAATGAAAAATCAAATATCATGTTTCATCAATCAACCAACAACGAAAAAATAACAGTGAACAAAGAACTTGGGCGTGTATTGGAAAATGCGATACAGCAAATACCTGAAGATTACCGCATCGTATTTTCTTTGCGCGAACTCAATGGGTTGAGCGTTGCTGAAACTGCTGAAGCATTGAATATAAGCGAGAGCAATGTGAAAGTAAGATTGAACCGGGCAAAAACTATGTTGCAGAAAGAGATAAAAAAAATGTATTCCCGCGAGGAGATTTTTGAATTCAATCTGATCTATTGTGATGGAATGGTAGATAGGGTAATGAAAAAAATTGAGGAAATAAAAAATGGAGACAATGAAAGTTAAAGATCTTTACAGCAGTTTTGAGAAAGTATGTGTTGATGAAATCAATGCAGGTTGTGCAGACCTTTCATCACCTGAATATTTTCAGAATGATGATGAAAAAATAAAAATAATTGCCGGGCATTTTAAAGAAATTATGCAAACGCTTGGCCTTGATTTGGGGGATGATAGTTTGAAAGAAACACCGGAACGAGTGGCAAAAATGTATGTGAAGGAAATTTTCAGTGGATTAAATCCGAACAATAAACCCGAAATAACAACCTTTGAAAATAAATATCAGTATAATAAAATGCTGATTGAAAAAAATATTTCCCTTTACTCTTATTGTGAACATCATTTTGTACCAATCATAGGAAAAGTGCATGTAGCCTATATTTCGAAAGGAAAAGTAATCGGATTATCGAAAATAAACAGGCTGGTACAATATTATTCAAAAAGGCCGCAAGTGCAGGAACGGCTTACTGTCCAGATTGCAGAAGCAATGAAAAAAGCCACTGGAACCGAAGATGTTGCGGTACTGATTGATGCGGTTCATTTATGTGTCGCATCGCGTGGAATAAAAGACACCAACAGTAGCACCATTACTTCAGATTATTCAGGAAAATTTATAAATGAAGGGGTGAAAAATGAGTTTCTGGTTTCGGTAAAATGATTCTTCAAAGGATACATCGTTATTAGTACCTCAAAAGTTATTTGTCCAAATTAAATCCGCTTTGTATTTAAGAAGAAATAACTGGACTTTTTTTTAAGACGAAATAGCAAGTAATTTGTAATTTGATTTCAGTATTCTTTTTTTTTTAATTATTATTGTGAAGGGTTTAAGTATAATATGTGAAGTTTTAATTTTAATATCATGTATAATGCTTCTACTTTTTTTCAAAAAAAATTTTAATTTAAAATTTAGAAAATGAAAATCAAATTTTTTTTACCAACACTTTTTGCGATCTTATTATTCGCATCTTCTTGTCAAAAACAAGATTCTTCTGCATCTGCAACATATCAAGTTGCAGGATTATGGATTGGCACCTACACCGTTAATAATGACAAAACAGCACCAGGTGTTTATTTTTATAGTTACGCTGTTTATCCGGATGGAAGCATCTTAACTAAGGGTTTAGGTGCAGATGGAAACTACCACTACTCTAGTGGTAATTGGCAATTGTCAAGCACTAATGTTTTTACTGCTACTATCACTACGCTAATTTTTAA
>Ga0207667_10008166_pt1 | contig 12460 bp, 17 predicted proteins | sample KBSCornC52_FD_184301 | JGI IMG/M metagenome (GOLD analysis project Ga0207667, IMG submission 184301) | Corn rhizosphere microbial communities from Kellogg Biological Station, Michigan, USA - KBS Corn C5-2 (SPAdes) (version 2) | ecosystem: Host-associated > Plants > Roots > Rhizosphere > Soil ...
ACGGCGGGAAGTTGTAGTAGTGCATGTAGCGCTTGTCTTCGAGCGCGACCACGCCGTCGAGGCGCTGCTGGTCGCTGATCGAGCCGAGCGTCGCGGCGGTGAAGACCTGCGTCTGTCCGCGCGTGAACACGCCCGAACCGTGGACGCGGGGCACGTAGTGCGTCTTGCACCAGATCGGACGGATCTCGTCGAGCTTGCGGCCGTCCGGGCGGATGCCCTCGTCGACGACCATCACGCGCAGCTCTTCCTCTTCCATCGACTTGATGATCTTCTCGAAATCCTTGTTGCCCGGATTCTCGAGGAGCGCGAGGATGGCTTCGTCCTTCTTGGTGCAGCGTTCGATCGCCGCCGGACGCTTGAGTTCGGCGAAGGCCGCTTCGCGCTCGCCCTTCTCGACGATGCGCATCGCCTTGGCGACGTCCTTGGCGAACGTCTTGCGGACCCACTTGTCGAGGTCGGCGTCGACCTTCTGGACCGGGAACTCGCGCTTCTTCTTGCCGACCTTCTTGGCCAGCTTGTCGATGGCGGCGACGATCTTCTTGATCGCCTCGTGGCCGAACTCGACGGCTTCGAGGAACACTTCCTCGGAGATCTCCTTCGAGCTGCCTTCGACCATCATCACGCCGTCGGCGGTGCCGGCGATGACGATCTCCATGCCGCCGGTCTCGTACTCGGGCAGCGTGGGGTTGACGACGTACTTGCCTTTTTCGTCGCGTCCGACGCGCACGGCGGCGACGGTCTTCTCGAACGGGATGTCGGAAAACGCGAGGGCGGCGCCGGCGGCGCACACGCCGACCACGTCGGCGTCGAGTTCGGGATCCACCGAGAGCAGCGTCGCGACGATCTGTACGTCGTTACGGAAGCCGTCCGGGAAGAGCGGGCGGATCGGGCGGTCGATCTGTCGCGACGAGAGCACGGCGTGCTCGCTCGGACGACCCTCGCGCTTGATGAAACCGCCGGGGATCTTGCCTGCGGCGTACATCTTCTCTTCGAAGTCGCAGGTGAGGGGGAAGAAATCGATGCCTTCGCGCGGTTTGCTCGAGGCTGTTACGGCGCAGAGCACGACGTTTTGATCTCCGTAACGAATCACCGCAGAGCCGTTGGCCTGCTTGGCGAGTTCGCCGGTCTCGATCACCATCGTGCGCCCGCCGATTTCCAATGAAATGGATTCGGGCACGTGTACTCCTACATGGGTCTCTGATTTTGCTCGTTATTGAACCCCGACGGGTTCGGCTAAAAGCCCGATTTTGCCTGGATTGACGAGGGATACTTGACTTTTCGACTACAAAGGTGTAGTCATATGACTACTTATGAGTAGTCAGTCTCCCGGCATCGACCGCGCGAGCCGCCTGTTCGGCAGCGCCCGGCGGACGGAGGTCTTGATGGGGATCGCGCTCCTCGAGGAGACCTATGCCCGCGAGCTCGCTCGCGTGCTGGAGGCTCCCTTGCTGAGCGTCCAGCGGATCGTCGATGCTCTCGATCGCGAGGGCGCCGTCGCCACCCGGCTGGTCGGCCAACAGCGCCGGGTGACCCTCAACCCGAAGTATTTCGCCCGTAAGGAACTCGAAGCGCTTCTGCGCCGCCTCGCGCTCGGCGATCAGCGGCTCCTCGACGCGGTGGGCAGCATGCGGCGGCGGCCCCGTCGGAAAGGCAAGCCGCTGTGATCGATCCCTCGTCGACCCTGGTCGACGTGGCTTTTGCGATCTGTACGGCGCTCGATCGGGCCGGCGTCCGCGCCGTCCTCGTCGGGGGAAGCGCGGCGACGTTCTATACCGGCGCCTATCAATCGCTCGACGTCGATTTCGTCCTCACGTTCAACCCGGCCGGGGCCGACGCGCGCGGGGCCGTCGAGGGGCTCGGGTTCCGTCTCCAGGGTTCGCATTACGCGCATCCCATCGTCGACTATACCGTCGATTTTCTGGGGGGACCCGCGGGTATCGGAGACGACATCGTCACCGATTTCCACGTAGCGCGCCGCGGCGACGAGTTGCTCCGGGTCTATACGCGAACCGACGCGGTGCGCGATCGCCTGGCGGGCTACTACCACTGGCCGGATCGGAGCAGCTTGCGCGTGGCCGTATTGGTGGCCCGGAGCGGTCCGATCGATCTCGCCGCGATAGGATCCTGGAGCGCGAGCGAAGGCGCTTCCGAGAAGTTCGAAGAATTCGTGCGCGCGTTGAAAGGGGAACCGATGTGACGATCCGGGTGACCGCCGCCCTAGCGCTGACGCTCGCAACGGGAATGGCGCCGATGACCGTCGCGCCGTCGTGGCGCGACGGCAAGCCGGTGACGGCGCGGCACGGGATGGTGGTGACCGAGCAGCGATATGCGTCGCAGGCCGGGCTCGACGTGCTGAAGGCGGGCGGCAATGCGGTGGACGCGGCGATCGCGACGGCCTACGCGCTGGCGGTGGTGGATCCGTGCTGCGGCAATCTCGGCGGCGGCGGGTTCATGCTGGTGCGCATGCACGACGGGCGCGAGCGGTTCATCGACTTCCGCGAGAAGGCGCCGCTGAAGGCGACGCGCGACATGTTCCTCGACAAGCACGGCGATGCGGTACCGGATCGCTCGCGCAAGGGCTGGCTCGCGATCGGCGTGCCCGGCACGGTGATGGGCATGGAGCGCGCGCGCACCGAGTTCGGCACGCTCTCTCGCGCGCGCCTGATGGCCGGAGCGCAGAAGCTCGCCCGCGACGGGTTCAGGATCGTGCCCGGCGATCTCATCCCGTTCGCCGGATCGCCCGACCAGGGCTACAGCGGCTTCGGCGCGGGCCGGATCCCGCTCGTCGGCGAGGTCTGGAAGCAGCCCGACCTGGCGCGCTCCCTCGCGTCGATCGCGGCCGGCGGCGCCGACGCGTTCTATCGCGGCCCGATCGCGGCGGCGATCGTGCGGGCGAGCGAGAAGAACGGCGGCATCCTGACGATGGCCGATTTCGCCGCCTATACCGTCGACGAGTCCGCGCCGCTGCATTGCGCGTTCAAGGGCCTCGAGATCGTCTCGGCCGCGCCGCCCAGCTCGGGCGGCACCACGCTCTGCGAGACGCTCAACATCGCGTCCGCTTATCCGTTCGGTTCGTGGCACAACGTCGCCGAGGTCCATCACGTGATCGAAGCCGAGCGGCGCGCCTACGCCGATCGCAACGCGTATCTCGGCGATCCGAAGTTCGTGGACGATCCGGTCGCGCAGCTGCTCTCGCCGGCCTACGCCGCGAAGCTGCGTTCGACGATCGCGGCGCGGAGAGCGACGCCGTCCAAGGACGTCCACCCCGGCCTGAAGATCGACGTCAACGAGAATCCGGATACGACCCACTTCTCGATCGTCGATGCGAGCGGCAACGCGGTCGCCGTGACGTTCACGATCAACGACTGGTTCGGATCGGGCGTGATCGCGCCGGGCACCGGCTTCTTCCTCAACGACGAGATGGACGACTTCACCGCGAAGCCGGGAGTGCCGAACATGTACGGACTCGTGCAGGGCGTGCGCAACGATATCGCTCCCGGGAAGCGCCCGCTCTCGTCGATGACGCCGACGATCGTGCTGCGCGGGGACAGGCTGGCGATGGTGACGGGAAGCCCGGGGGGCTCGCGCATCACCACGACGGTCGCCGAGACGATCCTCAACGTCTTCGCGTTCGGCATGAACGCGCAGCAGGCGGTCGACGCGCCGCGCATGCACATGCAGTGGTTCCCCGACGAGATCCAATACGAGCCCGGCGCGTTCACGCAGGCGCAGATCTCCACGCTCGAAGCGGACGGGTACGCCTTTCACCGGATCCGATCGTGGGGATCGGCGCAGGCCATCGTGGTCGATCCGAATACCGGCACGCGTTTCGGCGGCAGCGACCGCCGCCATCCAGCCGGCGCGGCATTGGGGTACTAGCGTTGAGCGCGGAGTGGTTGACGGCGATCGCGTCCCTGCTGACCCTTGTGGTGGTCGCGGTGGCGGCGTTCGCGGCGTTGCGCCAGATCCGGCACATGCATTCGGCCAATCAGGTCGCGGCGCTGCTGCCGCTCACGGAGAAGTATTCGGAGCCCGCCATGCGCGCGTCGCTCGACTACGCGCTCGCAGACCTCAACAAGGATCTAGAGGATCCGGAGGTCCGGGCCGGGGTGCTCGCCCGCCCGGCCTACGGAAAGGCGCGCGCCGCGCTGCCGATCTTCAACTTCTACGAGTCGGTCGGCGCGCTGGTCCGCGCCGGGACGCTCGATCTGTTCCTGGTCCTGTTGTATTTCGCGACCCCGGGCGAGATGTGGGAGGTCGGCGAGGACTACATCGCGCTCGTCCGCAAGAATCAGGGCCCCGAGATCTTCGAGAACTTCGAAGCCCTCGTGATCCTCCAGCGGCGGTACGAGAAGCGTCACGGCACCTCGCTCTTCCCCCGCAGCATGCAGCGTCTTGAGCTGAAGAGCCGTTATCTCGACGGTGAGGAGGTCGCCCGATGAGCGCCGAGTGGCTGACCGCGATCTCCGCCTTGGCGACGCTCGTCGTGGTCGCGATCACCGCGTTTGCGGCGTTGCGCCAGATCCGCCACATGCGCTCCGGCAACCAGGTGGCGGCGCTGTTGCCGCTCGTCGAGCGCTACCGCGAGGCCGAGATCCAAGCGTCGCTCAATTACGTGCTGGGCTCGTTGCGCGCGGATATGGAGGACCCCGAGGTACGCGCCGGGATCCGCGCGATACCGGTCCACGGCAAGGCGACCGCGGCGCTGGCCATCTTCAATTTCTACGAGTCGGTCGGTGCGCTCGTGTGCGCCAACGCGCTCGACCTGGAATTAGTGCTGCGGTATTTCAATACGCCATCAGACATGTGGACGATCGGCGAGCAGTACATCGCCATCAGCCGCGAGTCGCGCGGCGACGAGGTCTTCGAGAACTTCGAAGCGACGGTCGTGCTCCAGCAGAACTACGAGCGGCGGCACGGCGTCTCGATGTATCCGAAGGGCCTGCCGCGCCTGACGCTGCCCGCTCCGCCGCCCTAGCGCCCGGTCCTCGGCTTCGACCTTCCCGCTAGGGGCCCGCGATTGCGCCCTGGTATAACGGCGCCATGAGCCTCTCTCACGAAGCCCTGACCCGGTTGCGGGTCAAGGCCAACGACGTCCGCCAGGGCATCATCCGGGCGCTCGAAGCCGCCGGATCCGGCCATTCGGCCGGATCGCTGGATATGGCCGACATCTTCACCGCCCTCTACGGCAGCGTGCTGCGCCACGACCCGAACAACATCGATTGGCCGGATCGCGATCGCCTGCTGCTCTCGTGCGGCCACATCGCGCCCGTCCGCTACTCGGCGATGGCCAACTTCGGCTACTTCCCGGTCGAAGAACTGCTGACGCTGCGCAAGTTCGGATCGCGCCTGCAGGGCCATCCGGAGCGGGTCACGTTGCCGTCGGTCGAGACGACCTCGGGTCCGCTCGGCGAAGGCCTGGCGCAGGGCGTCGGCATGGCGCTCGCGGCCAAGCTCGATAAGGCGGACTGGCGCGTCTACGTGGTGACGTCGGATGCCGAACACCAATGCGGTCTGCATTGGGAAGCGATGATGACGGCGGGCAAGTTCAAGCTCGACAATTTGATGTGCATCATCGACCGCAACTTCATCCAGATCGACGGCAGCACCGAAGATATCATGCCGCTCGAACCGCTCGGCGATAAGTACCGCTCGTTCAACTGGGAGGTCTTCGAGGTCGACGGTCACGACATGGGCGCGATCCTCGAGACCATCGAGAAGGCCAAACAGGTCAAGGGCAAGCCGACCGTGATCGTGGCCAACACGATCCCGGGCAAGGGCGTGTCGTACATGGAAGGCGACTACACCTGGCACGGCAAGCCGCCGAACAAAGAGCAGGCCGAGACGGCGCTGCGCGAACTGCAAGCCGATCGCGAGAGGATCCTGGCCAATGTCTGAAGTCACGATGGACGGCGAGACGCTGCACCTGCACGGCTATACCGACGCGACCAACGTCAAGCAAGTCCCGACCCGCAACGGCTTCGGCGAAGGCCTGGTCGAGGCCGGGCTCAAGAACAAGAACGTGCTGGCGATCTGCGCGGACCTGGTCGAGTCGACCCGTATGGAAGCTTTCAAGAAGGCCTGTCCGGAGCAGTACATCGAGATCGGCGTCGCGGAGCAATTGCTGGTCGCGATGGCCGGCGGCCTGGCCTCGGCCGGCAAGATCCCGTGGATCGCGTCGTATGCCATGTTCAACCCGGGCCGCTCGTGGGAGCAAGTCCGCACGATCATGGCGCTCAACGAGACCAACGTGAAGATCGCGGGCGCGCACGCCGGCGTCTCGGTCGGCCCCGACGGCGCGACCCATCAAGCGGTCGAGGACATCGCGATCATGCGCGTCATCCCGCACATGACCGTGGTGGTCCCGTGCGATGCGATCCAGACCAAGAAGGCGACGCTCGCGCTCAGCGAGATGGTCGGCCCGGTCTATCTACGCTTCGCGCGCGAGAAGTCGGCGATCGTGACGACCGACAAGACGCCGTTCGAGATCGGCAAGGCGCAGACGTTCCGCGAGGGCACGGACGTCGCCATCGTCGCCTGCGGCATCCTGGTCTACAACGCGTTGATAGCGGCCGAAGAACTCGCCAAGGACGGCATCAGCGCGCGCGTCGTCAACAACCACACCGTCAAGCCGATGGATACCTCCGCGATCGTCGCGGCCGCCGAGGACTGCGGCGCGATCGTGACCGTCGAGGAGCATCAAGTCCACGCCGGCATGGGTTCGCGCGTCGCGGAGATCGTGGCGGCCAACCATCCGGTGCCGATCGAGTTCATCGGCGTCCAGGACCGTTTCGGCCAGTCCGGCGACCCGGTCGAACTGATCGAATACTACGGCATGGGCACGACCGCTATCGTGGCCGCGGCGAAGAAAGCGGTCGCGCGCAAGAAATAAGCGAGGCGGTCAGGGGCCGACGACGACGACGCCGATCTGCCCCTGGCTGAGGTGATACGAGCACGCGTAGAAATAGTGCCCGACGTTCTTCGCGATGAAGATCTGCGATTTTCCGCCGTGCGCCCGCAGGTTGCCGGTGCTCCATTCCGAGGCGTTGATGTAGCGGCCGCTCCGCGTGGTCGGGTCGCCGTTGAAGCGGTAGTGGGCGGGAACGGTCTGACCCGTATACGACATCCCGGTCGCCGTGTGAATCTCGTCGTCGACGTTGACGAACTGGATCCGGTCGCCCATCCGGACGTGGACTTCGGCCGGACTGAAGCCCAGCAGCCTTCCGTAGCTCGAACGCGTGTGGGGCCTGAAGTCGAGATCCACGTCGATCGTCACGAGGCGGGACGCCGCGGCGGGGTGTTTCTTCTGTGCGTGATGGGTCGTCGCGGCGGAGGTCTGCCCGGCAGCGAGCACCAGTGCAGCGAGGAGCGCCGCGGCGACTCGGGACGAAAGCGTGACGTTCATGCGAGCTATGTACCCGGCCCAGCCGGAAACAACGCTCGCTACCGCGCGAAGTTGCCGCCCTAGTGGTAGACCTGCCAGTGGAAGCCGCCGCTCGCTCCCACTAGCGCGACCGAACGGTCGCGGACCGGATCGACCTCGACGGTGGTGTCGGCGACGATCTCCGCGCCGCGATGGACTTGGCCGCGCACGAAGTAGTGGTAGCCGTCGTATTGATGGGTAACGAGGCCGTTGCGCGGCGATATCCAACCGCTGGCCACGATCTCGCGTTTCCAGCCGGCGATCTCGCCGCGGTAGACCGTCACCCACGTGCGGTCGGCCGACGCCGTCTGCATAGAGACGATGATCGGCACGTTCTTTCCGGCGTACGCCGGCGAGGCAAGGACGAAGGCCGCCAGCGCGGCGAGGATGGCGAGGCGTCGCATACGGACTCCTATCTCCAGAAGTAGTTGCCGTGTTCGTAGTGCAGCGTCGCGGCCGACGGACCTTTGTCATCGCGTTCGACGGTGGTGTCGGCGATCGTCTTGCCGGAGCCGTCGACGACCTGTGCGCGGAAATAGTACGTGTTGCCGAAGACGATCTCGTGGGACCAGGATCCGCCGGCCGGCATCCAGCCGCTGCCGACAATCGTGCGATTGCCGAACGTGCCGAGCTTGTAGAGCGTCACCCAGGTCTTGTGGGCGATCCGGCTGTAGGCGACGAGGTGGCTGCGGTCGCCGAGCGACGCGTGCGCCGCGAGCGGGCCCGCGAAGACCAGCGAGGCCGTCAGCGCCAGGGTCGAGAGGAGAGCGGTCGAGCGTTTCATGGTCGAGGAACGTTCGCGGCGCGCGCTCGGTTCCTTGGTGGGTCGGAAAACGCGAACGGCCGGGCGTGGTGCCCGGCCGTTCGTGGATGCTGCTGTGGGGGCGTCGCGGTTAGCGGCGCAGACCCAGGTCGGCGATCAGCTTGCGATAGCGCTCGATATCGCTCTTCTGCAGGTACGAGAGCAGACGGCGGCGCTGGCCGACCTGCAGCAAGAGGCCGCGGCGGCTGTGGTGGTCTTTCTTGTGGATCTTCAGATGCTCGGTGAGCATGTTGATCGAGGCGGTGAGCACGGCGACCTGGACTTCGGCGGAGCCGGTATCGTTGGGCGTGCGGCCGTATTTGACGGCGATCTCGGTCTTCTGTTCCTTGGTCAGGGGCACGAGGGGACTCCTTACAACAGGATAGGCTCGCTTCGGGTGCAGGCTCTCGTCCGCCCCGGCGACCGACCCACCATAGCAGAGGGGCGGGGTCGGGTGCAAGCCAAAAGGTCGACCTTCTAACGCTGCTCCGGCCTAGGCCTCGCCGCGCACCGGGGTCGGCTTGCCGTCGGGGCCGAGCGCGACCATCACGAACTTGGCGACCGCCGAAAGCCGGCGATCGCCGGTGAGCGGGTTCTCGGCCCACAGCTCGACCTCGACCACAATCGAGGTCCGGCCGATGTGCACGACCCGGCCGACCGTCTCGGCGAACTCGCCGACATAGACCGGCTGCTTGAAATCCGTGCGGTCGATCGAGGCCGTCACGACCGGTTTCTTGGCGGTCCGCAAGGCCGCGATCGAGGCGACCACGTCCATCATCGAGAGCGCCTTGCCGCCGAACAGCGTGCCGAGGTGGTTGGCATCGTTCGGGAAGACGATCTCGGTGCGCTTCTCGACGATGAGGTCGGATTGCGGGTCGCTCATGGCGCCATCATAGGGTTCGCAAGCCGGCGCGGTCAAACGGTTTTACGCTATGGCTGACGCATTGCTGGTCCCGGTCATCTACGGCTCGGTTCGCGCCGAGCGGCAAGGCATTCGCGCGGCGCGCTTCGTGGTCGAACGGCTGAAGTTGCGCGGGCACAAGCCCGTCCTGGTGGATCCGCTCGAGAAGCGGCTGCCGATGCTCGACAAGATGTACAAGGAGTTCGAGGCCGGCGCCGCGCCGCCGGTGATGGAAGAGCTGGCGGACCTGTACCGTCGCGCCGACGGTTTCGTGATCGTCAGCGGCGAGTACAATCAGGGCATCCCGCCGGCGCTCAAGAATCTGCTCGACCATTATCTCGAAGAGTATTTCTGGCGGCCGGCCGGCATCGTGACGTACTCGGGCGGCCGCTACTCCGGCGTTCGCGCGGGCGTGCAGTTGCGCACGGTCCTCGGCGAGTTGGGGATGGTGACGATCCCCTCGCAGTGCCCCTATCCGACGGTCGGCACGACGTTCGCGGAGGACGGGAGCACGGCGGAAGAGTGGGTCGTCCGGCAGACCGACGAGTTTCTCGCCGAGTTCGAGTGGTACGCGCACGCGCTCAAAGCGCAGCGCGCGGCCGCGGGAGTGCCGTACTGAGCGACGTCGAGACGACCTATTCGCGCGAGCGCATCGATGCCGCGGCGAACGCGATCGCGCCCTACGTCCGGCGGACGCCCGTCCTGGATCTCGGCGACCTGACCCTCAAGCTCGAGCTGATGCAGCACGCCGGCTCGTTCAAGACGCGCGGCGCGTTCGCGAATCTGCTGCTGCGCGACATCCCCGCCGCCGGCGTGGTCGCGGCGTCGGGCGGAAATCACGGCGCGGCGGTCGCCTATGCGGCGCACGTGCGCGGCGTGCCGTGCCGGGTCTTCGTGCCCGAGATCTCGTCGCCGGCGAAGATCGCGCGGATCCGTTCGTACGGCGCGGAGCTGACGATCGGCGGCGAACGCTATGCCGACGCGCTTGCGGCCAGCGAAGCGTGGGCCGCATCGTCGGGCGCGCTGCGCGTGCACGCGTTCGATCAGGTGGAGACGATGCTGGGCACGGCCACGCTCGCGCGCGAGTTGGACGAGCAGGTCGACGCGTTCGACACCGTGCTGGTGGCGGTCGGCGGCGGCGGACTGATCGGCGGGATCGCCGCCTGGTTCGCCGGCCGCAAACGCGTGGTCGGCGTCGAGCCCGAGGGAGCGCCGACGCTCGAACGGGCGCTTGCCGCAGGCGCGCCGGTCGACGCGCCGGCCGGCAGCATCGCGGCCGACTCGCTCGCGCCGCGCCGCATCGGCGATCTGGTCTTCCCGATCGCGCAACGATTCGTCGAGCGCGTGGTGCTCGTCGGCGACGGCGACATCCGCGCCGCGCAAGCCTCGCTCTGGGAGCGCGCGCGGGTGGTCGCGGAGCCGGGCGGCGCAACCGCCTACGCTGCGGTGTTGTCCGGGAAGTATCGGGCGAAGGACGGCGAGCGCGTCGTCGCGGTCGTCAGCGGCGGCAACACGGTCGCCGTCGATTTCGAAAGGTAGCCAGTGCGATGGATCTGGGCATACGCGGCAAGACCGCGCTCATCACCGGCGGCAGCTCGGGCATCGGGGAGGCGGTCGCGCTGGCCCTGGCGGCCGAGGGCGCGCGCATCGCGGTCGCGGCCCGTCGGGCCGACGACCTCGCGCGGGTCGTGACCGAAGCGCGCAAGGCCGGTGCCGACGATGCCGCGGCGTTCGTGGTCGACCTCGGCGACCCGGCCGCGGTCGCGCGACTGCTCGAGGACGTGCGTCGCGATTTCGGCGCGCCCGACATCGCGATCCTCAACGGCGGCGGCCCCAAGCCCGGCACGTTCTCGCAGACCACGCTCGACGGTTGGGACGCGGCCTACCAAACCACGCTGCGCGCGATGATCGAACTCTGCCGGGGCGTCGTACCGGCCATGCGCGAGCGCGGCTGGGGCCGGATCGTCGCGCTCACCTCGACCTCGGTCAAACAGCCGATCGGCAACCTCGCGCTCTCGAATGCCTTTCGGGTCGCGCTGGTGGCCGCGTTGAAGACGCTCGCCGGCGAGGTCGCGGCCGACGGCGTGACGGTCAACACCATCGCGACCGGACGCGTGCGCACCGAACGCCTGCGCGAACTCTACGGCAGCGACGAGGCGATGGACGCGGCCGCCGAGGCCGAGGTGCCGATCAAGCGCGTCGCCTCGCCGGCCGAGTTCGCGCCGCTGGTCGCGTTCCTGTGCGGCGATCCGGCGCGGTACGTGACCGGCCAGACGATCGCGATCGACGGCGGGCTGACGCGCGGAATCTTCGGCTAGACGTTGAACCCCCACCGCGCATTGAGTCAGTTGGTTCGGGTCGGCGACGTCGCCGAGGTGCCGCCCGGCACCGGCAAAGCGTTTCCGCTCGGGAGTCTCGACGTCGCGGTGTTCAACATCGGCGGCGAACTGCACGCCCTCGAGAACGCCTGCCCGCATCAGGGCGGACCGATCGCCGAGGGCTGGCTGGAAGGCCCGATCGTCACCTGCCCGTGGCACGCCTGGTGCTTCGACGTCCGTAGCGGCAAGATGACGCTCGGCGACTTCGCCCGGATCGCGCGCTTCGCGGTGAAGGTCCAAGACGGTGGCATCTACGTCGACACCGAACCGATGCCCGAAGCGATATGAGCAGCGACGATTCGATCTGGAACGGCCGCGACGGGACCGCCGGCGGCCCCGCCTTCGGCGCGGCCCTGCTGGCGCTGGCCGCCGAGCGCGAGGTCCCGCCGGCCCGCCTGGCCGAGACGTTGGGCTATGGCGAGGCCGAATGGGCCGAGGTGCTGGCCGGTACCCGGCGGATCGGGGTGAGCGGCCTGGCGGCCTTGGCCCTGGCGCTGCGGACCAAGCCCATCGAGTTCTTCCAGAAGACCGGCATCCTGAGCCTGACCGCCTACGCGGCCGGCCTGGACCCGCTCTACTTCCTGCCCGAGGGGCCGACCCGGTACGATGCGAGGATCTACATGCGCGAGATCAATCCGCGCCACGCCGTCCCCGAGGCCGACATGACCAAGCGCAACGCCACCCTCAAGGCGCTGGCGGCCGACGACTTGCTCGACCCCCTGGGCCGGGCCGAGGTCGAAATGGCCTACCTGTTACGCGCGGCCGTGCAGGATACCAACGGGGTCCTGTAAGGAGCGCCCACCCCCCAAGGCGAATCCGCGCCGGATGCAAGCAGTCGAAGGTAAAAGAATCGCCGCGCTCATCGCGGACGGCGTCGAAGAGATCGACCTGACCGCGCCGCGGCAGGCACTAGAAGAAGCGGGAGCGGTCGTGACGATCGTCGGGCTCGACGAGAA
>Ga0207667_10008167_pt1 | contig 12458 bp, 13 predicted proteins | sample KBSCornC52_FD_184301 | JGI IMG/M metagenome (GOLD analysis project Ga0207667, IMG submission 184301) | Corn rhizosphere microbial communities from Kellogg Biological Station, Michigan, USA - KBS Corn C5-2 (SPAdes) (version 2) | ecosystem: Host-associated > Plants > Roots > Rhizosphere > Soil ...
CGAAGTTCGACCCCTCGATCAGGATGCAATCCGCATGCTGCAAGTCTTGGACGTACGAGGTCGCGCCGCCGCGTCCGAACGAGGTGCCCAGACCGGGCACCGTCGAGCTATGTCATATTCGGGCTTGGTTCTCGATACTGACCACTCCGAGCGAGTGCATCAGCTTGCCGAGCAGATAGTTCTCCTCCACCCCGAAGGTCGCGCCGCCGAGCGAGGCGATCCCGAGGGTGTGGTTGACGCGCTTGCCGTCGACCTCGCGGACGAAGGTCGCGTCGCGCGTCGCCTTGACGCGCTGCGCGATCCGCTCCATCAGCCAAGGCACGGGACGGTCTTCCCAGCGGTCGGAGTACGGCGCGCGGTACTTACCGGTCGTCCAGCGCGCCTGGTTGACGGTCAGGCCGAAGATCGCCGAACCCTTCGGGCACAGATGTCCGCCCGAGATCGGGCTCTCCGGATTGCCTTCGACGTCGAGCAGCGTGCCGGCGTCGTCGACGTAGGCGAGCGTCGAACAGCCGACCGCGCAGTACGGGCAGACGCTCACGACCTTCTTGGCCCCCGCGATGCGGGCGGTGATATCGATGGTCTCGCTCATGCGACCTTCTCGCGCGTCGCCGCGGCCAGCGTGAGGACGACGATCGCGACGAACGTCGCCGCGCGGACCGTCGGGTCGAGGTGCGGCACGAAGATCGCCGTGAGGATCGCGACCGCGAGCCCGACCGGCGCGGCCAGCGATCCGCCCGCGACGAAGTCGTAGATCTCGCGGAGGACCTTCACGCCGTCACCGGTTTGCGTTCGACGAGCGTGAGGAGCGCCGCAGCCGCCGCGTAGATCGCGACGAACCAGAACAGGGTCGCGTCGCCCGCCCACCACCGCAGGCCCAGGCCCTCCCCGGTCCAGAGCGTTCCGAGCGAGAGCAGCATGACGCCGACGACCGTCTTGATCGCGTTCTCCGGGACGCGCGCGAAGGGCGCCCGCAGGGCGATCGCCGCAGCGATCACGATGAGCGCGGCCGCGACGGCTCCCCAGATCGACCAGCCGAGCAGCGCCGGGCGCGTCGCCGCGAAGGTGACCACGATGACCGCGACTTCCAAGCCTTCGACGAAAACGCCCTGGAAGGACGTCGCGAAGCCGACGCGCTTGTCGCGGGCGGCTTGGAGCATCGCGACCTCCTTGTCGAAGATCGCCTGCTCGTCGTGCATCGCCTTGCGGCCGGCCGCGCGCCAGATCGCCTTCCGCAGCCACGTGATGCCGAACAGGATCATGAACGGCCCGACGATCAGCTCGAGCCAGGTTATCGCGCCTTGACGCGCGAGGACGGGGCCGAACGCCACGATGATGATCGCGAGCGCGACGAAGGCCCAGGCCGCGCCGGTGAGCGCGGTGCGCCAGCCCTGGGTGATGCCGACCGCGAGCACGATGGTCGCGGCTTCGACCATCTCGACCGCCGAGGCGAGGAACGTGGTCCCGCCGAGGACCCACCCGTTCATCGCTTGCCGACCGCGTGCGCGAGGATGTCGTTGAGGACGTTCGGGTCGATCGCGTCCGGATGGCGCCAATCCATCCGCGCGCTCGCCGCCGCTCCGTACGCGACCTTGGTGTTGAGGCCTTTGAGGTCGGTCTTCGGATCGAGCACCGAGAATGGCCGCAGGTCGGCGGTCGTGTCGAAGGCGTCGTAGAGCGGGAGCGCGGTCGCGTCGTAGAGCGAGAGCGGCTGCAGCCCGAGCAGCAGGCCGATCGTCCGGACGAACGAGGCGGTCGAGTAGTGGGCGTGCTGCACGCCGCCGCGCGCGTAGGGACTCGCGACATAGAACGTCGAGCGCTGGGCGCTCACGTGATCGGGGCCGTTCTGGGCGTCGTCTTCGAGGATGAAGATCGCGCTCGACTTCCAGTACTTCGAGTGCGAGACGGCGTCGACGATCCGGCCGACCGCGACGTCGTTCGTCGCCTCGTATGCTTGCGGCGTCGGCTTGCCCGGCGCGGTACCCGAGGTGTGGTCGTTGGGCAGATAGACGATCTCGAGGGCCGGCAGCTTGCCGTTGCCGACGAAGGCGTTGAACTCTTTCGCCCACTCGGCCTCGCGATCGAGATCGGAGTAGCCGAGATCCCAGCCGACGTAGTTCGGATCGAAGTGCCCCTGCAGGCTCGGATGGTCGGTCCAGCCCGGCAGCTTGCCCTTGTCCGGCTCGTTGATATCTTCGCCGTAGTCGCGATAGCTGATGCCGGCTCGTTTGGCCGCATCCCAGATGAAGCCGTTGTGCGGAACGTTGGGGCCGGCGCCGCTCTGAAAGTCGTAGAGGTCGCGTCGGCCGCCGTACTCCGGGGGCCAGAAGCGGTCGACGTAATCGTTGGCGAGGGCGGCGTCCGTCCAGTTGTGCCCGTCCGCGCTGATCTGCGCGTTGGCGTAGGCGTTGTCGAAGACGCCGAACCGGTCGGCCAGCGCGTGCTGATTCGGCGTCACGTCGCGCCCGAACCAGACCAGCGACGGATCGCCGTTCGCGTGAGGGATGTCTCCGAGCATCTGGTCGTAGGAGCGGTTCTCCTTGATGATGTAGATGACGTGCCGGATCGGGCCGTGCGGCTTGAGGATCGTCGTCGCGTTCGACGGCAGCGACGGGAGCATGGCCGCGAGCGAGACGACGCCGGTCGTCACGCTATGCGAGATCGCGCGCACCGAGCCGATCGTCACCATCGCGACGTACTGATCCGTGTGCCGATGGTGCAGCGGATCGTACAGCGGATTTGCCGGCGAGCCTTCGCCCTTTCCGTCGCTCACGTAGATCGTGCCGTCGCCGGCGACCGCCGCCCCGGTGGGGAACCAGCCGGTCGGGGCGGTCGCGACGATGCGTCCCTCCGCGATGGTCGCGACGGTCTCCGCTCCGCCCAACGTGACGTAGAGCTTCCCGCCGCGCACCAAGAGCGAGTTCGGCAGCGCGCCAAAAGCGTGGTCGTCGGGCTTCGTATACGTCGCGACGGTCCGCGTCCACGACGCCGAGGTCGGATGCAGCCCGATCACCCCCGCCGATCCGAGCGTCGAGGTGTTGATCTTGGAGATCGTGTCGTCGTCGCCGTTGGCGACGTAGAGCGTTTCGCCGTTGGCGGAGAGCGCCAGCGCCGACGGGTGCTTGCCGACGCCGACGCGGGTCACGGTACCTTTGGCGAGGTCGATCACGCGGACGGTCGAATCGCCGCGGCAGGCGACGTAGAGCGTTCCGCCATCGAACGAGAAGACGACCGCCGACGGATGCCCGCCGACCGCATAGGATTTCGTCGCGCCCGTCGTCTTGTCGACGACCGTCACCGATGCGGTCCCGTCGTTCGCGACGGCGATGCCGTTCGCGTGAGGCGGTCCGGCCGCGATCGCGGCGGGCCAGCTGCCCTTGCCGATGGCGTACGTATGCGCGATCGTGCCGTCGTCGACGTTGACCGCCAGCACCGCATCCGCGTTCGCGCCGGCGACCAGGACCGAGCCGTTGTCCTGCCAGATCGGCGTCCCGAACGCGCCTTTGAGCTTGATCAGGCGTTCGAGCTTGAGCGAGGGGACGTCGAGGATGCGCAATGCGGCCGGGCCGACCCCGGACTCGACGACGGCCAGACGCTTCTCGTCAGGTGAGAGCGCGAGGCCTTGCGGCATCGTGCCGGTCGCGACCGCGGCGCCTTGGGGCGCCGCCAGGAGCCAGCCCGACGGGAGGATGGTGCCGCGACCGGCCGCGACCGCGGCGGCTCCGGCGGCGATCGCGCAGAGCGCGACGGCGATGACGATACGACGCTTCATGCCGGGAGGTTCGCCGCTCCCGCGGTCAGCCCCGCGACCAGATCGCGCCTCCCCGCTTTAGCCAAATGGCCGGAGGGAGTCCGGCCGGATTTCGGGTACGAGGACGGCATGGATCTCTCATCGACGATCGTCTATGCCAAGGGCGCGTTCCGCGCGTACGAAGACGCGAAGGTCGGCCTGCTGACGCACGGCCTGCAATACGGCACCGGCTGCTTCGAAGGCATCCGCGGCTACTGGGACGCGGACGAGCGAGACCTCTCGCTGGTGCTCCTGCGCGACCACTACGACCGGCTGGCGCTCTCGGCCAAGATCCTGATGATGGACCTGCCGCACACCACCGACGAGCTGGTCGACCTCACCGTCGAGCTGGTGAAGCGCAACGGCTTCGAGACGAACATCTACATCCGCCCGTGTCTCTACAAGTCGGCCGAAGACGTCGGCGTGCGTCTTCACAACGTGCCGACCGAGTTCGCGATCATCCCGATCCCGTTCACGACCTACTTGGATCCGCATAAAGGCATGAAGGTCTGCGTGAGTTCGTGGCGCCGGGCCGACGATACGATGGCGCCGCCGCGCGCGAAGATCACCGGCCTCTACGTCAACTCGGCGCTGGCCAAGACGGAGGCCGTGATGAACGGCTACGACGAGGCGATCCTGCTCTCGCACGACGGCCACGTGGCCGAAGGCTCGGCCGAGAACCTGTTCCTGGTGCGGCGCGGCGTGCTCTACACGCCCGACCCGTCGCAGAACGTGCTCGAGGGCTGCACCCGCAAGGCGATCATGGACATCGCGGCCGGCGAGTTCGGCCTGCAGATCGTCGAGCGTTCGATCGATCGCGGCGAACTGTACAGCGCGGACGAGATGTTCTTCACCGGCACGGCCGCCGGCATCGCGTACATCGAATCGGTCGACCATCGCACGGTCGGCAACGGCCAGATCGGCCCGGTCACCAAGCGCTTGGGCGAGTTCTACCATCGCGTCGTGACCGCCAAAGAACCGCGTTACCGCGATTGGATCACGCCGGTCTACAAGAACGCGAAGGTGTTAGGCTAGTTCGTCCCGTTGACCCAGACGGCCACGTCGGGCGAGAGCGGTCCGACGGCCGACTTGACGTCGCTGTCGACGTCGACGCCGGCGGCGGTGCGCCAGTCGGCGAGCGCCGACATCTGGCTGTAGGCGAGCTTCGAGATCCCGCGGATGAACCGGCGACCGGCCGACAACGTCGGCAGATCGGTCGTCATCACCGCGATCACGTAGGGCGCGTTGTCGGCGTAGACGATGCCGACGTCGTTGAGCGTGTCGTGCAGCGTGCCGGTCTTGTGCGCGATCGCCAGGTCGGGCGGCAGCGGCTCGGGGATCAGCGTGTTGTGCTCTTGGCCGGACAGGATCGCGATCATCTGGGCGGAGGACCACTCGTCCACCAGGCGCTGATGGGCCATGCCCGAGAGCAGCCTCGCGAGGTCCTGCGGCGAACTGCGCAGGTCGTAGCGGATGCCGTAGCCTTCGGTGCGGATGTCGTTCGCCAGGACCGTGTGGTGCAGGCCGAGCGCGTACATGCCGGCGTTGATGCTGCGGCGTCCGACCAGACGGATCAGCATGTTGGTCGCGGTGTTATCGCTGATGTCGATCATCTTCGCGAGCAGGTCCGAGACCGGATACGAACGGCCGGCGGGCGCGTCGCAGAGCTCGCCCGAGCCCCAATCCTTATCCGAGCTGCGCAGCGTCACGCGGCGATTGAGATCGAACCGGCCGGCCTGCAGCTGGCGGAAGACCTCGACCATCACCGGGATCTTGATCGTCGACGCGGCCGGCATCGACGCGCTCGCGTCGTAGCCGGTCGAGTAGCCGGTGGCGAGATCGATCACGTCGAGGGCGACTTGGCCGGGCGCGTGACGCGCCATCTCGCGCAGGGAGCCGGATAGATGCGCGAGCGGCACGGGAGGCGTCTGCGCGCGCGCGGGCAGGCTCGCCAGGACGGCGAGACATGCGACGACGCAGAACCACGACATGCGGCGCATAATGAGTCATCGGCTTGGCGCTCGGCGAAGTTAAGCCTGCCGCGCGAGGGAGCGGTCGGCGACGGCGCGAAGCCGAGCCCGCCTATGGAAACCGTCGCGCGCTGGCTGCTCACCGACACCGACAGCGGAGCGCTCGCGCTCGGCAGCTACGCCGACGAGCCGAGCTACGAGGTCAACCTGACCGGCTGGTGGCTCGCGAAGGACGGCACGCTCGACGACGACGAGCAGCTGCGCGTGGTCCGCGCCACATTCCTCGACCTCGACACGCAAGAGACCGACACCGTCGTGCTCTACGGCACGACCCCGAGCTACCTGGCGGTCGATCTCGAAGCCGACAGCGACGACGACGAGACCATCATCAAGCATCTGTCGAGCGACCTTGCCACGGCGGATCTGACGAACGGCCTGACCGTCGGCACCAGGCACTACGATGAAGCTCGGGTTCGAAAGCTGACTACGTCCTGATGCAGCCGACGTCGTGATCTACGACCCGGCCGAGCACGAGGCGCTCACCGATCGAGCGTTCGACCGCGACGAAGCGCGGGAATTCGTCGCCGACACATTGCGGCTGGTGGATGCGTCGTACGATCCCGAATCCGGCTGGCCGCTCCATCCCGAGGACGAGTACGGGGAGGGCAAGGGTCCGGCAAGCCTCGGCGTTTATTGCGGCGAGGCCGGGACGATCTGGGCGCTCTCGCGACTTGCAGATCGGTACGGCGTCCCGCTTCGGCACGATTACCGGCGGGCGATCGGGCACGCCGAGGAACGGTTTGAATCGGTCCCGTTCGAAGAACGCGCTCCGTCGTATTCGATGGGAACGGCCGGGATCGCGTTCGTGCGTTATCTCCTGACGAAGGACGAAAGCGCTCTCGAGCGCTGCATCGCCGCGGCCGAACGGAACGCCGGTAATCCGACCCGCGAGTTCTTGTGGGGATCGCCGGGCACGGTCGTCCCGTTCCTGCTCCTGCGCGAACGGGACGGCGGCGCCCGCTTCGACGCGCTCATACGTTCGGTCCAGGACGAGCTTTGGGAGACGTGGGAGCCCGCGGAGGACGATGGCGGCCTGCTGTGGCTGCAGGATATGTACGGGCAGCAACGCCGGTATATCGGAGCCGGTCACGGCGCGATCGCCAACATCGCGGTCTTCGCGCGCGCGACCGACCTGCTGGCGCCGGATCGGCGGGACGCGTACGCCTCGCGCCTCCGCGCGATGCTCGAGCGCTATGCGATGACCGACGGGTCGGCGGTCAACTGGTACTCGTTGGGTGGGCCATCGTCCCAGAACCGGTTGCAGTGGTGCCACGGCGCCGCCGGGATCATCACGAGCCTCGCGTCGCTCGACGGTACGGACGGGGTCGTCGAAGACCTTCTGCGCCGGGGCGGCACCTGCGTGTGGGACGCCGGCCCGCTGCGAAAGGGCCCGACGTTGTGTCACGGGACGGCGGGAAATGGGTTTGCGTTGCTGCGGCTGGCCCAGCGAACCGGCGACGAACTCTGGCTGCGGCGCGCGGAACGGTTCGGGGCGCACGCGATCGAGCAGGTGCGCGCATGGCGGGTCGAGTTCGGGATGCCGAGCGCGTCGCTCTGGACGGGCGACATGGGCGTGGCGGTCTACGTCGACGCCGTGCTTCGGAACGATCCGCGCATCCTCTCGCTGGACGTCGCGTAGCGGCGTCTCGTTCGCCGCGCGAAGGCTGGCTAGTCGGTCGCCAGCCTCGCGTAGAGATACGTATCGAGCACGTCACCCCCGCGGTCGGTGACGCGTCGGCGCATGGTGGCCTCTTTTACGAAGCCGCACTTCTCGAGGACTCGGGCGGATGCTACGTTCGGCGCGAAGACGTGGGCTTCGAGTCGCCTCAGGCCCCGCACGTCGAAAGCGTGCCGCACGAGCAGGCGCGACGCCGCGGTGACGATGCCGCGGCCCCAGTAGCGCGGCGTGAGCCAGTAGCCGAACTCGGCGACTCCGGCCTTCTCGCCGTCGTGCTCCTCGCACGCGACGGAACCGGCGATCCGGTCCTCGATCTCGATGGCGAACGTCTCGGTGGGAGACTCGCTCGTGGTCTTCGAGATCCAGAACTCGGCGTCGGCACGGGTGTACGGATGCGGGAAGCGCGACGACATCCAACGCGTGACCCGGGCGTCGTCGGCGACGGCCAACAGCCCATCGGCGTCGCCACCGCGAAACGGCCGCAACAGGAATCCATCGCCGCGAAGGATGTCGGGGCCGCTCACGTCTCGGTGGCCCGACTCTTTAGAACGGTACGCCGTCTGCGGCGGGCGCTCGAACGCGGCCGGTGATGCCGGCGAGAGCGACGAGTGCGGCGACGTACGGCAGCGCCTGCATCGCGTCCGCGGGCAGCCACGCGACGTGGCCTTGCAGAACGTATTGGAGCGCTTCGAAGAAGCCGAAGAAGATCGCGGCGCCGGTCGCGCCCCACGGCGTCCAGCGGCCGAAGATCACGGCGGCCAGCGCGATGAAGCCGCGGCCGGCCGTCATGCCGTCGGAGTAGATGTTCAGCTCGCCGATCGAGAGGAATGCGCCGCCGAGGCCGGCGAGCGCGCCGCTGATGGTGACCGCGAGCAGCCGCGCTTTGAGGGGATCCAGCCCGGCGGATTTCACCGCATGCGGGTTCTCGCCGCACGCTTGGACGCGCAGCCCCCACGGCGTCTTATAGATCAGCCAGCTCAATCCGAGCGCGCAGACGAACGCCACCGCCAGCAGCGCGACCGCGCCCGCGTGCAGATCGAAGAGCGGAAGGTTCGGGCCGCCGAGCGCCGGCACTTGCGACGACGCTCCGGGCTGGTTGAAGACCAGGACCAGCCCGTAGGCCGCACCGCCCGTGCAGATGAGATTGATGCCGATGCCGGCGACGATCTGGTCGACCTTGAACTTGGTCGCCGCGATGCCGAGGATCCAGCCGATCAGCGCGCCGATGGCGACGCCGACCAGCAATCCGACGAGCGGCCCGACCGTGGTGCCCAAGGCCGGGCTGAGGTAGAAGCTGATCACCACCGACGAGAACGCGCCGGCGACCATCATGCCCTCGAGGCCGATGTTGATGACGCCGGAGCGCTCCGAGATCACGCCGCCGAGCGCGGCATAGATGATCGGGACGGCCTTGATGACGGTCAAGACCAGGAGCGTGACGATGACCGATTGCGTCATACCGCCGGGACCTCCACGCGCGTCGAGACGAAACGTTTGGCGGCGAGCACGAGGATGATGATGCCTTCGATCAAGTGGATCGCATCCTTCGGAACGCCCGCGCTGGCCTGCATCGCCAAGCCGCCCGCTTCGAGGATGCCGAAGCCGAACGCGGCCAGGCAGATCCAGAGCGGATGCAGGTCGCCGACCAGCGCGACCGCGATCGCGGTGAAGCCGTAGCCGGGCGAGAGCTGCGTGTTGAAGCGATGCAGTTCGCCCGCGACGATGGCGGCGCCGCCGAGGCCGGCTATCGCGCCGGAAAGGCCCATCGCCATCCAGGTGAGGCGGTTGATGTCGACGTGATTGCGGCGCGCGGCCTCGGGCGCCTCGCCGAGCGCGCGCAGTTCGTAGCCGAAGACCGTGCGCGCGAACACGAACTGCAACAGCGCGGCGATGCCGACCGCGATCAGCAGGGCGATCGTCAGTCGCGTGTCCGGGATCAGCGTCGGGAGCCACGAGCTCGCGGGAAGCGGCGCCGTTTCGGCCCCGGTCGCGAGCGGGCTCTTGAGCGGCCCGGCGACCAGATAGTTCGCGATCGAGATCGCGACGTAGTTGAGCATCAGCGTCGAGATGATCTCGTTGGCGTTGAAGCGCGACTTCATCCACCCCGCGAGCGCTCCCCACAGGCCGCCGCCGACGATTCCGGCCGCGAGGATCATCGGCACGGCGAGCCAACCGGGTCCGGTGAAGTTCGCGCCCAGCGCCCCCGCGGCCAGGCCGCCCAAGAGCAGCTGTCCCTCGGCGCCGATGTTGAAGAGGCCGGCCCGGAACGCGAGACAGATGCCGAGCGCCGGGAAGAGCAGCGCGGTCGTCTGCGCGAGCGTCTCCGCCAGTTCGTGCGGGCCGCCGAGCGCGCCGCCGAACAGCGCGCCGAAGCCGGCCCACGGCGTGGAGCCGGCGACGATCATGACGACCGACATCATGACGACGACCAAGAGGAGGGTGCCGGCCGGCCCGCTCAGGATGCGCAGCGCGGGCTTCATGCCGCCGATCCCGCCATCAGGCGGCCGATGGCGGCCCGGTCGACCTGCGCGCGGCTGAAGTTGCCGACGACCTTGCCCCGATACATCACGAGGATGCGATCGGCAAGCGTCAGGATTTCGTCGAGTTCGAATGAGATCAAGAGGATGGCGGCTCCGGCGTTGCGCGCCTGCATGAGGCGCGACTGCACGAGCGCGGCGGCGCCCACGTCGATGCCGCGCGTCGGGTTGTAAGCGAGGACGAACTTCGGATCGTCGATCAGCGCCCGGCCGACCACGATCTTTTGTTGATTGCCGCCCGAGAGCGTCTTCACGGCCACGTCCAGATTGGCGGCGCGGACGTCGAAGCGCTCCTTGATCGCTTCGGCATCCCGGCGCGCGCGCGCGCCGTCGAGCAAGAGGCCTTTTTGGATGCCGGGATCGTGTTGACGTCCGAGCACGGCGTTGTCGACGATCGACCACGTCATCACCAGCGCCTCGCGGTGGCGGTCCTGCGGCACGATCGCGGGCTTGGAATCGAGCCCGATGACGCCCTCGTAGTCGATCATCTTGGCGATCGCGTCGGCGAGCGCCGTCTGGCCGTTGCCTTCGACGCCGGCGATGCCGACGATCTCGCCGCTCTGCACTTCGAGCGTCACGCCGTCGGCGCGCGAACCGCCGGTGCCGGCGGTCACGTCGTCGATCGTGAGGCAGGGCGCGAGCGTGGTCGGTTCGCGCTCGGCGACCGGCGGCAATTCGCCGCCGACCATGGCGCGGGCGATGTCGTCGACGCTGGTCGAGTAGGTGTCGAGCTTGGCCACCAGCTCGCCGTGCCGCATCACGCTGATCTTATGCGAGTACGCGATCACTTCTTGGAGCTTGTGCGTGACGATCATGATCGCCGTGCCGCGTTTGGCGAGCGCGGTGATGGTCGCGAAGAACGCGTCGATCTCGGCCGGCGCGAGCGCGGCGGTCGGCTCGTCGAGCAGCAGCACCGTGGGCTCGCGCTCCAGCTCCCGGAGCAGCTCGACGCGCTGCTGCACGCCGATCGGCAGGTCTTCGACGAACGCATCGGGGTCGATCTCGAGGCCGTTCTTGGCGGCTAGATCGGTCACCATCTTGCGCGCCGCGGCCTCGTCGATCCGGAGGCCCTTGCGCGGCTCTCGCCCCAGCACGATGTTCTGCCAGACCCGCAACCGCCCGACCAGTTCGAAATGCTGGTGGACCAGGCCCACGCTTCCGCTGGCCTTCACGGTTCCGGCGTCCGCCTTCACCTCTCCGAAAGCGATGTTCGAGAGGGTCGACTTGCCGGCGCCGTTCTCGCCGACGAGCGCGTGGATCTCACCGGGGTAGAGATCGAGATCGACGCCGTTGACGGCGACGACGCCGGGATACGCCTTGCGTATCCCGCGCATTTCGAGTGCTGGGTCCAACGCCGCGATTACATCTTGACCGGCTTGAACGCCGCGAGTTCCTCGCGCGTCGAAGGCGGCTTGATGCGACCGTTGATGATCGCCTGCTGGATGCCATTGATGCGGTTGCGCATCTCGGGACCGACGACGTTCGACGTGTACTTGAAGTCGGTCAGGCTGATCGCTTGCTCTTTGAGGCCGAGCGTCACGTGGCCGGTCAGCGGCTTGCCGTTCTTGAGCGCCTGGGCCGTGTCGTAGACCGCGATGTCGACGTGCTTGACCATCGAGGTGAGCACCTTGCCGGGGGCGATGTCGTCCTGGTCGGAGTCGACGCCGATCACGTACGTCCCGGCCGGACGCGTCTTGGCCGCGTCGATCGCGCCCAGGCCGGCCTTGCCGGCGGCGGCGTAGATGATGTCGGCGCCCGAGTTGAAGAGGACGTTCGCGAACTCCTTACCGGCGGCGACGTCGTCGAAGCTGTTGACGTACTTGACGTCGACCTTGGCGCTCGGGTCGATCTCGTGCACGCCCGCGATGAAGCCGGCTTCGAACTTGCGCAGCAGCGGGATGTCCATGCCGCCCAGGAACGCCACGTGATGCGTCTTGCTGACCATCGCGGCGAGCGCGCCGGCCAAGAAGGATCCGTCCTGTTCGTTGAACGTGACGGAGACGACGTTCGGATCGTCGACCACCGCGTCGATGATCGTGTAGTGCGTCGTCGGGTTCTGCTTGGCGACGGTGTCGAGATCTTTGCTCATCAGGAAGCCGATGGCGTAGATCATCTGGAACTTCTGGTTGGTGAGGGCGTTCAGGTTCGGCTGATAGTCGGCCGCCGACCGCGACTGCAGCACCTGCGTGTAGGCGTCGAGCTGGTCGTGTGCGCGCATCAGGCCGGCGTTGGCGGAATCGTTGAACGAACGGTCGCCCAGGCCGCCGACGTCGGTGACCATGCCGAGGGTGAGTTGCCCGGCCTTCGCGGTCTCGCGGTGGCCGCAGGCGGGCAGCGCCAATAGGGCGACTGCGAGAACTGCAAGGAACGCTCTCTGTTTCATCGGGCGGTTTTACGCAGTACCGGAGTCATATGCCTTCGTC
>Ga0207667_10008170_pt1 | contig 12452 bp, 7 predicted proteins | sample KBSCornC52_FD_184301 | JGI IMG/M metagenome (GOLD analysis project Ga0207667, IMG submission 184301) | Corn rhizosphere microbial communities from Kellogg Biological Station, Michigan, USA - KBS Corn C5-2 (SPAdes) (version 2) | ecosystem: Host-associated > Plants > Roots > Rhizosphere > Soil ...
GATGTAGTGCGCTTTAGCGGCGCGATCAACCGGCGCGGTCGGCTGAAGGACTCGCGGAATCGATTCGGCCGCCGCTCGATCGGCCTCAATTTCTTCTACGTGCGCGCATGGCCCCATATCCATAAGATCGGCTTGTAACGCTTGTCGCACATTTTCGAGAGCGGCGCGAAGAGAATCGTCTAGAAGGGGGCTTGCCAATTGAAGCTTGTTCTTCTGGAGCCGTTGTTTAAGACTTTCCCTTGCGGCGAGTTCCGCCGATAGTCGCAGTGTCGCCCTCTGCTGCTCGATGTATAACGCGAGATGTCTCTGCTCCAGCTCGCGCTCAATTTCTTGCTCGGTCTCACTAAGGCTTGCCATCGCTCTCCCATTCAGCATCCCTTGTTCCTTGGGGGTGAGGAAAGACGCCAGCAGAGGGAAACCTGCCTTTCGCCTGGCCTGGCTAGGCGTCTACACGAAGAATACAGGAAATGTTCCGGGAAGTGAAGGGCCTAACGCTGCATCGCTTTTTTCAACTTAGAGACGAGTCGTTCCGCTACTTTCCTTTCGCCGCCGCGCCTCATGACGCCAAACATCAAGCTTCTGTCTCCGGCTTCGTCGGCCCATAGGATCGACTTGCGATCCTTATCCACCATACTCAAGCTGCCAGTCGCGTTGTCGTGCAACCCGAGATAGCGGCCGGTGATCTGAGCGCCCGTTCCGGTCTTTTCCTCGCTGACGCCAGTGAGAATAGCGTCGGCATCCTTCTCTTCCAGAACGACCGAAACTTTGCCAGTCATCTGCTTGAAGAACTCGGCGCGAAGATACTGATCGAGGTCGTTAGGCAACTTGTCGATATAGATTTTATGGACCGACTTTAGGCCTGGCGTTTGAGCAAACGCCAAGGAAGCCAGCAATGCGGCCAGCGCGAACGATGCTCGCATAAAGAATTCTCCTTTTGGGGAAACTTCATCATTTGAACATAATTCAGACCGAAAATGGGCACGGGCCCGGAAACTGTAGCGGCTTCTGTAGCAGGGCCATCGGAAAACACGGCGTAAAAGAGCGTAATTCGCCGTACTGCACTGTAGCGGCCACTCGTTGAAAAGAAAGATAACTCCTTTGTTTAAGAGAGCTTTCGCACTGCCTTACAAGCAGGAGGTCCACAGTTCGATCCTGTGACCGCCCACCATTTAAATAGTTAGAGACGGAGCAAAATTTGGTAGTCCAGCCACGTCCGCGTGTCTCTCAGTTTCGCCTGTTTGCCGGCTGAGCCACATTCGGGGTCGTTTTCGGATCGGCCAACGCTGTAGAACGTAGCGCATCGCCTGAGGGTAACGTCGAGGCATCCCATCCGCCCCCGAGCGCCTTTACCAAATCCACTGCGGCACTCATGCGTCGCTGCAGGATCGAAATAGCGGTTTGCTCGTCGTTGAGTGCGATCGTTTGCGTAGTGATGACGTTCAGATAAGAGTCGGTTCCCGCCCGATAACGGTCAGTCTCCAGAGCCAGTGCCTGTTGGGCCGCAACCACCGCCTCCTGCTGTTGAACGGCTTCTTCGGAAAGATAGCGAAGACTCGAAAGATCGTCTTCGACTTCCTGAAACGCGCTGAGCACCGTCTGCCGGTACGCGGCCACTGTAGCGTCGTAAGCGGCGCGGGTGCCTTCCAACTGAGCCCCGCGGCGGCCGAAATCGAACAGTGTCTGCGATACCCCGGGGCCAGCGGACCAACTGCGGCTGGCATATGTGAATAGATTCGCCAGATTGGTCGAAAGAAGGCCGGCACTCGCCGAGAGAGTCAATGTGGGGTAATAAGCGGTTTCGGCAATACCAACGTTCGCATTCGCCGCAGCCACCAGGCGCTCATTCGCCGCGATGTCAGGCCGCCGCTCGAGCAACTGCGAAGGAACTGCTACCGGAATGGGCGGAGGCGGACCAGCAATCTTGCTGGCGCCAATACTAAGGGACGCGGGCGGCTGGCCGGTGAGCATCGCAATCGCGTGCTCGAACTGCGACCGCGCAATCCTCGTTTCCGTATTCTCGGCTCGAGCGCCCGCGAGTTGAGTTTGCGCCAGAGTAACGTCGCTCTTGGATGCAACTCCTCCGTTGAAGCGATTGATGGTGAGCTGGAGGTTTTTCTCATAGGCATCGATGGTATCGCGCAATATAGCTTGCTGCATATCCTGCGCAGCCAAAGCAAAGTAATCGCTGGCCAGCAGCGCCTGCGCGCTCAGCCGCAGATTCTCCAGATCCGCCGCGCTCACCTGCGCGTTATCCACCGCATTTTCCACCGACAAGCGGACCCGGCCCCACAGATCGGGCTCCCAGGTAGCAATGGCCGGCAAGGAAAAGCTCTGACTGGTTCCACCAGCACCACCCCGATTCTTACCAACATCGCTTTGGTTGATCGAGGGCGAGGAGCCGATCGCGGGATAGTAGTTGGCGTGATTGGCGGCTACAAAGGCCCGCGCTTGCCGGAACTGCGCTTCCGCCTGTTTTATATTCTGATTATTGACGTTCACTAGCTCTTCCAGCCGGTTGAGTTCTGGATCGCCAAAAATCTCCCACCAATTGCCCTTGATCAAGGCGTCACTCGGAGTAGCCATCTTCCACTGATCGTTGCCATTCAATTCCTTGAGAGCAATCGGCACCGGTGTCGTCGGCCTTTGGTATTGCGGACCCACTCTGCATGCAGAACACAGCAGCGAAGCCAGCACTGCGATTTTCCAATAACCCGTCATTAATCGCCACTCTCCATGATCCCGCCCGGAATTAAAAAACCGGGACGGTTGCTGTAATCCGGCTCCCGCCGCGCGAAACGCTTGCCCAAACGGTCGAGATAGAGATAGATCACCGGCGTGGTGAACAGAGTCAGCATCTGGCTGACCACCAGGCCCCCCACGATCGCAATCCCCAGCGGCCTTCGCAGTTCCGCTCCCGCGCCCCAGCCCAGCGCCATCGGCATACCCCCCAGCAGCGCGCACATGGTGGTCATCATGATCGGCCGGAAGCGCAATAAACAAGCCTCGAAGATGGCATCCCGCGTATTCATCCCTTTGTTGCGTTCCGCCGCGAGCGCGAAATCGATCATCATAATTGCGTTCTTCTTCACGATCCCGATCAGCAGGATAATTCCAATCATCCCGACGATATCCAGATTGCTCTTGAACAGGACCATCGCCATCAACGCTCCCACGCCCGCCGACGGCAAGGTCGAAATGATGGTCAAAGGATGAATCAGGCTCTCATACAGCATTCCCAGCACGATATACACCGCAAGGAGCGCCGTTCCGATCAGGATGGGTTGATTTCTAAGCGAGGCCTCATAGGCTTCCGCGGTACCGGCGAACTTCCCAGTGATAATGGCGGGCAGACCCATCTCCACCTCGGCCCGGTTGATCGCGTTCACAGCGTCACTCAGAGCCACTCCGGGAGCGAGGTTGAACGACAGCGTGGTTGCCGGAAACTGTCCCTGGTGCGGCAGCGAAATGGGCGTGATCCCTTGGGTGAAGTGCGCGAAGGTGGATAAGGGAACGTCGGTACCGCGTGGGGTCTGCACATAAATGGTCTTCAAGAAGTCCGGGCTTTCCCACCACTGCTGTTGCAGAGCCAGAACCACGTGGTACTGATTAATCGACTTATACATCACCGAGACCTGACGCTGGCCAAAAGAGTCATACAGCGCGGAGTCGACCGCCTGCGCCGTTAGACCGAGGCGCGACGCGGTATCGCGGTCGATAATCACATTGGACGACAAGCCGGAATTCTGCTGGTCGGAGCTGACGTCGGCAATTTCTGGAAGCTGCGAGAACCGGTCCAGAACTCTCGGCCCCCAGAGCGCCAGCGTCGCAAAATCTGGCGCCTGGAGGGTGTACTGATATTGGGCGTTCCCCTGCCGGCCGCCGATGCGCACGTCCTGGGAATTCTGCAAGTACATCACAGCCCCGGGCACGCCGGAAGTTTTGCGGCGGAGTCTGGCGATGACTTGATCCGAGGTAGATTTCCGAACCCCTACCGGCTTCAGCTCAATGTGAACATCCGCATTATTCCCGCCAAAACCACCTCCGCTCGTGCCCAATGTGACGGTGACAGTTTCGACATCCGGGTCCGTCCGGACTTGCTCTTCAAACCACTTCGTCTTATCCGCCAGAGACTGGTATGAAATGTGCTGCTCTCCCACGATGGCGCCGGTCAGCCGCCCGGTATCCTGCTGCGGGAAGAATCCCTTGGGGACCTTGATATACAGGAAAACCGTCACTCCCATGGTAAGCACCAAAATCATCAGGATTGGCGCAGGATGACTGAGCACTACGTCAAGCGCGGACGCATAGGTGGAGATAATCCAGCGGTAGAATTTTTCGGTCTGATTGTAGAGATATCCGTGCTCGCGTTTTTCCTTCAGGAGCCATCCGCACATCATGGGAGTCGCCGTGAGAGAAATCACCATGGATATAAAAATGGCCACCGAAAGAATCACCGCGAATTCGCGGAAGAGGCGTCCCACAATCCCACCCATCATCAGGATGGGGATGAAAACCGCGATGAGAGAGATGCTCATTGAGACAACCGTGAAACCGATCTCTTCGGCGCCTTTTAGAGCCGCAGCCATCGGCTTCATGCCACTTTCGAGATGGCGCGTAATGTTTTCAATCACGACGATGGCGTCATCGACGACGAAGCCGGTAGCAATGGTAAGCGCCATCAGCGAAAGATTGTCCAGCGTGTATCCGATCAGATACATCGCTCCGAAGGTCGCAATGATGGACACCGGCACCGAAATGCTTGGAATAAACGTGGACCAGCCGGTGCGCAGGAAAACGAAAACCACAAAAATAACCAGCCCAATGGAAAGGATCATGTTGCGCTGGGCGTCTCTGATCGAATCATGCGTACTGATGGTGCGGTCATTGGCGATTTTGAACCGGACCGTAGGCGGAAGCTGGGCCTCGAACTGCGGCATCAAAGCTTTAATGCGCGCTACGGTTTCGACGATATTGGCATTCGGCTGGCGATTGATCTGGATCTGAACCATGGGATTGCCATTTACAATGCCGAGGTTCCGAACGTCTTCGCTGCCATCCACAACGCGGCCCAGGTCCGAAAGGCGGACTGGGGCGCCCTTCCGGTAAACCACCACCAGATTCTTATAATCATTGGCCGTAAAAAGCTGATCGCTGGCATAGATCGGCAATCGAACCTGGGAGTTTGAAAGCTCGCCCTTGGGCTTATTTGCATTGGCGCTTTGCAGGAACGTGCCGATCTGATCCAAACCCACGTTGTACTTGGAAAGCGGCTGTGGGTTCACTTCGACGCGAACCGCCGGAAGCGAACTGCCTCCCACGTAAACTTGTCCGACCCCCTGGACTTGCGATAGTTTTTGCGCGAAAACCGAAGACGCAATATCGTACAACTGCGGCTTAGGAACTACATCCGATTCGAGTGTCATCGCCAGAATCGGTTGGTCGGCCGGATTGAATTTCCGGTATCTGGGGGCTCGGGGAAGATTCGACGGGAGAAATCCCGCCGATGCGTTAATGGCCGCCTGCACATCGCGCGCCGCCGAATTGATGTCGCGGCTCAAGTCGAATTGAAGGACGACAACTGCGGATCCCACCGAGCTTCGGGAGGTCATTTCGGTGACGCCCGCAATACGCGTGAACTGCTTTTCGAGCGGTGTAGCCACCGACGCCGCCATTACGTCGGGACTCGCTCCTGGAAGACCGGCTTGGACAAAGATCGTAGGGAAGTCAACCTCCGGCAACGCCGATACCGGCAGCAGCCGATAGGAAATCGCGCCGCCCAGCGTCAGAGCTATTAGCAGGAGCGTGGTCGCAACCGGTCTTTGAATAAAAGGCTTGGAAATGCTCATGCGCTTTAACCGCGTTACGTCATGGAAGGCACGGACAGGATATCCCGGTCGCTTTCAGATCTGCTGGATCCGGTAAACCACGCCGCGATTCTGCCAAAGAACAGATAAATTACCGGCGTCGTAAACAGCGTCAGGACCTGACTCACCAGTAGTCCGCCGATGATACATATGCCGAGCGGCCGGCGCAGCTCGGAGCCCACACCGGTGCCGAAAGCCAGCGGCACGGCGCCAAGCAGCGCAGCCATAGTGGTCATCATGATGGGGCGGAAGCGCAGGAGGCATGCCTGGTAGATGGCCTCCTCCGGCGTTTTTCCTTCGACGCGCTCGGCTTCCAGCGCAAAGTCGATCATCATAATGGCATTCTTCTTCACGATACCGATCAGCAGAATAATGCCAATCAGTGCGATGACATCCAGATCCTGCTTAAACAGAATCAGCGCCAGCAGCGCGCCGACACCGGCCGAAGGCAGTGTGGAAAGTATGGTGATGGGATGAATAAAGCTCTCGTACAACACGCCCAAGACGATGTACACGGTGACAATGGCCGCCAGGATCAGGAGAGACTCGTTGGCGAGAGATGATTCGAACGCGTGGGCAGTTCCCTGGAAGCTGGGTTCGATACTGGCCGGCATGCCCAGGTCACGCGTCGCCTCCTTGATGTGATCGACCGCAGCGCCGAGCGAAGCCCCGGGAGCCAAATTGAAGGAAAGAGTTACCACTGGGAACTGGCTTTGATGATTGATCGTAATGGGTGCCGGAAGCGGAGTCGCTCTCACAAAGGAGCGGAGCGGGGCCGGCGGGAGAGCCGCGGCGCCAGTGAGGCCAGTGTTCGTTCCAGCCAGTGCGATAGTGGATGCCAGGTTGGCGGACGCGGACCCGATCGGCACATACATGTCCGCGAAAGCATCCTTATTCTGGCGGTACTGCGGCGCCACTTCGAGAATTACATGGAACTGGTTGGTTTGGGTGTAGATGGTGGATACTTGTCTCTGGCCGAAAGAATCGTACAAGGCATCGTCGATATTCTGCGGTGTAATACCCAGCCGTCCGGCGGTGTCCCGATCGATATTGATATATAGCCCCAGACCATTGTTCTGCTGATCGCTCGCTACATTGCGCAATTCCGGCAGCTGTTTCATTTTTTCCAGCATGCGTGGAACCCAGGTATCCAGCAGCGTCTTATCGGGCGCATCCAGGGCGTACTGATATTGCGTGCGGCTGATGCGGTCCTCGACGGTCAAGTCCTGTACCGGCTGCATATAAAGGTCGATCCCGGCGACCTGCCGCACCTTCGGCTCCAGCCGCCGGATGACCTCCACGGCGGAAATATGACGCTGTTCGAGAGGCTTTAGCGTGATTTGGATACGGCCGCTATTCATGGTGGTATTCACGCCATCGGCCCCGATGAAGGAGGTGAGATTTTCAACCGCCGGATCCTGGCGGATGGCTTCCACCAGACCCTGCTGGAGCTTGGACATGGCAGGGAAGGACACGGTCTCGGGCGCCTGCGTAATACCCAGGATCGAGCCGGTATCTTGCACCGGAAAGAAGCCCTTGGGGACGATGATGTAGAGATATCCGGTCAGCGCCAGCGTTCCAGCTGCCACCAGCAGCGTGAGCGGCTGGTGACGCAGGACGACTCGAACCATCCGGCCGTACATTTCAATGGTCTTGACGAAGCACCATTCCGACCAGCGGTATAAGCGGCCCTGTTCGGATTCCGGGTGATGCTTCAGAATGCGAGCTGCCATCATGGGCGTCAGCGTCAGCGAGACAAATGCCGAAAATATAATGGTGACCGCGAGAGTCACCGCGAATTCGCGGAACAGGCGGCCCACAATATCCGCCATGAACAACAGGGGAATCAGGACGGCAATCAAGGAGACCGTCAACGACACGATGGTGAATCCAATCTCCGCCGATCCCTTCAACGCGGCTTCCATGGGAGAAACGCCCATTTCGATATAGCGTGAGATGTTCTCGATCATCACAATGGCGTCATCCACCACAAAGCCGGTGGAAATTGTGAGAGCCATGAGTGAGAGGTTATCCAGGCTGTAACCCAGCAAATACATCACGGCGAATGTGCCGACCAGTGAAAGAGGCACGGCGATGCCCGGGATAATGGTCGCTCCGGCATTGCGCAGGAACAGAAAGATGACCATCACCACCAGCGCGGTGGTCAAAAGCAATTCGAATTCGACATCCTCGACCGAAGCCCGAATGGTGGTGGTACGGTCACTGACAACCTGTACGTCGATACCTTGCGGCAGCGATGCTTTGATCTGGGGCAGGAGTGCCTGAACGGTGTCCACGACGCTGATGATGTTCGTCCCGGGCTGCCGCTGAATATTTAGAACGATAGCGCGGTCGGCGTTGACCCAAGCGGCCAGCATGGTATTTTCGGCACCATCGACCACAGTCGCCACGTCGGAAATACGCACCGGCGCCCCGTTGCGGTAAGCTAGGATTATCGGCCCGTATTGCGCGCCGGCCTGCAATTGGTCATTGTCGTTAATGGTCCAGGCCTGATCCGGGCCGTCGAAGTTCCCTTTGGCCTGGTTCACATTGGCGCTGGCAAGAGCGGTTCGCAAATTCTCCAAACTCAGGCCGTAGGAAGCGAGAGCCGTGGGATTCGCCTGCACCCGGACAGCCGGGCGCTGCCCTCCGCTGATGCTCACCAGGCCCACTCCCCTGAGCTGGGAAATTCGCTGCGCCATGCGTGTCTCCGCCAACTCTTCCACTTTCGGCAGCGGCAGAGTTGACGACGTAATTGCCAGCGTCAGAATCGGTGCATCGGCCGGATTTGTCTTGCTATAGACCGGGGGAACCGGCAGATTCGTGGGAAGAAAAGTGCTGGCTGCATTAATGGCCGCCTGCACCTCCTGCTCGGCTACATCGATGCTGAGGTCAAGTGAAAACTGGAGCGTGATCAGCGAACTGCCAAAAGAGCTGATCGAGGTCATCTGGGTCAGCCCGGGAACCTGTCCAAACTGTTTTTCGAGTGGCGCGGTGATGGAAGACGTCACCACCTCGGGGCTCGCGCCGGGGTAAAACGTCTGGATCTGCATGGTGGGATAATCCACCTGCGGCAGCGCTGAAACCGGCAGTTGCCGGAAAGCGACGAAACCCACCAGCACCACACCCGCCATCATCAGCGACGTTGCCACCGGCCGCAGGATGAAAATCCGGGAGGGGCTCACTGGGAATCGGCTCCTCCTGGCCCTTTTTTAAAGTTGCCGCCGCCCTTCTTTCCTTTGCCGCCGCCGCGCTTGCCTCCGCCGCCTCCCGCGGTTGGATCGAATCCCGGCGGATTCTCCAGTTCTCCGGCTTTCCTTACTCTCACGCGCGCGTCCTCGATCAGGCGGTCGGTGCCATCCACCACGACTCGATCGCCATCCGAAAGCCCGCTGAGAATCTGTGATGATTTCTCGGTAGTGATCCCTACCTGCACCGGCTTCAGGTGCACTCTTGAATCGTCGTCCACTATATAGACGAAGGTGCCTTGCTGGCCATTCTGCACGGCCACATTGGGGACCACTTGTTGATTGCTTAGAGTCTCCACCAACAGGCGAATGTTGACGAACTGCTGTGGAAATAGCGCATTGTCGGAATTTTGGAAAACCGCTTTCAGTTTAGAAGTGCCGGTAGTACTGTCGATCTGGTTATCGAGAGTCACCAGCATTCCGGACGCCAGCTTCTTGGAATTGTCGCGGTTGTAAGCATCCACCGGCAGGTGCGCGCCGGCTCGTAGTTTTTGCGTGACTTGCGGAAGGTTGTCCTCCGGGATGGTAAACAACACGGATATCGGCTGAAGTTGAGTAATGACAATCATCCCGTTGGCATCGGAGGCATGCACGATGTTTCCGGGGTCTACCTGGCGCAGCCCCACCACGCCGGTGATCGGGGCCGTGACCTTGGCGTAGGTTAGGTTTAGTTTGGCGCTGTCGATGTTGGCTGTATCCTGCTTGATATTGCCTTGGTACTGCGCCACCAGTGCGGTCTGCGTATCCAATTGTTGTTTCGGGATGGCGTCCTGCGCGAGCAATGTCTGGTAACGCTGCAGATCCAGCTTGGCGTTATTGAGCATGGCCTGATCGCGCGCCAGGGTACCTTCGGCCAATTCCAGCTGCACCTGGTAGGGCCGCGGATCAATTTCTATGAGGACCTGTCCTTCGTGGACCAAATCGCCTTCGTTAAAATCCACCTTCATGATCTGGCCGTCGACTCTCGACTTCACAGTGACGGTATAGAAAGCGGTTACACTTCCGAGGCCGTTCAAATACACCGGGATACTAGAACGCGTGACCTTCGAAACTACTACCGGCACGGGACCCAGCAGGGCGCCGCCGCGGCCCCCGCCACGACCACCCGCGCCTCTGACAACCGGGGCCGGATGGCTGGCGCGCCAAACCGCGTATCCCGCGACCCCGGCGACCATCAGCAGGAATACTACCCAGATAAGTCCGCGTTTCTTCGGCTTTCGGGAACCGGGCGGCGCTGCTAGGTGTTGCGTTGCCACATCCTGGTGGTCCACTTCTGGCATCGTTTTAAACTCTGGTTGGTTAGTATTTGTAGGCATTCAAAGCGGCCTATTGAAATGACTGATGCGACCGCCTGAAGGTAACGTCCGAACTGTATGTTCAAGAACTCCGAACCGGGCTATCATCTTGGCCGCCCACAAAAAGGTAATTCAGTTGGCACAACGGGGCTTCTTAGAGCCGCAGACGATATACTAGCAAACGCGGCAGCCTTAAGGTAACTTCCCAAATGGCTTACTTTAAAGGTGCCTAACGGCGTTCCACAGCCTTTGGTTAGCGGGGTAACATTAGACGATGAAGTTCTGTCTGTCTCTCGGATCGCTTGTCCGAATGTCAGCTTGCGTGGCTGCCTTGCTGGGAGCGCCAGCCATCTACGGCGCCGCCGCCGATCGCCAGCAGGTTCAAGCGAAGCTGCTCGACCACGCTGAACTGCTTTGCGACAATTGCTTATTCGGTCCGAGTTATTACTATTATTGCTTCGAGGCCGACAATAAGATCCTGATCGGTTATCAAAAAACCAGGGTTCTAAACTGGGAAGACAAGTCCAGGAATTACCTCACCAAGGTACACAAGTCCTGGAGGGTCTGGACGCCGCCCGGCGAGACCGTGCCGATTACTTACGATGACGCGCATATGTGGGTTGCCGGGCCGAGCGGCAAGCCTTTAAAGCTCACTCAGGATTACTCGCACGACGTCTTCATCACCAATGACCGATGCCGTGAGGCGGTCAGGACAAAGGTTCACTGACCGTCGGGCTGCACGCCAGCTTGGCATTTTCCCCCCTCGCTTTCGGTGCTAGAGTAAATAGCTAGAGAGGAGGAGGTTTTAATGTTGCATCTCTCCTTCATTCTGATCCTGGCGTGGCAGGGACTACCAGCCCAGAACACCTCCGATTCCGCGCCTCCGGCCGCGGCTCACCCTCAACTTACACCCGAACAGCGCGGCGACATCTTCATGGCCCGCAAGATGTATCGCGAGGCCATCGAGACCTATCGCGAGTCTCCCGCAACAGCGGCGTTGATTAACAAAATCGGCATCGCCTATCACCAGCTCACCGATCTGAATAGAGCCGCCACGTGTTATCAGCAGGCAATCAAAATGGATCCCAAATTCACTCAGGCCATAAATAATCTGGGAACCATCTACTACTCGCGGCGTTCCTACCGCCGCGCGATCGGCCAATACAAGAAGGTCTTGCGAATAACGCCCGACTCCGCGTCCACCTTGGCGAATCTAGGGTCAGCCTATTTCGCCCGCAAGCAATACGAACTCGCCTCAGAGAACTATCAAAAGGCGCTGGCGATTGATCCGGGCGTCTTCGAGCACCAAAGCGGTGTCGGATCCACCGTGCGCGATCAGTCGGTGGGGGACCGGCCGACATTCTATTACTACCTGGCGAAAAGCTATGCCAAGGCAGGAATGAATGAGAAGGCGTTGAACTATATCCGCAAATCGCTCGAAGAAGGTTTCAAAGAGCGCAAGAAATTTGTGAGCGACCCCGAGTTCGCGGGCCTGCAGAAAGACCCTGAGTTCCAAAAGATCATGGAGTCGGAGCCCAAGGTCCTCTGAAGCGCTTCTTCCTGCTACTAATAATCGGCCTGATTGGGGCCGCGTGCTCCCGCGGACCGCGGCAGGGATTGGAGCGGTTGGCCATCCTTCCCTTTTCCAATTTGACGGGGGACCCGGCGTTCGATTGGGTCGCGAATGCCGGGCCTGCGATCCTTTCTCAGGAACTTGCGGGCGGCGCGCGTGTGCTGCCGCTTCGTGCGGCGAGCGTAGGGACGGCGGCGCTTGAAAACGCCACCCAGCTTCTGCATTGCACCTTCACGCAGCGCAACGGATCGCTTCAGATCCAATACGCTCTCGAAGACGCCTCGCGCCATCGCATGATCGCCACCGGCGCCGTTGACGGCACGCCTCTCTTCGCTGTGAGTGCGCTCGCGAGGACTCTGGATCCAGACGGCGCGCACCCGTTCTCGACCCCGAATCCGGAGGCAGCGGCAGCATGGGGACGCGGCGAGTTTGAGCGGGCGGTAACGCTCGATCCGGATTTCGGAACCGCGTG
>Ga0207667_10008171_pt1 | contig 12452 bp, 9 predicted proteins | sample KBSCornC52_FD_184301 | JGI IMG/M metagenome (GOLD analysis project Ga0207667, IMG submission 184301) | Corn rhizosphere microbial communities from Kellogg Biological Station, Michigan, USA - KBS Corn C5-2 (SPAdes) (version 2) | ecosystem: Host-associated > Plants > Roots > Rhizosphere > Soil ...
CGCACAGCTCAGGGCTTTTTCGTAAATTTGCGGTCCTAATTTCATTTTTTATGAGCCGTAAAGGAAAAGTCCTGGTAGCGATGAGTGGCGGTATTGACAGTACCGTTACGGCTCTCATGCTGCACGACCAGGGGTATGAAGTGGTAGGCATCACAATGAAGACATGGGATTATGCCAGCGCGGGCGCTTCTAAAAAAGAGACGGGCTGCTGCAATCTGGATAGCTTCAATGATGCGCGGATGGCCGCCGTGCAGCATGGGTTCCCTCACTTCGTGCTCGACATCCGGGAAGAGTTTGGGGACTTTGTCATCGACAACTTTGTAGAGGAATATATGGCGGGCAGGACGCCTAATCCCTGCGTGCTTTGTAATACGCATATCAAATGGCGGGCTCTCCTCAAGCGGGCGGACGCGATGGACTGTGAGTTTATTGCTACGGGACATTACGGCAATATCCGTCGTCATGACAATGGACGTTATACCATTGCCAAAGGACTGGATGAGACAAAGGATCAGAGCTACGTGCTGTGGGGTCTTCAGCAGGACCTCCTGAGCAGGACGCTTCTGCCATTAGGACCTTATCGCAAGACAGAAATACGCGAGATGGCCCTCAGCTATGGCTATCCGGAGCTGGCGGCTAAAAGTGAAAGCTATGAGATATGCTTTGTGCCGGACAATGATTACCGGGGATTTCTCAAGCGCAGAGTGGAAGGCCTGGAAGAAAAAGTAGCAGGCGGTAACTTTGTAGACAAGCAGGGTAAGATACTGGGACAGCATAAAGGGTATCCGTTTTATACGGTGGGACAGCGTAAAGGCCTGGACGTAACATTTGGCAAGCCTGTGTACGTAACAGCCATACGCCCCGAGACCAATACCGTGGTGCTGGGTGATGAATCGGATCTCGACGAGCAGGAAATGGTAGTAGGCAAGCTGAACCTGATGAAGTATGAGTCCATCACACCGGGTATGGAAGCCGTTACTAAGATCCGCTATAAGGACAAAGGCACATTGAGCAATCTTTATCCTGACGGGAATAAATTGAATATTCGGTTTTATGACAAGGCCAAGGGCATCGCCCCCGGACAGAGCGCGGTATTTTATGAAGGGGATGAGGTCATCGGTGGGGGTATCATACAGCGAAGCGTGCAGCAATAATAAGTCTTTTAATACGTTAAGTACGAGACTAATAGCGTATGAAGATACATTTCCGCCTCACCGGTGCTGCTGCCCTTATAACCCTGCTTACCGTAATTGGCTGTAAAAGAACGCTATACAATTACCCGAACAATCCATTGACCAATTATTATCTACCCCTGGAGGTAGGCAAATACGCCATTTATCGGCTGGACTCCCTGAATTTCTATTACTATGGTCAATTGGATACGCTGACCCAGTATCTGGCCAAAGACTCAGTAGAACGTTCCTTTGTGGACAATGCGGGACATACCTCCTGGACAGTGATCCGGTATCTCAGCCCGGTTACAGGCCCCACGGTTTGGACAGCGTCGCTCACCAAGACTGTCACCGCCTTTCCGCAATCCATAGAAGAGCAGGAGAACAATCTGCGCTTCATCAAACTGGCCTACCCCATGCAGGACTCCTTTACCTGGAATGGCAATAGCTATCTTTCCGACAATCCCTACCAGGACTATTTTGATTTCAGTGCGTCCACAAATACATACCTCAATCAATGGACCTATACCTATCTCAATGTAGATCAACCATTTACCGTAGGAAATAGTACGTTTGACAGCACGCTGACCGTATTGCAGGCCGACGATTCAGTCCATCTTCCCATTATTACCGACACCCTGTTCGCCGCCAGGACCTATTGGTCGGAGACCTATGCCAAACATATAGGGCTGGTCTACAGACACACGGCTCTTTGGGAACTTCAGCCCCGGACCCTCAATGGACAAAGTGCGTATAAGATCGGGTTCGAGGTCACCATGACATTAATAGATCACAATTAGTTTGGCCGCGTACATCGTGTCCGACTTTTGATCATACCCCTTCAGCACTTCCGCCCTTTCCTGCCGCAGACCAGGCTTACTGAGGATAAAGGCAATCATATCTTCATTTTCCTTTTTGAAGACAGAGCAGGTGCTGTATACAAGACAAGCCCCAGGCGTCAGGCTGCCGATGACATTGGAAAGAATGCTCTTTTGCGTGGACTGGTAGTCGGATATTTTTCGCGGGTTGAAGAAATACAGCTCCTCCGGTGTACGACTCCAGGTGCCGCTGCCCGTACACGGCACATCCGTGAGCACGAGATCCATTCGCTCGGCCGGCATCCAGGGATCTGGCTTGGAAAGATCCGCCACAAAAGAATGATATTCCTTTATTCCCGCCTGGTGAAAGCGCTGCTGCAAATTGCGCAGAATAGACTCGCGTATGTCTGACACCGTTATATCCATGCCCGGATACAAATCATGAACAAGTATGGCCTTGCCGCCGCTGGCCGCACAGGTATCCCAAAATTTCCTGACCGCCCCTCTTCCCTCAGCCGAAGACAGCTCGCATAAGAATTCTGCCACTCGCTGGCTGCTATAGTCCTGTATCACCACCTCTTTATCGGGCGTGAACAGCTCCTCCACTTTGGTACCGTTCGGCAGCCGGATGGTCGACGGCGGGATAAACCCTTGCCCTACCCGCTCCAGCACCTGCTGCTGATATCCCGGACGTATACGAAGGAAGAGATCAGGCTGACGGAGAAAGGAAAGACAAAAAGAATAGTGATCTACACCTTCCGAAAGTTCATTTTTCCACGGAAATATATCGGCAGGATCGAACCCGTCCACCAGGCTTATCTTTTCCTCCAAAGGCCGGTTTATTTGCTTGTTCCATTCCGGTCGGAAGTACGCCAGGAACTCCCCCGGCCTGTCATTTGTCAGAAATAACCCCAGCAGGATGCGGTCCTCCATGGACATCTCTCGTACAGAATGTCCCAGCCGGTAATACCCATAGACAAGCCCCGCTACAGTCTTCCGGTCACGGGAACCCATTTGTTTATGCTGACGAAAAAAGTCCTTTAACCAGACGTGCAGAGGCGTCTCCCCCTGGTAGGCGGCAATGATAGCGCCCGCAATGCGTAGTTGATTATCGAATTTCACATTTATATGCCGGGTATTCGCTTTACAAAAATTAGCGAATCCCCGCAAAACGCTAATGTCTGTCCTTACGGACTAAGCCGTCCCGGCTTAAAGTTCCAACAAAGCTTTCACCGGATCCTTTCCAAACAGCAGCTGATCGGGGTTTTCAAGCAGCTCCTTTATTCTTACCAGGAAGCTGACAGATTCCCGGCCGTCGATGATACGGTGATCATAGCTCACCGCCAGGTACATCATGGGACGTATCACGATCTGGCCGTTCACCACTACGGCACGCTCTTCGATCTTGTGCATTCCCAGAATGGCGGATTGGGGTATATTGATAATAGGCGTCGACATCAGGCTGCCGAATACACCGCCGTTGGTAATGGTAAAAGTACCTCCCTGCATTTCTTCCATGCTGAGCTTGTTGTCACGCGCCTTGGTAGCCAGCTCCACTACTTTCTTTTCGATGTCCGCCATGCTGAGGCTTTCGGCATTACGGATCACGGGTACCACAAGTCCCTTGGGCGCGCTTACGGCAATAGATATATCACAATAGTCATGATAGACCAGCTCCTCCCCGTCGATATATGCATTGACGGCCGGCCATTCCTGGAGGGCATAACAGGTGGCCTTGGTGAAAAAGCTCATAAAGCCCAGATTGACCCCGTGCTTCTCCTTGAACTTGTCCTTGTATTTTGTACGAAGGGCCATGACGGCGCTCATATCCACTTCATTGAAAGTGGTGAGCATGGCCGTTGTATTCTTGGCTTCCACCAGCCGGCGGGAGACGGTCTTGCGGAGATTGCTCATCTTCTCGCGCTTCTCTGCGCGGGTAAAGAGGTCCTTTCCGGGGGTCCTGCCAGGATGAGCCAACGCCTCCAGCACATCGTTCTTGAGTATCTTGCCGCCTACACCCGATGGCGTGATGGACCCGGCGTCGATCTTTCTATCGGAAATGATCGCGGCAGCGACAGGAGTTGCCCGGACATCGTTTGGTATGGAGGTTACAGGTCCTTGCACAGCAGGAACAGCAGCCGCCGCACCCGCATTGGACGATTGTCCCGTTGTCGCAGGCTTGGCGCCGACCTCGCCGGCGGGAGCCACGGTTTTCGAAGAGCTTACTGTCGCACTCCCGTTGGACGAAGGTTTCACCGCCGTCTCATCTATCTGCGCGACCACATCCCCGATCTTCAACGTATCACCTTCCTTTCCAATCGGCTTAAGAACACCTGCCTGTTCAGCATTGACCTCGAACGTAGCCTTTTCACTTTCCAATTCCGCGATCACTTCATCCCTTTCTACGTATGCACCTGCCTGTTTGAGCCATTTTACCAGGGTCACCTCGCTGATAGATTCACCAACTGCCGGAACTTTTATATCGATCATTTAATCCTCCTTCTCCCCGCCGGGGGAGTGTATTGTTTATAAATATTGTCCTTGAGCCCCCTTCAGGGTCTCCTGTTTATCTAATCAAATGCTAAATGCCGTCTCGATGATCTCTGCCTGCTCCTGCGCGTGCACTTTTGAATAACCGGTAGCCGTAGCTGCGCTGGGCTGCCGGCTGATGACTCCATAGTTGATACTCTTCAGGTTCATCTGCAGGAAGCTGGCGGCGCCCATATTCAGAGGCTCTTCCTGTACCCAGAACCAGGTGGCTGCCTGGCTGTATTTTTTATACAGCGCTTCCAGCTGCGTCAAAGGCAATGGATACAGCTGCTCCAGCCTGACGATGGCCACATCCTTGCGATTCTCCTTTTGCTGACGTTCAGCCAGGTCGAAATAAACCTTGCCACTGCAGAAAAGAACCTTCTTTACCTGGTTGACATTATCTACAAAGGCGTCGTCTACCACTTCTTTGAAACCGCCGGAAGTAAATTCTTCCATCTTCGAGTAAGTACCCGGATGACGGAGGTTGGCTTTCGGCGAAAAATTGATCAGAGGCTTCCGGAAAGGCCAGGCCAGCTGCCTTCTAAAAGCATGGAAAAGATTGGCGGACGTCGTGATATTGGTGACCACCATGTTCAGCTCGGCGCACATTTGGAGGAATCGTTCCATGCGGGCGCTGCTGTGTTCGGGCCCCTGCCCTTCATATCCATGCGGCAGCAGCAGGGTGACGCCATTCATGCGCTGCCATTTTTGTTCGGCGGCAGAAATGAACTGGTCGATCATGGTCTGGGCTCCATTGCTGAAGTCGCCGAACTGAGCCTCCCACAATACGAGGGCATTGGGATTGGCCAGCGCATATCCATATTCAAAACCCAGCACTCCATATTCGCTGAGGAGGGAATTATAGATGCGGAACTCCCCTTTGGCATCAGGCAGCCTGCTCAGACGATTGTAGGACTGATCAGTGTTCTCATCCCGCAGGACAGCATGACGGTGAGAGAAAGTTCCTCTCTGAACGTCCTGTCCGCTCATACGCACATCTTTTCCATCCAGCAGAAGGCTGCCATAAGCCAGCAGCTCGCCGGTGGCCCAATCCACCTTGCCTTCCTCGGAGAAAAGCCTGACCTTATCCTGTAATATTTTTTCCACTTTGCGAAGAGGCTTGAAATCCTCCGGCCATTTCATAATGGCCTCGAATACCTTCCGGAAATCCGCCTCGCTGACGGCAGTAGCGGGTGACTGCTCGAAATCTGCCGGAGCTGCTTTCCGCAGACTGCGCCACCAAACCTCGGGCTGCTGATAATGATAGGGAAGAGGATGCTGTTTTACCTCGTCGAGCCTTTCCTGCAGGTCGGCCCAAAACTTTTTTTCCATCTCCTTCGCCAGATCCTTGGCATCGGATTCTCCATTCTCGAGAAGGAACTGGGTATATACTTCCCGGGGGTTGGGATGCTGATCGATGAGCGCATAAAGATGCGGCTGGGTGAATTTCGGATCGTCGCCTTCGTTGTGTCCGTGACGGCGATAACAGACCATATCGATAAAAATATCCGTGTTGAAATCCTGGCGATAGCGGGTAGCAATTTCAGCACATTTTACCACAGCCTCCGCATCGTCGCCGTTCACATGGAGCACGGGCGCATGGATGGCCGCCGCCAGCGATGTACAATAGTCGGAGCTGCGGGCGTCGTCGAAGTCGGTGGTAAAGCCGATCTGGTTATTGATGACGAAATGTATGGTGCCGCCAGTATTATATCCCTTTAGCTCGCTCATCTGCAGGACCTCGTATACGATGCCCTGACCGGCCACCGATGCATCGCCATGTATAAGGATGGGAAGGATCTTGTCATAATCGCTGGCGTACATAACGTCCGCCTTGGCCCTGGCAAAACCTACAACGACGGGGTCGACGGCCTCCAGGTGAGAAGGGTTGGGCATCAGCTTGAGGTGAACGGCCTTATTGCTGTCCGACTGCACTTCACTGCCATAGCCCATGTGATATTTCACGTCCCCGCTGCCCATGGTCTGGTCCATCTTGGCCGTACCCTCAAATTCACTGAATATCTGCTCGTATGTCTTGCCCATGATGTTGGCCAGGATATTGAGACGCCCGCGATGCGCCATGCCGATGACCACTTCCTGTACGCCATGATCGGCGGCCGTATTGATGATCGTATCCAGCGCGGGAATGGTCGTTTCGCCGCCTTCCAGGGAAAATCTTTTTTGCCCGATGTATTTGGTATGGAGGAATTTCTCAAACATTACTCCCTCGTTGAGCTTCTCCAGGATACGTTTCTTTTTATCCAGGGGAATGGGATTCAGAAATTTCTTCTCCATTTCATTGGTGAGCCAGTCAACCTTCTTTTGATCGCTGATATATTTGAATTCAATGCCAACATGGGAAGCATAACAGTTCTGCAGGTGCTGAAGTATCTTCCGGAGAGTGGTGGTGCCCAGCCCGATGAGATTGCCGGCAAAAAAGTTCTTATCCAGGTCCGCTTCGGTGAATCCGTAAAAAGCCAGATCGAGATTGGCGCCACGATCCTTCCGGGGACGGATAGGATTCGTCCTGGCCAGCAGATGTCCCTTATTACGATAGCCCAGGATCAGGCGATAGGCGCCTAATTCCTTTTTCCAATCCACTCCGTCCGTGGTCGTATATGCGCCTTCAGCTCCCCTGGCCCCTGCTGCAGTGTAAGTACCATTGGCCGAACCGTTGACGCCATTGCTGGCTTTTCCCTGGGTTACGGCAAAGTCAAAACCTTCAAAAAATTTCCTGAATTCAGGATCTATTGTATCGGGATTCTTTACATAGTCCTGGTATAACCCCTCGATATAAGAGGGATGAGAATTAGTTATAAACGACAAGTCCTTCATAGAAGTGCTGGTTAAAGCATTTTTGGCCTACAAATATCGTTCAAAATCCGTCATTTCCCTATCCGACCCATTCCTTTTCTCTTGTTTTTAACCATATGTGCGCCGCCCCTCTACAACGGCCAGCCAATCCCCCAAGTACCCTGAAAAGCCTTTTTCCGAAAAAACCCCTTTTATTTTGGTATATTCGTTGCCTGAACGTACCTTTGCCGTCCTAAAAATGTCGAGTAATGGCAAATCATAAGGCAACCAAAAAAGATGTAAGGCAAGCCACCAAGCGCAGGGATCGTAATCGCTACTATGGCAAAACCACCCGTAATGCGATCCGTGACCTGAGAGAGATCAAGGGGCAGAAGGAAGCTGGCGAAAAGCTGCCTGAAATAGCCTCCATGATCGACAAGCTGGCCAAAAAAGGCGTTATTCACAAGAATAAGGCTGCGAACCTGAAAAGCAAGCTGGCTCGCAGGATCAACTCCCTCGGAGCTGCCAAATAAGTTATCTATCAAGTCTTTATATAAAAAGCATCCCTTTGGGATGCTTTTTCAGTTACATGAAATATCTTATATATATCATCGGTGTCCTCTCTGCCCTGGAAGGAAATGCACAATCCCCCGGTCTGACTCCCTTTGAAAGGTCCGGAGGCCGGCAAACCACCACTTATTTCGAGTGCATCGACTTTTATAAGAAATTGGATCAGCTGTCTCCCCGCCTGTCCATCAGGACGATGGGCGTCAGTGATGCAGGCTATCCTTATCATCTGCTGCTGTATTCCAATGATGGGTCCCCTGATCCTGTACTCTGGCGGAAACAACACAAGGTCATCCTTCTCATCAACAATGGCATTCACCCGGGCGAGCCGGATGGAATAGACGCCAGCATGCTGTTGCTAAGGGATTTGATCTCAAAAAAGATAAGTTTACCGGATAATATCGCCCTGGCGGTGATCCCCCTGTACAATATTGGGGGAGCGCTGAACAGGGGCTCCTTTTCCAGGGTCAACCAGAACGGTCCCGTCAGCTATGGCTTCCGGGGCAATGCACAGGACCTGGATCTCAACCGGGATTTTACCAAATGCGACACTCGCAACGCGCGATCCTTTGCACAGATCTTCCATTGGGTGGACCCCGACATCCTCATCGACAATCATGTCAGCGACGGGGCGGATTACCAGTATACCATGACATTGCTGTCCTGCCAGTGGAACAAGCTGGGCGGTCCGCTTGGAACCTTTCTGCATGATGTATTCCGGCCGGCCCTCTTTACCGCCATGGAGAAAAAAGGATGGCCGATGACACCCTATGTAAACTTCGAAGAAGGGAGTCCGGACAAAGGATGGGAAGCCTTTTATGATCCTCCCCGCTATTCCAGCGGCTATGCCTCTCTGTTCAATACAATCGCGTTCATGCCCGAAACCCACATGCTCAAGCCCTTTAAAGATCGTGTGCGCTCCACCTATGCCCTGATGGAAACAATGATCACCGAAGCCTCGCTGCATGCAAAGGAGCTGCTGCAGGCGCGCAGCCGGAATATACAGGAAGACGGCACAAAGACCAGCTGGCCCCTGAGCTGGAGCGTAGACTCTTCCCGATGGGACATGATCCCATTCAAGGGCTATGAGACAGGATACAAGACCAGCGAAGTGACCGGTTTATCCCGCTTTTATTACGATCACAACCGTCCTTTTGAGAAAGAAGTTCGTTTTTATGACCATTTCGCGCCCCACGACTGGATAAAATCGCCACGAGCCTATGTCATTCCGCAGGGCTGGCACGAGGTCATCGACCTGCTGGCCCTGAATGGAGTAAGGATGCGCAGATTGGCACAGGATACAACTATTACGGTAGAAGCCTATCACATCGACAGCTACCAGTCATACCCACAGGCATACGAGAAACACCATAAGAATACAGATGTGAAAGTATCTGCCACAATATCCCGGCTCCCCTTCCTGAAAGGAGATTACTGGATATCCACCGCACAGCCTTGCCAGCGATTCATCGTGGAAATGCTGGAGCCCACGGGCGCCGACGCTTATTTTGCATGGAATTTCTTCGATGCCATCCTGGAACAGAAAGAATATTACAGTAACTATCGCTGGGAGGACGTAGCAGCCGATTGGCTAAGACAACACCCGGAAATAAAGGACAGCCTCGAACGCAGGCGAAAAGCCGATCCTTCTTTTTCACAAAATGCCGATGCTCAGCTGGAATTTGTCTACAGGCGTTCGCCTTATTATGAACCCGCACACCTGCGGTATCCGGTATATAGAGTGATGCAATAAGTTAATATCTTCTGCCGCGATCATCGCCGCCGGGACGCCAGCCTCCACGGTCTCCACCTCTATCTCCTCTATCACCACCTCGGTCACCTCTGTCACCCCTGTCTCCACGATCTCCGCCGCGATCTCCACGATCGTCCCGTCCGCGTCCGCGGTCATCTCCGCCGCCACGATTGAAGCCGCCTCCGCCACGGTTGAAACCACCGCCGCCTCCGCGGTTGAAGCCACCGCCTCCGCCACCACGATTGAAGCCGCCTCCGCCGCCCCCTCTGGACTGCTCTTCCGCTTCTTTTACGGCCAGCTTCTTACCCCTGATGGCAGCGCCATCCAGCGTTTCGATCGCCCCTTTTGCTTCCGCTTCATCGGGCATATCTACGAAACCAAAGCCTTTACTTTTTCCCGTCTCTCTATCGAGGACAACTTTTGCGGTATTCACTACACCATACAGCTCAAACATTTCTTTCAGATCAACATCATCAAAATCAGAAGGTAAACCTGCTACAAAAAGCTTCATGCCAGAGAATTTGGAGTAAAAATACAAGTTTGGAGGGTATATCTGGTAATAATATTAAAATTTGTTGCTTAATTTTTTATATACGGATTTTCGCGTTATTCCAGGCTTTTGAAGGCTTTTAGCTGCTAAGGGAATGCCATTAGGGTATTATTGGCTACTTGTCCAATCCACCCCTACGGTTTGGCTTCACAGGTGTTGGCCATTGCATCCGCTCGCCGGTAGTTGGATTGATGGGGAGGACGGTTTTCTCCCGGGATGCATGGACAGGGTCCTCACTGGCCATATAAGCCAGCGTGGCCACCAGAATGGCATTATTCCGGAGGTCGTCGAACACGATCTTGTCATAAGTGTCCCGGTTGGTATGCCAGGTATAAGTTCCATAGGACCAGCTCAACGAGCTCAGGGAAAATGCCGGCGCCCCGGCAGCGACAAAGGAGGCAAAGTCGGACCCTCCCCCGCCAGGCATACCGGGGAAACTGGTCTTTATTGAGTCGCGGATATAGGAAGGAGCCGCAGACAGCCATCGGGTGAGATACTCAGAGGACTGGAGGAATCCCTGACCCGCCAGGTTGACGACACGGCCGGTGCCATTATCCTGGTTAAAGACGGCCTGGATATTTTGAACGATCTCGGGATGGTCTTCCACAAACGCCCTGGAGCCGTTCAGCCCTTGCTCCTCGCTGCCCCAGTGTCCGACGAGGATTGTCCGTTTGGGATGAGGATACACTTTTTTCAGGATCCGCATGGCCTCCATCATCGTAATGGTCCCGGTGCCATTGTCCGTAGCGCCCGTGCCGCCATCCCATGAGTCGAAATGGGCGGAGAGGATGACATATTCGTCCGGCTTTTCACTGCCCCTGATCTCTCCGATGGTATTGAAAGTAGGCACAGGCCCCCGTTCTTTCGACTCGGTGTGCAAACGAATCTTTGGCTTGTCGCCTGATTCGGTCAGCCGGTAGAGAAGACCATAATCTTCCAACGCTATGTCTATAGTGGGTACTTTTTTAGTGTAAGCCCCGAATATTTTATCGACGCCAAAACCGGCCGACCAGTTGGAGGTAATGATACCCGCGGCGCCGGCATTCTCCAATATCACGGGGAGAGTACGATTCGTATAGCCCGTCTTCTTTATCCGCTGTGCCCAGGCCTCAGTCTGTACCGTGCGCTCTTTTTTCATTTTTTCAAATGACTCCTTGGTAGCCCACTCCTGCCAATTGTCATCCGGTCTGCCGGTTGGCTGGCACATCGAGATCATGACAAACTTCCCTTTTACATTGGGCAGCCATTGCTGATAAGCAAGCGAGTCGGCCAGGTCGGGAAGAATGATCAGCTCAGCCGTCACCGTATTCTTTCTCATGCCGGGGCTCCATGCCAATTGCGTCCCTTCCAGTGATTTCACACGGGGATAGATCATATCGATGTGCGAGACGCCTCGCTCCCATCCCCTCCATTCACCCCATTTTTCACTGCGGGCCGCAATGCCCCAGGTATTGTATTTGGCGATGGCCCAGTCACGGGCCTGCTCCATCTGGGGAGTGCCCACCAGCCGGGGACCTATGACGTCGAACAGCTCATGGGCCAGCTTTTGTAATTGGGAACTGTCCGTCTCTTCTTTTACGATGGCAGCAACGACAGAGTCTTGTACCTGCGCGAAGAGAGGAGCAGCAGAAAGACATAGACCTATAAAAAAGGAGCTGAGTACTTTGTAGTTCATAGGTCTAATGTAAACATTTTCTTGTTGACGGGGTGGGTCCGGGTTTTGCATATGCATCTTTATGGAAACTGAACACATCAGGGAGCTAAAAAGGATCCCGGTCTCCGGACAGGAAGAGGCTTTTCAACTGATCACCCGTCTAAGCCAGCATTATAATATGCATCAGGATACACATCGTCATCAATTTCATGTGTCCAATGATCTTTATTCCGCCTATTACGACGCGGAAGAGAACGTGGTAAAGATGGAATCCATCAATCCGGAGACGACTACCGAGCAGATCGAAGAATTTCTCATGGGTTTTCCTCTCTTTTTTTAAATGTCTTTCTCATTACGTGCCTCCAGCCAGCGGCGGGTTATTTTCCAGCAGGCCGGGGAGAGGTGGAATTGAGGCCGTCTATGTGTTCAAAAAGATTGGCGTCAATATGATTCCAGAGAGGGTCAAGGATAAAATCGATACCCTACCGTCTGGCCAGTTTGGACGCAGGAACAAAGTCCTCATCACCAGATATCAGGACAATCTGGTTCTGTTTTTTCAAGGATAAGGAGGCGATATCCACTCCAATTTTCATGTCGATGCCTTTTTGCCTCA
>Ga0207667_10008180_pt1 | contig 12443 bp, 13 predicted proteins | sample KBSCornC52_FD_184301 | JGI IMG/M metagenome (GOLD analysis project Ga0207667, IMG submission 184301) | Corn rhizosphere microbial communities from Kellogg Biological Station, Michigan, USA - KBS Corn C5-2 (SPAdes) (version 2) | ecosystem: Host-associated > Plants > Roots > Rhizosphere > Soil ...
GTCACCGGCGCTCTCGCGGTGATCGCCGCCGAAAGAGCCTGCTGGGCAACAATCCACCCCTCGCTTTGCGGGGCGCCCGCCGCAGCGACTGCCTTCTCGGCGGCCACGGCCATCGGTTGGAAGCCGGAGTCGCCGGCCTCCGCCTGGCCCACCAGCGCATTCAGCTGGTCGACAAGCCCTGGGGTCGGTGTTGTTGAAAGCACCGGGTCGGGCACCGGGATCCGGGGATCGATCGCCTCAGCCGGCCGCGGGTAGAGCGACGGCGCGTTCACCGGCGAGTGCGCGCAACCGGCGACGGCGGCGCAGGCAAGGACGAGAAGGGGACGACGCACCGGCGCTTAGTAGGAAGGGGCGACGCGCGCCGCAATCGCTTCTCGCAAGGCTTGCCTCTCCCCGGTGCTGCCCCTATGTCGCCGCTTCCGCCGGACAGGCGATGCGCGCCCGTAGCTCAGCTGGATAGAGCACCAGACTACGAATCTGGGGGCCGGAGGTTCGAATCCTTCCGGGCGCGCCATTCTTATCAATGACTTAGCGACAGTTTTGCGCGTCGAGGCGCACCGATTCGACTCGGCAGCAATCACATAGCAAGCGAGCGATGCAGATTCGACCAGCCGGGGCGGCTGCGCCGAAGCACGGACGTTTCGCCGCCCGGAGCCCCGAACCCAAACCTTGGGGCCGCGGGGTGCCCTCCCTGCGATTTGAACTTTAGACCCCTCGCTCGAAAACTGCGCGAAATTTGGAACGCTGTTATACCTTATTGCCTGAGCCGGAAAATTTCCCTCAAGGCCGTTGGCGTCGCTTCATCTCGCATCCTGGCCCCGTTCTGCTATTGACCGTTCTGCTCGGTTTCCCCCTTCAATAATTGAGGGAGTCGCTGGCATGATACCTTTAGAGTGGGTCAATGTAGTTCTAGCTGAGAAGCTTCAGCAGGGCGATTTCGCGCTCTTATTGGACCAGGCTCAAGAGCCGGTGCTGGTCGGCCAATTGGACCAGCGGGTTTTGGCGGCCTTTCCGTCCGATATGGAGGGCACCGCTGCGTACGTGGACAATCTTGGTGGCCAGGCGCTCGTGATCAGAGATTGGGAAATTGAGGTCGACTACACTCGCTCGCAGCGGATAGAGCACCTCGATGTGAAAGTGGGATCGATCCTGCTGTCGCGAGGCAGGTTAGCGATAACTTGCTCAAGAGGGCGAGGACACGGGTTGCTCGAGCTACCCTTCAGGAACTGCGATTTTCATGGTCCAGAAAAAATCGGGTTTTCTGCTTGGCGAATTATCAAAATGAACGGGAACGAGAAGGTTGTGCTGTACGAGCGCGTGCCGGTGAAAGCGACTGAGAAGAAGTGACGCACAGCCCGTTGAATGACACAGAGCGTAAAGCCGTCGAACTCGCCCGCAGCGAACTCGTCACTGCCGAATCTCGTGTTTATTCGAGCGTTTTGCAAACATTCCGGTGGCTGATGGCGACGCTTTTCGCCGCAAATGGCGGAGCGCTGGTCGCTTTGGCCGACAAGAAGTTAGCTGTGCCAGTCTCCGCCATGGCCATTTTTGCGATGGGACTCGCGTTAAGCCTCTTGATGGGCACTGCGAGCACCTTCATTCGCGAATTACAGGATTTTTTGCGTGCTCAGAAAGGCGCGTACTCAGACGCTTGTGCAGGCTTCCGAAGGAACGAGATCACCATACGGCGGCAAGTCTCGCGGGTGCTCAAGGCGACCGGGCGCAAAATTGATGACAAGGGCATTCCGTCCGTGGTGACAACTTCAGTGGAAGATCCAACGGCTCCTGACGCCATCATTCAAACTATTCGGCTGTCGCGGGACTATATCGAAGCCAACAGTCGCAGCGGAAGCAATGAACAGCAGCTCTGTCGAGCCATAATCGTCTTCATCTTCACCTACTGGGAGGAAGTTACGAGATACGCATGCGCCAAGGCCTTGGGGATCGAAAAATCCGAACTTAAGTTCCCCGTCGCGGGAGATTTGCGCCTTCTGAGACATGCCATTTTGCATGAGCACGGCGTGCTCACCGCGGCCGCGCATCGGAAGCTTGAAGTTCTCGGCGAGCTCTTCACCGCCAAATCGGAACTCACTTTCCCCCACGCGAAAATGCATGAAATCTTTCGCCTCTTAGAAAAGCATATCGCTCTTTTCGCGCTCGAAAAGTTGGGCGTGCCTGAGCCGCCCGGAGGCTTCGAGGAAGTAAGTCAGATCGCCTTCGGAACTGGCAGGCCGCCGTTCTAATCAGGCGAGCCGTAACCAGTGGCTTTCCTCTCGGTCCAGGGCAGCACCGAAACGGCCCTACTCGATTGCGCCGGAGCCGTCGATCGAGCGGAGAGAAGCTTCCACCTTCCGTTTACTCCGACTGGCTGGTAATCTGAAGCTCCCAAGGACCGCTGAAACCGCAGGCCGGTGGCCGCCGCACGTCCTTGGGAGACCTTCACAAATGCCCTTCACGCTCACCCCGATTGACAGCGCGCCGAAGCCCAAGGCACGGCGTAGCGCCGTGAGCGGCCCGTGGGAGAGCTACGGCCCCACTCCCTCCTCAAAGCCGTGGGCCAGGTACGCCGCGCCGCGCGCGGCCCCTCTCCGGCAGGGGGAGTTCGGGGCCGGTATCGAGGCCGCGGCGCTGCGCGACGATCCCAACCTTGAGGTGACGGGACGAAGCCGAACGCCTTGGCGCAACTACCAGGTCGGCGGGGTGCAGGACAGCGCCCACATGACCGACAACGCTCGCGACTTCGCGCCGCGCAAGGGCGAGAGCCTTCAAGCCGCCGAGGCTCGTCTGCAAAAGGAATTCGGCCCCAAAGGGTACAAGGTAATCCTCGAAGGCGCGGGCTCCGCTCACTCGACCGGCCCCCACATTCATATCGAAGCGACCGCCCAATCACAGCAGCTAGACGTTCCGAAACCCTGGGAGCGGTACGGGGAAAGCTCGCCAGGAGCCCCGCAGAAGCGTTCTCAGGCTCCAAGGCCCCAAGATACCACCCCGGCCCCGAATCGCGCTCAGCGGCCCGTTTCCAAGGACCCTAGCCTTGCTTCGTCACTGTGGACTGGCATCAAGCGCCTGCCCGGCGATGCTGTCGACACGGTGAAGGGTATGGGCGAAGCCGTCGCTCATCCGGGCGACACACTGAAGTCGATCCTCACCCCCGTTGCGGGCGCAGGCATCGCGCTAATGGACGAGGCAGACAAACAGTTCGGGAGCAAAGGCCATCCGCCAATCAGCGCCAGGGGGCGGCAGGCAGAGGCGGCGTTTCACAGTACCGTCGATCCTTGGCTCAACCATCCATGGTCGCAGTTCAAGAAGGAAGTCCGCGAGGACCCAATCGGGCTGGCGCTTACTGTCGCTCCGGCCGGGCGGCTCGTTGGCAAGCTCGGGGTTCGCGGTGTGGACGCGGCCCGGCTGGCGAAGCTGTCGCCCGAGGAGCGGGTGGCGTGGAAGGCGAAGCGCGCAGAGGACGCAAAGCTCGCAACTCGAACAAAAAACGTCTTCCGGACGGTCCTTTCGCGCCACGATCTCGATGCGCAGCGCGCAGCCCACGAGATGGAGAAGCACCAGGCGGTCGTCGGGAATGCACCCGTCGAGCACCAGCGCGCCATCATCAGCGCCGTCGAGTCCGCGTCGAGCGGCGGAATTGAAAGACTGCCTGAGAAGTACCGTCCGGCGGCGCGTGCCATCCGCGACGTGGCTCTGAAGTATCGCCGGCGGATCGAGGACGTACTCTCTGCCAACGGCAAGGAAGCTCCCCGGTTCATCGAAGACTATTATGCCCGCATGTGGAAGCAGCGGCCGTCGGAAGTGCGGGCCGCGCTCGCCCGCCAGGGCTCGGGCCGCAACCTGAAGGCGCGAAGAATTCCTACCTACCAGGAAGGCTTGGACGCGGGGCTCACGCCCGTTCACGAAAACCCGCTCGCCGGAATGACTGCCTACGCTCAAAACATGAGCCGCTTTCTTGCGACCCACGATCTTCAGAACCGGTTGCGTGGTGAGCGGCTGGCCAAATGGGTACCGAAGCACAACGTGCCGGAGGGCTGGCGAAAGCTGGACGGCATCAACACGGAGCGCGAAGCCGGGGGGCTGAGCAAGGAAGTGAACGGCGTTCGCGTGCACACCGGCGACAAGCCAGCCCTGGTGCTCGCGGCCCCGGAGCCTGTTGCAAGCATCTGGAACCGCCACGTCGATAAGGGGCTTCGCTCCACTGTCGAAGACAAATTCGGCCGCGGTGCCGGGCGCGCTGTGGCTGGTGCGGAGAAGGCCTCACATGTCCTGGGCTCCGCAAAGCTAGCGTTCAGCGCCTTTCACCCGGTGCTGATCGCCGGGAAGGGCGTTGCTTCCGACATGGGCAACGCGCTCCGCCACTTCACCCGTGGCGCGCCCGCCGACACTGTGAAGTCGCTGGCGCACATGCCCTTCGCTCCGGTGGCAACCGCCGTTGAGGGCTTCCGCATGGGCAAGCGGATGCTCCGGGGCGATGAAGCCATGTCGCACCTGGACAAGCTCTATCGGGATGCTGGCGGCCGGATCGGACCCGCCGACGTGTACCGTTCAACCCTCAGCCCCAGCTTGCTTCAGTCGGCCATGCGCGGAACCTTCAAACGCGATCTTGGCGACGCGCTGGCGAAAGTCGGCGCCTCCGGGACCCCGGCCGCGGGCAGGATCAAGGCGACGCTCGATCTTGGCGCCCGCGTCCTGGAAAGCTGGAACGATGTAGTGTTCCGGCACTATGTCCCGATGATGAAGCGTGGCGCTTTTGAGCGCGAGCTCGCCACGTCGCTGAAGGCTCATCCGGAGTGGAGCCACGCCCAGCAGATGGCCGAAGCCCGACGCGTGCTTTCGAGTATCGACGGCCGCATGGGCGAGATTTCCCGCGACAACCTTTTCTGGTCGCGCACCGCTCATCAGCTCGGCCGAATGCTGCTGCTGTCGCCGTCATGGCAGGTTGGCGACGTGCGCGTGCTCACGCAGGCGGCAGGCGAGCTTCCCGGGAGCGTCCGCGGACTGCTCAAGGGACGCGGGATCAGCCAGGGGCCTGCGCAGGCGGCCGGGCTCGTCGGCTCGTTCATGCTGGCCAATGCGATCGGCAACTACCTGTTCACCGGCCAGCCGCCGAAAGACATGCGGGACCTGGAGGCGTTCAGGACCGGGGGCACCAATCGCAATGACGGCTCGCCGGAACGCGCACAGGCGCCGTCGATCATGAAGGACTTCTTCGGCTTCGCGAACGATCCGCAACGCGAGGTTTCGAACAAGCTGCACCCGGCCCTCAAGACGGCGCTGGAGGTGTACGACAACCGCGACTGGCGGAACCTCCCGATCGTTAGGCCATCCGACGCGCTGGCCGATGGCAGTTCACGTGTGCATGATGCGCTTTCGTACGCCGGGGACTCCCTGCTTCCGATCCCGTTTTCCGACAACCCGAATGGCGCCAACAGCCATCTGTCGGCGCTGGCACAGCTCGCGGGTTTGCGACCAGTCGGTTCCGAGTACACGAACCCGGAGCGCTACGAAGCGACCCGGAGCCGGCTGGCGGAAAAGGCCTGGCAGGATAAAAAGCGGGCGGACGCGAAAGCCGAAGCGCGGAAGCGCTAGAGTTCTCCAGGCTTTCACGCCGGTTTGAGGATCGTCATGCTAACAGGAACACGGCCGCCACACCAAGCGCGCTCAACCCGCCGACAGCCCAAAACGGCCCGGCGCTGTCCAGCGTATCCCTTGTGAGCAAACCTGCGATGGCGAACCGCAGCCCACCGAGCAGAACGCCAGCAATGATGACACCGCGCGCAACTTCCAACGTCATAGGTACCCCCTCTACTCTGTAGATATCGCGGGCCTCTCGTCGACGATAGCGAGCAGATGGCTGGCGAAGACGATAAGACGGGCTGCCTCCTCACGGCTCAAGCTCACATCGCGGTGACTGGCCGGATTCTTGGCGTGCCCTATGGCGCCGGCGAATAAGTAGAATTCTGCTTCCCTCTCTGCCGCCACCAGCTCGGGATTGCGGAGCGGGCCGTCGTTCACTGCAAAGGCTTTTTGCATCAGGGACCGGCCCAGCATATCGTCCCCATAGCCACACGCCCGCCGCACCGCGACTTCCACCTCTTTGAAGGCCTGGAACACCGCGGTGTCATGATCGCCGCGCACGAACAGCGGGTGCACCTTGTCGGCCAGTCTGGGTTGCAGAAGCCCCACGGGGAGAATGCCGCCCTTGCGGTAAGCCTCAAGGTCGGCGCGGCTCTTGATCGTTTTCCCGCGTCGCGTCAGCACGTGCCAGTGGCCGCCGCTTTGACCTGGATCTGCTATCACGAGGCCCTGGGATTTCAACCAAGCGATGGCTTCAGCGATAGCCAGCTCCACGGGTCGCCTTTGGCTGTTGTCCCAGCTGGCCCCCGGGCGCTCAAACACTTGCGCGGTGATTTGCTGTAAGCCGAACATACCGTTCTGCGAAATGTCGGGAATGACTTCGATCAGCACGCCCGCCAGCTCTTCAGGCTCAAGCCGGAGGAGTTCCTCCGCTCCGCCGGTGAATATCTCCCAAAGACGCGCCACCGGCTGCGAGGACTAACGGAGAACACCGGCTACGTTGCGGGCCACGCCCACGACCAAGCCAACCGCCATCGTCGCCAACATCATCGCCAAACACCACCCTTCGAATGTGTCGAGCCCGACCGCGTACACGATCTGCCACAGTCGGTTCTTCGTCTCACGTCGCATTCAGCGCCCCGTTGAATTTGCGCGCTCGGCCTTTGATCAATTGCCGAGTATCTCGGCCAACAGCACAGCCCACCAATAGCCGATGCGCTCGATCGAAAGGTGCCAGACCAGTCCGCTAATCGCGAAAGTGATCAGTATGGCGCCGGTCACCACACGCGCTTCGTGCCGTTCGAAGGCGCCGTTGAGCCATTCTTCATTTTGGCGGATCGCCTCTTCATCGGTAGTGGCTCTTTTCCTGAACATCGGCCGGCTTCCCCGTGCTGTCTCTTTGCACAGCTATCACAATCGGTGGTTATGCGAAATGAGAGCACTGTGTGTAGTGCGGTAAGATATTGATAACACAGCAAAATTAGACTTCCCGGTATAACATCTTTGGCCTATGGTGGACCGGTTGCGTCTAACCGTCGCGAAGGATCTGCGGCGGTTAGGCTCGGCGGGTTGTTATGCGCGTCTGACGGCCGGTTTGCTCGCGCACGCGCATGATGCGCACGGGTGCGATGCTGGTCCGACATTATGTTAAATCAGGAGAAGCCCGTGGCATCATCACTGATCGTCGAATTATCGCAGCGGGTCACACGCACTCTGGACCTCGGGAAAGGCATGTTCTTCGACGCCGACGCAATGGCTGTACTGGTCGAATGCGGTGCGGTGGAGCTGATCCAGAAGGGCGCTGTCGACAATCTCAAGGAACGCGCGGCCGAACGCCTGAAGGCACGCGAAGCGCGGGGCTACAGCACAGCGCCTGTAGAGGATCGTGCGGAGCCGGCCGCGCGCCGCAACCGATCACCAGGACAAAAGCCTTTCAGGGGTTCGCCGGCCTCCAAGTCGCCATCGAGCACTGCCGATGGCGGAGACGCTGCCGGGCCATTCATGAAGCTAGGCGGCTCGACGGAAGCGAAGGCAGCTCTAGAGCGTGCCCGACGGACGCTTGAGGGTCCGAGCAAGCGACGCACCGACAACGTAACCGTCCTACGACCACGGCAGCGCGGCTAACCCAGCCGCCCACCCGATTTCGAGGACTCTAATCCTCTTTCGCCAGCGCGGGCAGCGCGAACGCACCCGACGCACCCCACCCCCTTCATAAAGGGGGGTGGTGGAGGTGCGCGGTGCGCATTGTTTCGCCACAAGCACCCACGCACCGCTTCGCACCGCATAGTTCAGGAGGTGGTGCGTAGGTGCGCAGCTTCACGAACGGGCTGGTTCGTCAGAGACAAAAACGACCGGCCGGTGCTTACCGCCGATGTATTCAGTCCTCTGTTTCAGCGCACCGCTGGCGAGCAGCGCACCTAAAATCGCGTTGGTGCGGCTGGTCGCACCGGCCGCACCCCACTCGATCCCGGCGCATTCGGCGATGATCGGATGCACGGAATCCGCGCTTTGCGCGTCCTTCCGCAGTACCCGCGAACCTATGGCGGCCATGATCGCCCTGGCCAACTCCGGCGAAGCTTCCGCCGCGGGTGCGGCGCCGTCCAGCACGTTCACGACTCGCATGGTGGTAATCTCGCGGCCATCCGCATCGGTTGCGACGACGCGCGGCACCAGCCTGAAGCTGCCCCAATTGCCCTTGGGGCCGTTGCGGTTCTTCACGCATTCGAGTGCGGCAACGTACGGCCTCTTTGTTGGCCGCACCTCAAGCACCACGTCCGCGCTGGCGAAAAGCGCCGACCCTCCGCGGGGGCCGCCGCTCCTCTTGCCCGGGTGGTGGATCACCAGGACCAGGCACCGGAAGCGCCTCGCCATGCTGGCCAGCGCGCGCATTGCTTCGGCGCACTTGGGATTAGAGTTTTCGTCCTCAAGCAGACCGCTGGTCGACAATGTATCAAGAACGACCAGACCGATCTCGCGGGCTAACTGTTTCCCACGGAAGGCACTGTAAGCTTCTTGGAGCAAATCGCGGACACAACGTTGCGTCTTTTTCGATCGAAGGTCCTCAACCTCCACCACGCGAATTGCGAGGGCGTGGTCGCTTAGCGCCAGCACGCGCTGGCGTGCCCCGCGGGCATCCTCTGCGGCCAGGATCACCGCGCCCGCGGCTACATTCGGCTTTACCCCAAAGAACTCACCTTTGGTGGCGACCGCCCCGGCGGCGTCGATCGCCACAAAGCTCTTGCCGATCTCCGACGGCCCGATCAGTAGCGCGACGCCAGTGCGCGGCAACCGCTGGTCGAACAGCCAATCTACTGTGGCGTACGGACTCTCGCGGTCCTCCGCTTCATCGTGGCAGTGCACCCACCACGCGGGTTCGTATTCTTCGTCCTCATCGAACACGTTGCCCGCCGCGCTCACGATCCGTACTCCTCACGAAACAGACGGCCAAGCACCCGCAACGCCAGCCTGGCGTTGTCAGCGAGCGCTTCTCGACGTTGGATTTCCGTCATGGGCGGCGAGCCCCACCGGCTTGCTTCCTGTTCGACCGCTTTCACAGCGGCCTTGAAAACCGCATTGCGCTTCGCCGGAGTAAGTGTGGCCGCGAACGCGGACGGGGATCTTCGGTTCGAGTTTCGGCAGTTGCGGCATCGGACCAGCCTCCAATCCGGTTGCTCGCGGGGGTGCCGGACCACAACCGAAAATTTCGCGCACACGTCGCAGAACTGAGCAGCGCCGCCAGCAAATGGCCTGAACCATCCGGACCCCTCCCCCGACATGGGGGGCGCCGCGGTTCCGGATTCAATCCTCTTCCGAAGCAGAGCCGTGGCCACATCAGGAAAGAGGTCCGCTCGGTCGGTAAGGGTGCCGGCGACTTTCTCGACTTCGGATTTCGCGGCGGTCAAAACCTCCAATAGCGTATCGTCGTCGGAGACGCGGACGACATTTCGAACACGTACACCGATCGCGCTGTGCGCTTGGCACCGCCGACTCGGGGCGAACAGCAAGTGAGCTGGTTGCCAGTAAACGAGCGCCTGAAGACCGTCGGCCGCGCAGAATGCGCCCCACAGCTTATGGCCGTCGTCAGCGCCAAGGCAGATATACAGCTGATCGCCGACGCGGTTCGTTATGAGATTTAGTTGCCGCGGAAGCGGCTTTCGGATAGTGGTTTCCATCTCAGCAATTTCCTACCCCTCGGCTCTAGCGGGCTGGGGGGTTCTTCTTTTGAGGGGTTGGTTAGGCGGGCTGGCCTACGTCGGATGTCGAGCGCCGCACGCGGGTGGCGAGCCACGATTGAAGGTCGCAAAGGCGATAACCGACCCGAGCGCCAGCGCCTTCGCCCAGACGCACAAAGGCTGGTCCGTTGCCAGTCAGCCGGTACTTGTCGAGCGTGCTCTTGGTGGACGCTAGAAAGCTTGCTGCTTCTTTCACGTTGAGCACGCGGTTTTCGTTGAATTCGCTGGTCATTGTCATCCACTCCGTTCGCCAAGAGTGGCTACCTAGTAGGACCAGTTTCGCGGAGTTTCTGACCCGTTATCTCAGGGGTTCAGGGGTTAGGCTTCTTCCGAGCGGCTTCGCGGTCGACCGCCCCCTTTGCGCCGGTCCCTACGGCAGTTTCCGCCCGCTTTCGATTTCGGACGTACGGGCTCTTCCTCAATTCTTCGACTAAGTTCGCCCGACGGTGGTCGTCGATCGGCTTGTGCCGATTGCCGTCTCGGCGCGGTCCCCAAGGCGTCTTGTTCGTTGCCCGCGCAGCAAGCTCCTTGTGCCACTCTAACAGAGAGTCGATCGCTCCCTCGGCCTTCGTAGGGTTGCTGTAGGTTGCCTCGCCAACAACTCGTTTGCCCAACCAAAGGAGGAAATCGTTGGTTTCGCTCGCCCGCCGCCCGTCTCTAGCGAGGGACCGGCAAAGCGCCAGCAACTCCCGGACAGCTTCCTCCTGCCAACCGCGGCCGAAGTCCTGCTCGCTTTGAAGCAAATTCCAATAGAATGTGAAGCGGACGGCCCGAAAGTCTTCGGGACCGCATTCAGCGTCGATCTTTGCACGGAGGTCCGCGGCCCCTTCGCGCCTTCGCCGTGCCAGCTGAAGCACTTCGACCTGGAGAGCTGCAAGCGCTTTGACCGGCGTGGCCTCTGTGAGTGGCGGGAGCGGCGGGTAGTGCGTGGGAGCGCTGGCGCTCCACTGGCCCTCTCCGTCCTGCCACACGTCGGCTACCAATTTGATACTCTCGCCCGCGCCAATTTCCAGCTGCAGTGGAATGCTTTGGTGGTTCGCTTCCACCGCCTACGCACCCTGCCGGAGGGCAACTACATTGCTGGCTTCTTCCTCAGGATTGAGCAGCCGATCGCAATGAGCCGCCCATGCATCGAGCGCGGCGCGTTTCTCCGGCGCCCAGCCGTGCCGCTGGTACACACCGGCTACGCCTGCCCGGCTAATCCCGGACGTGTGGTTCAGTACCGCTTCTGTGACTTCGAACCGTACCCCGAGCCGCTGCAAACCGGTGGCCAGGGTTCGGCGCGCATCGTGGAGGCGCCACGGTGTGAGCTGCACGGCTTCCGGATTATCTCCCGCCTGCTCCGCGTCGCTGCGCGCCAGATCCAGCATCTTTGCGTCCAGCGCCTTCTTCGCTTTCGAGAACCCGCTAATCGGGGTCTTGTCGGTGGCGGGAAACACGTGTCCACGAGAGGGCCACTTGTCGCCGCCCGCCACGCGATCGAGCGCGGCGACGGCTCGGCTGTTCAGCGGGACCAGGTTGGCTTTGCCGTTTTTTGCCCGCTCGCGTGGCAGCGTCCAAAGCCTTTCGGCTCGGTTGAGTTCGGCCCAATCAAGCGCCGCCACTTCGTCGCGGCGCTGGCCAGTGGCGAACAGCAGCGAGTAGAACGGTCCGTATGGGCCGCTGAGTTCATCGGCTGCCCTCAGCGCCAGCGCTAGCTCGGCGTCACTCAGCACGCGGTCGCGGCTTTCCACCGGGCGAAGCGCTTCCATCCCCTCCATCGGGGAAGCGGGGATGTCTTCTCGCCCCTTTGCCGCTGCCCATTTGAACAGCGTCCGCAGCACACCGAAGACGGAATAGCGGACGCTCTCATGCTTGATGCTGTCGAGCAGCTTTCGAATGTCGCGGCTGGTTATCTCCGGCAACGGCTTTGAGCCGAGCGACGAGTAGGCATGACAGCGCAGCGCGGCTTCGATGAACTCATAGGTGCGCGGGCGAAGCTCAGGCTTTCGAGCCCGAAGGTAGGTGTCCACGCAATAGGTTTCGAAGCCCAGCTCTTCGTCGCTCAGCTTCTTCGCCTGCCGCGCCCTTTCCTTTTCTCGCTTCTCGTCAGTCGGGTGCAGGCCCGCCGAAATGAGCTTCGCCGCTTCCTTCGCGGCAGTGCGCGCGTCGTCCGGTGTAAGTGAGCCGTGGACGCCAAGCGTCGCCCGCCTGGTCGATCCCGCGCGGCCGGCGATGCGGTACTGGTAGATGTAGGTCTTCTTTCCGGCCGGTGTGACTTTCACTCCGAACCCGCGAACGTCGTCATCCCAGAGAAATTGATCCTTGTTCGAAGGCTTGAGCGCATCGACGGAGCGCTTTGAAATGCTTCCTGTGGCCATGGTCGTTGCCTTTCCAGCAATCACCTAGCAATCACACAAAAACCAATTGGCCGCAATCCCCGGAAACCGAACGTAACATTTTAGCTTGTTATACAGTCTGTTGTTCAACAACCGGAAACCGGATCACACATTAGGAAACGGTTGCCCTAAGACTACGAATCTGGGGGCCGGAGGTTCGAATCCTTCCGGGCGCGCCATATTCCGGGCCACCTCACCGCATTTACTCCGCGCCGAATATCCCGCAGCATTCGGATTGTGGCGTCAGAAGACA
>Ga0207667_10008188_pt1 | contig 12438 bp, 15 predicted proteins | sample KBSCornC52_FD_184301 | JGI IMG/M metagenome (GOLD analysis project Ga0207667, IMG submission 184301) | Corn rhizosphere microbial communities from Kellogg Biological Station, Michigan, USA - KBS Corn C5-2 (SPAdes) (version 2) | ecosystem: Host-associated > Plants > Roots > Rhizosphere > Soil ...
GCTGTCCCCGTAAAATGGCTGTTCCGAAAAAGGCGCGCGGCCGTGCCCGGACCATCGCTCATATGATGGGAGACGCTTATCGCTCCAGCCGGGATTGCCAAGAACGGGCGGAACGCGAATGTGCGGCGCCATTACCCACCGCTACCGAACAACCCTGCCAGGAGGCAACGATGTCTGACAACTTCCTGATTGACGAACCCATCGAAGGTGTCCGCCGGATCACGATCAACCGGCCGGAATCGATGAACGCATTCACTTTCGCGATGTACGAGGAACTGCTCGACCTGCTCGCCGACATCAAGATGAACCCCCGCGTGCGCGTGGTCATCCTGACTGCGACCGGGCGTGGCTTCTGCACCGGCCACGATCTCAAGGCCGGCGGCACGGCGGAATGGATCCCCGATGATGTCGGCAAGGCCTTCCGCTCGCGCTACTCGATGGGTGTGATCGGCGCGATCCCCGTAGCCCTGCGCAACCTGCCGCAGCCGGTCATCTGCGGCGTCAACGGCACCGTCGCGGGCATGGCCATGGCCTTCCCGCTCGCCAGCGACATCGCCATCGCCGCCCAGTCGGCCAAGTTCGTCAACTCCGTCCACAACGCCGGAACCGGTGCCGAACTCGGCATGAGCTACCTTCTGCCGCGCGCCGTCGGCGCCCAGCGCGCCGCCGAAATCCTGTTCACCGCGCGCACCGTCAAGTCCGACGAGGCCGAGCGGATCGGCCTGGTTCTCAAGACCGTCGCCGACGAGGACTTGCAGGACGCCTGCCTGGAAATCGCGAAGAACATCGTCGTCAATACCCCGCTGGGCATCTGGGTCACCAAGCAGTCGCTGTGGATGAACCAGAACGCCGGCAGCCTCGAACAGGCGATGGAACTGGAAAGCCGCGGCGTGTTCATGGCCCAGTCGATGGACGACAAGGTCGAGAAGCAGAAAGCCTTCTTCGAAAAGCGCGCTCCCAACTTCACCTTCAAGTAAGCCGCCGAGGCCGTCCGGGCCGGCGCACATGCCGGCCCGGACGGCGCGAGGCAAGGGGAGAGGCCTTGTGAAGACGCGCCGTTAGCCTATCCTTTCAACCGAGCAATCGCGGCTGGGTGACCGATGGGAAAGAACAGGCTGGAAGCATTCAGCGACGGCGTCCTTGCCATCATCATCACGATCATGGTGCTCGAATTGAAGGTGCCCCACGGTGCCGGTCTCGAAGCGCTTGCCGGCTTGGGGCCGGTGGTTCTCAGCTACGTGCTCAGCTTCATCTACGTGGGCATCTACTGGAACAACCATCATCACCTGATGCAGGCGGCAGTGAAGGTGGATGGCACGGTGCTCTGGGCCAACCTGCACTTGTTGTTCTGGCTTTCGCTCTTGCCGTTCACCACGGGCTGGATGGGTGAAAACCACTTCGGACGGTGGCCTGTCACGCTTTACGGCATCAACCTGTGCCTGGCCGCGATAGCGTACAAGATTTTCCAGGGGCGGCTGATCGAGATATCCGGCCACGAAGGCCGGATTGCACGGGCCGTGGGTGGCGATGCGAAGGGGTGGCTGTCACCGTTGCTCTATCTGACAGGCATAGCCTCTGCCCAGTTGCTCGCCCCCCTGACGGGAGTCGCGTTTTTCATTGCCGTTGCGCTGCTTTGGATAATTCCAGACCGCCGAATGGAGAAGGCACTGCAACGTTTCCCCCCGTCGTGATCGGAACGTCACCGCGCAGGTTTAGGCGGCATAGGACGCAGGCAACCGTCTCGAGCGGCCAATCGGTTTTGGGGCCGGTTTTGGTTACCGGCCCATATCGTCACAAATATCGGCAGAAACGCTGGGGCAATTGGCGGAGAGGGTGAACTTCTCCGCCTCACCCATGGCCGGCTAATGCCGTCTAACCCGGGCGCGAGAACGCCCGATTTGTCCCGTTTAAACGTGGTTAGAAGGTCTAATTAGGTCCGGGTTGATATAACACGATCTAGCGCCTAAACATGGGCTGAAACATGGGCTGAATAGGCGGCCTGGTTCGAGCAAATGGGGGGCAGGAATGCGCGCGCTGAACCGACTTTCCGTTAAGTGGATCGAGAGCGGCAAGCGGGAGCCAGGTTACTACGCGGACGGCGGCGGGCTATGGCTCCGTGTCACACCCACTAAAACACGATCCTGGATTTTTCGCTACACCCGCGCGGGGAAAACTCACGACATTGGGCTAGGCGCATACCTGAACGTGTCGCTTGACCGGGCCCGCACAAAGGCCGGCGACCTTCGCGCGGCCCTGGGGCGCGGCGATGATCCAATGGCCTTGCGCGCGGCTGCCCAAGCCCAGGCCGCAAGCCGGATGACGTTCCAGCAGTGTGCTGAAAAGTTCATTGAGGCCAACCGCTCCGGCTGGAAGAATGCCAAGCATGGGGACCAATGGGCGGCCACCCTGGAAACTTACGCTTATCCGATCATCGGCCGCCTGGACGTTGCGCACGTCGAGACAGCCCACATCCTGAAAATCTTAGAGCCCATTTGGGACAAGAAAAACGAAACGGCGAGCCGAGTGCGGGGCCGGGTGGAGCGGGTGCTTGCCTGGGCCACCACCAGGAAGCTGCGCAAGGGCGACAACCCGGCCAGGTGGACGCACCACCTGGACACGATTCTGCCGCCCCCCAGTAAGGTGAAGAAATCCAGCCACCACGAGGCGCTGCCTTACCAGGAGGTGGGCCCGTTCATCCAGGCACTGCAGGGCGAAGCCGGCGTATCGCCGAAGGCATTGGAATTCACCATTTTGACAGCCGCGCGCACGGGCGAAGTGATCGGCGCGACCTGGCCGGAAATCGACCTGGAAAAAGCAGTGTGGACGATCCCGGCCGAGCGCATGAAGGCCAAGAAGGAACACCGCATCCCCTTGTCGGCGCGCGCGGTGGACATTCTCCGCGACATGACGGCCATGCGTGAAAGCGAATTCGTGTTCCCTGGCTGGAAGGCGAAAACCGGCCTGTCCAACATGGCCATGCTCACGTTGCTAAAGCGGATGGGCCGTATCGGCCTAACTGTTCATGGCTTCCGGTCCACCTTCCGCGATTGGGCTGGCGAAACGACAAACCATCCTCGCGAGGTGATCGAACATGCCATGGCCCACCAGCTGAAAGACAAGGCCGAGGCAGCCTATGCGCGCGGCACCCTATTCCAGAAACGGCGCGCCCTGATGGATGAATGGGACGCCTACGCGCGCAATCGTCCGCAGGCGGCAGCGGCCTGAAAACGATTGAGGAAATCCCGCAAGAGGAAACCGCCCGCAATAGACTCAATAAGTCGTTCGCTACCTTCAAACTCAGGAACAGCGAACAATGGAAAAAATTCTACGTATGCCGGACGTAATGGCCAGGGTGGGCGTGTCCAAGCCCACCATTTACCTCTGGATCAAGAACGGCGCCTTTCCCGCCCCGCTCAAAATCGGGCCTAGAGCGTCCGGCTGGCTTGTGGCCGAGATTGACGCTTGGATTGCCGATCGCGCCACCGCGCGCGTCGCGAACTGAAACGGGGAGCCATCGCCACAATGACCCCCCGTTCCGATTTTTCCGACGCTGGCCATAGCCACAATTCGGCTGACACGCAACAAACGCCCGCGTCCGCGCCGGCGAACTCAATGGTATTCCCGAACATCACCCTGCGCGATTGGTTCGCAGGCCAGGCGCTCGCCGGGCTTTGGGCCGCGCCTGGGGAACCGCCGAGCAACGCGATTGCTGCAAGGGTGATCTATGCGATTGCCGATGCCTTGATGGCCGAACGCGGCGGCGCCGAACAGTAATGTCCGACCTCATCGCGACGCTACAGGCGGCTGGATTTGATACCAGCCGCCTGCCGGGTTCGCTCGCCCTGGATACAATCCATCGCTTCCCTGCGCCTGGGCAGGGCAAAAGGGGCGCCGGCGGCTGGCTCATTGTCCACGGTAGCGGCGTGGCGACCTATGGCGACTGGACCACCGGCGAGAAACACACCTGGCGCGCAGCCAACGACAACGCGCCGGCGGCGAAACCCGGTTGGGCGGGCCGGGCCGACCATGACCGGCGAAGGGCTGCCGGTCGCGCCGCGGCCGAGGGCGGCGCGCTGCGCATCTGGCAAAGCGCCGCACGGGCGACGGCGCACCCCTATCTGGCCCGCAAGGGCATCACCGGCCACGGCCTGCGCATCGACCAGGCCGGCCGCCTCCTGGTGCCGGTATATGACACCAGGACCGGCGCCCTTATCAGCCTGCAGCGGATCGACCGCGACGGCGAAAAGCGGTTCCTGAAAGACACCACCACCGAGGCCGGCCACTACATCATCCCAGGCACCAGCCCGCGGATATTCTGCGAGGGTTACGCAACCGGTGCCACGATCCACGCCGCCACCGGGCGGCAAATCGTGGTGTGCTTCAACGCGGGCAACCTGGGAACCGTGGCGCGCATCCTCGCGCAGCCTGGCGACGTGGTGGCCGCGGACAACGACAACGCGCCCAAGCCCGGCGAGCGGTTCGGCAAGCGCCTGGACGCTTACGGCACCGGCCACCGTGCCGCGATCGCCACCGGGCTGCCCTGGCACATGCCGCGCACACCTGGGCGGGATTGGAACGACGAAGGCGAGGAAGCGGCCGCCGCGGCGTTTGCAGGCGCGCCCACCAGCGCCGCGCCCGTATTCAACGCCTGGCAGCTGCCGCGCCTCGCGCCGAACGGCAAGACGGCCAAGCAGTGGACCAAGGAACTGGCCGCCGCCACCGATCCGGAGACAGCCTCCGCGCTCGCCCTGGCAGCTGCCGGCCGCCTGTTCCTGAACGCGCCCGCGCATTCGAGCCTGGCCGAAATCCGCGCGGCCTTGGAAATCGCGCTGCCGGCTGGCCTGGTGCACCCGTCCACCCTGGACGGCATCATGCAGCGCCTGGACGCCGCCCTAGCGCACCGCAAGGCCGCGGCCCTGGCGTGCGTCACCATCCCGGCCGAAATCCTCGCCCGGCACCGCCATGACGTATGCGACGCGCTGCCGAACCTGGCGCCGGCCGATTACGAGGGCGTGATTGTGCTTTGGGCGCCGATGGCATCCGGTAAAACGCGCCACATCGGCGCGCCGTTCGTCGGCTGGGCAGGTCAGCAGTCCAAGCCGCTGGCGATCTGCCATCGGGTTAGCCTGGTGCACGACATGGCCCGCGCCCTTGGTATCGAGCATTATGGCGAAATCGACGCCGAAACGGCCTATGACCCGGCATTGCGCGGCCTAGCCACCTGCCTGCCGAGCATCACGGCGCCGGCGCATTCCTACCTGATCCGCCATGCGGAATTCCTGTTCATTGACGAAATCAGCCAGGTGCTGCGGTTCCTGGCGGCGAAGGATCATTGCCGGACGCGCGACGCGACAAACGAGGGCGTTTACGATCGCCTGCGCGACCTGGTGGGCCGCGCCCGTTGCGTGGTCGTGGCCGATGCCGGCTGCGACGCCCGGACGCTGGAATTCCTGGAAAGCTGCCGGCCTGGCGAGCGGTTCCGCATTATCGAAATGCGCCACAAGCGCGAGGGGATCGAGGCGACCTATCACACCGGCGGCAACGCGCCCGCGGCCGTGGTGGGCGACTGCCTGGCCGAACTCGCCGCGGGTGGCCGGGTGTGGCTGGCCACCGAATCATCGCGCCGCGCCAAGGCCCTGGGCGCATTTTTCGAGGCCCAGGGCTACCGGGCCCTTGCGGTGAACGCCGCGAACAAGGGCAACGCCGACCAGGCCGCATTCCTGGCCAACCCGGAAGCCGAGAGCCGCCGCTATGACGTGGTGATTGCCTCGCCCGTCATTGGCTCCGGATTAAGCATCGAGCATCGCCAAGCCGGGCCGTGGTTCACCTTGGGGGCGTTCATCGGCGGCGGCCATCGCTTGACGCCGGCCGACGCTGCCCAGGCATTGCGGCGGGTGCGCTACCTGCGCCGCTTCGCGCTGGGGCTCATGCCGAATAGCCAGGTGGGCAAGCAAGCGCCGGACGGCATCTTGCGCGCCTTGGAGGAAGCCGCAGCCTTAGACGGCCGCCCGGCGTTTCCTAACGCGTTCACGGACCTGGTGGCGCAAATCACGGCTGACGAGGCCAACGCCCGCGCCGACTTCGCCGCAGGGCTCTTGTGGCAGCTGGACCGCGCCGGCTGGAGCCTGCGGCGCGGCAGCGGGACGGACGATGGCACGGCGGCGGCCTTGGCTGAATTGAAGCAGGCCCAGGACGACGCCCACCGCGCCGCGTTGCTGGCGGCGCCCGTCATTGACGACGCCGAGGCGCGCCGGCTGGAAGCCACCCCCGACCGCACCGAACTGCAAAACATCACCTTGGAGGCCTGGCGCATCCGGCAAAGCCTAGGCATCGCTGCCCTGGACGACGCCGCCCTGGATTTTTGGGACGATGGCGCGGGCGTTCGCCGCCTGGATCGCTTCAGCGCCTGGCGCGGCGTTGTCGGGGCGTTTGACGACACCGGCGAGAACCTGGCCAATCGCAGTTTTCGCCGTGCGCTCGCCAAGGCCTTCGCCCAGGTGCTGCATGGCATTGACCTGGCCGCCGATCGTATCACGGACAGACTGGCCGCCCTGGTGCTGGACCGCGTGATTGAACGGCGGTTCCTGCTTGCCCGCCTGGGCGTGGTGCCGAAAACATACGGCACTTGGATGGAGGACAAGAGCGGCAACCTGCTGCCCTTCACGCGCCCGAAAAACCCGCGCCAGGAGATGGCCGAACTGCTGGCGCGCATGGGGCTGAAATGGAAGCGGCGAGAGGGCGCTGCTACCCACACCCTGGGCCTTATTACCTTAGAGGATATACCCCAGGGTGTGGGTAAATCGGCGCGTCGGCTGTTCTACCAGGTGACGCCCGAGAGCCTGGCAGAAATGCAAATGTGGGCCGATCGGCGCAACGCCCGGCGAGCAACTGCGCGGGTGGAAGCCGCGGCCGCAGCGAACGACAATCAGGGGTGGGGCGACTGGCGGCTGGCCATGCTGGCGAAGGCGCCGCACATCACGCGCCGCGATGTTACGGCCGCGTTCTTTGAGCGGCTGGCGGACCAGCCTTTGACGTTCGGGGCGCGCGTGACGGTTTTTTGGTTGAGGCACATCATGCCCGACCTGGTGGCCGCGTGATCCGGTTGGCCTGAACTGCCGACCGCTGGTGAATCGCACGCTACGCGGTTTGAGAGGAAGAACGTTCAAGTTCCTGTAGGCGCCGCTTATAAAGATTGGCCCAGCGGAGATGCAGGAACTTCAACGAGGGCTCTTCCTCGGCGTCGGCCCAGTGAAGCTCCTCCTTCAGCCGTCGTTCGTAAAAGGCTTTATCGTCGTGCATAGCACCGTACCGCCCAGTTGACGCGACGGAAGGTTGCAGTAGCCCGCCGAGTCGAGTCAATTAGGATTTCGTTGACTGTCTTATCGGTCCTCGGACCAGTCGAGCGCCGCTTCCCCACCCCCCAGGTCTAGGTTCTTCCCAGGGCCACCCCCTTGCGGGAGCAAGTGGCCCGCGAAGGAACCAATCTGCAGGGCTGCCGCTCGCGTGTCCAATGTCCGAATTTCTCCCTGCGGGCTGCGGAAATTGCGCAAGTGGGAACGCATCCGGAAAAGGGTGCAAAGATCTGGCCTCACACGAAAAATGAGGCACCCGCCCAAATGACCAAAATGCAAGAATTGCTCAACAGCGGCAGCCACGCCATGGCGGATATCGGGACGTTCGATAACGACGGAAACCTGCGCGGCGTTCACAAGCGGGCACCCGCGGCTGTAGCGCGACATTCGATCCGGGAATTGGAAGCGCCGCGCTTCATCTCCAACGCCTTGCACTCCGTTTTCACGCCCCAGGGCACCAGCGCGGGCAAGGCGTCGAAATTGTCTGACACCGTTTTGGCCGGCAGCCGCGTGTTCGCGGCCGGCGCGCGCCCGATCATCATTCCTACCGCACCCGAACCCGTGCCCAGCGGCGCCAGCGTCGGAGCCTTCTATGAGCGGGCGAGTGGCTTTGACGTGATCGAAGCCGCGCCGTTCGTCGTGGTGGCGGACGGGTCCGACCTGACCGACAGCCCAATGCCGGTCCATCGCAGCCGGGTGCACCTGGACACCATGCCCGCGCTGGGCGTCCGCATTCCGCTGACCCGAGCAGAGCAAAAGAGCTATCGCGACGGCCTTCTGGCGGACACCGCGATGGCTGGCATCGCCCTGGGCATTGCGCGCGCGCTGGACGCCACGCTGTTGGCTGCGATCACTGCGACAACGCCCGGTGCGTTCACGATCGGCGCCGCCGCGGCTGCTGGTTTTGAATTCCCCGAACTGCGCGCCCTGGTGGGCACCGCCGGTGCCGGGGCGGTAGTGGGCCAGGACGGAACGCTGCGCGCCGGCGGAATTCTCGCGGAACTGACGCCGGACGCTGCCGGAACCCTTGTGGGCGCCTTCAACCGGGCCGCAGTGGCCATTTCCGAGGACATTGCGCTGATTGCCGAGCGGATCAACGTCAAGGGCGACCTGGTGCTTACGGCCTGGATCAACTGCCAGCCCCTGGTGCCGATGCCCGGCGCGTTCTGGACGGTCGGCGCCTAATATGCGCCCCATTCTCTCCCTATTCCGCCGCGAACGGGCCGAACCGCCCGCCACGGTGGGCAGCCTGGTGCTGCCGGTGGCTGTTTGCGACGCCATCGACGTTGCCAGCCTGGTGGTTCGCCCTGGCGGTGAAAAAAGCCAGGCGCGCGTGGTTTGCCAGTTCGAGGGCCGCACGGGGTTTATCTTCACCCCCGAGGGCGCCCCCAAGGTGCTGGCGGACCTGTTCCCGGACCTGAACGAACGCCAGCTGGGCCAGGCGGTCCTGCGCCTCCGCAGCCGGGCCAAGGCCTGCCTGCGTGGCCTTGAATTGGGCGACCCCGAAACGATCCCCTGGATACGGAGATATTGAGCATGCGGATCAAGGAATATCGCAAGCTGACAATCAGCTTGGAAACCGATCTTGCCGACGCGCTCCAGGCCGAGCGGGCCCGGATCGGCCAGGAAACCGGCCTGCCCTTCGTCTCGATGAACGCCGTTATCAGCCGCGCGCTGCGCGCTGGCTTGCCCAGCTGCCGCAAGGGCTGACCGCTTCCATACCCGGGTTTTGGTAATCTCCCGGGCAACCTAGGCGCGGCTAGAGCATGATCGCAACGCTTGCTCTGGCCGCGCTCTTTTTTGGACCAAAACCGTGACCGAACTTGCTGAAATCACCTGCACCGCTGAGGAATTGGGCGCCTTGGCCGGTGTGAGCGCCAGGCACATCCGGCGCTTGGGCCTGCCCAAGGCCGGGCGTAACTGCTACCTGCTAACTGACGCCATTCCGGCCCTGATCGAGGCCCTGACGGGCGGCGACGCGGGCGCGGAACTGACAATGGAACGTGTCCGGCTGACCAAGGCCCAGGCCAATCGGGCTGAACTGGAATTCGCCAAGGCCCGCGGCGAGGTGGCGCTTATTGACGATTTCCGGCGAGCCCAGGAAAAAGTCATGGGGGCCATTCGGGCTAATATCATGCAGGTGCCGGCGCGCGCCGTGCTGCAGCTGCTGGGCGAGGGCGATGAAACCACGTTCAAGGCCAAGCTGCGCGCGGAATTGACCGCGGCCCTAGTGCGGTCGGCCCAGGTGGACATTGACCTGGACGAGGACGACGACGCCCTTAGCGATGGAGAACCCCAGGAATGAAACAAGCAAGCGCCCTGTCCGCCGCTGCCAAGCGGGCGGCGAAATTCCTACTACCGGCCTTTGAGGAAGGTTCGACGGCGCGGACCCGTGCCCTCCGCAAGGCGAACGCCCTGGTGGACGAAGCCATGACGCAATGTATCCGGGCGGGCCGCGATGACTTGGCATTTCGGCTGCAGACGATCGGCGCGGGCCTCGCTCAACAGCCTGGCCCCCGCCGGAAGCTGCAGCCGAGCAAATCGCCGGGCGAACGCGCCAAGGCGGCGTTGAAAAAGCGTGGGGCATCCGCGATTTCCATCTGACGTGCGCCAGCGATCGGGGCGCCGCCAATGCGCGCCCCGATTCGCCGGCCTATTGCGCGCCGCCGTTATCGGCGGCGTTGTCATTTGCGGATTGCCGCAGGACGTTCCGGATTTGGCGTTCGGACACGCCGAAACTGGCAGCGAGGACCGGCACGCGGCTGCCCTCCCGGTGCCGCTTGCGGACGGCATCATTTCGGTAATCTTTGTGGATGGCGTTGCAGTTGGCTGGGTGCAGACACTCGCCCCCGAACGCCCGCACCATCTTCTCCGCGCCCTCGGCTCCAAGAATTCGCACAAGCGGGTGGCCGGGCTTCACCTTTTTCGGCACGTAAAGCATGACCCGTTCCTGCATGCTGCCCGGCCTGCGCTTGTCCTCCACCAGGCACCTGGGTAGCTGCCGGACCAGGCGGAGCGCATCCTGACGCCCGATCACGTCCGCGATTTCTTGGACGCTGGCCGGCAGCTTCACCTCGGCCGCCATCAGTAGGTCCCCCGATCGGGATTGTTGTCGTTCGCGATTATGCCCCCTTGGTAAATCGCCCACTCCTCAGCGATGCCAGCGTCATAGAGCGGCCGCCCGGCCAGGCGGATCACCGTTCCCCCCTGGGCGGCCACGCGAACCTCCGCGGCCATATTCTGCGCCTCCCAAGCCTCAACATGGTCGATTCGATAAAGAACCTTCCCGCCCGGCTTGATGAAATTGGGTCCGGTTCCCTTCCAACGCCAGTTGGCCAGGGTGCGGGTGCAGATGGCACCTTTCCACCGGGCGGAAAGTTCGTCCGGAGTGATGAATGGAGATGGCAAAAATCGCATTTGGTCACGGCCCCCCGAGTTGTGACGCGGCAAGTGGGGGAGTCGTGAAGGCGCGAGATTCGGCAGTCAATGCCGTCTCGCCACCATATCGGCATTTGGGCGACACTTATCCACAGTGTCCCGCCGGACGTTTACGTCTAGCCCGTTTAAACGCTGCGCGTCAATACGTTTAAACGAGGCCGCGAATATTTGCATCGGCACCATCTGCAATGCCAATCCGCAACATGGGCTGGAACATGGGCTGGCAAAAACCTGCGGCCGATAACCCGTGGAAATCTGCCGTTTTTCCTAGGTAAATGGCGGAGAGGGTGGGATTCGAACCCACGGTACGGTTGCCCGTACACCGCATTTCGAGTGCGGCGCATTCGACCTCTCTGCCACCTCTCCGCGAAGTGCCGGTGAGCGGGCCGTGGGGCCCGTCGGGTCGGGAGAGGCGCGGTTAGCGGAAGGATTCGGGCTTGCCAAGCCCCCCGCTAAAGGTGGCGCGAATATTCGCGGGAACTTGGGCCTTGCGATCTCCCGCTGGTCAGCGCGCGCCGAACTTTTCGCGCAGGGCCAGCAGGGCGAGGGCAGCCTTCGCCGCTTCGCCGCCCTTGTCCTTCTGGGCCGGATCGGCGCGGACGAGGGCCTGCTGTTCGTTCTCGACCGTGAGGATGCCGTTGCCGATGGCCATGCCGTCCATGGTCAGCGCCATGATCCCGCGGGCGCTCTCGCCGGCCACGATCTCGAAGTGGTAGGTCTCGCCGCGGATCACCACGCCGATGCCGACATAGCCGTCGTACTCGCCGCTCTGGTCGGCCAGCGCGATCGCGCCGGGGATTTCCAGCGCGCCGGGCACCGTGATCACCTCGGCCTGGTGGCCGGCGGCCTTGATCGCGGCCCGGGCGCCGGCGATCAGCATGTCGTTCAGGTGGTCGTAGAAGCGCGCCTCGACGATGAGGATGCGGGCCATGTGCGGTTCCTTGTGTTCGCGGGAGCGCGGAAAATTCAGTCGATGGGGCGTTCGCCGACCACGGACAGCCCATAGCCTTCCAGCGCGACCAGGGAATGGTGCGTGTTGGTCAGCAGGATCATGTCATGGATGCCAAGGTCGGCGAGGATCTGGGCGCCCACGCCATAGTCGCGCAGTTCCTCGAACTGCGGCTCCAGGCCCTCGCTGGCCTGCTTGCGGATCTCGATGGCCTTGCTCAGGTTGTTCTGGATCGCGCGGTTGATCACCACGATCACCCCGGTGCCGGCCTCGGCGATCATTTCCATCGAGCGGTTGAGCAGGTTGCTGCGCGGGTTCACCTCGCCGAACACGTCGGCATAAAGCGAGAGCGAATGCATCCGCACCAGGGTCGGCTGGTCGGGGTCGATCCGGCCCTTGACCAGGGCAAGCGTCTCGTCGCCCGTGGCGCGGTTGTAGAAGGTGATGGTCTTCCAGTCGCCGCCCCACTTGCTGGTGAAGGTATATTCGGCGCGCTTCTCGACCAGGCGGTCATGCTTGCGGCGGTAGGCGATGAGGTCGCGGATCGTGCCGACCTTGAGGTCGTGCAGGCGCGCGAAGGTGACGAGGTCGTCCATCCGCGCCATGGTTCCGTCGTCGCGCATGATCTCGCAGATCACGCCCGAGGGGTTGAGCCCGGCGAGGCGGGAGATATCGACCGCCGCCTCGGTATGCCCGGCG
>Ga0207667_10008192_pt1 | contig 12438 bp, 10 predicted proteins | sample KBSCornC52_FD_184301 | JGI IMG/M metagenome (GOLD analysis project Ga0207667, IMG submission 184301) | Corn rhizosphere microbial communities from Kellogg Biological Station, Michigan, USA - KBS Corn C5-2 (SPAdes) (version 2) | ecosystem: Host-associated > Plants > Roots > Rhizosphere > Soil ...
ATATGCTCGCCAACCAGGACACAAATTCCATCGATTTTCTGCAGGATTTTAAAATTTCATTTTTAGCAGAAGAAATATATGTATATACACCAAAGGGCGATGTAAAAATGTTACCTATCGGCGCCTCCGCACTTGACTTTGCTTTTTCAGTTCACACGGCAATTGGAGAAAGATGTATTGGAGCAAAGGTTAACCATAAATTAGTTCCTATAAGTCACAAACTTCGCAGCGGAGATCAGATAGAGATTATTACTTCAACAAAACAAAAGCCCAATAGCGAGTGGTTGAAATTTGTTGTCACGCCCAAAGCAAAAACAAAAATTAAAGATTCACTTAAAGAAGAAAAAAGAAAAATAGGTGAAGAGGGAAAATACATTCTGCAAAAAAAACTCGAACACATGGGCGCTGCAATGAATCCACCCAATGTTGAGGAACTTACCAGTTTTTATAAACTCCAATCTTCCCTAGATCTGTTTTATGAAATTTCAATAAAGAAAATTGATCTGAAGGAATTAAAAGAATTTAATGTTATTGGCGACAAGATTTTTGCGCCAAAGATTCACAAACCTGTGCCGGAAGAAAAATTCGAAACCGAAAACAGGCATTATAATAAGAAAGACGCAGAACTTATCATCTTTGGAGAGAGCAGTGATAAGATTATGTATACGCTTGCTAACTGTTGCAAGCCCATTCCGGGAGATGATGTTTTCGGTTTTGTAACCCAGGGTGAAGGGCTGAAGATTCATCGAACCAATTGCCCCAATGCGGCAAGATTACTATCCAATTATGGACACAGGGTTGTAAAAACAAAGTGGGTCAAGAATAAAGAAATTTCATTCTTAACCGGTATTAAAATAATTGGGATGGATGATGTTGGCGTTATAAACAAGATAACGAATCTTATAAGCGGCGAAATGAAAATTAATATTAATGCGCTTACCGTTGAAGCCAAAGAAGGCCTTTTTGAAGGCAACATTAAAGTATACGTTCACGATAAGGATGAATTGGAAGACCTGGTGGAGAATTTAAAAAAGCTCCCCGGAATAGAAAGTGTTGATCGCTACGATACAGAATAGTTACTGGTCAATGAATAAACAAGTTATTAATAATTGAACATCGTACTTAGTACGTCTCACATCGCACATTGTAATTATCTTCGCCGCCATTATGTATAAATTGGTACGCAACATTTTGTTTTGGTTCGATGCTGAAGAAGTACATTATTTTTCAATGAACCTGCTAAAGTTTTTCTGCAAATTTTCATTTGTCAAAAAATTTCTCCACAAGAAATTTACTGTTAATGCTATACCGTTAGAACGAAATTGTTTTGGCCTTGTATTTCCAAATCCGGTTGGCCTAGCTGCCGGCTTCGATAAGAATGCAAATTATTTGAGTGAGCTTTCGATATTAGGTTTCGGATTTATAGAAATAGGTACAGTAACACCGCTGCCCCAGGAAGGCAATCCAAAACCAAGATTGTTTCGTCTTCCTAAAGATAAAGCCATCATTAACCGAATGGGTTTTAATAATGATGGCGCGGTAGTGATTGCGGAACGCCTTTATCAATTTATAAACAGCGCTGAATATCTAAATGAAAGAAACAAAATAATTATAGGTGGAAATATTGGCAAAAATAAAATAACACCAAATGAAGATGCATGGAAGGATTATGAAATTTGTTTTAACATCCTGCATAGTGTTGTCGATTATTTTGTTGTAAACGTTAGTTCACCAAATACCCCGGGACTGAGAGATTTACAGCAGAAAGATTCTCTAAAAAAAATTCTTTTGCACCTGCAAAACTTAAATAAGGCAAAAAAAATTCAAAGGCCATTACTATTAAAAATTTCTCCCGATCTTTTAACAAGCGAATTGGAAGATATTATTGACTTAGCAATGGAAATAAAGCTGGACGGCCTTGTTGCAGCAAACACCACTATAAAGAGAAGTAATTTACTGTCATCCATACAAATAATTGATAAAGCAGGCACAGGAGGCCTGAGTGGTTTGCCACTTAAGCAAACATCTACTGATATTACCCGTTTAATTATTAAAAGAACAAAAGGAAAAATTCCGGTAATAAGCAGCGGCGGTATTTTTACACCTGGCGATGCAGACGAAAAATTTATTGCTGGTGCATCTCTTGTACAAGTTTGGACGGGCTTTATTTATGAAGGTCCTGGTATTGCAAAAAAAATCTGTAACTCTTTAATATAAATGCCAATTTAATTTCATTACAAAATGAATTATTTATTTACCAGCGAAAGCATCATAAGCTTTTTTATACTTGTTATACTCGAGATTGTATTAGGCATCGACAATGTAATTTTTGTAAGCATTATTATTAACCGGCTTCCGGCCAATAAACATAAAAAGGCACGCCTTTTTTGGATTATACAGGGTATGATTGTAAGAAGTATAATGCTCTTGGGACTTGGCTGGTTGCTATCTCAAAAAGGCAAATCTATTATTACCTTATTTGAAAAAGGATTTGACCTTGCAAGCCTTGTAATGCTCGCTGGTGGTATTTTTCTTATTTATAAATCCGTGCACGAAATTCATCAGAAGCTGGAAGGTGATGATATGAACACACTAAAGGCAAAACAACAATATCTAACTTTTACAAAAGCGGCTTTTCAAATAATGTTGGTTGACATGGTGTTTTCATTTGACAGTATAATCACTGCCGGCGGCACCGCAAGGCATGTTGAGATTATGATTGCGGCCGTTGTTATAGCGCTGATAATAATGTTTTTGTTTAGTCCGAAAATTGCAAGCTTTATACATAAACATCCCACGTTTAAGATGCTTGCACTTTCATTTCTTGTTATGATTGGGTTAAGTCTTGTGGTTGAAGGCTGGGATTCTGCCAAGGCCGAAGATCTTCATTTAAAAAATTATATTTATTTCGGTATGGCATTTTCATTCCTGGTTGAACTATTAAATACGAGAGTAAGGAAAAAACAAGCTAAAAAACTCGTACAGCTAAACGAACCATATTTTGAGGACGAGAATTCTGAAAGCGATATGGCAAGATAACAGAATACAATGGAGATAACGGCATAGGTAAAACGCAGTTATAAAAGCAAATATCAGAGATTTTCCCAGTCAAATATTTTCGTAAGTAAACAAATCATTAAAGATCTTGTTTCTATAAACGGTAAAATTGCAGCGTAAAAGAAGTTGTAATTTGCGCAAAATTTTAAATTTACTCTCTTCATTTCTAAAATTGAAATTCAGAGCCTGATCAAAATAATTTCTTTATGAACATCGGAATCGTTTGCTATCCTACCTATGGAGGAAGCGGGGTATTGGCAACAGAACTTGGCAAAGCTTTGGCAGATAAGGGGCACAACATACATTTCATTACTTATCAGCAACCGGTAAGATTAAATGCATTTCACGCCAACATTTTTTATCATGAAGTGAGAGTGCCTACGTATCCATTATTTGATTACCCCCCTTATGAAACAGCCCTGGCAAGTAAAATGGTAGACGTTATTATTAATAATGAAGTAGAACTTTTGCACGTTCACTATGCTATTCCACATGCGTCTGCGGCTTATATGGCAAAGCAAATTCTGAAAAAAGAAGGCATAAATATCCCCGTGATAACTACGTTACATGGAACTGATATTACACTGGTAGGAAAAGATAGCACCTATTCTCCCGTTGTTACATTTTCGATGAATGAAAGCAATGCGATTACGGCAGTTTCTAAAAATCTTCGTGATGAAACGTACAAAAATTTCAGCATGGAGAAAGAAATAGAAGTGATTTATAATTTTGTAGATATAAAACGCTTTGAAAGAACACCCGTCCAGGCATTCAGGCAGATTATCGCCCCGAAAAATGAAAGGATTTTATTGCACGCATCTAATTTCAGAAAAGTCAAGAGAGTGGGCGATGTAGTAAATGTATTTAAAGAAGTTAATAAAGTAATTCCTTCAAAACTATTGTTTGTGGGTGACGGGCCTGAGCGAACCTATATAGAAGGGCTTTGCAGGCAAATGGACGCCCATGCTGATGTAAAATTCCTCGGGCGGCAGGAACAAATGGAAGATATTCTTGCAATTACTGACCTCTTTATTTTACCAAGTGAATACGAAAGCTTTGGCCTTGTTGCTTTGGAGGCGATGGCAGCGGGAGTGCCGGTGGTATCTACTAACGCCGGTGGGCTTCCGGAAATAAATATTGAGGGTGTAACTGGCTTCTTAAGTAATGTAGGGGATGTAGAAAATATGAGTAAAAAGATTATTCAAATATTTTCAGATGATAAGGCATTTAAAGAAATGAAAAAAAATGCATTGGAACAGGCTAATAAATTTGATATAAATACAATCGTTCCTGTTTATGAAAACCTGTATAAAAAAGTTTTATCAGAACTAGCAGTGTAAATTAATAACTGCCGTTCAATTCTTATTCTAAGGCCGACGAAGCCATTGCTCAGGGTTTACGTTGGTACTTTCCTGCATTATAATGAAGTCTACTTCGCCCTGTCCTTCGTCATTCAGGCCCACTTTGCCAATTACCTGGCCTGTTTTTACCTGGTCTCCCCTTTGAACATTTGCAGAAGCCAGGTTGCTGTATACGGTAAAATATTTTCCGTGCTTTATGAACACTGCCTGCTTGTCTTCTATATAACTTACCAGTGTTACTTCACCTTCAAATACGGCCTTCACGGCTTCACCAACTTTAGCACCAATTGAAACTCCGGGATTGTCATAAATAATGTTGCCAGGCAAAGTAGTAGTGCCATAATGAGCTATAATAAATCCTGAAACAGGCCACGGTAATGATCCCCGGTTGTTTTTAAAGTTGGCATCCAATGCTTTGTCAGCCTCAGAACTAACTAACACACTTCCCGTAGGTCCCGGTCTCTCTGCCGGTTTTGTTGTTCTGCCATTTGAATTGTTATCAGCGGTATTATTTTTTGTATCCGCATTATTTTTTTTCAATTCTGCCAACCGCGCTTTCTCTTTCTTTGCGGCCTCATTTTTTGCAATCACCATTTCTCGTCTAATCATGGCAGTTATCATGTTCTTCAGGTTAGCATCCTGTTTTCTTTTTGCATTCACCTGTGCCTGCAATTCTTTTTGCTGGCTTTTTAGTTTATTTACAATAACTTTTTTTTCTTCCTGTTGTTTTTCCAGCTGGGTCATTGCTTTGTCCTGTTCCTGCAATGCCACATTCTTTTTTATTTTCGTTCCCGATAAAACTTTAATACGGTCTGCAAGCATGTCCTGCGTTCTTAAAATATTTTCAGCCTGCATTTCGCGATAACTCCTGTACGACCTTAAATAGGCAACCCTCTTAACGGCATCGTTAAAACTTGAAGCTGAAAATATAAAATTCAGAAAATCATAATTGCTGCGACTCTTATAAGCATAGACCATACTATTAGAATATTCCTGCTTCAGCGTATCCAAAATTCGGCCCATTTTGTTTACTTCTTTTTGAGCCAGGTAGATGTTGTTATTCAGGCTCTTTATTTCGCTGCTGATATTATCAATAACATTACCCTGGAGGTCCATTTTCTTATTAATGAGAGAGAGCTGGCCAATATTTACCTTAGCCGTTTTCCTGGTTTCATTAAGTGCTTTTTCAGTTTCCGCAATTTCCCTCTTAAGCTGTTCCCGCTGTTGTTGCAATGCATCTTTGTCGCCAGACTGTTGAGCTATTGCTCTAAAAAGAAATAAAAAGAAGGTTAATGTTATTACAATTATCTTTTGCATTCAGAGAAGTTTTTAAATAAAAATAATGTGTAATTATTTATGCAGATAGCAATAGCCTTTAATTTTTGAACTTAATTAAAAGTAACGTTTATTTTGTTTTGTAATTTCTCGGAATATTGAAGGGGAAAGATAATTCCTTGTTAAAATCATATTGTTTGAAATTAAGGCTAATATCCACTTTTGTTTTTTCAGCCACGGTTATTTCGCGATATGTTGCAAAATAAAATCCATTATTTTTTTCATAATCACCATAGCTTAAATCTGCTGTTCGATTTTGCCCTACATCAACATCATCGAGTTTACTTCTTTCAAGCAAATTATTATCTGAAGAGATAGTTAACAGGTCCTTAAAAAACTCACCAACGGTACCAAGTAAAATATGGTTTTCTGTTTGCCTGAAGGATACAATGCTATCTCCAACGTAAACGGGATTGCCAATAACGATATCCTGAAGCGTGGAAAAATTCAACGGAATATGGGCAATGTCTTCAATGTAATTAAATGAATGGTATTCTACTTGTTTGTTCAGTTTATTCAGAATGATTATGGTATCTTTTGTTATAAGAATTCTAAAAGCTTCTATACTTAAGAAAGTTGCGTTAATCGAAATCCATAAAACACTATCCTTATATAATCTAACAAAGGCATTAAAGTCTGGCTGCTTCCCCTTATAGTCCTCGTATTGTACTTTTATTTTTGCAGAGAAAGTTGTGAAGTTTATTTTGTTCTTATCAAGCGATTTTAGAACGTCTGATGCGCCCTTTAAAGTGTCAATACTGGCCAGTGGTGGCGTTACCACTAATTGCGTGTCCTTTCTGCTAATGGCAGTCTGCAATTTTTTTGTTGATCTGCAACTGTTAATACAAAAAATCGTGACGGTGCAACAAACAATCGTAATAATATCTCTTATCATTCAATTTTCATTTAAAATTTAAACCTTGCCCGTGTGTCCAAAACCTCCTTCGCCTCTAACAGATATTGCCAGTTGTTCGACTGGTTGCAGCAAGGCCCGCTCTACTTTTGATATAACGACCTGGGCTATACGCTCTCCGCTACTTATTGTTTGCGCCTGTGATGATAAATTTATAAGGATAACTTTCAATTCACCTCTGTAATCACTATCAATTGTTCCCGGAGAATTTAAACAGGTGATTCCCTGTTTAAAGGCAAGGCCACTTCTGGGCCTCATTTGCGCCTCGTATCCAGAAGGTATTTCGAGGAAAATGCCGGTGGGAATCATTGCTCTTTCCAGGGGTTGTAAAATAACAGGATGTTGCAAATAAGCTCTTATATCCATGCCGGCAGAGCCTGCAGTCGCGTATTCAGGCAAATCATTTCCCGATGTATTAATAATCTTTATTACTACTTCTTGCATTGCGACAAAGATAATGATGCATTAGTTTAAAAGAGTGACCCGGGTCAATTATTAATCGAGACAAGTAACACTGTTGCATAAGCAGCAATTCCCTCTTCTCTCCCCACGAATCCCATCTTTTCCGACGTTGTTGCTTTAATGGAAATTGCGTTTTCACTCAAGGAAAGTATTGCCGCAATTACTTGCTGCATTTCGGGAACGTACTGCTTTATTTTGGGTTGTTCGAGGCAAACTGTTGAATCGATATTTTCTACTTTGTATCCTGCTTCACCTACCAGCATGTAAGTCCTTTGCAGAAGTATTTTACTATCGATGTTTTTAAAGTCATTGGAAGTGTCGGGGAAATGAACACCGATATCTCCAAGGCAGGCAGCGCCAAGCAACCCATCGCAAATTGCATGGAGCAATGCATCAGCATCGCTGTGACCAAGTGCCCCTTTTTCATGAGGAATCTTTACTCCGCCAATCCATAAATCCCGCCCGAAAGTTAGTTGATGAAAATCGATTCCAAAACCTATTCTAAATGACATGCTTCAATTAATTTATTGCTGATTTTTAATCTATATTAAATGCAAAATCCAGGTCAAATATAATATTAATCAGCAGAGATCATTTTGAAGCGCCATCATTAGCCGTTAAAATTTGCATCAAAAAAACGCCCCGTTAAATGAGGCGTTCATACGTAATTAAAAAATCTAAATTATTGTTGAGTGGTTGTTCCTGCCGCAGTCGATTTATCAAGATTGAAAATGATACTAAAGCGAAGTGTATTTGACAGGGGGTTTCTATTAATTCCGTTTCCTGAAGGGACCAGGTATGAAAAATTCAAACCAAACATGTTATAATTCAAACCTGCTCCGAGAGTAAAATATTGCCGATCGCCCTTTGTCGGGTTTTCATAAAAATAACCGACTCTGAACAAGAATTGATCCATGTAAGAATATTCAGCGCCTACCGATATCTGAAATTCTTTCAATTCTTCGCTGAACCCACCTGGTGCGTCGCCAAAGGAGCTAAACCAACTGCTAACAACACCCTTACTGTGATATGCTATCAAGCCGGCAGTGTCACCCAATAAAGGAGGAGTTGGAACCAAAAGCTTATTGATATCCAGCCCAAAAGTTACTTTATTACTTTCATCAAATGCTTTTACATAAGCAACGCCCAAACCGAGATTCGCCGGAATAAAATCCTTTTCCGATGCATCATTGGTGTAAGAGATCTTAGAACCGAGATTAGAAAGTGCTACACCCCAGTTTAAACCAGAGCCATCACTGCTTCCTGCCGTGCCGTCGTGAAACAAAGAAAGATCTCCCGCTACTGCGGTCCCTGCTTTATATGTAGAGCCACCAGCAGATTGTCCGCTGGCAAGATTGGAATTTATGTAGCGCAGTGCGATACCAATACCCAATTTATCGGAAAGTTTACGGGAATAGCCTGCATCAAAAGCAAATTCACGAGGACGATATTGCTGAAGAGGATTGCCCAGACCATCGGTAAATTGTATATTACCAAGACTAAAATAACGTAACGAAGCTGAGATAGCCTGGAGGCCTTCATCATCTAACTTATAATATCCCGCAAGTGAAGCAAGATAAACATCATTAAGATCTAACCCTTTTAGCCAGGGAGTATACGTTACCGAAATTGCCGATTTGCTTACTGCAAACGGATATTTTGCCTGGTTCCAGAAACAGGAATTTGCATCGGGTATAGTAGCCACCCCAACATCTCCCATACCACCCGAACGGGCATCTGGCGAGATTCTCAAAAAAGGTACTGCAGTTGTGACAACATTAATAGAATTTGCGGTGCTTTGTGCGTTAACGACAAATACACTCCCAACCAGCATCACTAATGCCGTTAATTTCAAAGTTGCTTGTTTCATGTGTAAATATTGCTTGGTTAGGTAGAGCTAAACTTTATAGAAATTACGTTTGGGTTTTGTAAAAATAAATTTTTTATTGAAACGGACAATTAAAATATAAACCTGCGTTAATAAGAAGAAGATTGTATTTTAAATTGGTTAAAAAAAATCTGAGAAAATATTTATAATTTTTTTATTGATACCTGAACGAATTTTATTGTACATTTATTGCTCAATTAACCAGCCATCTATTAATTAAATTATCAATCAGCATTCACAATTCTACAAAAAATAACTTTCGGGTAAAAGATGTAAAGATGGCGCTGTCCTTTATTTGAGGATGATTCATAAAAAGATTTAGTAACATTTTAGATTTATTTCGGGCTCCGATCAAAATCAAATAAAGTATTTATATTCGCTTTTACAAATTGATACCCTAATACAATAATAGAGAAAACCTTTCGTTAAATAATCTGCTAAACGAATGCACATGCAAAAATCAATATCTGCCGGAAATTTATGCCTTATTATCCTGGCCTCGTCTTTTACTTTTATGGCTTGTACCAAAAAGAAAGATAAGTCATCCGTAACAGGATGGAACTACGATGATAAGAACTATGGTAACTTCCATGTACTTAAAGCCAAAGAACAGAAAACAGGCCCAGGGCTCGTTTTTATTCAGGGGGGTACATTTGTAATGGGTGCCAAAGAAGAAGATGTAATGGGTGATTGGAATAATATCCCTCGCCGTGTGAGTGTAAACTCATTTTATATCGATGAAACTGAAGTTGCCAATGTTCACTATCGGGAATATTTGTATTGGCTGGCAAATACATTTGATAATGATACAGCCGTTATGAGAATGGCTTTGCCGGATACCTTAGTTTGGAGAAGTGAGCTGGCTTATAACGAGCCTTATGTTGAATATTACTTCAGATACCCCGCCTATAATTACTATCCTGTAGTAGGTGTAAGTTGGGAACAGGCACATGATTTCTGTATTTGGAGGAGTGACCGGGTAAATGAAAAAATATTAATAGATAAAGGTTATTTAAATAAGAAGGCTCCTTTGGCTGCTATGAAGGGTGGCCAGGGTGACCAAACATTCAATACCGATACTTACCTGATGAATCCCGATATGATCAACAATAAAACGGCTCCTAAAAAGGGTGGCCTTAAAGACATAAGCGGACGACCAAGAAAAGTAATCACTTTTGAAGACGGCCTGTTATTACCCGGGTATCGTTTGCCTACAGAGGCCGAGTGGGAATATGCCGCTTATGGCATAATTGCAGAAAATCCTCATCCTCGCACCAAGGAAAAAAATCACGGTGAAGAGGTTTTGTCAAATCAACAGGTTTATTCATGGAGCAAAAATGTAAATGGATTGCGTGACAATCGGCGCGGAAGCTGGCAGGGACAATTCCTGGCCAACTTTAAAAGAGGTAATGGCGACGTGATGGGTGTTGCCGGCGGACTCAATGACCGTGCAGCTATCCCCGGCCCAATTAAATCTTTTTATCCCAATGGTTACGGACTATATAATATGAGTGGTAATGTTAGCGAATGGGTTGGTGATGTTTATCGCCCTCTTACTCCGCTTGATGAAGATGATGTAAATCCTTACCGCGGTAATAAATTCACTAAATTTTACAAAGATGCTCAAGGTGATTATGAAAGAGATACATTGGGTCGTTTGAAAAAAGTAGTGGTTCAGGATTCAGAAGCTGTTGGCCGCCGCAACTATCAGAAAGGTGATGTTATCAATTACCTGGATGGCGACTCAATTTCCAGTGTCACTTATGGTTACGGCATCTCATCATTGATCAGTGATAAATCACGTGTTATTAAAGGTGGTAGTTGGAACGACATGCCTTATTGGTTATCACCTGGTGCAAGACGTTACATGGAACAGGATCAATCAAGCAGCACAGTTGGATTCCGTTGTGCTATGACCAGGCTTGGAAGCCCTGAGGGGAATGGATTTAAAGAAGGAAATATTTTTGCAACACGCAAGCAGAACAAAAAGAAAAGAAGGTAATAAACTCCTTTCTATAAATTGAAACCTCTTGTTATTTAATGAGAGGTCTTTTTATTTTACATAAGTAACACAACTCCATTATAAATTTGCACCATGCAAATTGAAGAAATTTATAAAATATACCAGCAATATCCTTCCGTTCAGACAGATACGAGGAAATTAAAAACGAACGATTTATTTTTTGCATTAAAAGGCCCGAATTTTAATGGAAATCTTTTTGCGAAGCAAGCTATTGAAATGGGCGCTGCTTATGTATTTACAGATGAAGAGATGCCGTATAACGATAATCGTATTATCCAAACAAACGATGTACTTGAAACATTACAAAATCTTGCAAAATTTCATAGGAAACAATTTAATATCGAAAACAAAAGTCGTATTCCATTTATTGCAATCACGGGAAGCAATGGAAAAACAACCACTAAAGAATTGGTACATGAAGTACTTTCAACAACCTATAAAACTTACACGACTACTGGAAATCTAAATAACCACATTGGTATTCCGCTCACCGTATTAAAAATAGGTTCCGATGCGGAAATTGCCGTTATTGAAATGGGGGCTAATCATTTAAAAGAAATTGAATCTTATTGCGAATATGCCATGCCAACTCATGGACTAATAACCAATATCGGCAAGGCACATCTCGAAGGCTTTGGAAGCGTAGATAATGTGAAAAAGGGGAAAGGGGAACTTTTCGAATACCTACGCAATAATAATGGAACTGCATTTGTCAATTCGGACGATGATGCTGTTCTTCAACTAAGTATAGACTTGAATAAGAAAATATTTTACGGTTCCTCAGGAAAAAATTTACATGGAAAAATCATAAAAAGCGATCTTTTTCCCGAAATACAAATCGGAGGAACTCATCCCTTCGATATTAAGACGAAACTTGCAGGTATCTACAATTTCTCAAATGTTTTGGCCGCCGTTTGCATTGGCAGATTTTTCAATATTGACGATAATAAAATAAAAGCTGCCATTGAAAATTACAAACCTTCTAACAGCCGCTCTCAATTAATTCATCAAAAAAGTAATACTATAATTTTAGATGCTTATAATGCAAACCCGGGAAGCATGAAGGCCGCAATTGAGAATTTTGCAGCAATGAAAGGAAACAAAAAAGTTTTATTGCTGGGATCAATGATGGAACTGGGTATTGAAAGTGAGAAAGAGCACGCAGCGTTGATTTCGCTCATTGATAAATATAATTGGGAAAATGTTGTGCTTGTTGGAAAAAATTTTAATAATCTCGGTCATAAGTATATTAAATATGATACTGCTATAGACGTTAAAGATTGGTTACATAGTCAACATTTTGAAAATGCGCAAATATTAATCAAAGGATCGCGTAGCATGCAAATGGAAAAAGTGTTGGAATGATGATGTACATTTGCCGTCCTTTTTTGGAGACTTG